>Ga0114922_10001745_pt1 | contig 20575 bp, 22 predicted proteins | sample AartaG_FD_100975 | JGI IMG/M metagenome (GOLD analysis project Ga0114922, IMG submission 100975) | Deep subsurface microbial communities from Aarhus Bay to uncover new lineages of life (NeLLi) - Aarhus_00045 metaG | ecosystem: Environmental > Aquatic > Marine > Oceanic > Sediment | place...
GCTAATGCTGCGTTGTTTGTACCACGCATTGCTTCGCCATTGATACCCGTAACGTCAGCAAGAATAGCTGCTAAATCACCGGAACCGCCTGCACGTACAACGTCCGCCATAGCACGTACTAACGAGTCAACGTGTGCATTACTAGCTACACTACCGCCACCTTGCGCTAGTGCCGAGGCGTTAACCTCTTCATATATATCTTCTAGATCCTCATCTATTGACTGGCCTGCAACAATTTGTGACCCGATACGCCATGTAATCCAAGAGTTGTTTGTACCTGCATCTACTTTCGCACCGTCTGTACCGCCCATTGAGCATCTTGTGAATGCGTTCTGATCTGCACCTGCGACCACTGCCCAGCCTGCGGTAGTGTTATTCAATGTATGACAGTTAATAAAGGTGTTCATATCAGCAGTGTTATCTGTGAGATAGAAGCCACGTACTGCTGCACCATTGCCATTGGCTACACAGTTCATATATATCCCGTATTTGGATTTCACATCGAAGCCGGTAACTGAATGTACCAATGCGTAACAATTCTGGAGTACGCATTTGTTCGCATCTATAGCGAATCCTACCGAACCTTCCATTGCGATACAGCCAATAAGGTGAGCGGAAACTGCGGAAACTACAAAACACCTGCTTGCTACAACATCATTATCTATGAATACGTTTTTTAATGTACAATCACCGACTGATACTGTTAGTACATCGCCGGATGCTGCTTTCAGTATAGCACCCTGTTCAAATTCTAGTGTTGTACCTTGAACGTTCAGGTCTAATCCCGTTTCTATGTATTTCGCGGGTTTCGCCATTACCATTATGTTATCACCGACACTGAGCGCCGCTATGGCTGCACCTATTGTTGCAAGTGCCTCGGATGGCGAATGACCGCTGTTAGTATCTAACCCGTTTGTACCGTCAACGTAATATGTAACACCGGATCGCTTTGGTATGTGCGCTATGTCGTCATGGATATGGGTCAAACTGGAATGCGTTTCGTTTGTTGCATTTCCACTATCATCGTCTACACTCTCTGTACAATCCGCCTGGATACAGGCAATAACGTTCTCGTTTGCACCTGCCGTTAGATGTACACCTTTGGCGCAGTCGCTTACTATTAAGTTTGGGCCTAACAGGTTATGATCTGAATTGGCACCTAATTCCACACCTACTTCCAAATCACGTATCTGTATGTCGCCAACTACCATCTGGCTCTGATCGCAGTCTATGCCTGTACCGACACTGTTAGCACTATATATAAGCCCTTTACGTAGAATACCTGGTCTTATCTTAGCACCGTAAGAACCGTTAGCTAGTTTAATGCCTGTGAACCCGGTCTTCTCTACATTCATTGTAATTCCGTATAGTCTGGGGCCGTAAGCACTGGCAGCTAAGTTTATTAATGCTGCGCCTGTCGATGTGGTTTCGCCTTTTCTTACGTTCAAATCAATCAACCGTACCATTGACGCGGTTATATTGAATACGTACCCGTTATTAGCTGTGCTTGTATTCGTTACGCCCACCCATGAACTCACACCTATAATTGATACCGTTGATTTGTCAACGGTGACACCCGCGGCACCGTTTGCCTTCTCGTCATAATCGCCTGGTGCAACGAAGATTGTGTCTCCTTTCTTAGCGGTACACAATCCAACGGCATAATCTATCGTCTTTACCGCTTTCGCCCATGTCGTACCGTCATTTGTGTCGTCTCCGTCCGATTTGACGTAGAACACTGAGCCGGGCATATCCTTTACTGCTAGTACGCCCATTACATCAGTTGTTAATTCTTCTACTTCTGCTGGTACTGTTCTGATACCGGTGATAACGAATGTTACTCCGGCTACTATCTGCCCGCCGAACGCTTCCGCAGGTGTTACTGTGCCCAGAGCAGTAGTGCCGTTTATGTCTCGCGCCTGACCGTCGTAATCGCCGCTGGTTATTATTATCTGGTTACCGTTCCAATCCGCTTTCGCAGTCAATGCGGAACATACTAATGTGGAACCGTCCGCTGCACCGGCTGAGGTCGTTGTGCCCTTATATACAACTAACGCTTCTTTCAGTAGTGCCGCAATACCCTGTGGTGGGAACATGATCTTTAGACCACCTCACTTACTATTAATGCTAATGCGGTTGCCGCTGCTGAATATCGCAAGTTTATTGTCTGGTTCTCTAATACCAGGACGTCAAATGCATAGCCGCAATTGGCTGATAAGTTCGCGCCTGCGTTCAACTTCTCAGTTATTGTTGTTCCGCCATATGCACGCCTTACGGATAGATCGCCACTACCATCGAAACATGCATATATTCTGAATACAGTTGCAGGATATGTGGGCACTAATGCAGTACTGAATATATCTGTCGCTGCCGTTACCGCTTCGTTAAATTTACTGCCTTTTAGTGTGCCGCCCATGACTACCGGTTGTGGTATATCTATCCGAGCGTCTGGATCGGTACTTGCTACTATGCGTATCTTTGTCGTTTCGGTTACTGTTATTGTCGCTATCTGGAACTTCTGCCGTGTCGCTGTATAAAATTCGCTCGTCTTTACGGTGTGTCTGCCGCAGTCGTCTAATTGTATTATGAACTCTTTATCCGCGTATAAAACAATACTACGGATGTAATCTTTACCTATTGATATTAACGACCTGCTTAGATGGCCTTCGGTACCATTTGCGAAGAATACTTCGCCCGTATAGAAGTTGATGATTGTGTCACCTACTGTTATTTCCTGCGTTCCACCTTCCGCGGGTAACGTTATCGTCTTTGGATCGCTTTCGCCACGTTCAAATTCTATCGTATGTATCTCTTCTTCGGACATCGCTTTTATAAAAGTGATACTAATATATAAATCTTTTGCACTTCCATTTTTGTAAATCAAAAAATAACTTACCTTTTCTCATCTACCATTTTCTTCTTTTTCTTTTGCCACTCGGGTGTCAATATTGTGGGTTTCATTTTACCACATACCTCCATTTGGAAGCCCCAAGCAGGACTTGAACCTGCGTTCTGCTGATTACAGATCAGCCGCTGTGCCAGACTAAGCTATTGAGGCGTAGTTTCAATCCCTTATAGATATTCTACAAACAATGCATTCCACTGCTCTTTATTCATCTTCTTCTCCTAAAAATTCAAAGTTTTCTATACCTTCGTCTGTTATGCGGAACTTACACTTAAACACCTGATTTGCTTCAGAAAAACGTACTTTTATTTGGTGTGAACCTATATCCGATTTTTTATCAATTACCGCCCCACGAGTTATACCAACATAGCACTCGTCCCCTCTCGCTAATTTTATCTTTTCTTTACCACCTATAGCCTTCATTTCCCTATAAGATTTAAACCATCTAGCTTTAATCCCTTTTTCATCATTTACCACGGAAACGCGGATTTCTCCTTTGGCTCCAACATTTTTAACCCGCAATCCAATAATACTTCCTTGTATTTTCTTATCTAGCATTTTTAATTTGGGTGTCTCCCATTCATCTCCTGTCATAGCGTGTTTAGTTAAATTATACCTTCCTAGAGCATAAATTATAGAGAAAAACAATATTATCCAAACGATTACTGCTGTAATTCCAATAATGAACGGACTGATGCTAGGCATTATAACCACCATCGTTATAGTTGTTCCAGAGGGAAATAGTATCGCTATTAATTGCTGGATAACCGATAACGCCGAAAAAAGATGTTGCAATGTGTCTATCTTTTTCTTCATTACTTTTTTCTTTTCCCTCTTCTTCTAAAAATCGAAGTGACCCCATCACGCCAATGAATTGGCGTGCCTCTCTCTCATTCATCTTTTTTACGTTTCCGCTCCCGAATGACCATAGGTGTATGTGCCTTCTTCTCCATTTCGTCATTTGTAATACCAAACGCCCGTGCTTTCTTCTCTTGTAACTTGAGCATCAAAGTCTTCAACTTCAATAACACTTTCTTTGCATCTACAAACTTTTCTTTTTTGACATAGTTATTGTAACGATCAATGCTCTCCACTATTAGCGTGATTTCTTTTTCAACCGCAACGCCAAGCTCATACTCGTAGAAATAATAACCTCTTAATGATGTTACCTCCAGCTTACGGTCACCTTTCAATGCTTTATCTAGTTCTTCCAATTTACCTTCTATATTAGATATTAGGTGGCTCACTTCCTGCAGGTTCGCAATTACCTCTTCCTTTGCATCTCGATACCTTTCTATTTTCGCTTCTATCGCTTTGCCTTCGCGATAATAATAAGGCACTTTTTCACTTCGCATAATATCAAATACATTTTATGAGTATATATACTTATATCTTTAAGTCAAGTTCGTACTGAACATATCCACAACCATCTGATTGTTTCGGATGGCCGTAAATTCTATTGATTCTCTACAAGCATCACACATGATTTTATACCTTTTTCCATCTGCATAGAGTACGTTCAATATACCGTTCTTTACTTCTTCGACCGAAGATATATCAGTTATTATTAACCGTTTATCGGTAATGCCCATATTCTGTGCGACAATAGGTGACATCAGCACAGGCACGGACAAATTTAAAAACTCTGCCGCCACGTAATCGAATGCTTCCGATACCGATACCTGCATTCCCAACTTGGATAACGATGCCCATTCGAGGTAATCGCCTTTAGGGAGATAGTGCAGATCACAGTGTTTCAGCCCGATCATATTCGCAAATGATGTTTGCTCTGGTGTTAGCCCGTTCACGTATAATGTGAATGGTTGTTCCTTTTGCGCCGCTTTCACCGCCGCCAATTGGACATAGGGGTTTTTCTGCTTGTTATGGAAAATAGAGAAGAAGGAAACTTCCGCCCTTTCACCTGTGCCTTTTCTATATCCGCTGAATTGATCAGGGCTAAAAGGTGCAGGTGCATAGAAGACATTGCCCACATCTTTGTACGCTTCGTAAACGCCTTTGTCCAATACCCATATACCGTCTAACACCTCCCGTCTCAGCAGGGTCATTATCAGGTTCAGGTATCCTATTTCGACACCCGCTAGTTCCGCCTGCAACAGTGGCGATGCCCAATGTAGATATTTCTTCTTCGCTTTGCAGTTCCGCCGGATGGCCATTGCATAGGCTTGAGTCCACGCGCCGAATATCACGGTGTCCTCTTCTTTCACCTTTTGAAGGTAGCTAAGATAGATTAACTCGCCCCCTACAACTGCTTGTGTTTCCTCGAAAAGATGCCTAATGCCCGGAAACTGGTTCTCACCGGGGGTTACAAAATATAGCATCGTTCCGTTAGTACAAAACCTTAACGACTTTACCCTTCACGTCAGTCATTTGCGGCATATCCTTGTTAGCAACAACTACTTTCGAGCCTTTTATCTCGTGTGTTTTCGGAGCTACGCGCTGCCCGCTGTCCGCCATGACTACACGCTTACCCGTACCTTCCGTTATGCCACTTTGAACTGCACTTTTTACTTTTCCCATAGATGTTATTATCTATCTCCGTCATATAAAGCTTTTCTCATTAAGTCGCTTTTCGCACTGCATCAGCAATATATTCAACCTCTCGCAGTTTGAGATTTGGATGCATAGGTAATGATAATATACGTTTCGCCGTTGATTCGGCACAGTGCAAAGGTCTGACGGGCCTTCTTAAATGTTTATATGCCTCCTGCATATGTATAGGAGTGGGATAGTGTACCGCTGTGTCAACGCCTTGCGCCGCCAGCTTCTGCCGCATTTCGTCCCTATTCTCCGTTCGGATGACGTACAGATGGTATGCATGTTTCGCTATGGGAGCTACATAAGGTTTAACAATTTTATGTGGTAGCAACTCACTATACAACGATGCTATTTTCCTTCTGTTTTCTATCCAGCGATTCAAATGCGGTAGCTTGACACGAAGAATCGCCGCTTGTAACTCGTCTAACCGACTGTTATAGCCTACGTACACATGCTCGTGCTTTTTACGTTGTCCGTAATTACGCAACTCACGTATCTTACCTGATAATTCATCGTTATTCGTAACAACCATACCGCCATCACCACAGCACCCGAGATTTTTTGTTGGGTAGAAACTAAACGCTGCAATGTCGCCCAAAGAGCCTGTTTTCTTGCCCCTATATTCCGCGCCGTGCGCCTGGCACGCATCTTCGATGACAAACAGGTCATGCTCTTTTGCAAGCTCCATTATCGGTTGCATGTCCACAGGTTGGCCATACAAATGCACTGGTATAATCGCTTTTGTACGTGCCGTAATAGCCGCTTTTATCTCCACAGTATTTATTAAGTATGACATATGGCCAATATCCACGAAGACAGGTGTTGCGTTATTACGTGCTATGGCGTCTACTGTAGAGATATACGTGTTGGGTACTGTTATCACTTCATCACCCATCCCTATATCTAATGTTCTAAGCGCCAATGTTAGTGCGTCCGTACCGCTTGCTACGCCTATGCCTTGTTTAACGCCGCAATAGGTAGCGAACTCGTGTTCAAACGCAGCTACATTCTCGCCTAATATGTAACGGCCACTGTCTAACACGGATGTCACTGCGCTATCTATCTCTTCTTTTAAGTTACTGTATTCTTGTTTCAAATTTTGGAATGGTATTTTCATCTTCTTAATTTCTTATACTTATATTTATACTTAAACCCACTTACTATTTAAACCTTTCAACATTTCATTTTTAAGCTTTTATGCTTATAGTTACGTATATAGATACATGAGGATATTATTTATATACGTGGACATACGAAAAGAAGAAGGGTGCATTGGAAAGACAATGCAAGGCAGTTATAAAGACTTGGGTGGCATGTTTTACATGGGTTTGGCGCACATATCCGCTGTTCTAAAAGCTAAAGGGCACGAAACAAAACTAGTTTTCATCACAGATATGGACGGTGCCTTACCTAAGATACACGAAACAATTGAAAATTGGAACCCGAACATGGTCGCTTACAGTGCTACGGTAACTATGTTCCCCTACGTCAGCGAAATAAGCAAAGAAATAAGAAATGAGTACCCCAACATGCCGCAAGTGATTGGAGGTGCACACGCAACCGTTAGCCCGGAAGAGGTACTAAATAATAGTGCAATAGACTACCTAGTAGTTGGCGAGGGTGAGTACCCGCTTCTTGAACTATGCGAAGGTAAAGATAAAAAAGCGATTAAAAACCTGGCCTATTTAGAAGGGGGAACACTAAAAAGTAACCCGTTGCGGCGATTGATAGACCTTGACACCCTACCTTTTCCTGATTGGGGTTTGTTCGACTATCTAAATTGCTATGATGGTAACTTAAAGCGATTAAATGTCGTAGTTAGTCGCGGTTGCCCGTATAAGTGTGCTTATTGCAATAATCATGCCATAGCATCCATTTATAAAGGATTGGGCCGATATGATAGGTTCCCATCACCAGCGAAGGCAATAGGAATACTAAAAAGTGGTCTTGAGCAATATCCAGAACTTGAATATGTTGATTTCCGTGATGACGATTTACTACTACACCAAAAGTGGTTTGAAGAATTTAGTTTGAAATATTATGATGAGGTAGGGTTGCCTAGTGTGTGTATAGCCAGAGTGGACCAAATCAACGAGCGGAATGCCGTACTGCTCAAAGAGTATATGAAATGTAAAATGATTCGAGTTGGTGTGGAGTCTGGTAATGAGTATATCAGGAAGCTTTGCAAAAGGAATATGAGCAATGAAAAAATCATAAAAGCCTTCAAAATATTACAGAAGTATAATATAAAGACTTATGCATATTATATGATTGGCCTGCCCTATGAAACACCTGAAATGTTCCGTGACACAATAAAACTTCATGCTCAACTCGGAGTTGATGTATATCATTTATCCGTTTTTTATCCGTTCAAAAGGACACAATTATATGATATATGCGAAATGGAAGGATGGATTACAGATAAGAAAATACCCGATTATTTCCACGAAACGATATTGGACCAACCAAGTATTTCTAATGACGAAATAAAATATTTCATTGATAATTTTGATGCATTAGCGGAGAAAGAGGGGGGGAGCAAAGAATGAAAATTGGAATATGCGTAGACAATAATCCCGGTGCTTTTAACGATACGCTTTTTGGCATTTTCACAGCAACTGAAATAATGAGGCAATGTCCGAAATGCGAAGTGTACTCTATATGGCGGGTAAAGTTTCAGACTTGGAAGTATTTCGACGCACTTATTTTAGGCGGTGGAAGTTTGCTAGGCGAATTTGACATCTTTCCGTTCTCCGAAATAACTAAATGGCATAATCGTTATGAAGGTAAATTATATGTTCTCGGAACCGGCTATAGATATTACCCCGATAAAGAGCTTTTAACAGGACAACACAAAAAGAACCTAAAAACACTGTTTGAACATGCGGATAGGATATGTTTACGTGGATATAAAACATTGGAACTTTGCGAACAAAATGACCTATGTACTTCACGAGTTGAATTATTAGCAGACGCTATATTCTTGGCAGAACCAATGGTCGGAACTACAAGAGAAGGCATTGGATTTAATGTGCGTGAAGAGTATGAAAACCAAAAAATGCCTTTTGATGTGCTCTTGCCCAAGCTCGTTAAGGTGTTTGACGCTATTGCTCAAAAAGCGAATGTACCAATTACTTTTTTAGCACCCTATCCGAACGATGTACTATCAAATCAAAAAGTAAATGAGAAGATGCACCTACATGGTGTAATCAGTAAAGCAAACACGCAGTTTAAGTATTATGAAGAACTAACCAAACTCTCGTTCTTCTTCGGCATGAGGGCACATACACAATTATTAGCAGGTATAAATCATATTCCGTTTTTACCATTGGAATATCATTTTGAAAAAATGTGGGATGCCCTTTCGCCTCTAGATTTGCAAGATTGGATAGTGAATATCAATAATATTGATATGGACACAATATCAAAACTTTATGATAAACGGTTTGAATTCCTTTATCGCTTCTTTGAAGCTGCTGCGAAGAAACGTTTCGCACTTAAAAAATTTGTTGGTAGCCTACTGGGGGATATTCAATGAAAATACAATTAGTTCAACCTTGTGGTAATTATCTGAAAAAGGATACCGGTGAAACAGGCGCTAAATTAGCCGTTCATCCGTTAGGATTAGCACACATAGCTGCGGTACTTCAAGCCAGAGGGCATGAAGTCCAAATACTAGATGCACTTACACTTGGCTACAACAACGAAGTGACAGTTCGTGTTTTTTATAGGAACGAAGGATCTGACAATCGACATTACCGTATTAGAAAGTATGGGCTTTCTGATGTCGCAATACGAAATGAGATAGAAAACTTCTACCCAGATGTTGTTGGCGTTTCGTGCTTACAGGCGACACGACACCACGAGGCAAACAGAGTTATAGACATAGCTAAAGAAGTAAACCAAGATATTATTACTGTCATAGGCGGTAACCACCCTTCAACCATACCGATACGAATGTTAGAGCTGAACACTAATTTAGATGCTGTTATTATTGGCGAAGGCGAGTACAGTTTCGCACATGCAATGGATACTTCTTTTTCAGATACCGATGGCGTAGCGTGGCGAGATGGAGATGGGTTATTTATTAACCCTAAAACCAAATTCATTAGCGATTTGGACTCTTTACCTTCTCCTGCATGGGAACTACTACCTATGAAACTCTATTCCGAAATTGGGTTTTCACCAAACAGAAGGATGAAAGGTAAATCATTCGCTATCTTCTCATCTTCACGAGGCTGCAACAAACGATGCAGTTACTGTGAGCAGTTTGTTTGCCACGGTAATTGGCGTCCCTTTTCCGCTAAAAGGGCTGTGGAAGAGTTTGCACGATTGAAAAACGAGTTTGATATAGAAGAAGTACAGCTTGAAGATCAACAGTTGCTCTGGGATAAAACACGATTTATTGATATTTGCGAAGGTGTTAAAAAGTTGAATATGCATTGGTGTAGTCCTCATGGGCTTGACATATCGCTTTTAACAGAAGACATGCTACCTATTATGTGGGCTTCTGGGTTTTACGCTTTGCATCTTTCGATAGAGTTCGGATCGCAGCGGATATTAAATAAGCTAAAACCGTCCGTAAAGGTAGAGCACACAGAAGATATAATAAAGAAAGCTAAGGAGATAGGGTTTGATATAACCGCTTTTTGCATGATAGGCAATCCCGAAGAAACGCTTGATGATATACAAAGCACAATAGATTTTGTCAAAAAACTTGATGTTGATGCACCCTATTTCTTCTGCTCTCAGCCCATGTACTCCACCGAGTTATATGATAGATGTAAAAACGAGGGTATATTAGTGGATGACTTTGATTTTACTAATACACGATATTCTATTGCCAATATAAAATCTACCTTTTTCACGCCGATAGAACTTGAAGACATACGTAGGAAGGCATGGTTGGATATTATGGCAGGTAAAAAAGGAAAGTCGGAATACGACTTCTGGAAGGAAACAAATCAAAAATGAAAAAAATAATGTTGAGTGGATGCGGAGGACCAGCGGGAGTTAATGTAATACGATCATTACGAAATGCCCCTGAAAAGGTGTATCTCGTAGGTACTGACATCAACAAATACCACCTACTATGGGCTGATACCGACGATAAATGGTTAGTACCCAAATACACATCGTCCGAATACATAGACAAGATAAACGAACTGGCAGATAAAACCGAATCGGACATGATACACCCACAACCAGACGGAGAGGTGTTTACACTATCAAAAAACAGAAGGAAATTGCACTGTGCAACCTTCCTTCCAAAACACAGAACGATAGGGCTATGCCAAGATAAGTTCGAATCGGCAAAGATATGGAAGAAGGCTGGAATAGCAACCACCGATAGCGTCTTGGTCAAATCGGTTAGCGATATAGACATAGCTGCACAAAGGATCGGATACCCGTTTTGGTTACGTGCCACTCACGGGTTCAGTAGCAGAGGCAGTACCTTAGTAAAACAGAGAGCGACAGCGGCAAATTGGATAAGATATTGGCGCAGTCGAGACGTGCCGTGGGACTTTGTTGCACACGAGTATTTACCAGGTAGGAACATTGCATTTCAGAGCTTATGGAAGAATGGCGAACTAATAACATCACAAGCACGAGTGAGGTTAGAGTACATTTACCCTTATTTGGCACCCAGCGGATGCACAAACACGCCAGTAGTTGCTAAGACGATACATGACGACCGAGTGAATGCAATAGCAACCAAATGCGTGAAAGCGATAGATAAACATGCCACGGGTATATTCTGCGTTGATCTGAGAGAGAATATAGTGGGGATGCCTATACCAACGGAAATCAACGCGGGCAGGTTCTTCACAACAAGTTATTTCTTTACCGCTGCTGGTCTCAACATGCCATACTACTATGTTAAATTAGCATATGGCGAGGAACTACCAAAACTACCGAAATACAATGCAATAGATTTTGATTTGCTATGGTGCAGGCATATAGATTGTCCTGCAATATTAATACAGGAGAGTGATGTAAAATTCAGAAGAATATAGAACTTGTGATTTGGGACCTAGACGGTACTTTAATCAACCTCAAAGTCGATTGGAAAGGACTTATGAAGGCAAGGAAATATGATGATGATTGGGAAACAATCGAGAGGTATGAACTTGCAAATATAGACCAAGCGGAACCTATTAGACGAAGTGTGGAATGTGTTAAAGAATTAAGAAAGCGTGGGTGTAGGTTAGCTATTTGCTCATCGAACATGAAGATAACGGTTGGACGAGCTCTTGGCATATTGGGAATATATGACTACTTTGACTTTATTATGTCGAGCGATACTCTTATAAACAAAAAACCTGACCCAGAGGGATTGGTTAAAATCGCCAAGATATTGGGTATAGCAAAAGAGAAAATAGTTTTTATCGGGAATAGTTGGAAAGATGAAGAAGCAGGAAAAAGGGCAGGGATTGAGACCATATTACTTGAAAGCCTTGAAAGCACTCGGTAAAAGATACGGGTACAAAGGCGAATACATCTACATCCGCTACGAAAAGGTAGCACATATAGTAAACACGTTAAAAGGCCAATCGGTATTGCATGTAGGCTGTGGATTGGGTATTTTAGATCATTATCTATCTACGAATTTCACTGTTCATGGGATTGACATATCGCTAAAGGAGGTTGTTATTGCACAAAGAATAGCTAAAATATTCGGTAGAGCAATTAGCTACGAAGTTGCTGATGTGCTGAAGTACAAACCAGAACGTAAATTTGATATTGTCCTATGTTCGGAAGTTATAGAGCACATATCGGCACCTGAAGAAGAGGTGATAGCAGTGTTAAAATCCTTTGTTGTCAAAGACGGTTTTATTGTTATCACCGTTCCAAATCGAGACCAACTTAGGAACAGAGTGAGACGACTATTTGGGATGCCCAATGTCCTAATGGATAAAACGCATTTGAGGGAATATAATCGTAACGAAATAGAAGCTATTATACAAAAAAGCAGGCTGGAAATAATAAAGAATGATGGAGCTGTGCTTTACTGCCCGTTAGACAGTATCTTCAGGATATTCGCCCGACCACGTTCCTTCATTCGGATGGCTATTGCTACTCACGCCCCATCCATCAGTAGCCATCTCATTTATCTCTGTAAGTAAGTGACCGCTCCAATCGTTCTAATACACGTACAACATGCAACCCGTTTTCGCCGCTGGTTAAGGGTTTCGCACGCTTTTGCACACAATCTAAGAAGTGTTCGCATTGGTTTTTCAGGGGTTCACTCATATTTATTTTAGGAATGTGAATATCACCATCGCGTACTTGATACTGGTCGGTATATCTGTCTTGTGGTATGTGGTCTATCCCCTTGTCAAAAATCTTTAGCGGCTCCAATCTGTTAACATCGTCAAACACGACCATTCTCTTACTTCCCACTATTGTTGCCTGTCTTATTTTACGTGGTCCTATCCAACTTACATGAACACCTGCTAATATGTTAGCTGGGAATTGAAGTGACATAAACACTACATCGCCAACACCTTTTTGGATATATGCTTGCCCCATTGCTGATATGCCCATTGGCATAGCATCTAAGAGATACAAAAGCATTGATAGGTCGTGAGGTGCTAAGTCCCACATTGCATTCACATCTTTTCTTATTGGTCCCAACCCAGTTCTTGTGAAGTAGAGGTAATACAGGTCGCCCAAATACCCACTGTTTATATAATCCTTTAATTTCCGTACCGCTGGGTTATATAGGAAAGTATGCCCAACCATCAAAATCCGTCCCTTGCCATTCGCTATTTCCACGAGCTCTTCTGCATCCTGTGAGTTTAAAGCAATTGGTTTTTCAACTAAAACATCCTTTCCCGCGAGTAAACAATCCTTAACGATTTTATGATGTGTAAATGCCGGTGTGGCAACTACCACGGCATCTACAAATCTTAGCACTGTCTGGTAATCCACGACGTGCTCATGTTTGTCTATTACCTTAGTTACATCTAAATCGCTGCACCATGTCACTTCCGATTGTTCTAATTCGTCAAGGATTCTTACGTAATTCCTACCCCAGTACCCTAACCCTATAACGCCTACATTAATCACTTTCTATAGTCCCGCCTCCTACTACTACTTGAAGAATTTGTTCCCATCTATGCTCATATGAGTATGGGGCTACAAGTTCTAGTCCTTTCTTCGCTATTTCATCTCGCTCTTCTTCGTGATTCAAATAGTAATCTGTTTTAGCACATAGGTCTTCATAGTCGTCATATTTTACCATTCCGCCTTTTAAACATTCCGGCACGTAATCAGATAAAACAAAAGAGCCCATTGCAAGCAATTCATAATCACGCATGTTCGCTGCTATTTCGTCCACATGGTAATTTATCAATATCTTTGACTGTGCAACTATCAGTCGCTTATCCGCACCATATACCGCATGTACCCCATTGCCCCAGCCATTGCCATAGAGTTTAATATTCGGTATTTCCTTTATCCAACCGCGGTCATTGTGCTTTGTACCAATGAAACACACATCAGTCTTTTTCTTATTCTTTTGCGGAATAGGGTAATGAGTATATGGGCAGTAGCCAAGACTAAGAGTGAAATAACGTTTGTTGTCTATCAGCGAATTATGCGCAGGGAAGAAGATGTAGTCATAAACATCTTCATGCTCATCAAATGCGCTCTTGTAATCTTCATATGCATCTGGGAAGTATAGCACCTTTTTGCCTTCCGCCTTAGCTAATAGATTTACGAACCGGAACTTGACATCCACGATGACGTCACCACTCACATTACACAATAAATCAAGTTTTGGGGACTTGAGGTAATTCAAACACAGACTGGTTGTTATCATACCGGTATTTTTATGTGTAAACACATAATCCCGAAGTCCCAGTTCAAGGAACTTTTCTAATGTATCAGGATACACTTCAAATGTCAAGAAGTTGATTATCATCCTCCTGATAGCACCTCTGTTAAAGCCGCTGCATATGTTATAAACGTTCTGTTCTTTAGTACCCACGCCTTTCCTTTTTCGCCTCGTTCCTTACTATAACTTGGGCTATGCACGAATAATGTTATCTTATCCGCAAATGCTTTGACATCGTACACGGGGGCATATTCTACGTAATCTCGGAATAGATCGTGATTTATTTGCGTATCCCAAACAATACATGGCTTACCACATGCCAATGCTTCCAACGGGAACATACCACCTATGACTGGACATAAACTAGGGTATATGCCCAATATAGACTGTCTTATCGTTTCAACTTTCTTCTTCTCCGATATGAGTCCAAGGAAATCTGCATTTATACCGCACATCCACGCTAACTGCACTAATCTGGAAGCGTCTTCTCCCGATCCCACCATCTTCAACTGATTGTCGATACCCGCACAACCAACTGCATATAACCCAAGGTCAAGTGTTTTATGGAAAACGCAGCGGCATACGCAACAAATTGAGTTATCACTTTTGGGGTCAATCGCATTATCTCCCAATAGAGGGTCAATACCCAAATAAATAAGCTTTATCTTTTCCGCTGGGAACCCCAGTTTAATGAGTATTCGTTTTGTCTCTCTTGTATTTGCTACTAGCACATCAACGGTTGTAAGCATTGTGAGCAGTTTTCCCCATCGAGCTTGATCCTCTTTAGATTTAAATCTCCATTCCGGTATGTCCAATACCTGAACTACTGATTTGACGCCTTTTTCATGCGCGAAATAATCAGCAAAACGGACATATTCCACGTTTGACGCGAATACAACGTCGTAATCATACGCCAAGATACGTTTAATGTCTCCGCTGTTTAGCCCTCGCTTCATAGAAGGTATGATCTCTATTGCACTAATGCTATTTTTTAAATCATCACACACATCCGTGGCTACGCAAACAACTACTTCGTTGCCTGCATCCGCCAAATATTTCGTCATGTTCATCTCTGCCGAGCAAGTATCCTTCATTGCTTGTTCTCCCGATCCCAAGAAAACCAGTATTTTCATTTTTTATCCTTCTTGCATAAGGCGCATATTTGACCCTTTCTAAAAACGGGATTGGAGGTGAATTTATTTATGATTTGTGTTAAACACTCTGCTTCTTCTTCTGTAAAGGCACTCCAATCCATTCCAACACCGGTGTCCGTTCCACTCATCGCTATTATTTTAAAATTATACCGACTTAATGTCGCAGCCAACGTCCTTGGAGTGAAATGCCTACAATGCAATATTGGTGTATTATAGTATTCAAACCCTTGCGTAGTTCCCATGATTAAACTAACGATATTGAATGTACGCGATACGTTCGGCGTGGATATGATCAACATACCATCATCTTTCAAAACCCGGTTTATTTCTGAATGAAAACGATCTAAATCAAGGATATGCTCTATGATCTCCGATGCTAAAATGACATCAAACTTTTCTTCCGTTGGTATGTCTAATGCTGAGCCCGCCAGAAACTTGAGTTCGGGGTGCGTTTCTCTTGCTTTTTCTATTACCCCTGGCATATCTAGGACAGTTACATCATTTCCCTGCTCTCTTATCTCGGAAGCTATTCTACCCCATGCCGAACCAATATCCAACACTTTTTTGCCTGTGCCTACCCACTTCTTTTCGACTGCCACTATTCGTTCGCGTTCAGGGGGAAGGTTTTCTGTATGATCCTCACTGAAATTGCTCTCTTGCCACTCTTCCCACGGCATTTCGTCTATATAGTTATATTTGTTTTTCATTTTTTACCCCCTTTTAGTATCCCTAGTAGCCTTTGTGCTATTACCTCCATGCTAAGGTTATCTCGTACCCATTTGATGCCTCGTTCCGCTCGTCTATATTTATCCAATGCATATTTGATAGAATCTTTTAACGATTTTGTATTCGCCTCTTCTGCATATACTATAGGTGCATCATTATACACTTCGCCTATGGAGCCATTTAGTGAGGTTACCACAAGCGTACCACACGCTAATGCCTCACCTATGGAGTAATTGAATTGCTCTCTATACCCCTCAAACGCATACGGGTATGTAACGAATAGTTTGGCCTTATTATAGTATTCCGGTAAGTTCAAATAATCTACCCACCGGATATAATCACCATACGATGGGGTCACACCACCTCTTCCACCAATCCACAGCATTTTAAGGTTCAGTTCTTTTGATACCTTCTCAATATATTCTATCCCTTTCTCTTTTACCATACGTCCAAAATAGCTAAGATCGTATGTTTTCTCTACTTCGGGCATCGGCTTGAAAATGCCAGTGGCAATTCCTGTTTGGGGACATACTGCTATTTTATCTTCTGCAACACCTTTATGCAACAGTCGCGCTTTTGCGCCTTCGTTACCAGCTACTACTATGTTCGCAGAGTCTAATACCCCTGATTCTATCTTATCGTATCGCTTGCCAAAGCTTTTGTCTATGATATTTTCCCATGTGAAAACGGCCATATGAATGTTATATTTCTCTGCTATTAGTGAACAACGTAACGCAAATGGCGTATATGGCTCTTCCATTACATATAGCACATCGGGATAAAATTCCTCGATATGGTCTTCTAAGCCACGCAACCTAAAATTTAGAAAGGATTGCCCTATCGGTTCTAAGCCTTCGAGACTATAGTTTTCTTTATGAACTGTCTCGCACCTTTCGCTACCCCATCGTGAAGGTGCTAAAACCTGCACTTCCGCTAAGTTGCTGGCTCCCATATACTCAAACAGCATGTACTGCCTTGGATTTATCATGGAATGCCCACATACGGTTATCCTCATTCCGCGGTTACCACTCTCTTCTCATGTGGCTTCTTCTCCACGCCTATGCCCTTGCTTTCCAATACCAAGTTCATTGCTACTTGTACTAGCCTTTTATCTTCTCTTTCAAGCTCTTCGCGTACTACTTTTCTCACCATTCGTGTTAGTGTTTCAATGCTAACTTCTTCGGTCATTCTATTTCACCTCCTCTTCAGGCTCTTTTTTCTTCACTACTATTACAATGCCATCGTGTGGTGCATCCGCAATTTTTAATTCCTCTGCGAGATGTTTAAACACGTTATTTACTTCTGTGTCTATTGCCTCTGTTAGTTCGCTACGGTAGCCTGATAGGCTGATGGCTTTACGTACGAGCCATATATCCCTTGCTTTTGATAGGATGTCCACTAAAATGCCCAACTCCCTTTGTGCTTCTAATAGCACATCTATTTTTTTCGTCATGTTACCTCCGCTATTTTTCGCCAAAACCTGTGTGCGCTATCTGCAATCCAATCGGAGAAATCATCTCGACTATATTTAAACTCCTTATAGCTCGCAACGCCAACTAACTTGTTCAATACAAGTTTAGGGACGTTACATAGCTTTGCTTCTATTGTCGTTCTTCCACAGGGCTCTGCGTAATTAGGGATGTGAAGAAACTCCTCCGTTTGCGCTAGCATACCCGGTAGGTCTGTAGGCGATACATGTCCGACCGTGACGATATTCGCGGGGTATTCGATCCCGCCCTCTTTAGCTCCTGCACATGTGATTGTCCGTTCGGGATGGTCTTTCGCGTATTGGATTACGTTCTTCAAATCTTTGAATTTGAGGAGGCAATTGACGCACAGGCTACTGCCTGGCAATTTCGGTACGTCCATAGGTATAAACGTTTTCGTATCTACTGACGACACATGCAAATAGCTAGGTCTAGTTGATAGTTCTGGTATAGCACGATACCACAGCTTCTGATGTAACGGGCTGAGGTATATGTTCAAAGAGGAAGAAAGTAACAGCTTCTTCGCAAATGGTAGGTTTGGACATATTGTCTTGCATTTCTCTAAATCCGAATAAAAGAGGTGATAACTGCACAACGGCCAGAAGTCATGGACATACATCACTATCTGCCGTTGCTCACTCAACTGCGCTAAGAACCGTGGTGGGAACCTTGTTGCGTTACCTATAATTGCAAAATCCGTTGTTGCTACCTTATTTCGGTTTGGACTGTTTGGTGTTACTAACTCTATTTCATATCCGCGTTTTATTCCTTCTTCTATTACTACCCGCTCGCTCATCTCGCCGCCACCGCCTTCGCCTGTCATGCAGTTCCAATCGGAAATCCAGCTAATTCTTGTCATTTCTTTGTTACCCCCACCCGTGATAACCTACGCATATATGCACTTGGTAATTTTGGTGGACGGATACACTTTTTATCCACATACTCCTTTAAGAACTCGATGTACTCTACCCATTTCGGTATTATTACGTCCCAACTCCACATCTTCTTCGCATGGTCCGCTAACCGTTTCCGCTCCTTTGCCATGTCGTGGTTGACCACCCATTCGATCCTGTCTGCTATCGCTTCCGGGTCAGGCTGCATTACTTTCGATGCTAATGGCGTCCAATAATCGGCCTTAGCAGGCACTAGTAATTCCGGTAACACTGGTTCTAATAGCTCGTGCATTGACATCCCATCTGTGGCTATTACAGGTGTGCCAGAGGCGAGCGATTCAATAATGGGTATCTCAAAACCGCCGGAACTCACGTTATTAAGTGTCACGTCTGTTCCGTTATATACCTTCGCCATTTCCTCTTCCGTTAAGCCACACATGTATGCGTATGGGTCTACAAATTTCGTTACCCAGTCTATGCCTAACGCTTTCACTATCTTTGGTATTGGCTGTCCACCTGCCGTGGTTGCATGTGCATGTATGTACACGCCTACTTCGTTTGCTATGTCAGGGTTCCTTGCTAAGAAGATTTTTATCGCTTCTAAATTCTCGCCGTAACACACTCGTTGGCCTTTGTTCATCTTTGCGATGGTTATTATGAACGATTTATCTTTGAAACCAAGGTCCTCTCGCATCTCCTGCTTTGTCTCGTTCTCTAAGGGTTTATACACGTTCGTATCCACGCCATGATGTATGTACCTGTCCACGGTTTGAAATCCTACCCGTTTCAGCATGTCCAGCCCATATTGAGTCATCGGTAAGATATGTGTTGCCGCTTGTAGCATATTGCCTAAGTCATGAGGTAGATACAAGAAGTCTAATGGTATGTATGGTATCCATACTATACCTCTCTTCTTTACTTCGTTCACTAACGTATTGAGTACCCATACATCATATAGGGTGATTAGCATGTCGTACTTACCTTTGTCGTATGCAGATACCGTTTCTATCTCGCTGCGACCACTTCCCATTGGCCATACCTTTGAGCCTTCAAGATACATTGTACCTGCACCAAAACCGTAATTTGGCTGTATGTCCGTTTGATAGCCGTTTTGCATAAGACCTTGTACAATATATCTCGTTTGTTTTGAGTAGCCTGAATTGGCTATAGGGCTATTGGAGTAATAAAGCAGCTTAGTCTTATTTGTCATATCTCTCTAACACTTCCATTTTGCCTTCTTCGTTTTTGCCTATACGCGCTATAGGGATTGGTGTGTGTGATCCTAAATTTCGCGCGTGAAGACACATATCCGTTTCTTCAACACGTTCTAGTAGCTCCTCATCAGATAGTGTTACTCCACCACCATCGCTTTTTCCATACCGCCTTACCTCTTTTTTCACCTTCGTTTTTCGCTTTTTCAGATCATCTTCTATAATCATCCGTAAATAGTCAGCTTTGTTCCTAAACTCGGCTTTACACAACGTCTCAACCTGTGCGAAGGTGCCTAGCGTCACATCTAAACTGATTCTAATTGTTTCCATGTTATAAAGAAGTAACGTTAAGTATATATACTTTAGAGTTAAAATCAAAAAATAAAGAGGTAGAGGATGGCGCAACCCCTACCAAATAGTGGGACTATGCTCTCGCACCCCACGCAATATAATCGCACACCACCGTACCAGAACCAGTAAGTTTGATCAGCGCGGAACCACTTAGCTTCTTATCCACATATGGGAAAGTGCCCGCCGCAACGTTCGACTCTGGAGATACAACTATGGTCGGTGTACCACCAAATGACTCATCGAATGTTAGATACACCCCCGTCTTTGTAACAACTGCTACCGTACCGTGTTCTTGTAGTTCGTTGAATTTCGCCGCTGTTATTAATGCGTCCTTTATCTGATCTGCATATGAGATGCCTGCCGCTTCTATGTGCTCCGACCCTATTACATCCGCCTTTATCTGTGTCCCGTATGCGATTGCTCCGGCTTCTATGTGCTCGCTTCCTATCA
>Ga0114922_10001746_pt1 | contig 20572 bp, 15 predicted proteins | sample AartaG_FD_100975 | JGI IMG/M metagenome (GOLD analysis project Ga0114922, IMG submission 100975) | Deep subsurface microbial communities from Aarhus Bay to uncover new lineages of life (NeLLi) - Aarhus_00045 metaG | ecosystem: Environmental > Aquatic > Marine > Oceanic > Sediment | place...
AAACATGAGTGAGGAAGAACGGAAAGCTTTTTGGAAACAGCGGCGTCAGGATGCTCGGATAAGAAATGGAATTGAAGGAAAGTTCGGAGAAGGAAAAAGAAAATACGGACTCAACAGGATAATGGCAAAAACGGCTCCAACCAGTGAGAGTTGGATTTTCGCTATCTTCTTCGTGATGAATCTGGCCCGCTGGGAGCGGGTTCTTTTTGTCTCTATCTGGAATTGGCTACAATTGATGATTGATGCTGTCAAAGAACGAAAAGTGCTGGCGTTTTCGGTGTAGAAAACACTTTTTCAGGAAACCCTAATTAGTGCCGTTATAAAATCCTTAGTATTTTTACCTTGCTTTTGTATATATCATTATGTAATTTCTTTGAAATTTCGAAGAGATCCTAAATGACACATCCATCATAGACAAATCACAAATTACATATATGACTGTTCAGGTGAACGATGTATTTCTCGACCAGTTGGGATGATAATTGTAGAGAAAATGAAAAACTGTGCACTCTATTAAAAAGATACGGTGTAAAAGGAACTTTTTATATCGACAATCCCCAAAAAATACTTCATTGATTAGAACGTTGGCTAAAGAATTCCCAATAGGGGCACACTCTCTTAGTCATACCCATCTAACAAAATTATCCAGCGCAAAACAAAGAATTGAGATTTCTGAATCAAAGAGGATATTAGAAGATATAACTCAGAGGAAGATAGCCCTTTTTGCTTATCCATATGGTGATTATAATGAAATGACGAAAGAGATTGTGAGAGAATGTGGTTTTCAATTTGCCAGATCAACATTAAATTTCATATATGGGCCAATAAAATGATTTTGTTCAAGAGCCCAAGTAAAATATTTCTTGACATTTAAATAAATTTTTACAATATTTAATATTCGGTTGAGAAATGATCGTTTTAATTGATGGATGGTTGATTAACATCACTGAGAATATAGATATGATGCAAACCCGTTCCAATTATCTTGTAAAATTAAGAATTATTACCATCGTATCATTTTTTATGATACTTATCAATAAAAGTGTTCATTGTCAAACGCAGAGGATACAAAAAGGGAGTATTTTAGAGATCAGAGTCTATGGTCATGAAGAGCTTTCCAGGACTGTAATGGTTCAACCTGATGGATCGATAGATTACCCTCTCATTTCGGGCATCCCTATTGATGGTTATAGTCTGGATCAGATGAGAGAAATTCTTACTGTTCAGGTATCAAAGTTTATCGGAGAAAGAGCGGTAGTGACTGTTCGGTTTTCTCAAACGATGAATATCGGAGTAACGGTTTTGGGACAAGTCGCTGTTCCAGGTGAGTATATCGTAGCAAAAAAGGCCACTGTTCAGGGAGCAATCTCACAGGCTGGTGGTTCGACTTCCAGAGCCCAATTGGGTAATATCAAATTAATTCGGCATTTGGGGGACAGTACTCAGACGATCATCATTGATTTATATAAATTTTATGTTGAAGGGGATCCCAGCATTTTATCTTCCTTGGAAGATGGGGATTTGATTGTTGTTCCCGGTCTTCCGGGAGCCTACGACATAAAGGTCATTGGGGCCGTGGAATCGCCCGGGACACATAAAATATTTACCGGGGCCAATATACTCGATGCGATTTACATGGCAGGAGGGCCGAAAGAACAAGCAGACTTGAAAAAAACACAATTGGTTTCTCCGTTACGGGGGAATACAAGAGAAATCGAAATTGATATTGAAAGTCTTCTGCAGTCGAATCACATGGCACAAATTCCCGAGCTGAGGCCCGGTGATGTCATATTGGTACCCGAGAAGAAAAGTTTCTGGCGTCAATTGTTTGGTATATTCCGGGATGTGACTTCCTTTATTTCACCAATTATTCTTATATTATATTATACTGGAGTGTTGAGAAGATGAAGTCATTTATCCATAGGAATTTCGTAAGGTTTTTTACATAATGGCTCATAAACCAATTAAATCTCCGGCTGAAGTATCGTATCAGAAACGATACCCGAAGCTCATTTCCATAGGTGGGGGAAAGGGGGGAATTGGCAAGACAGTAATGACAGCCTCCCTGGGGGTTGGTTTGGCCACTCTCAAAAGAGATGTCGTCGTTGTAGATGCCGATTTTGGCGGGGCGAACCTGCATACGGTGATGGGGATTGAGAAACCTGCGAAAACATTCAATAATTTTTACAATCGTGAATGTCGTGTACTCGATGAAATATTGATTGAATATCAAGATTTAGAAAATCTAAAAGTCATCTGTGGTGCCAGTGGATCCATGGGTGTGGTTAACCTTCCTTATTATCAAAAATTAAAATTCATAAGACATTTGAAAAAGATCGATGCAGATTTTGTCATTTTGGATTTAGGGGCTGGCACAAGTTACAATGTGCTTGATTTATTCCTGGCGGGTGATATTAAAATCGTTTTAATAAATCCTGATCCGCTAAGTATTTTAGAAGGTTACAACTTTGTGAAACATGTATTTTATAGAAAATTAATGAAAGAATTCAAACAATTCAATGGGCTCTCGGAAATCATCAAAAGACAAGCGAGTATTGAGACATTTAAAAGTACAACGACAACCGAAGATCTATTAAAAGAAATCGCCGGATTGGACATCGAAGCAGGGAAAAAATTGGAAGCGTTCGTGGAAGGGTTCCAAATGAATCTGCTCCTGAATATGATGGTGAACTCACATGATGAGACTAACGGCCTCGCCGTAATGGTAGCAGCACGAGATTTATTATCGATAAATTTAGAATATTTGGGTAATGTCCATAAGGATGATACGGTATCTAAATCCATAGAACGTATGATTCCCTTTATGAGCTTCGATCCAAAGTGTCAGGCGTCCAGAGATTTGGCCGATATAATAATAACGAAAATATTACATGCCGGAAAGTTTCGGGCACTCCGAGAGAAACGCGTCATTCGGAAGACGCGAGAGAAGTGGGATATGAGTAGGAATGATATCATATGTTCGATTAAATGTATTTATTGGGATGAATGTGGATATAAAAACGGTGGGTATCCCTGTAAACTGCAGCATCTGGTACAAGTGCGAGGATTCCATGGGGAATAGGTTCGATATGCCTTGTGCACAAGTTTACAAATTGTTATTGTGAAATCGATGTTTAATATTCTAATATTTATATATCATGTTAATAGATATTCTATTCAGAAACATTCGTTGGAAACTTCAGTGGTAAATATTTTATGAAAAAGGAATACGGAATACAAGACTACTTTAATTTAATTCTTAAGCGGAAAGGGATAATTGCAATTTCTGCATTTTCTTTCCTGCTTGCTGCTAGTATTTATACTTTTACGCGCCCTCCTGTTTATGTCTCATCTTCGGTATTCATGCTTGAGTCCAGGGATATCGGTTTTGGTGAACGCGGTATCATGATAATTCAACAGACCCGACCTTTAAGTTATTACAGTGCCGTAATGAGAAGCAGGGTGTTTCGTAACAGGACAATGAGGGAATTACTCCGGGAAGACAGTGCCCATTCGAATATTAATTGGGATCGACGGGAATTATCGACATTGCTGAGTAAGAATCTAAGTCTCACCACTGGAGAGTATTCCGATTTCATTCGATTAAATGCAGAGGCCAATGATCCTCATCTCGCGTTTCGAGTGGCCTCGGTGGCGACTGAAGTCCTAAAAGTCCGATGTCAAGAAATTGATCGTGAGGAGTCACGGAATGCTATCGATTTTATAGAGAACCAGAAACAGGCAGCAAAAGACAGCTTAATAATCGCCGATCAGTCATTAGAAGAATTCAGGGAAAATTCCGATGTCGCCCTTACGAGTGTCGATGGTGGATTAATGCAGGAATTAACCAAGTTAGAGAAGAAACTTACTGAGATTCAAACTCAGAAACAGCTCGCCCAAGCGAATCTTGAAGCTTTTAAACGCCGCATTGACGGAATGCGAATCAAAGTTAGGGGAGGATCACCCCAACTACCCGATACTCAATCCGCAACCGTAGCCCAAATAACAAACGAAATTTCGAGACTGGAAACCCAAAAGGAAGAATTAATTCGAGAATTTGGAAATGAATTTCCCTTTGTGGTGAAAAGGCTGGATGAGCGAATCGAAGAAAAAAGAGCAGTGATGTATGATGCATTAATACAACCTTCAACAGAGATTGATGAAACTATCCCTGCGGGAGAGGGTAGAATATTTGAAAACGTTCAGCAAAGGAAGATTGCCGAGGAATTAAAGGTGCTTACCCTTGAGAACGAAGAAAGATATTACAGCCAACTCATTGAAAATTTTAGAAAAAAGCATCCCAGAATGATGAAGCAAGCGGTAGAATTGATGCGATTGACACGGGCAAAATCCGTAGCCGAAAACCTTTATAATTTTCTTCTAACAAGGGGTGAAGAAACGAAGATACAGGTGGCCACGGGAACTGGTGGAATACGTATCATTGATCATCCGGTATTACCTACAGAACCTGTACCGATCAATAAAGTTAGAAATCTCCTCATGGGATTGTTGTTTGGATTAGGATTTGGCGTTGGATTAGCCTATTTTAGGGAATATGCCGATAATTCCATCAATGATCAAGAAGATGTTACCTCATTTTTAGGATTACCCCTCATGGGAATCATTCCTAGTCTTTCACCAAAGAGTAATTTTCAAAAAAAATTGTTATCTGTATTTCATAATCAAAAGAACAATAAACAAAAGGGTAGACAGGATCATGTGAACTCAAATTCATTTCATCAAAACCTAATCAGTAACAGGCAATCCAAAGATCCAATCGTAGAGTCATATAGATCGTTGAGGTCGAACCTGCAATTTGCGGATATGGATCATCCTATTCGGACGATGCTTATTTCGAGTCCAAATCCTTCAGATGGCAAGACAATCACAACCGCGAATTTGGGGATTGTGTTTGCTTTATTGGGGAAAAATGTCATTATTGTCGATACGGATCTAAGGAAACCAAAACAGCATAAAGTTTTTAACATCGATAAATCACCGGGAGTAACTGAATATCTTGTAGAAGATTTACCCTTAGAGGATATCATTCACCAGACCGATATTGGGAATTTAAAGATCATTCCTTGCGGTAAATCTCCTCCGAATCCGGCTGAAATTTTAGCGTCCCAGAAAATGGAAGCCCTGCTTCGCGAAATCGAAAGGAGAGCGGACATCGTATTATGTGATTCACCTCCTCTCGCTGCGGTTACAGATCCCATGCTCTTGGCAACCAGACTCGATGGAATCATTTTAGTAGTAAAGCACAGGGTGACGAATAAACAGATAGCCTCAAATATAGTAGATCAATTAAAAAAGGCGAATGTGAATATCATCGGTGTTATCATGAACCAAACACTGCTAACCAGAGGGAATGGTTATTATCAATATTATTCAAAGTATCATTAATAAAATAAATAAGATCGGCCATATTTTATGTCTTAAAATAGTGTGAAGTTGTAAGCTGGATACCAATTATTATTCAAACCGAACATTTCCTTTTCAATAGGAAAACGAGATAACGTAAGGGCCAGTAAGATTGGCCCTGATGTTCATAGGAACAGGTTGTTGTAATTGTCATACTTCGAAACGGGATGTTTCACTTAATGAAGAACTCATGATTGAGTGGGACTGAAACAGCGGAGCTGTAAGTAAAATTCAAATTATAATCATCATAGGATTAATTTTATGGGATTCTATCTAGTCACCGGTGGAGCAGGTTTCATAGGTTCGAATATTGTTCAAGAGCTCATACGTCATGGTGAGAAAATTAGAGTATTGGATAATTTCTCAACCGGTAAAAGGGAAAATCTCGTTCATTTATTTGATAAAATCGAACTTATTGAAGGGGACATCAGAAGTTACCATATTGTCAGAGAAGCAGTCGATGGTGTCGATTTTATTTTGCACCAAGCCGCTTTACCATCGGTACCTCGGTCCATCAACGATCCCATTACGACGAATGAGGTCAATGTCACAGGTACTATCAATATTTTAGATGCGGCTAAGGACGCCAATGTGAAAAGGGTGGTATTCGCTTCATCGTCTTCGATCTATGGTGAAATCGGTGTCCTTCTTAAAACAGAAGATATGTTGCCTCAGCCACTATCTCCTTACGCCGTTTCAAAATTAGCTGGAGAAAAGTATTGTCAGGCTTTTACCCGATTGTATGGCTTGGAAACCGTTTGTCTACGATATTTTAATGTTTTCGGCCCTCACCAAGATCCGACTTCTCAATATTCTGCAGTCATACCCAAATTTATACACGCGATGAAGATAGGTCAATCTGCGACAATTTTCGGAGACGGGGAACAGTCAAGAGATTTTACATATGTTGAAAATGTGGTTCAAGCAAACCTGTTAGCTTGTATGGATTATTTTGAGGACATATCGGGAGAGGTGTTTAATATTGCCTGTGGAAAGCGAATTACGATTAATGATTTGATCAATTCTATAAATCAAATTCTGGAGGCAAACGTTGAGCCTGTTTTTTTGGACCCAAGACCGGGTGATGTAAAGCATTCACTAGCAAATATTGGTAAAGCCCAACAATTTTTAAATTATGAAATAAAAGTAGAGTTTAACGAAGGCCTCGAAAAAATAATTAATCTCTATTGAGGAGGATGCTTTAATGAAAGTACCATTGTTGGATTTAAAAGCTCAACTAACGCCTATACGAGATGAAATCGTATCAGCAATGACAGATGTTGTTGATTCTACCAGATATATCATGGGACCAAAAATAGCCGAACTCGAAAAAAAGATTGCAGAATACTGCGGAGCTAAGTTTGGTATCGGTGTCACTTCCGGAACCGATGCACTTTTGATATCTTTAATGACTTTGGATATTCAAAAGGATGCTTTGGTCATTACAACACCGTATTCGTTTTTTGCCACTGCCGGAGTAATCGCTCGTTTACGAGCAATACCGGTGTTCGTTGATATCCAAGCAGATAGCTATAATTTAGATCCCCAGAGACTCAAAGAATGGTTTGAAAATAATCGAGATAAATTAGAACAAGTGAAAGCCATTATTCCGGTACATCTCTATGGGCAATGTGCTGATATGGATCCGATTTTTGAAGTTGCAAATAAATATGCTATTCCTGTTATTGAAGACGCTGCCCAGGCCATCGGTGCCCGTTACCCCTCTTCTGATGGTGTGAAGAAAGCCGGTTCCATGGGGGCGACGGGATGTTTCTCGTTCTTTCCCAGCAAAAATCTTGGCGCCATGGGTGATGGTGGGATGGTCGTTACCAATGACGAAGCACTCGCCGATAAGTTGGTAAAAATCCGGAATCATGGGGCATCCCCTAAATATTATCATGCCATGATTGGGGGAAACTTTCGATTGGATCCTATTCAGGCCACGATTTTAATAGTGAAGCTTCCGCATCTTGAGGAATGGCACCGGGCCCGACAGGAAAACGCAATCTATTATGACCAGAATTTAAGTGTATCCGGTATTCAAAAACCCCAAATAATCTATGATAGAACGTTTCATGTTTACAACCAGTATGTGATCTCGGTTCCTGAAAGAAGAGATGAATTGAGAACGTTTTTAACTGAGAATCAAATTGGTAATGAAGTCTATTATCCGGTGCCCTTTCATGAACAGGAGTGCTTCAAATACCTCGGTTATGAATCGGGTGATTTTCCTAACAGCGAGATTGCAGCGAAGCATACCATTGCATTGCCCATTTATCCGGAATTAACGACGGAGATGCAAGATTACATCATTGAGAAAATCAGTGCGTTCCATTCGAATTAGGAGAGTCTGATGAAAATGAAAGTCTGCGTGATTGGGGGGGGTAAGTGGGGGAGAAATCATATCAAGACACTTCATTCCCTGGACAGTTTGGCTGGGATCGTGGATACCGACAGGGAAACATTAGAAGGATTTTCGAATGATTATCCCCAAGCGAAGCTATTTCAGGATTATAAAGAAGCCGCTGCAGAAAATTTTGATGGATTTACAGTAGCCACACCGGCTGAGACCCATTATGATATCGCCTTATATCTGCTTGAGCGAAAGAAACATATCCTTGTCGAAAAGCCGGTGGCGTTAACCGCAAAGAGGGCGAAACATCTCAAGGATATTGCAGATAACAACAATGTGAATTTAATGGTCGGGCATGTCCTGCTCTTTCATCCGGCCATTCACAAAATTAAAGAATTGATCAAAAATGATAAAATCGGAAAACTTCAATATATATACAGTAACCGTCTCAATTTGGGGACGGTGAGAACCGAAGAAAATATCCTCTGGAGTTTTGCTCCACATGATGTTTCACTTTTTCAATATTTTATTGAAGCTTTACCGACTGAAATTATTTCGAGGGGAGGCGCCTTCTTGCAACCCACTATTCACGATTCCACACTCACAATATTGAAATATCCTGAGAATATTGTGGGTCATATTTTTGTCAGTTGGTTGCATCCTTTTAAGGAACAGAGATTGGTGGTCATCGGGTCTAAGGGTATGATCTCCTTTGAAGATTCATCCCAAGAGAAACAGATCCTTTTTTATGAGAAAGGGATTGACTGGGTACGGGGAGAACCCATTAAGAGGGACGGACCGACGGAAATAATCGATTATGACTCTGCGATGCCCCTGACAGAGGAGTTAAGATACTTCGTGAATCACTTAGATGGAAAATCCATAGAGATTGCCGATAGCCAGAATGCCGTTGATGTTTTGGAAATTTTAGAAAGGGCAACAGACAGTATGCTCAAAGGTGCTGAGCAAGTCATTGATAAAAAGAAGTATGATGATGAAACCAAAGCATATTATGTGCATCCCACGGCCGTTATCGATGAAAACGTCAGGATTGGAAAGGGAACAAATATTTATCACTTTTCTCACATACAGAGTGGTTCAAGAATAGGGGAGAATTGTACGCTGGGCCAAAATGTCAATGTCGCAAATAATGTAAAGATCGGTAAAAATGTAAAAATCCAAAATAATGTATCGGTATATGAAGGTGTCGAATTGGAAGATTACGTATTTTGTGGACCCTCGATGGTGTTTATAAACATCCTGGAGCCCCGTTGTGAGTTCCCGCAACGTGGGAGTCGATTCTACAAAAAAACGCTGGTTCGCCATGGCGCCTCTATTGGCGCAAATGCGACCATCGTGTGTGGGCATACCATTGGATGTTTCGCTTTTATTGGAGCAGGAGCCGTTGTGACGAAAGATGTTCCTGACTATGCCTTAATAACTGGAGTACCGGGTAAACAGGTCGGGTGGATGAGTCGGCACGGTGCCCGTTTACCTGAACCGGCTGGTGATGGCATTATGGTTTGTCCGAAGAGTGGATGGAAGTATAAAGAATCGAAACCTGGGATTTTAGAATGTCTGGATTGGAATGAGGAAAAGTCAATTAGTTAAATTTTTTAATCATTATTCTTATTAATGATAGAAGATTTGAGGAAGCCAATGAGTCGATTAAACCTTTCGATAGTCATGCCGGGATACAATGAAGAGGCAACTATCAGTAAAAATTTAAAAGATGTTCATCATACAGCAAGGAAACTGGGAATAGCTTTCGAAATCATTTTTGTGAATGATGGGAGTTCCGATAATACGGAAAGAATCGTACAAGATTTAGCTCTCGAGTTGGAAGAATTGCAACTCATTACATATGGGGAGAATAGAGGAAGAGGGTACGCGCTACGAAAAGGCTTTGAAAATGCGAGGGGTGAGATGATTCTCACGACGGAAAGTGATTTGACATGGGGTATAGATATTATTAATAAACTTTATTCAGCAATTATGAAGACGGGTGATGATATTGTTGTGGCATGTCCGTATCTTAAGGGAGGAGGACTTAGGAACGTTCCTTTTAAGAGGGCCTTTCTGAGTCGTTTCGGCAACCGAGTCCTTTCTGTATCATTGGGAAATATCGTACACATGGTTTCCGGGATGACCAGGATATATCGAAGTGAATGCATCTGTTCGATACCACTCAATTCCGATGATAAAGAAATTCATCTCGAAATCTTGTCCAAAGCGTTGGTATTAGGCCACCGGGTTTCTGAGATACCTGCAATTTTAGCATGGCCGGATAAAAAGATACGGAGAAGAGGGAAGCGTAAGTCTTCATTTACGATGATGAAATATATCAATTCACATATTATTTTTACTCTATTCGAACGACCGATCTTGTTCTTTGGTATCCTGGGACTATTTATTTTAATTGCCGGTATCATTTTTGGAGCTTATATTGTTTATCTTTGGTTCACCGGGGGACTAAATCCCACTCGCCCATTAATGACTTTAGTGGTGCTTATGGTCGTTGGGGGAATAATCATTTTTTCATTCGGTTTGATAGGCATGCAGATAAACGACCTCCGGAAAGAGATTTACAGACTGCAATCAAAATTCAAATAGATGAAAAACGGGAAAAAATATTGTGCAATTTCGGTTGATCTGGATCCGATTGATCATTATTTATATGCACGAGACTATAAGCCACTGGATGTTACTAATCTAAATGCTATCTACGATGATGCCTTGCCCCGTTTCCTTGATTTATTCGATCAGTACGGAGTAAAAGTGACTTTTTTTCTGGTTGGTCGAGACGTTTTAGAAGCAAAAAACAAAACACGAATACGTGAAGTCGTAAAAAGGGGACATGAAATTGCCAATCATACATACAATCATTATCAGTATTTTTGTCATTTATCTCATGAAGATAAGCGAAATGAGATAGAAAGGACAGATAATATCATCTCCGATACTGTGGGTAAGAAAAGTGTTGGATTTAGAGCTCCGGCCTGGGGGATAGATCATATTACTATGAATATTTTGGAGGAAAACGAATATCTATATGACTCATCGGTATTCCCCTCAAAATTGGTGCCTGTCATTTCTTATGTGAACTGGTTATTAAATAAGGGTCGGTTAAAGCGAGGTTTGGGAAATTCTTATAAGCTTGGAATGGCATCGAAGCTTCCTTATTTCCCTCATAGAGAGAAAATATGGAAAAAAGGAAATATGAATATTATGGAAATGCCTCCTACCATTCTCCCCATTATTCAATTGCCTTTTCTGGGCACTCTTCTATTTATGTTGGGAGAAACTATTTTTAATATTTCTTTTTCCTATTATAGTTTTTTCAATAAACCCTTGTTATATGAACTCCATGGCATTGAATTGGTGGATTATTATTCATCGATAAATGATGAAAGATTGCTGATGAAGCCCGGGTTGGGGAAAAAAATTCATGAAAAAATGAAATTATACCATTTGATGTTATCCAAGTTTAGTCGGTCATATCATTTTATTACGATGCAGCAATTGGTTCAAATATTTAGTCAGAACCAAGATCCCTAAGTATTGAAAAAGCATGGCTTTTTAGGTAGAAGAATGAATCGAGTGATTTCAGGTCGAATACTATTTAGGTTTGTGGCAAAAAAGATTTTTTATCATACTTTAAGTAGAAGAGGGAAAGCCATTATATGAGGACCTCGCGTGAGAAATTTCAAGTTTGGGCAGGAAGGGATATCGAGATGAGATCCACGGGAGGAAGAGTAAACACAACCCATTTTCAGGAAGTCGCTGCTCACATCAGCAAAATGTTAAACATGAATTCGAATTGCCATCATGTTTTGGATGTCGGCTGTGACAGCGGACTCGTTTCCAGACATGTTGCTCGATTGGTAAACGCTCTCATCGGAGTCGATTTCATTGCTGAAATGGTCTTTGATGTTAAGCATATAGACACTGGCAGTAACACTCGTTTTATGGTTGCCGATGGAGCCTCTCTCCCCTTCAGGAGCCAAACCTTTTCACGGGTTTATTCTTACAATGTCATTCACCAGATGGATAGTAAAGAGCAGGGACTGTCTCTCATCGAAGAGATGATACGCGTGTGTCAACCTGGAGGTATTGTCCTGGTAGGTGATGTCCCTGACAGGAATAAACGGTGGCAATATATTAGTGGAGAACTTTTTTCCTTCAAACAACCGCAGTTTTTCTATAGATGGTATAGAGATATCAAAAGAATTGCGACGATGGGGCTCAAATCAGTGGGTGGACAAAAATTTGAGTTGGCACGTTTACCGATATGGTATGACTTACAAGATTTAAAACATTGCTTTGAAGAACGTGGTTTTTCATGTGACCTTATAGATCAAGTTACGCCACTTCCATACTGGTTTTACCGGACCAATCTGAGGATAAAGATTCCTAAATAACGATTATTTGAATGGATATTTCAACATTGCAGCGAATGATATATTATTATAGTAATGATCAATGAATTTAGAGCGACACGAAGACATTATTTTCTTATCCAGAGAACGATATCAGGATTGGGATCGTTTTGTATTGGATTTTAACAGGTCCACTTTTTATTCTTCCTCTGAATGGGTGGAATTTTTAATAAGCACGTTTGGTGTAAAAAACCAATCCTTACTTTTCATACGAGATGGTGAAATTATCGGTGGTTTGTTATTATTCCTAGTGTCGAATTTTTTTATGGGCAAGAAGTTCATTTCTGTTCCCCATGGTTCTATTGGAGGTGGCGTTCTATGTTCTGAACCAAGGATTGAAAGAATCTTGATTGAGAGGGCACTGGATTTATGTAAAAAATATAAAGCCCATTTTCTGGAGATTAGAACTCAGCAATTAAATTCTCTGCTCAACGAGTTGGAATTTTTACAAAGTCAACCCTTTTTAACAAGTCATTTAGATCTAATTGATGAGGAATCCAATTGGCGGGCATTAAGTAGAGGGCATAAGTCTTCAATAAACAAAGCTAAAAAGAATGGACTTGAAATTACAGAGTCCAAAAACCAAAAGGTATTAAAACAATTCTATCATATTCTCCAGGTCGTATACCGAGCATTTGGGACACCCATCTATGGTTTTAAATTCTTCAATAATCTTTGCGAGAGCTTAAGTGACAAAGGTCTTGTCAAGTTTTTGATAGCAACATACAATCAGGAAGTGGTCGGGGGGGTTATGTTGTTTTGCTTCAACGAAACAATAATATATAGATTAGGAGCAGCTAAAAGTAAATACAACCATTTGCGACCTTACAATGCTTTGCTATGGCATGCAATTCGTTTGGGATGCAAAAATGGATTTAAGCATTTTAACTTCGGTACATCTCATAAAGATGACAATGGACTTTTAGAATTCAAGCGCCGTTTTGGTGCGGATACCAAGCCGGTTAATTTTTATTATCATGTGAATAGAGGAAAGATTCCCAATTTTGAAAATTATACATCCAAATATAATCTTGCAATAAAGGTGTGGAAATCATTGCCCCTAAAGTTCACGGAAATGGGGGGTGCTCATATAAGAAAATGGATATGTTAAACGAAAAATGAAGAGAATAAGGCGTTATTGATTGAATAAATTAAAAATATGCATGCTCACATCCATATTCCCTAAGTATGAAGGCGATACGAATGGCATTTTTATCTATAACAACGCTGCGGCATTGAGTGAAGCTGGCGTGGAGGTATATGTTGTTACACCCAGTGCCGAAGATACTAAAGAATTTGAAATTATTAATGGGATTAATATATACAGATACAGGTATTGGTTTACTAAAAAGCACCAGAGAGTGGCTTATGGATTGGGGATACATGAAAATTTAAATAAAAGTATGCTTGCTAAAATTCAGTTACCATTTTTCCTGATATCATATCTCTGGAGGGGATTGATTGTTGCTAGAAGATGTAATATTATTCATGCACAATGGATTCAATCGGCTTATCCCGGTCTTCTTGCAAAGCGACTTTTCAAGATTCCTGTGATGATAAGTGTCCGTGGATCCGATATACGATTTTTTGCGAAGGGTTTTGTGATGCGAAGAGTAACTAAGTTCATCCTTGACAGAGCCGACCAAATCTTTTCACAAGGACCTGGGGAAACCAGACTGATTCAAGATTTGGGGAATTATGATATTATTGATATCCACAATCCGTTGGAAAAAGAAATGTTTAATCCCGATATTCCTACGGAGAGGTTAAAAAAGGAATTTAATTTAAGGGATGAACGGATTGTGTCTTTTATTGCCAGACTTGAGGAGAAGGATGTCGATTTCTTCACTTTTATTGAGGCTATTCCAATTGTAATAAAACAGGTTACGAATGTCAAGTTTTTCATAGTCGGAGACGGTCCCTTAAAGACAACTGTTGAGAACAGGATAGAAGAAAAAAATCTAAATGAATTTGTCATCATCACGGGTAATAGGAATGATGTGAATGCTTTTCACGCTGCGACAGATATTTTTGTCAATCTAAGAAAATTCGAAAATTTATGGAATAATACTTTAATTGAAGCTTTGGCTTCTGGGTGTGCATGCATTGTAGGAGATGTAGGTGAGGTTTCAAATCACCTGACCCATTTAGAGAATATCTTTCTGGTACCTCCTAAAAATCATAAGAAGCTGGCCGATGCAATAATCTTATTGTTAAAGAACAAGAATTTACGAAGGACCTTAGGGAAAAATGCGAGATCATATATTGCACAAAACCAATTCTATAAAAATGAGGTAGTAGAAAAGTTAATTACTTTTTATAGCGATGCGATAACCTATCGATATTAGTATTATAATAAATATGATTTGCAATCTTTGTAGTGGTCAAAAATTTCTTCCCATATGGAAAGTACCTTCTTCGGCTATCGATGTTAAAGACAAATTTCTGAAAAGGTTTAATTCATATCATATTGATAAGTGTATAAACTGTGGACTCATGCAGGTTCGTGAAATAATGTATATATCTGAAGACTTTTTAACAGCACTTTATGACGCTCAGTATTTTGCTACATACGGCGGAGGTGGTTCTGGAGGAGATGATTCTTACAAACTGTATTTAGATAAATACAGGCCTTTTAGACAATTATCCCGTATTTTAAATAGGACAGTTGAATCTGAACATAAGAGATTGCTTGAAATTGGTTGTGCTTATGGTGGATTTTTAGAAGAAACTGCTAAATTGGGTTGGGATGTTGAAGGTGTTGAATTATCAGAGTATGCAACTCAACAGGCTTGGAAGAAAGGATTAAAAGTACACAATGGTAAACTGACAAGTGCGGGATTAAATCCTAACTCTTATGATGCCGTTGTTGCCCTAGCGACTATTGAACATTTATTAGATCCAAAGAAGTTTATTTGTGACGCTGCACAATTTATTCGCCCGGGCGGTATTTTCATGATCACAACCATAGATATGGATGGTGTAATACCAAGAGTATTGGGTCAAAAGTGGAGGCAGATACAGCCACCCTTACATCTCTATTATTTCAAACAAGACCAGCTCGTTAAATATCTTACAATCGCCGGTCTCGAGCCTTTTAGAGTTGGAGGAAAAGTGATCCCTGCGACGACTATTTATTACACAAGACCATATCGACCTCATCGACGGATGATGAATGTGGGTTATGTATTATTCATCGCGAAGAAAGGGTAACAGTTAAAAATTTCCATAAAATATGAAAAAGAAAATATTCACTACCATAGTCGGCTGGGCAATTGCCTTTATCATCATATTTTTTTTAACGAAAGTCTTTTTATCGCATTGGGACCGAGTAAATGATTTTAATTGGGACATTAATTATTGGATGGCAGCGGCCAGTATCCCTTTTACTCTATTTAGTTTCTGTTGGAGTGCTTATGTTTTTTACCGGTTACTGATTATCCAGGGTACGAAGATAGACTTCATGTCGGTTTTCAAAGTCATGACCATCGCTAATTTGGGGATTTATGTCCCCGGGAAGATCTGGGGATGGGTAGGTTTGGCTTACTATACAAAACGGGCTGGAATCTCATTTACACACATGGGGACCAGTGTCATCATATCCCAGGTTTTAAATGTTGTACTCTATCTCATGTACGGTTCTTTGGCATTTTATTTTATACCCCAATTTAACCGTTTTTCCTGGATAACTTTTGCGGCAGTTCCACTTGGTATTCTCTTCATTCATCCATATTTTATAAACCATTGGTTGAATTTTCTATTGAAATTATTCAAACGAGCAACCATAATGATTGATTTCTCATTTACGGATATCATCAAGATCGGCGGGCTTTGTGTGATTGGATTGGTGTCACATGGTATCGGTTTTGCCTTATTTTCTAATTCAATTTTTTTACTTCCGGTAAAAGGTACCCTGTTAACTCTATTTATATTTCCATTATCCTATATCTTGGGTTATCTGACCATCCTTGTACCAGGTGGTATTGGCGTTCGAGAAAGTATTATTACATATGGACTGGGTTTTTTCATGCCTGTCTATTTTGCAATAATCATCGCGTTTGGTTATCGCCTTTTTTGTCTTATCATACGTATTTTCCCAACGATTTTGGCAATTCGGATTCGTTTTTCGGATCCGTGAAATAGAAGGTACAAAGTGAATGACAATTTATTGGAATCTTATTTAATGATCGGATAAAAGGGCTCTTAATGAACAAAAGAAATATAAGAATTGGTATTCTTCTCTTACTCTTTGCCGCAACCATCTTCTACAGGGCCTACGGTCTTGATTCTCACTCCGTAGCCGACGAATTCTATGAAGTCAGACGAGCATTAAATGTACTGGAAGGTGAGTTTAATTGGGCAAAAGTGTTCAAAGGGGGACTCTACATATTATTGGTCCCAATCTATTTTGTTACCAATTTTTTTAACCAGGATTATCATTCCTTTCTTCTCATTGGCAGGATTGTTCAAGTCGTGATCGGAATAGTGTTAATCGCATGTTTCTTTTGTATTTTGAGGATACTTTATCGCGATATATGGGCACTCTTTTTCATTATACCCATAATTTTTCACACCGGACTCATTTATAATGCCCATCATGTAAATGTTCAGAATCTCATGTTTGTAGGTGTGATGTTTCATTTGTACTTTATCATAAAATATTTTAAGACAAATGATTATAAATTATTCTGTATGAGTTTAATTCCCTTATCATTTGCAATCGCAAGTCAAATATCCGCTGTAATTTTTACAATTCCCTTTTTTCTTTTTTCACTCATTCTTGTTATCAGTACCAATCGATGTGAAAGGATAGATGTTATTAAGGGCCTTTTAAAATATGGTTTCATCTCATTAGGTATTTATATTTTACTGACCCCCGGTATAGTTGTCTACTTTAAGAAAGCTCTGAGTGATATGACTGGGCTGTCTGGGCTTTCCGAAGATGGATCGCCATTCTCCACTGTATATCAAATTAATCCATGGACTGAATATGCCAAATATATTATAAATTTTTTTGGAAAACCGAACCTAGTGCTCGTTGTTATTTCCGTTATTGTTGTTTTTATTAAAAGGAAATGGTTTTTTCTATATCCGTTGAGCATTTTTTTATTATTCTATTTCATATTTTCAAATGCTTCACAAACGGCCTACAGTGGACGCTATATCATTCCGGGGCTTCTTCAGGGATTTATCATAATGCCGCTGGCAGTTGTAGAATGGAGTGACTGGTTGGCCCGATACAAAAATAAAAACCTACGTTATTTTTTATTGACAATACCAATCATTCTCATTGGCCTGAATTTTTGCAGGATTATATTCTACAGTTGGGAGAATGTAAAAGAATATGCATTCCCAGATACGAGGCGTTTGGTATCAGAATGGTTAAAAGCCAATACAACTATTGATGATCGAATTTTACTTGGAAATACGTCAGATGCTCCGGATGTTCCGTTTAAAGAACAGGCTGTGCGCATAGACATCTGGAAGACATATCCCGATTTAGACAGTATTGATGTAAACTATGTCATCATTAACAAATCAACGGTCGATTATTTTATTTCAAAAAAGATTGAAGTCATGTATGATGATTTTTTCATTGATTTAGCTAATTCTGAAGAATGGGAATTGGTACATACTGAGAAATCGATTCCTGACAAATCGACAGGTCCGGAAATTAGAGTTTACTACCATATCGGGGAACTTTGAAAAAATATTTCTGAATGATTGAATAATGATAAATTCTATAATTCCATTTCCTCACGGTGCTTGTGGTCTGGTTAACAGGATACTTCCTGGCATAGAAAGAGATTTGATACTTACGAAGCAAAATTCAGTGAAATCCTACCGCATCAATGATGCAGATTTGTCGATATTCTACAGGATCGCCGATGGTGCTCTGTCTCCTTTGGAAGGTCCTATGGAGGCAGAGGAGTTTCACAACGTTTTGGATAAAGAAGTCATCGAACGTGGTGGGAAGAAATATGCATGGACGATTCCGATCGGATTCCCCATCGCCAGGGAAGACGCTGACGAATTGGAAACTGGTGAAACCGTGTTCGTTAAGAATAAGGCGGGAGCAGTCGTCGGTACACTTGAGATCACAGATATTTATTCTTTTGATAAGGAAAAGTACAATCGATCTGTCTATAGAACCGAGAGAAAAGACCATCCCGGGGCACGGATATTTAATGAAGATCCCCGTGATGTTCTCTTGGGCGGAAAGATCTGGGCATTCCCACAGCCCAGGGATCAGAATTTTGGACGATATATGCTGAAGCCCCTTGAGACCCGGTCCCTGTTTCGGAAAAGGGGTTGGGCAAGAATTGTTGCTTTTCAAACACGGAATGCGCTACACCGTGCCCACGAATATGCCCTGCTCTATGCGACTGAGACATTAAACCGGGAAGGTCATTTTACAGGTGCGGTATTGAATCCGCTGGTGGGTGCGACGAAAGACGACGATGTGCCTGCCGATGTAAGAATGAGAACTTATGAGGCGCTGTTAGAAGCAGACGTATTTGGGGATGGTGACGAAGACCAAGGATTATGGAAATCAAGAGGATACCACTTTAGAGATCAACTCCTCCTCCTGGGACTCGACATGAAAATGTTCTACGCCGGTCCCAAGGAAGCGGTGATGCATGCTATTTACAGGCAAAATTACGGATTTACCGATCTCGTCATCGGCAGAAAACACGCGGATGCTCCTTATGATGATGGAACGGCCATCTGGGGAGATTTCGATGCCCATGATAAGTTTGATGAATTGGAGGGAGAACTCTCGATCAAGCCGGCGAAGGTTGGCTTTGCTGCCTATTTTAAAGAGATTGAAAGAGTTGGTTTAATCAAAGAATACGGGCCCAAGGGATATCATACAGTATTCATTTCCGGTAAAGATGTGAGAAGACAGTTACAGAATGGTGAGTCGGTAGATGGGAGGATCATGAGAAAGCCGGTGGCCGATATTTTAATCCAATATTATAAAGGTGAAGAAAAGGAAGAGAAGGAAAGGCAAAGAAGTTCGAACGTCACCTGGCATGATGCGGGAATAACGAAGAGGGATAGAGAAAAGAGAAACGGTCATAAGGGTGTGGTCCTGTGGTTGACCGGTCTTCCCGGATGTGGGAAATCCACGATCGCGATTCGATTACAGGAAAGACTCTTTGAAATGGCGTGCAATGTCTATATTCTGGACGGTGATAATATCCGGCATGGTTTAAACGGGGATCTAGGATTCTCACCGGAAGATCGGGAGGAAAACATCAGACGCATCGGAGAAGTAGCGCACCTGTTTGCAGAATCGGGAACGATTGCGATTACGGCCTTTATTTCACCGTACAGGAAAGACAGGGACAGGGCTCGAAACTTGATGAAGCCCGGAGAGTTCATTGAGGTTTTTGTGAGAGCGTCTCTATCCGTTTGTGAGAAAAGAGATCCTAAAGGATTATTCAAGAAGGCCCGGGAAGGAATTATTAAAGAGTTTACCGGTATCTCAGCCCCTTATGAGGAACCGGAAAATCCTGAAATTCTTGTCGAGACTGATGAGATGGATTTAGAAAAATGTGTTGATATCGTTTTAACTTATCTGAGAGATAAAAGGGTGGTCAGACAAGATATTCAAGAGTAGCGTGTGGATAATTTGGGTGATTTTTTTATCGATATGGGATACTAATCAATTATCACTTTTGAAGTACTGGCAAATGTCGACTTGGATTAAATTATCAATCGGGATCATTGATGAATAAGAAATTAAAAATATTTCTTGCCGGTCATCAGGGTATGGTGGGATCTGCAATTTTGAAATTATTAAAACAGAAAGGTTACAGAGACCTCATTCTCAGAACACGCGATGAATTGGATCTTATTCGGCAGACGAAAGTGGAAGATTTTTTCCAATCAGAGAATCCGGATGTCGTTATTATGGCCGCAGCAAAAGTAGGCGGTATCATGGCGAATAATATTTACAGAGGGCAATTCATCTACGAGAATTTGATGATTCAGAGTAATATTATTCATGCGGCTTATTTGTCCCGAGTCCGAAAACTTTTATTTTTAGGCTCAGCTTGTATATATCCGCGTCATGCTCCCCAGCCCATGAAAGAAGAATATCTACTCACTGATAGGTTAGAAGCCACTAACGAGCCCTATGCCATTGCAAAGATCGCTGGTATCAAACTATGCGAGAATTATTATCGCCAGTATGGATGTGATTTTATCTCTGTTATGCCCACAAATTTATATGGTCCTCACGATAACTTTGATTTAGAGACATCCCATGTGATACCGGCTCTGATCAGGAAGTTTCATGAAGCGAAGTTTAAAAATCAAGATGTAGTGACTATTTGGGGTACGGGAA
>Ga0114922_10001747_pt1 | contig 20570 bp, 17 predicted proteins | sample AartaG_FD_100975 | JGI IMG/M metagenome (GOLD analysis project Ga0114922, IMG submission 100975) | Deep subsurface microbial communities from Aarhus Bay to uncover new lineages of life (NeLLi) - Aarhus_00045 metaG | ecosystem: Environmental > Aquatic > Marine > Oceanic > Sediment | place...
CGTGTTTTTCTGGAATTGGACTATCGATGCTAACATAAAGCATTTCTAAACCGCTATCCTTTAATTGTCTTGCAAAATCCTTCGTGATTTTTAATCCATTTGTATCACAAAATACGTACACAGCTCTTTCTGAAGCGTACTTTATTAATTCCATTATATCTGCTCTCATGGTTGGTTCACCCCCAAAGAAGTTGACCACAAAAGCTTTAGCAGATTGATCTAATATGTCTTTAATTTCATCCGTCGAAAGTTCTCGACGTGGCTCATTTTTATAATTACCCACGCAACAATGTGGACATTTAAGTTGACAATTGTACGTTATACCAAACATAAGATAGAAGACATCTGCTCTTCCTTTAATTCCCCCTCTTTTTTCATTAAACCATTCTGTCATACTCTCTTGATCATAAGTTAATGGAATCTTATGTTCTTCCCATAGGTTTTCGTCTTCCGAAAATCTTTCATCTTCTAATTCCATATTATACACCCTTATACGATCTCTCTCTTCAAAATCAATTATTACTATTAGATTTGCTAAATTAGTTTATAAAGTTTTTACTAAAAAGTAATTTTAGATAAAATTAAGGAAAATTGATAATTCCCTTTATTTTTACTTCTCAATTTCAATATCTAATTGATCTATGATTTCCATCATAATTTAAAATAAATAATCAATAAAAGAGGAATTAATATGGTAAACTTTCTTAAACAGAAAATATTAAATAGTAATAAATTTAAAACAAATTCAATTAGTTACAAATAAAAGGTGTATTGCGTGAAACTAAATCCACTTGGCTGGTTAACTCATTTAGGATGGCTTGGGTTCATAGGTTCTATCTACTATCCATTATATTACCTATTTTTATTATTTCTCTTGATATTCTTAGTGTTTATCCCTTATAATCCCCAAAATCCTAAAAAAAGAGGACATAGATTGATGTTTATGGGTATGATAGGATTTCTCGGTTTTCTTTATATTCTCTTGCCAACGTTGTATGTTCTCTTCTCTTCGTTTTCTTTATTTACACTAGGAATCATTCCTAAGGATTTATAAAAAATTAAAATAACTTTTTTATTATTATTATTATCTGTTTAAAACATTGATTTCAATCTGATCTAAAATTTCCATTAAATCTAATACTTCAAAATCGAAGTTATAATGTTCGTTTGCATCGCTTAAATTCGTCCTACAAAAGGGACATACTGACGATATTACCGTTGCTTCGGTCTCCTTCGCTTCTTCAAGGCGTTCTTTTGATATTTCTACAGACCATTCAGGGTACCCAATTTTTACGCCACCTCCAGCGCCGCAACACCAAGCAAAATTCCTATTCCTTCTCATTTCTACTAACTTTAACCCTGGGATTTGCTTGTAAATCGCTCTAGGAAGTTCGTAAACACCCATATGCCTTCCAAGATGACAAGGGTCGTGATAAGTCACTGTTTTATTATACTCCGATTTAAATTTTAATCTGTTATCGTCTAATAGTTGTTTTACTAATTCTAAAGAGTGGAATACTTCAAAATCGTATTCTTCGCCAAACTTTTCGAAATCTTTCTTAAATGTTCTATAACAACCCGCACATGAAGTAATAACTTTAGTAGCGCCGGTATTTTTAATTTGAGCGATATTATAGCTCATGTAATCTTTAACAAAGCTAAGTTGCCCAGTTCGAATCATAGGGCTCGTACAACAATGTTCGTCTATTAAAGTGAAATTTATACCGCTTTTTTTTAGGAATCTTAAGGTTGAGTCCCTTAAACTTTGTTGGCGGTAATTAGAAGTACATCCAATATAATAAACCCAATCTGCTTTATCTGGTAAGTCATATTGTTTTTTCAATTCTTCATTATCAGAGTTAGGCTCTCCATAAGGATTATAATTCTCTTCGCAACGAGAAACCAGAAGTTCTTGGTTTTTAGCTGGCCCAATATGTTTTACAGCTAATTCTCTTAAAGCTTCTATCATATCTACGATGTAATCGGCGTGAGGCGCTTGACAAGCGTCCATACAAGCCCCACAAGTTGGACAAGCAAAAATAGCGTCTTTTAAATCCTCAGACCATTCCAATTCGCCGGTTACGACTCCTCTTATTATTCTTATTTTCCCAGATGCCCAATACGATTCGAATAAAAACTTCTCTCCCGAAGGACACGAAGGCTCGAAACCCTTATAAGAATATTTACACGTAGAACAACGGATACAGTTATCAAATGCTAATTGCAAAACATCTTTTCCCATGAGACTTTTATCAATTTCTACCATTTATGTATTCCACCTTCCGGGGTTAAATATGCTGTGTGGGTCCATGCATTTCTTTATTTTTTCAAATAGGTTAATCCATCCTGGGTTAATCTTCTTGCGCATCTTTTCTGTCATCCAAGCAGGAGTTTTGTATGGTATACATCCCAAATCGACGCTTACATCAGTTATTTCTTCTAACAACTTGTGGTATCTTTCTTCTTCGCCTTCTTTAAACTTGTTATAACGCATAATAGGACGAAAGATCGCGTAATGACTTGATTTCATCATTTTCATGTAAATAAATGGAGTTATATCGTGTTTATTAAATAACTTATACACCTTTTCGATTAGTTCCTCGAGTTTGTGACTTGGAGCGTACGAACCAAACCAAGTTAAGCCTGAATACTCTACTAGTGGAAGTACTACGGACGGTAAATCGAGGTAACACCTAAGTCTTAAATTAAATAATTTGACGTACTCGTCAGCATTAATCAAAATAACTTTTTTTCCTTGTTTATTTAAAATCTCGATTTCGCTGGATAAAATTTCCATTCTAGCATTGAATTGATTTTTTGTTTTTGCCGAGATTGAAAACATTACTGCGAAATAGGGTTCACCCGGAAATTTTTTAGGTTCAGGAATTTCTACAGCCATCTTTACTACTTCGATGCTAACTGCTGAAATATCGTCTATAACATCAGTTCTACCAACTTCTCTCATTACTGAAGCTACATCTGTGAGTCTAAAAACTACTGCGATATAGGTTTGTTTGATGGGTAGATTAGGCCATAGTTGAACGGCGCATTTGGTTACTAAACCTGTCATACCTTGCCAATTTATAAAGAGGCCCATTAAATCTGGCATAGGATATCTACTCCACCAACTATCGGGTGATGCCTCGTTCTTTCCATAAAAGCACGAACCTATCCTAACGATTTCGCCGCCAGCAGTAATTACTTCTAAACCGTTAATTGAATCGCCCATCGATCCAATTTTACACGAGAGATTATTCATACCACTCAATATCACATTTCCAACAACCCCTGCGTATGGAGGGGCATAAGGATAACTATATCTTAGGTGAGGGTAATTTTCGTCTAAGTGTTTTTTCAATTGACCAAAGGTAACTCCAGGTTCTAATAGAGCGTACATCATAATGTTATCAATATGCAAAATTTTGTTCATCTTTTTACCAAAATCAACGAGAATTCCACCGTTTTCCGGAATCGTTAAACCCCCTACATTATTTCCAGATATGTAAGGAACAATTGGAATTAAATTGGAATTACAAAACTTAACTAATTCGATTAATTGCGAGGTCTTTTCAGGAATAACTATGAAATCAGGCATGTGAGGCTTACATTCGGTCATATCGTACGAATATGGGTATAAATCTCCTGATTTATTGGTTACATATTTTTCTCCAAATATTTCAACTAACTTTTTAAACACATCCTCTTTGCTTATCTTCTCATACATGTTTCTTTCTTTTGTTTCGGTCATGTATTTTTTTTCACCTCATTATCTTGTTTCCTTATTTAATTCAAAATAATTATTGTTAGGGTCTGAAGCAACCATTTTCATCGTTACTAAAAAGATTTTCATGAATTTTAACACAGTTCCAATTTTAAACAATCCTTTTATTTTAAACTTACGTTTAAGAAATGCTTTTATAGGATTTAATCTACCAAATGCCAAATCTAAAAATGTGTATATGCCCATTTTTACTTTCAGATTTATCTTTTTATCAAAATCTTTTGTTTTAAATTTTATTTCGTTGCGGTCAAATATAACTTCGACTGGGTAAAAACCATCAATCTCAATTAAAACTGTTTTATTCCAGTTTAAGACTAGATTTATGAAATCCTCATCGTCTTTCCTATAACTTAAAATATTTTGCAATGTAATTGTAATCAAATCTTCTCCTTTTTGAATCGAAATCATTTTTATATTCCTACTAGTATTTTAGTATATATAAAAGTAAAATTGACTTTAGAATTTAAATAGTTAATCGTTTGGGAATTTAAAATCTTTTTTTATGAAAATATTAAGATCCTCTTTAAAAAGTAAAGAAGGTTTATTATAATTAATGCAAAACAAAATTATTATAGAAAAGATAAGAGATTTCTTGGAAAAGGAACGAAAGCGCGGAAAGCCCTTGATCTTTTATCGTTCAGACTCGAATCACACTGCTTTTTTAAATAATTTTGGGCTCAAAGTTGAATTAAATAAATTTAAAGAAATCATCCTTGAAGAAGAGACGGGTATAGAACTTGGTGGGATGAAAAAGAAATCCTTCTCAATAGTATTTCCAATTGAAGAGGCTCAACTAATCGAAACTGGAAAGATCAGTTTATTAGGTCCAGAAATTGATGAAAATTTGGATAATAATATGGATTTTGGGATGATGATTCTAATTGGAGTCGAGAACAGCACAGAGAAGGATATAAATGAGTTAAGGCAATTGAGTTTTATCTCAAATGGCATAGAAGGGTTTTCCATTCGAACTATTCCTCGCAGGTTTTGGTGCAGATTAAGTACATCAGCCCTACAGAAAGGATTTTCGTTCGAATTTTTAGGAAATGCTATTATTTCACTATACAAACAAAAATTTAAAGGTTTAATTAAAACTATAGAAGTTATATTAATCAGTTCATATCCTGATTCTATTGAAGAATTCATTACGTTATCGTCAGAAATTACAGATAAATTTAAAGAGAAATGGAGAAAGAAAATAGAAGAATGGAAAAAAAGGATTGACTGTGATTACGATTGGGGATGTGAAATATGTCCTTATCAAAAAGAATGTTTAGATATTAAGCAAGTATTAGTCTCAAGAGAGGAGATTGAGAAATAAACGAATAAATTAAGGTATATTAAATGAATAACCAGATAAAAAAACCGCTTATAGTTGCTATTGTCGGAAAAGGAGGCGTTGGTAAAACGATTGTAACAACTCTTATTGCTAAAGCAATTTCAATCTCTTATAATTATAAATTATTACTAATTGATGCAGACCCTACTCATCCACATCTTAGTAAAATGGTTAATTTACTTCCAGAGAAAAGTCTCGAGATGGTCAGAGCCGAATTAATTGATAAAACAATAAATAAAAAAAGAGATATCAAAACGTTAGCAGAGAACATAGATTTTGAGGTCTATAGTGCTATTAAGGAGAGTAAAGACTATAGCCTGTTTTCAATTGGTCAGCCCGAAGGTCCAGGGTGTTTCTGTCCTTCGAACGCTTTGCTTCGAAAAGTTATAGAATCAATCTCTAGCGACTTTGACGTCGTCTTGATCGACTGTGAAGCGGGACTTGAACAAATTAACCGTATGGTAATTAAATCTGTTGATATTATCTTAATTATCTCAGATATATCTCTAAGGAGTATAGACACTGCAAAGTCAATTAGAAAAAGCGCTAATAAATTTACAAATTATAAAAAAATAGGCATTATAATAAATAGAGTTAAAGGTGATATTAGTAATATTCTGGATACGCTTAGAGAATTCGATTTACCATTAATCGCATCAATTCCTGAAGATGATGTCATTACTAAATATGATTTAGAAGGTAAATCTATAATTGAAATTCCCGAAGAATCAAAATGCTTTCAGGAGATAAAAAAAAGTTTAATTGATATATTGGAAATCTGATTTTTTATCTCTTAAAACGAACTTTTATAGATTAATTAAACAATATTCTACAAACTTTAACGGTTCTAAAGCGCATCCGCTAGAATCAATTCCTCCTAATTGCGCGAGTAAATTTTCTTCAATTTGATTCCCATGAAGCCATAAGTCCTTTAAAATAGTTAAAGATTCTAAACCACTTATATTTTTGATTTGATTATTTCCTAAATCTAATGTCTCTAAATTTTGAAGGGTCTCAAGTCCCTTTATGAAAGTTATCTCGTTCCCCGAAAGAAATAACTTATTTAATTTCGTTAACGAGTATAATCCGTTAATCTCGCGAATTTTATTATCCTTTAAATTTAAAACTTGCAAATTTTTACTGTTATCTAGACCTTTAATCAGTTCAATTTGGTTTGCCGTAATCCACAACGTTTCTAACTGAGTAAGAGATTCTAAACCTTTTAATTCTTGTATTTGGTTATCATTTAGATATAATTCCTTTAAATTTTTCAGGTTTTTAAGCCCCTTAATGTCAGTTATTAGATTACCTGCCGCATTCAAAACTTTCAAATTTTTTAGATCTTTAAGTCCCCCGATTTTTGCTAGCTGATTTCCAGCAAGCCATAACACTTCTAAATTTGGTAATTCAAGCCCTTCTACATTACTAATTACGTTCCAAGACAAATCTAATTTTTGAAGCGAAGTTAAGGAATTGAACCCGCTCAATTTATTAATTTGATTCCCTCTTAAATATAATTCCTTTAACTCGGTAAGACTATCTAGCCCATTTATTTCTGTAATTTGATTTGATGCTAAATGCAAGATTTTTAGGTTTACTAATTCGTCTAATCCCGAAATTTCGGTAAGATTATTGCTTCCGCAATTTAACATTTCTAGGCTCTGAAGCGTTTCCAGTCCTTTAATTTCCGTAATCTCATTTGAACTGAGTTCTAAATGAATTATATCAACTTTGTCTAAACCTTCAATTTCAGAGATATCTTTAATTTCTAATAAACCAAGATCTAGAAAACCATCCTTGATTTCAAATTTTTCGTTCTTATATTCAACAAATTTCATGCGCTTCACTTGAATAAAAAATTCGGTTATTTTTCAAATTGATATCTCTGAGATTTATATTAAATTATTTAAAATTTATAGTTTTTCTTTAAACACTAACTTTTTTAAATATTAATCAAAATTAAAGCGTACTTTTTTCCTATAATTTCAAACTTTAAAATAAATCGCAACCTTTATCAATTGATTTAGAATGATATTTTGTCCGAACTGTAAAACTAAAACAATTGGTACAGAAGAAGGTTACTACTATTGCAAAGTATGCAAAAAGATTACGCGCTTTTTTACGCTAAGATTCAAATGATAAATAGATTCCGCTTAAATATATATAATATACCCTTTTTTGAATGAGATATACATATAAATATTAGATGTGTGTTGACAACCCCCGCTAGGGTTTTAGGGTAACGCTTCAAATTTCCATGTGAAAATAAGATTCAATATTTTCGTCCATATTGCTTATCTCTTCAATTACCAACTGGTTGATTTTAGAGATTTTGGATAATTGCCAGAAAATCTTAAGAATAAAGTTATAAGTGTAACTACTTTCTTATTCTCTATGACAGAAGCATTATACATGAAAGATTCCTATTTAAAGAATTGGAACGCTAAAGTTGTTTCTGTGAAAGATGATAAATATATTATCCTTGATAAAACAGCTTTCTATCCTAAAGGAGGCGGTCAACCATGGGACGAGGGTTATATAATTAAAGACGGTGAAAAATTCAAGGTTGTTTATGTAGGCAAATTTTCTGGGGAAATTAGCCACGAAGTAGAAAAACTGGGATTGAAAAAAGGAGACTTGGTTACATGCGAAATTGATTGGGAAAGGCGATATACTTATATGCGTTACCATACTGCTTGTCACCTCGTCTCAAATCTTCTATTCCGAAGAGCGAACGCTAAAATCACAGGCAACCAGATTGAATTAGATAAAGCAAGAATGGATTTCTCAATGGAGGATTATTCACCTGAAAAGCTACGGGCTTATGTTAATGAAGCAAACGAAATCATCCAAAAAGATCTACCTGTTACAATAGGTTATATGTCTCGAGAAGAAGTTCTACAAAAACCAGAACTGGCCAGATTAGCAATAGGATTACCGAAAAACATTAAGGAATTTCGTATTATTAAAATTGGAGATATAGACGAACAAGTAGATGGTGGAACGCACGTTAAAAATTTGAACGAAATAGGTAAGATTGAAATCCTTAAAACTGCAAATAAAGGAAAGAACAACAGGAGATTATATTTCATACTCAAATAATTCAAAATTTTACCTTTATTGTATTTACTAGACTGCTTTATTCTTCTCAGAATCCCCATGAGAATTTATAAAATCTTATTTTCTATTCATTTTAATAGTCATAATTCCATTACGATTCAGAACTTCCATGAATATTCCACAATAAAAACTATAAATAGAATTAAATACTCATTTCTTATTGAGTATCCATAGGTAAGAGATAGCACTTAAGGAGAGAAAGTCTCATCGAGGGTTGAAATCTTTAATCTGCATATAGAACAGAGGATTGAGTTTGGTTTGATTCTTCTCAGACCAATCCTCCTCCTATTCTATATACCTTTTATTTCTTTTTATAATTTTGTATAAAATATCAAGCTATTAAATTATTAAATTATTTCAGTATTGCACTTTAATTTACTTTTTAGTAAAAACTTTTATATTCATATAGCATATTATTTATTTATAATTTTTTAATAAAACGAAATTCAAGGTATATAAATCATGGCAGAATTCTCAAAAGAAATGAAAATTGTGTTAATTATTAACATGATCGTCGCATTTGTCTATGGTATAATGTATGTGTTTCTTCCAGAAACTGTTTATTCTCTTAATGATGCACCGTATTTTGACCCTCACTTTTGGCGACTTTTTGGTGGAGCTTTATTAGCTATGGGAATTACAGTTTTGCTTGGAATAATTAAGGGAGATTGGGATTATATCAAATTGTTTTTCCAGTATGCAATTATTGGCCTTATTATATTTGTCCTTGTCAATGTTACATCGATTATTTACGTAACTCGCTCAGCAACTAATCTCATCTTTCATTGGTTAGACACCATAGTAATGATAGTATTAATAGTCTTCAATACTTATTTCTATCTAAGAGAAGAAAAGAAATAATTATTAAAATAATTCCTATTTTTTTTACATTTATTTTTAAGATTTAGTAAAATAAGATTCTAAGAAAATTATCCACCACTTCAATTGTTTGATCTTCCCTACCTGACTTAGGAAAAACCCTATTTAATAAATGAGTTTCAATTTCCATCACATCAAGACCGACTAGCTTATTATCTGATGTTTTTATTATGTTGTTAATAATTTTAGCAGCACTAATGATTGTTGATTGATCAAGTCCTAGAGCATTTCTAAATCGGCAAGCAATAATTTCTTTTAAGGCACCAACATCTACGTCAAAGGACAGATAAAAATTTGATCTCACTGTATCCTTTAGGATTTGCTTTAGTCTATCAAGCATTTGTGAAGTTTCTGCTTTGGGTATGAATTTAACACCGTTTCTTTCCATTGTATCATAAAACTCAACAAATTCTACAATTCTTGGATCATTTAAAGCTCGATATTTTTCATCTGGATAATCTTGACATCCAAAAATTATCAAATTTTCAGGTCTTATGATTTTATCATTTATCAAATTATTTAGAAAAGAAGCACAAGTGTAAGTATTATTAATCTCAATACCTTCCATTTGTGAATAATTATATTCAGGTATTAAAGGATTTACTTCATTGGGATGATCGCTTGTGTATTTTGAGATATCGAGTGATATATTTGCTGGTAACCCATCAAAATGAGCGTCAAAAATTAAGACTAATAGATTTTCAGATCCATATTCTTTGGAAAGAGCAGTTAAAACACCTCCCGTTAACGAGTGGTCGACTCCAATCATTAAGGGAATGTCCGGTAATACATTAACGTTTATATATCTCTTAAGTTTATCAGAAATTGGTTTTAATAAGCCATCATTTGTAAATTTTGAGAAATTAAATTGATTTATTAGGTGGAAGTCCTCCAGTTTGGGTTTAGGTGTTAGCCAAGAGTCAATAGGGAATTTACCAATCTTGAGGAATTTTTGCTCTTTTAAAATATTAGAATGCATAAGAAAAGCTTCATAGGGATCAATGAAATTTGATTTATTACCAATATTTTGAGTTAATTGATTTAAGTAGGAAAGTTTCATCTGAATACTAAGAGGGAAGTCACTCGCATCAACTGACGCTCCAAATACTTTAATTTTTTTTCTCATTACTGACGAGATTTCTATTCATGTTTCTATATATTTAAATAATAATTTGGTTAAATAAAAATTGTATAAATAATGGGATTGAATTAATAATATTTAATGGGTGAATTAATTATGATTAATAGCGAAATAGTTAATGAATTAGGAAAAGTTGTTGGAGAAAAATATGTCTCAGATCAACCTGAAATAACATTTCTCTACCACTATGATTTTATCACGGCTGAACCAGAAGGAATATGTGATATTGTAATAATGCCAAATTCAGCGGAAGAAGTCCAAGAAATCGTTAAAATTGCAAATAATCACAAAATTCCAATAATACCTTGGGTTTCGGGGATCAACTTTGGTTCTACTGCTACACCAATAAAGGGAGGGATCGTTGTTGACTTGAGAAGACTGAATCGAATAATTGAAGTGAATGAAGATGATATGTATGCTTTAGTCGAAGGCGGAACAACATGGGCCGATTTACAAGGTTTCCTTCAAAAAAACAATCCAGATTTAAGAGCGGGCGTAACGTGGTCACCACCCGGAACGGGAGTAGTAGCTTCTTGCTTATGCTATGGTATGTTTGACTTGGGAATGCTTGGTGGAACTGGAGCAGAATTCATCAATGGTTTAGAAGCTGTCTTAGGTTCAGGTGAATTAGTGAAAGTAGGCTCTTGTTGTCTTTCTGATTACTGGTACGGAAGACAACCATTACCCGATTTAGCAGGTTTGTTCATTGGTTGGGAAGGCTCTACAGGAATCGTGACTAAAGCAGCCATAAAACTATGGCCAAAACTACCATATCGAAGGAATTATATTGTGGTTGGGAGGACTATGGATGTTGGAGTCCCAGTTATGCTTAAACTTTCGAAGGTGGGGTTAGGTATATGTGATCTTGTAATTCAAAACTATGGGTGGCTTCAATCGACATTAGCTGCAAATGAAAAAAATATTCCTATAGATCCCTTAGAAAAAAAATTACCCGATTTCACAGGAATTATTACCACACAGGCATATACCCAAAAACAACATGAAGCTCAATGCGAAGCAATTGAAACCATTTTAAAAGAAGGTAGGCTTATCGAACCCCAAGGAATTGATACAGATCTTCTCAGTACGATACCAATTCAATTATGGGGGTGTTGGAATTTCTCTAGGGGCGGTGGGGGTCAATGGATTGGGAGTTATTGTTCAACTCGAGATATCGCGAAATTTTACGCTTTAGCAAGAGAAAAAGCCTTAAAATACGGGCGTACTCCGCAATTTTATTCCCGAATTTTATTTGGTGGTCATTATTGTGTTGCTCGAACTAACATAAATTTTAATAAAGACGATCCTAAGGAAATTGAGTCTGCTCGACAAGTATTAAAGGAAATCCATGAAGAAGTTCAATCAATTGATGGGGTTGTAATGTATAAGGCTCCACTTTGGGCTCATGAGGTATATGAGGAAAAGACATTACCCGCTACTAACGAATTGATCAAAAAAATAAAAAAGCTTTTGGATCCAAATATGATAATGAATCCAGGACATGGTTGGGGTAGTTAGTATGGCAAAAAAGATTAGATATATAAGAGGTACGGGTATAGAAAAAATAGATTTAAAACAAGAAGATCATAAGTTAGATAAGTATAAAGGGATTGAACATTATAAGGATATAGTATACCAATGTGGGAAATGTGGAACCTGTAGAACTGTTTTTCAAGATGTCAATTGGGCTCGGGTTTGTCCCTCAGGTGAATTTGGGCAGTTTGAAGCGTACTATTTGGGTGGAAAAAATTTACTTACTTGGGGTATTCAACAAAATAAACTTAAATGGACCGATAACCTAGCTCGGATTTTTTACGAATGTTCTTTATGTTTAGCGTGTACTCAGCAATGTCAAATTCCAGAGCTTCACACTTATGCTGGTGAGTGGTTAATGGCGATGAGAGAAGAAGCCGTTCGAGCGGGATATGGTCCAATGCCCGAACAAAAACAGTATACAAAATATGTAGAAGAGCTTCATAACCCCTATGGAGAAAAAAATGAAAGTCGACAAGATTGGTTTCCTTCAGATGCTTTCCAATCTCCAAACGCAAAATTAGCATACTTTGTTGGCTGTACATCTAGTTATCGAGAAAAAGAAATTGCTATTTCTACCGTTAGAATATTGAATACACTTGGTATTGATTTTAAGATTCTTGAAAACGAAAGTTGTTGTGGTTCTCCTGTGTATATGACGGGTCAAGTGGATTATGCAAGAAAAATAGCAGAAGATAATGTTGAGATGTTTAAGAATTCGGGGGTAGAAAAGATAATAACCTCCTGTGCTGGATGTTATAGAGCGTTAAAAGACATTTATCCTAAAAAGTTTGGAATTAAGCATGGAATTGAAATCTTACATTTACCTGAGTTTATACTAAGAAACTTAAAAAATGGGACAATAAAATTTAAACAAAATGTTAATATGAAAATAACCTACCATGATCCTTGCCATATAGGTCGTCATATGGGAATGTATAAAGAACCTAGAGCTGTTTTAGAAGAAATTCCTGGGATTGAACTCGTTGAGATGGATCGAAATAAACATAATGCGTGGTGTTGTGGCTCTGGCGGTGGAGTGAGAGCTGCGTTCAAAGATCTGTCAGAATTCGCTGCTCGTGAACGTATTGAAGAAGCTAAAGATACCGATGCATCAGCAATAGTCTCATCTTGCCCATTTTGCCTAAATCAATTCAAAACTAATATTAAAAATGACGAAATCAAGGCATACGATATTTCTCAGCTAATTGAGAAAACAATCAAATGAAATAGAATTAAATAGACCTTTTCTTAAAATATATTTTATTATTTTTGCTCTTTTGCTGTTAAAGCAGCTCCTAAAGCTCCTATTATTTGAGGATCAACCGATAATTTTTTTGATGTGACACCCAACCTTTTCTCTAAATAGGTTACAACTCCTATATTCTTTGCTACTCCTCCAGTTATTGTCAAATCTTCTTCAAGGCCAACTCTATACACAAGAGACATAATTCTAGAGGCTACAGCATCGTGGATCCCTGCTACTATATCTGCTACTTCTATACCATCAGCCATAAGACTAACTACCTCTGTTTCAGCAAAGACACTACATTGAGCAGTTATTTTAGCCTGATTCTTTGATTCTAAAGATATAGGACCGAGCTCTTCAAGCTTGAGCTCCAGAGTTCTAGCCATTACTTCCAAAAATCTTCCAGTTCCTGCGGCACACTTATCATTCATAGCAAAATCCAGAATCTTTCCGTTCTTATCCACTTTAATTACCTTACAATCCTGACCTCCCACATCAATTATCGTTCTAACTGATGGGAGAACCGAGTGGGCACCTTTACCATGACATGACAATTCTGATATTTGAGAATTGGCAAAAGGAATTTTAATCCTACCATATCCCGTCCCTACAATGAATTCGATATCATTCAAAGATAAGTTATTTTTTTGAAGTGCCGCATCCATCGCATTTTGAGCAGTCTTTTCAGGTTTAGGTGTTGTAGGAACAATACTATAAGATAAAATTTCACCATCCTGTAATATTACAACTTTTCCTGTTAATGAACCAACATCACATCCAGCTACTAACAATTCTATAATAAACCTCCTTTATAAAACTACTTGAGTGAGAAACTCTGAAATCCTCTCTCTTATAGCATCTGAAGTTACTTCTCGTGAATCATAAGGATCACAACCAAAAATTAAAACCGGAATTCCTGTTTGTTCTCGCACAGCTTCAGAAGCAACTCGAGCCATCGCATATGCGTGTTTACACGCAAATTGCATTGGCATAATCACACAATCTATTTTATATTCTTTTACATAGTTTAATAAAAATTCGATATAATACTCAATTGGGCCACGACAGGTTCCCACCATTGAGAAATCTAAAGTTCCCTTAGCTAAACTCTCATAACATTTTTCTGTTGTAGATATATCGTGAGGTAGGACTTGGTAGTATCCAAGAATATCCATAATCACCACTGCATTGAATGTTTCTTCTAACCAAGTGAGAAGGTCAGCATCAAAGAAGACATGAGTATAAGGCCAAGCAATTCTAATCTTCTCATCAGGTACACCGGCTATCCCATCTTTTACATTTTCTAATGCAGAATCACGTAGCCATTTGGTAGCTTTAACAGCATCATCAGTACCGCCACGAGTCACCATGGAAATAAAGTTCCCAAAACCTGCTAGGCTCGGTACTGGGCAAGGAACCGTTTTTAAAAGTTCGTTAAACTCTAATATATATTCCCTTGATTGATTCACATTTTTCATTGTCTCTTGGAGCTTTTCAGGATCTAACTTCTGCTTTTTTTCTTTTTCTAACCATATTATTAAATCCTTTACTTGGTTTACCATATATGCAATAGTATTCTCATCATAAAATTCGTTATCTTGTTGTTCATAAGCCCAATAGGGAACATCTATATTATGTGCAGGGATTTTAGCTAAATGTTCAAAAACTTGATAAGTCATAGCAAGAGAATTACAAGGCGTTGAAAGAAAAAATAGTAAATCTGGAATTGGTGAAACACCTTGCATAAAAGAACCAATCAATGGTCTTTGAGCATTACAGATTGTTGGATTGTCTCCATATCCAATTTTATTGGTAAAATCTATATAAGGTTCATTAAGATGTAATGGGGCTAATCCAACACTAAATAATTCCTGCATAAGAGGTGCTAAGTTCATTGCGTGAAATAATTCAGGTCCATAATTAAATGGATGCATTATAACAAGTTTTCCTTCTTTCCTTGCCTTAGGGAGGTCAAGGAAGATATTAAGTAATAAATCCAAAACTGGGGTAAATTCTTCATCTCTATATTGATTTAGAAATCCCAAATACATCATTTTCCACATAGTAAGATCTTTCCCCCAATTACCTCTTCCAAGTTTTTTATATTTATTAAATAATTCTATATCCAAATTTTTCACCTCGCTTCTAAAATTTCTATAAAGGTTTGAACACGAGTTTTCATAGCTCCAGCGCCGCTTAATATGTAATCTCTTTCTAAATCAAGAAATGGAATACCCTCTTCTTTTAATTTGTCCCTAAGCATGAAAATCTCAGCCCACCATATCGCACAAAACTTCATTCTTTGAAAAATTACTCCATCAACATTAAACTCTTTAATCATATCCATCATAAATTGCGCTCTTTTCATATGACCATCAGTCATACGAGGACATGAGATTTTCGATAAATAACGCTCTCCAAGAGCATCAAGAGGACTCGTAGTTTCATCAACCATATCCCAAAAATATCGAGTCCCTAAACATACCGAATCAGTGACTACTAATCCGCCGAGATCCTCTATAATTTGTAAATATTCTGGTTCGTCAAGCATACTTCCGATTATCATTATTCTCGATTTATAATCAGAAATACCCTCTTTATTCTTAATCTCCTCAAGTTGCTGCGTCAGTAAAGCATTAAACTCATTTTTCGGAATAGAGAGTCCTGCTGAAATGATATTTAATACATCACTACCTGTAATAGGTGGAGACTCATGTTTTCTGAGCTCATATAACTCTTTAAGCAATTTACGAGAAATGTTAAATAATCTAATCGTATCACTTAACTTTTCGTTAGTAATACTAGTATTGAAATTTTTCTCAATACTTACTTTAAATTTAGAGAGTTCATATTTAAACCAATCTAATGTAATTTCACTGACATAACCGGGAACTCCCATTATATAATGATAAGAAAACGGAGCCTTATATCTTATATTATCGTAGAGTCTCCTAATCTGGTCGCAGCAATTACACGAAACAATTCCATCAAAGTATCCAAATTCCTTTCTATTGATTTGCTCAAGACAACATCTTGTATAACTACATGCGGTGGGACTTAGATAAGCATCTCCCATTGGTGTATCCGTGCACGTTCTTGCTCTAACCCTGATCGGTAAAATATCTGCAGCGTAGATAATCTCTTCGGGAATATAAGAACAAAAATATCCTAATACTTTTTTTCCTTCATTTTTCCAGCTATTAATCCAAGGATTTGTAAGTTGAGTTGCTTCCTTAAGTTGCTCTAAAATAGGCATAATCTTAACTCCATCTAATTTTCCTAATTCTGTCTCTCTTTTATAATTATTATTCTTAGGATTTACATAAAATAATAATTTAGTATAAATTATGCTGTTTATGTTTAAAAGCGTAATGTTTTTCAAACTAGTAGATAATTCAATAGGCAATTTAATAATTAAATGTTAAATGGATCATCATACATATCGTCTTCTTCTCCCTCTTCTAGTTCAACCCCGTACCAATATTGTTCTTGCGCTTTCGTCTTTCTTTTTATTTTCTTTCGTTCTTTATATTTTGGTTTTTCATCGTAGCGTTTAGTATAAATTTTTTCATATTTTGCCCTTAAAGCTTCTACATCTTCAACTTGTCCTATTTTATCTTGTAAACCATCTTCAAAGAAATAATTTCTTTTAAATTTTTTTGCTGGAATTCCTACGTAGATATAATCATCCTCGAGTTTTTGATCCACCGTTGTTATTGAATTAGCAGCTAAGACGCTTCTTTTTCCTATATAAGTACCAGGCATGATTATTGCGTGAGAACCAATTCTAACATCGTCTTCAATAACAGTTCTCTTAATTATGAGGAGATTACCGATAATCACACTAGATTGTACGATTGCTCCTTGACCAACAACAACGTTTTGTCCGAACGAAATAAATTCAGTATCCACCCAGCCTTCAAATAAAGAATTTGAAAATTTTGTCTTTACTCCAAACGCTTTAAAACAGATGTTGTCTAAAAAAGGAAAAGGAAATCGATGACTTAACCAAAATGGCCATCTTTTTATTATATTCCTAATACACCAATACCGATAATCCTTATCGCTTGGATGTCTTAAAAATACGCCAACTTGTGGCTTCTGAATGACATTAACGGCTATAAATAAGATTTTGGCAATAAAAATTGCACTGAATACAAGGGTAATATACATTGGTAGAATTACAAGAGGTAAGAATGTATAAAAGTGAATTGGTCTACTATAATTCCACAAAAATTGCCAATAAACCCAAAATTCTAAAAAAACAGGAATAAAACTGAACCAAACGATAATTAGATAGAAAAGTAAATATTTTTTCTTTACTAAAACTGTCGGTATAAATGGACCTATGCGCATAGTATTAGGAATTGACATTTCTACCCCTTATTATTTTCCGTTTTTATTAATTTCTTTTTATCCTCATCAATATTAACTTCGTAAGTCATCTCAACTTTCACTTGCTCGTCAACATCGCGCTTTATTATAATATCTCTTCTTTCTTCGGCATATTTATTTTCTTTTAGTTTAATTCCGGGAATTCCAAAATATATCCAATTTGGTTCTAAAATTTGATTATATGTAGTTGAACTGATAGCGCCCATAACCGAATCATGTCCCATTATCGTGCCAGGGGCGATAGTTGTGTGACCGCCAATCATAACATAATCGTCAATTATAACCTTTTTAATTATTAAGTATTTGCCGACTACCATCGAGGACATAATTGTTGCTCCTTGTCCAATTAAATTATATCGACCAAAGTTTACAAATTCGGCATCGCACCACGCATCGTTTAAATGGCTCGAAAAATCCATATTTATTCCAAACCATTTAAACGCTATTACATCTACCCAAGGAAATGGAGAATTTCTAATTAGCCAGAGGCTGATCTTTTTTAGTTCTGTTCTCAACATCCAAAACTCGTAATCTCTATCTCCAATTTCAGCGAGAAAAATACCTTCTCGCGGTTTATGTATTAAATTTACAAGAATTAAAAGCATTTTACTAAAAAATAACACTCCTAAGATGAATATGTACAACATAGAAAAGATTGCGACTGGTAAAAACAAAATCGTTTCTAGTCCAAAATATCTTGTGTATTCAAACCAATATATTGCTACCATTAATCCACTTAACCAGAAAATGGGAACATATACTGCCAAAAATTTAACATTTATTCTACTGATAGCGCTACTAGTTGTAAAGTCCAAAGCTAGATCTTCTTTTGTAAGGCAATCTACATCAACTGGTTCTTCCTTTTCCTGCTTAACAGTAAAATCTTCTTCAGATTTTTCTTTAGTTTTTTCTTTAGTTTTGTCTTTTTTATTTTTTGTAATAAATTCATTAAGAGTATCGTTTCGCTCTAAGTCTTCAGGTGTCAAACTTAAATAATCCAAAATTTTTTTTTTGAAAATTTTACGTAGGGGGATTCCTACATAATATTTCCCCCCTTTTAATACGCTGTGTTTAGTACATGAGGCTAAGGGTAATAAAATAGAATCCTTGCCAATTTCGGTTCCTGGACCAATTTGATTCATCGCAGCGAGGGTAACGTTGTCTTTAAGCTTTATTTCGAAATAGGATATGTTCCCGAATATGCCTTGCACTAAATGAGACGCTAACGTAGCGTTTACACCGATATAACAGTTTTTCCCAACATCAATAAATTTATCTGATCCTACAGATTCTTCAATTGTGGACCCTTTTCCAATTTTGCTTGAACCTACAAAGTCAAAGAACCAATTGGAAAGCCACGGGAACATTCCTTTGGTAAATACATTTTTTCCATATTTGATCATGAAACTTCTCATATGATAATAATTTGCCGTCTTACTTTGTATGTTTCTTGGGATTATACCATTTTTTGAAGGGGAAATTTTTTCAGTAATACTCCAAAACAATTTTGTTGCTAATCCAATTAATAATAGGTGTATAAGATAACAAACTATTATTAAAAGCGGCATTAGAATCAATGAGAGGAGGGGATACAGTTCTGTGAAAAGCATAACAAAATTGCTGGTATCTAAAAAGTACACTCGAAAAATCATAAAAAAATATGCCATTAAGATTATACCAGGGATTATCCAAGAGAAATAGTAAATAAAAGCAAATACTAATATGTAGATTTTAAATTGTATTTTCACAGTTTCTTTAATAACGGCTTCTTGAGAATCCTCTGATTCATCCAATGATTCTGGTTTTATTTCTTCAAGCATTTTCTATCATACGAAAAGTATTGATAAGTTACTTAGTGAGTTCTTTCAATTATTTACTCAATCATAAATTAGACATCAGTAAAATAGATATGTTTTTTACTTTTTAAAGTTATATTAACAACAAAACTACCAAAACGATTAAGAACTAACCTTAAAATCACATATACTAATAGAAAAGATAATATGAAGAATAGATGTGAAGATTGTGGAAATTGCTGTATCGAGACAGAGATGATTCTCTCTGACCAAGACATCGAAGTTATCGTTAGTAGTCATAAAACAACCTTGAGAAAAACAGATTTTGTACAAAAAACTGAAGATAACTTTTATCAATTAAAAAATATTAACGGACATTGCTTCTTTTTCGATGGGGAAACAAAATTATGTAAAATTTACGAGATAAGACCTCAAGGATGCCGATTTTACCCTTTAATTTACGATTCAGATAAGAACTCGTGTGTTTTTGATAGCGAATGTCCAAGACCAGAAATTTTTTATCCAAATAAGAATATAGTTCGAAAAACTTGCAAAAAGATAATAAGTTTCTTGGAGAACCAAGTAGTTTTTTCTAAATTAAGATAATTGTTTTTATGTGATCTGGATTATTTTCAAGATTTTTATGATTATTGAAGATAGAATTCTGGTCTTCTATCATTTAGTAAATCGTTATAACTATTAAGCTTTTTATTTCTCGCGTGGATTACATCAATTTCTATAAATTTAATGTAGACTTTATCCATTGGTGCGGACGAGAGTATGTCCCCGTTATAAGACGTGATTTGACTTCCCCCCGTAAACTTAAAATCGTCTTTTCCCCTTACTTCGTTGCCAATTCTGTTAGAAGTTACAGCAAAAACGCGATTTACCAAACAATGAGTGATCATAGCTTTTTGGCAATATGGAAGTACTAAATTAGCGGGATGCGCAATGATATCAGCTCCAAGAAGCGTGAGCGTACGAATTGTCTCCGGAAATATCCAATCGAAACAAATTATTATTCCGATTTTCATGTTGTTTACTTCGTAAATTCGTAAAGGCTTGTTTCCGGGAGAGAACCATAAGCTTTCTTTATAGTATAGATGGATTTTCCTATATGTACCGATAACTTCATTTCTTGAAACTATCATCGCAGAATTGAATATTTCATCGCCATCTTTTTCAACAAACCCTCCAATTACGACTCCACCTGTATCTTTTGATAATTTCTTTAGAAATTGAGCGGTTTGCCCGTTAATATCTTCCGATAAAGATTCAGCTTCTTTTTTAGAGATGAATGTATAACCGGTTGCGAAAAGTTCGGGTAATACAATTAA
>Ga0114922_10001748_pt1 | contig 20569 bp, 17 predicted proteins | sample AartaG_FD_100975 | JGI IMG/M metagenome (GOLD analysis project Ga0114922, IMG submission 100975) | Deep subsurface microbial communities from Aarhus Bay to uncover new lineages of life (NeLLi) - Aarhus_00045 metaG | ecosystem: Environmental > Aquatic > Marine > Oceanic > Sediment | place...
ATTAATATTAATATTATTTCAGTAATAAGGTGAAATCCCCATATCTTCTTTAAAAATTATTAATACATATATTTTGGTTAAAAATGTAAATCTTCAGCTAAAAGCGTTTGCAACTATCAACAATGTAATCAGTATTAATCTTATTGTTTTTATCAAATCTATATTCATTTTTGTCCAAATGCAACTATTCAAAGTGAATTTTCAATTTATACAAGGTAATGTTAGTGATGAGTTTGTACCTTATGGAGGACGAGTTAGGAATCGCGAGCAACGAAAAACGAATTACGAAATGCAAGCCGCGAGTGACGAGAAACGAGTGACGAGAAGCGAGAAGCTAGATCCTTTTACTCAGGTATGTAATTTTTAAATACTCTACAACGCCCTCAAATATACCGGAAGAACTGATAAATATTCTAAAAGAACCTTCTTTGAAATTTTCAGGTATTTTTACATAATAGGTATAATCATTAATTTCACCATATTTACTTATAGGGCTGTGTAACCTGATTTTGTTATGTTTCATAGAATCACCGATTTGTAAATATGAATTTAAATAACTTTCCCATATTCCTTTACTAACCTGGATTTTTGATTCTACCTTTATCCATGAATCTAATTGAATATCATTAAATACAACTTGTTTGACATTTGTATTAATCAAAAATGCAGATGAGTCAGGTGATTTTTTTATAACAATGCTACTGTCAATAACTGCAATAATCTCTTTTTTATATAAGATGTCTTTTTTTAATACTTCATCTGTATCAAGCAGGCTCATGTCGAGCGGTGAAGGATTAGGATTCAGATATATCCTGCCATAGTATTTTCTGTTCATATGATCATAATGCAGGATCTTTTTACTGACTTGTCTGGTTTGAAAGAGGTTAACAAACACTAAATAAAAGCCCAGAGCATAAAATAAAAAACGCCATTTTTTAAGTTTTATATGATGTATAAAAGCGGCAAAAGGCAATGCAAAAACAGGATAACTTTGCATCAGTGCTCTGCAGGAATAACTGCCTCCATACCTCCATTTATGCCAGGAAATAATTATATAAATATTTAACAGGCAAAATATAATTACAGATTTTTTAAAAGGGTATTTCCCTGTAAAAAATAAACCGATAATAAAGAATACAGTAATTGGTGTATATATGAACCATCCTTTTTCCCAGCCAAAAAGCACCCGCAGATGGGGAGTTAAAAAATCCCATTTGCTGCCAACATCATATATAAACGAACCTGATGCTATTTTCCAATAAATCAGCTGTGGCAATATTCCTATAAAACCAAATAATATCGTGTAAAAAATATGGTTTTTATATTTTTTCACTAAAGCCCATTTTATCTTTGACTGTTCTTTGGTCTGTGTGTTCCAAAACAACGGGATGAACAACATTATGGCTTCTGTTGGCCTGCTGATAGTTGCAAGTCCGATTACTAAACCGATCAGCGAGGCCCACAAAATACCCGGACTCTTATGCCATTTAAAAGTAAAATACAGAACCAAAACATATAACGGGAAAATAAATCCATGACTTAATCCGCAGTCTGCCGCTACATAGTGAACAAAATTTGTTGCCAATGTTAAAAACAATAATGTTAGAGCTGAAGTGATATCGTTAAAATAATTCAGCAATATTTTTCGCAACAGGAAAATAGATAATATGCAGTAGAATAAAACACTTAAAGCTATTGCATATTGGTAGGGAGGCGAAAATCCATCGGCTTTGAATTTTGAATGTTTAGCTACCCAGTGTCCTGAAAAGAAAAACGGACTCTGCAAAATTGAAACTCCCCCTAAATACTTGAATACATAATTCCCGTTTTTATGTTTGCGGATCTGATAATATGTGCCTCCGGATAAATGATATTCACTGTCAATATCGAAAAACCAGTCTAATTTAGTAACATCGTGATATATGAAAATTCCCGGTAAGTACATATAATAACCTAGTGCATCCCAGGTAGTTATTCTTAGAGGGATTTTTGATTTATAATCTGGTGGTAGTATCCGAAAACCAAGTAATACAATACAGATTATGCAGCAGGAAAGAAAGGAATATATATTTTTCATTTTAAACAAATTATATAAAGAACAAATTTAAAAAATGATTTTAAACACGAAAAGGGGAATTACTACCAAATTGGAATCTTTGCAAATATTAAAATGATGAACTTAAAGAATTATTTAATGTTTATTAGGAAAATAAGCTTAAATTTTTGTTTATTTTGTATAGTATATTCTTTTTTCCGGTTAAAATTGAAGAGAAAGATTATTTGGAGTTGAGATAAAACAATGATAGTTTATTTTTAATTAAATACTTTTTCAATGAACAAGTTTTTTACTTATGTGAGAAAAAATATAAGGTTAATTAATGTAAGTATCCTTTTTATTGTTAGTACTTTAATAATAGTCTATTTATTTCCAAGGCAAGGGAAGTTCAGGTATGAATTTAAGAAAATGGAGATTTGGAGACATAAAGATTTAAAGGCTCCGTTTGATTTTCCTATTTACAAAGCAGAATCTGTATTGTCTAAAGAAAGAGATTCTGTTCTAAGATTTTTTAAACCTTACTTTGTTTTTGATGAGTTAATAATTACTGATCAATTAGATAAGTTTAAAAATACCTTTGAAAGGAAATGGACTGAGTATTCTCTTAAAGAATTTAAAATCGAGAACGAAAAAATTTATATTGATAATGCCAGGTACAAATCTTTGCGGAAATTAGGAGAAGATTACAGTGATTATATTTCCGGTCAATTACAGAAGATTTATTTACAAGGTATTATTGAGATAGGAGATTTGGAAGATGAACTGGAAAGTGAAATAGCATCAGTATTAATTATTAAAGGAAATATAGCGGAAGAATCGGAAGTTGTTGAGATTTTTACATCAAAGTCAGCTTATGAATATTTAAAAACGGAACTTAATGATAATCTATCTAAAAACAGCACTTATTATATTAAAAGATACCGTGATTTTTTCAGGACGTTTGATCTAAGTGCTTTTATTGAAGTGAATATTATTTATGATGAAAATAAATCGCAGCGAATAAAAAAAGAAATGGTCGGTGAAGTTTCACTCACTTATGGAATGATACAAAGAGGCCAGTTGATAATTTCAAATGGAGAAATTGTAACGAATGAAAAATTCGGGATATTAGAATCATTAAAAACAGAGTATGAACAGCAGGTGGGTTTTGTAGCAAGTCAAATAGTCAAACTGGGCAAGTTTATTCTGGTTTTTGTTTTAATGCTGGTTATGTTCTTGTTTTTGTACAATTTCAGGAGAGAGGTTTTAAGTGATAGTGTAAAAACCGGATTCATACTGTTGCTTTTTCTGATAATAGTATTGATAGCAAGTTTTACGGTTAGAATGGAAAGAGTAAATATATATGTTATACCGTTTGTCATTCTGCCAATTATTCTCAGAACTTTTTATGATGAACGATTAGCATTATTTATTCATTTCATGGCAGTATTACTAGTTGGATTTTTTGCTCCAAACAGTTTTGAGTTTGTTTTTCTAAATGCTATTGCCGGCATGGTTGCAGTTTTCAGCCTGACAAACCTTTACCGCAGGTCAAAACTGATAATATCTGCATTATTGGTATTTATTACATATTGTTCACTTTATTTAGGTATAACAATTGTGCAGGAGGGCAATATACCGAATATAAAAAATGAAGAATGGAATACTTTTGTTATGTTTGGCATAAATGGAATGTTATTACTTATTGCCTATCCTCTGATTTATGTCTTTGAGAAAATTTTTGGTTTTCTGTCTGACGCAACTTTATTTGAATTATCTGATACCAATCAGCCTTTATTAAGAAAATTAGCAGAGTCTGCTCCGGCGACTTTTCAACATTCTCTGCAGGTTGCTAATTTATCAGAGGAAGCAATAATTAAAATAGGGGGTAATCCTCTTCTGGTGAGAACAGGTGCTTTATATCATGATATAGGGAAGTTGGATGATCCTATATACTATATTGAGAATCAAACCTCGGATGTTAATCCTCATGATAGTCTTGAATTTAAGGAAAGTGCCGATATAATTATTAGTCATGTTGAGAAGGGAGTAGAGAAAGCAAGGAAAAACATTTTACCTCAGGCTATTATAGATTTTATAAGAACTCATCACGGAACAACAGCAGTTCAGTATTTTTATCGCTCATATGTAAAAAAATATCCTGACGAGGTAGTTGACGTTGAAAAATTTTCATATCCGGGGCCAAGGCCATTTTCAAAAGAAACTGCCGTATTAATGATGGCTGATGCTGTAGAGGCAGCTTCCAGAAGCATTAAATCTATTAGCGAAAAAACTTTGGATAAGCTTGTAGATAATATAATCGATACTCAGCAGATGAACGAACAGTTTAATAATGCTAATATTACATTTAAGGATATTTCTACTATTAAAGGAGTGTTTAAAAAGAAGCTGGTTAATATTTATCACGCAAGAATTGTATATCCCAAATAGTTAGATACGCTAAAATATAAACTATTGGTTATTATTAACTTCTAAAATCATAAATCGTTAATCGATATTCGTTAATCATTATATTAATAGAATGCTCTTACTTCTGAATATCTTAAAATAGAAGGTTTAGCAATTACCTGAACTTAATTTTCCCTGAGATCAATTATTTCTACTTTCTTGTGCTTTGACTCATCAAATGTAAATATTGAATCATCCAATTCATTATTTGTAATATAATTTTTTATAGATATAAGATAATCAATCCCATCTTTTCCGCTAACTTTAATAGTTGATAATATATTTTTATCTACATCGATAAAGATTTTAAACCTGGAATAAGGCTGATCCAGGTTTCTTGGATACAAATCAATTTCATGCATTTTTCTGTCATTGACTAATGTCTCTCCAACATATCTGTATTTAAAATCCCGGTTATACCAGTAAAAGATCTTTGCAGGATTACTTATGAAATTGTCATCCAGACTATCAGGTTCGTTAATGATAACCTCGTCGAACTCTTCTGTATATGTCCAGATAGTTTTACCATCAAAATACACTATTGAGCCCATGGATTCAACTTTGTACTTGTTGCCTTTTAATAGTATTTGTCCACCGCTAAATGTTTGTATATTTTCCTTTCTATCTTCTATTACCAGTTCAAAATCAGCCTGAATTGATTTATATGATTTTGTTTTTTCAGCAACTCTTTCCAGAATAATACGGGCATCGGAATCCTGCTGGCAAAAGGCACAATTTGCATATAGTAATATAAAAATGAGCAGGCTGTATTTTAGCATTTTTTAATTATTATTTGTTGTCTACAGAGTTTAAATATTGCTCTATTGAATACTCGTCGGTAAAAAGTACTTGCCTGGCTTTGCTGCCTTCAAACGGACCAACAATACCTGCTGCTTCCAGCTGGTCAATTATTCGTCCTGCACGGTTATATCCAATAGAGAATTTTCTTTGAATCAAAGAGGTTGAACCTTGTTGATGCGAAACCACAAGTCTTGCTGCCTCATCAAATAGACTGTCTCGTTTTGATAAGTCAACTTCACTCATTTCACCTGCATTGTCATCGATATATTCTGGTAAATACATTGCTGTAGGATACGCTTGTTGAGAACTAATATAATTGGTGATTTTTTCAATTTCCGGAATATCTATAAATGCACATTGCAGTCGTATCATATCATTCCCCTGGGCAAACAGCATATCACCTTTTCCTACCAATTGATTTGCCCCCGGGCAGTCAATGATAGTCCTTGAATCAATCATGGAGGTTACTCTGAAAGCCATTCTTGCCGGGAAATTAGCCTTAATAATACCTGTTATAATGTTAGTAGTCGGTCTTTGTGTAGCTATCACCAAATGAATTCCAACAGCTCTTGCCAGTTGCGCAAGCCTTGCCAGAGGTGTTTCAACTTGCTTGCCTGAAATCATAATCAGATCTGCGAACTCATCAATTATCACAACAATATATGGCATAAAATTATGACCCTTCTCAGGATTGAGTTGACGCTTAATAAATTTATGATTATATTCTTTAATATTTCTTACCTGTCCTTTTTTCAACAAATCATATCTTTGATCCATTTCAATAGTCAAGGAATTCAAGGTATATATTACCTTTTTTGTATCGTTTATTATTGGCTCTTCTATATCAGGTATTTTGGCTAAATAATGCTTTTCAATTTTCGCGTACAAAGTAAGCTCAACCTTTTTTGGATCGATTAATACAAGTTTGAGTTGTGATGGATGTTTTCTAAACAATAAAGAAGCGATAATTGCATTTAAACCTACTGATTTGCCCTGTCCGGTTGCCCCTGCGACTAATAGATGTGGCATTTTGGTAAGATCAAAAGTATATGTTTCGTTTGAAATTGTTTTTCCAAGTGCAATTGCCAAATCATAGGTAGATTCCTGAAATTTTTTCGAACTTAATATTGAACGAATTGATACGATTTCCGGATTCTGATTAGGTACTTCAATACCTATAGTACCTCTGCCAGGTATAGGGGCGATAATTCTTATTCCTAATGCTGCAAGGTTTAAAGCAATATCATCTTCAAGATTTTTTATTCTTGAAATACGTACACCGGGTGCAGGCACAATCTCATATAAAGTAACTGTCGGGCCTATTGTTGCCTTTATTTTATCAATTTGTATTTTATAATGAGCAAGAGTATCAACTATCTTATTCTTATTGCTGATTAGCTCTTCATTTGTTACATTCGAGTCAGCAGATTTATGTTTTTCAAGCAAATCAATAGATGGGAGTTTATAATTGCTTAGTTCCAGTTTAGGATCAAAGTCTTCCAATTCTTCAATACTTATTAGCTCATCAGGCTCATCTTTCTGCTTAACCTCTTCAATAATAACTTCAATATCTTCATTATCCTTATTAATATCTTCAGTTCTGTTACTATTAGAATTTGATTCCTTTTTGGGGAATTCTGTTTCGAATACCAGATCATCTGATTCATCATCTACCTTGCCTTCAATATCACCTGTAACCGGCTGCTCTTCAGTATCTTTTTTATTAAAGATATTTTCTGACCTAAATAAAATACCTCTATAAAAAGTACTTAACCATTTTAATGAATTCTTTATTGAGAAAAGAATAAGTGCAAAAGTTGAAATTATAAGCAAAAATGTAGTACCGGTTTTACCAATAAAAGATACCAGCCACTCACTAGCATATAATCCATGTTTTCCGCCAAGACCATTACCAAGTAATCCATCGTGGTCCTTAAACAGAAATCCAAACCAGATTGAAGTGAGAATAGTAGCTATTATTGTAATTCTGAATGTTTTTCCCAGCGGCAAAAATTTAATATTCAAAAGTATTAATCCGATAATAAGAATCAGGAAAGGAATTGAAAAAGATGCAATGCCAAACCATCTGTTAATAAATAAATTAGCAAAATAGGCGCCGGTTTTACCTGACCAGTTACTAACTTTAACTTCAGCCCCGGAAAAGACCTTATCCCATTCAAAACTCTGATCTACTTTCCAAGTAAATAAATAAGATATCAGGGAGAGTAAAAGCAATATCGCAAAACATGAGATAATTAAACCAATAGTAAATTTGAACCGGTCATCTCTAAATTTAGATTTGGAGGTTCTTTTTCTCTTTTTAATATTATTACTATTTGATTTTCTATTATTAAACATTTAAAAAAAATAAGGGACTATAAATTATGCCTTAAATTTAATAAGTGTTTATATTAAACTAAAATAAATGAAAGATATTATTAAAAATTTTAATAACAGGTGGTAGTTAATAAATATCAGAACCGGTTATTCCATTAAACGCCTTATGATATAAGTCATTTGTTTACGCGTGACATCCTGGTATTTGTCTGGTAAATCAAACTTGATAATTTTACTGTTTTGAGCAGGAATAAATTTTTCGGCGGTAAATTTCATTTTTAAGTAGGCTAGCTTAAGCTGAAAATCCATTAAAATACCGTCAATTTCATTATAAGGATTTGTAGAATTAGGATTAACTATAGCTATTTCATCTGTATAATAAATATCAAATGATTCATCCTGATTCGGTAAATTAATAATTACCTTTTTACATTTTAAGCCAGCTATCATTTTATTATCATTGGTATGCTCAATTTCCATATTGTCAATTTTATCGAAACAGCACATGCCTTCACCCTTTTTTCCTTTAAATAAATATTTTTTATTTAATACTTCCAGTAACGTTGAACACTTCTTGCTTTTAAAATTCGTATAAGTAAATAACTTAAAAAATCCCATAAAACCTTCAATGGAATTGGTTGAATAGTGCGGATTAAATTCAAGCTTCATTTTTTTGGGAAGTAAACTTGGTGATATCTGCGTTAATTCATTTTCAAGGTAAGTTATCTTATATTCAATACTACCATTAATGTACTTCTCTTTATCAGCAGATTCTCTGCACGAAACCGAAAGCAATAAGATTGATAAGCCAAATAATATATATTTCATTTCCTAAATATCAGGGGAAAATAATAAGAATCTTGTCAATATACGTATCATAAACCTCCATGTTGGATTATATTTTAACACTTTTGACAGAAATCATAATATTCCGGTTTAAAAATAATATTATTATGACTAAGAATTTTCTAATATAGTGATATTTTTAAAAAGCAGTATAAAATAAAATAAATGCATAATTATTCATTATGTATGACAAAAATCATAACCAGAATAAATAAATTATACTTATATTTGGACTTTACTTGTTGACTGAAAATTGTCAATATTATATAACATAGCTTATTTACAGGGTTTGTCAAATAAATAGCAATATGTAATATTTATAAATATAAATTTAATATTTATACATTATGAAATTTAATCTTAAAAACAGAAATCTGGTAAAACTTCTGGATTTTTCACAAAATGAAATCAAATTTCTATTGGAATTGTCCTTAAAATTAAAAAAGGCAAAATGTAACGGAAGTGAAAAGCAATTTCTTAAGGGTAAGAACATAGCATTAATTTTTGAAAAAACATCAACCAGAACAAGATGTGCTTTTGAAGTGGCCGCGCATGATCAGGGAGCGCATGTAACCTATCTGGATGCAAGCGGATCTCAAATCGGACATAAAGAGTCAATGAAAGACACAGCCAGAGTATTAGGCAAAATGTATGACGGTATTGAATATAGAGGATTTGGCCAGGAAAAAGTTGAGGTATTGGCGGAATATGCAGGCGTACCGGTATGGAACGGACTTACTGATGAATTTCATCCGACACAGGTATTAGCAGATTTTCTAACTATTATGGAATATTCAGATAAATCTCTTGATAAAATTAAATTTTGTTACCTGGGAGATGCGAGAAATAATATGGGTAATTCATTGATGGTTGGTGCTGCAAAGATGGGAATGGATTTTAGAGCGGCCGCACCTGTTAAATGTCAACCGGAGAAGGGATTAGTTGAAAAGTGCATGGATATTTGCAGGGAATCGGGGGGAACTGTTACTCTTACTGAAAATATCGAAGATGCTGTTGCAGGAGCAGATTTTTTATATACGGATGTTTGGGTATCTATGGGCGAACCTGAATCGGTATGGGAAGAAAGAATAAAACTACTTAAGCCTTTCCAGATTAATAGAAAAGTATTGGATATGACTAATAATCACGAAGTTAAATTCTTACATTGTTTACCTGCCTTTCATAACAGGGACACTAAATTGGGAGAAGAAATCTTCCGGAAGTTTGGAATAGACTGTATGGAAGTTTCAGATGAAGTTTTTGAATCAGACGCTTCTATCGTTTTTGATGAAGCAGGAAATAGAGTACATACAATAAAAGCCGTTATGGTATCTACTTTAGGTTAATTATAATGTATTATAACTTAAGTAATTAACATTTGATTAACATTACTTTGATTATGAGTTATTTAAAAGTTAATTATTTTGTTAAAGTAATATTGTTATTTAAAAAATAATTTTATAACTTGTATATAAAATTACTAATCTCAATTCTTCGGGCTATGACTATTTATGTGGGCAACATTAATTATTCTTTAGGAGAAACTGAACTTCAAAAGATATTTGAAGTTTTGGGCAAAGTTGATACTATTAATATGATAAGAGATAAAAGAACTGGCAAATCAAAGGGATTTGCATTTATTGAAATGCCTGATAAGAAGGAAGCGATGGAGGCCATAAAAACACTTGATGGAAAGGAAGTCGCAGGAAGAAATCTTAGAGTATTAAGAGCTCATTCAACAAAGAAAGTTAAGGAAATTGCCTAAAAGCAACTTTCTCATTAAATGTATAATTTAATTATGATTAGGAACAATATTTCCTGGTATTGTTCTTTTTTTATTGTTTTAAACTTATTCTCTCATACCATTGAAAATTCTGTGTAGCCTTAAAAGAAGGCATATTGTTAAAATTTTTATCATAATAAAAATAAAGTCCGCATCCCAGTTGAAGTGCTTTCCCGGATAAAATATTTTTTCTGTGTCCTTTTGATTTCATCCAGCTATCTACTAAAGTTTCAGCAATTGTCAGATAAGTATGGGGCTGTATAAGTTCACCATCAGGCTCATAACTAAACCGGCCATTTCCCCTTTTATATACATTTTCACCGGGTTCATATTGTAATCCAAAACTTTCAGCGATATTCTCAGCAAGATATGGATTTGATATTCCAACCATGCCGGCTCTGTCATTAGGGGTTCTCTTCTCCCTGATAAAAGGATTAATATGGTTGAAAAATTTTCTTTCATACATATCTTTGGAGTGCATCGCTGCTGATTTTTCCAACTCCGGAGAAAATGCAAGAAATGACAATTTCCTTTTTGACCGTTCCTCATTTGTGACAAAAAAAACAGCTGCATGAAGCCGTTGATAATCAAGGCTGTCAAAATTGAGCTGCTCATGGAATAACTGCTCCTTTCTGAAAGTTTCAAGATATAAATCCGAGTAGTAATTTCTGTTATTTGATGTTTGTCCGAATATGCTTACAGCAAGCAATATAGCTAAAACTACAGAAATAATTAATTTGTTCATAGTTCATTTGTTACTGGTTACTCGCTACTCGCTGCTCGCTGCTCGCTGTTCATTGTTCGTTGTTCGCTGCTCGCTGTTCGCTGCTTGCTACTCGCTGTTCATTGTTCGTTGTTCGCTGCTCGCTGCTCGCTGTTCATTGTTCGTTGTTCGCCTATATATAGTGCGCATTTAACGCTAGTGTAACGTGTGCTGATTGCTTCTCGTTAAATAAATTGGTTCAAGCCTGCCTGCCAGCAACCAGCATCAGCTAAATATTGTATACCAGATCTCTTTAAAGAAAAATACAGTTATTGTTATTGAGACGGCCAGCTTCATTAATGTTCCTGCAAGAAAACCAATGAACGATCCGAATGCTGCAATAAAAGCTTTTTCTGACTCTTTGCCTGCAATTAGCTCTCCAACAAGGGCTCCAAAGAAAGGACCTCCTAAAATACCAAGAATCCCAAATGGCCCCAAAACAATACCCATCATCGGTAAAAGCATTATACCAGCAATTAAACCAATCAAGCTTCCCCATACACCGGCTTTTGAACCTCCAAATTTTTTAGTCCCCCAGACAGGAACTATATAATCAAGGATTTGGACTATTACAGCTAATGCACCTAGAAAGAGCAGGGTATTAATACTAAAGTCAGCAAATTTTGTAAAGTGTGCAATTAGAATTCCTACATAACTAATCGGCGGGCCGGGTATGACTGGAAGAATACAGCCGGCCAGTCCGACGACAATTATAAGGATCGATAATAAAAGTAAAATATAGTCCAGCATAAATGGTTCTGTTATATTTTTATTAACCCGGTAAAATATATTCAGGCTAATTAAATTTAGCGTCTGGTAATATTACCAGGCTAAATTAACCACTAACGAGTGAACCACCAATTAAAAATGCAGCTGCAAAAGCAATAATTGCATATAATTCAGGGAAAACAGCTAATATCATTGTTCTTCCAAAAACATTGTATCCCGCACCAATAGCGGCTATACCATTAGCACATACCTGTCCCTGGCGTATTGCAGAAAGCAGAGCTACCATACCGAGGGCCAGACCCGCACCAAAAACCGCTACACCATTAAATAAACTCATTTGGGGTTCAATAACTCCATAGATGTTGGCAAGAACAAAATAGCCGGCAAACCCATAAAGGCCCTGTGTCCCTGGTAAAGCACTCAGCAACATATAACTACCAAATGCTTCCTCATTTTTTTTCAATGCACCAATAGTAGCATTTCCACCTAAAGAAACTCCTATTGCACTACCTACTCCTGCTAATCCAATCATCAATGCAACTCCAATATAAGCTAAAATAATTGCTGTTGTCATAATTTTAATATTTTAAAATTAATATTAATATCACTGATTCTTCTTAAATGGTTTATACTCTTTGCCTCCACCGGTAAATCCCGCATTCTTGTAAAACTCAACAAATGTGAGACGCAGAGGGTGTACAAATGCACCCAAAACTGCCATAAAAATGTTTAGTGAGTGTCCGACAACGAGGATTAATAAAAAAATAATCTGGCTGATAATGATAGTATCTCCACTCATTTCCAAAGCCAGGTAATTAAATACATATCCCAGAATTGCACTTGAAATACCCAGGGCAAAAAGTCTGATATAGGATAAAAGATCACCAAATATGCCTGTTGCTGTAAAATATATATCTCCCAGGCCTTTACCAATGTTTCCTAAAATTTTTTTATCAGGATTATTTAAAAATAATATCATTATCAGACTTGAGCCAAGTACAAAGAAATATAAATATTTCAAGCTGTGCGATTCTGTTTCAAATTTGTCTTTAATCATAACATATAGAGCACTGCTTATAATTAATATTATCCATCCGAGAGTTGATAAAGCATATTTAAATCCATACTGTCTGCTTATATTAAGAATTTTAACTATCATGCCGAATATTATCTGAATGCCCCCTAGAACTATAGCAAAATAAAACATTTCTTCCGGTTTCATGAACATGCTCTTAATACTGCTAAGGAATGGTATATCAGCCTTTATTAAATCAATCCCGAAAATAGTTCCTGATAGAAGTCCGAAGACAATTGTCGAACCTCCCAGTATTTGTACCAAAGTAAGTAAAGGTTTTATTTTACTCTTTGCACGAAGTTTAACTACGCTGGCGACAGTAAGGAATAATAGACCGTATCCGGCATCACCAAGGCAGAAGCCGAAAAACATCATAAAAAACGGGGCAAAGAAAGGTGTTAAGTCAAGCTCTTTGTAGTCTGGTAAAGAATAGAGTTCTGATATTGGTTCGAATAATTTTGAAAACTTATTATTGCGCAATTTAACAGGAATCTTGTCTTCATTTGTTGCATCTGATGTGATATAATATATTTCCGAATTATCCAGAAATAAATTTATCTCTTCCTCTTTATCTTCCGGGACCCATCCTTCAAGCAGCATTAATTTTTCTTCTGCCTGCTTTTCTGTATTAATAACTACATTGTCGAAGTTAAATTCTTCCTGTATTTTTTCTTTACCGGAAACAAGCAGTGGTATATACTTTTCAGCATAGAGATCAAATATTTCTCCGGATTTTAAAATAATTTTTTCTATTTCTTTTTGTTTCTTTAGTAATACGTCAAGGGAATTTTCCGGCAGTTTTATCTCCTCTGCATCAAGCTCAATTTTTTCATCACCTTCCTGAACAAGAATAAAATAAGTTTGTCCGCTCAAATGATTTATTTCTTCTATATTATAATTTATTTTCCATTTGTAATTGAATTTTTTAACGGGACAAATAAAAAACCTGATATGATAACCATGTTTTTCAAGTCTTTCTATATTCTCGAATGAAAAATTTCCCCATGGTCTGATTAATGATATTTCTTTTTTTAATGAAGCAAGATTTTGGGTATTTATTTCAATTTCTGACTGAATATTTTGAATTTCTTTTAATATTTTCAAACTGTCAGTAGTAGTGCTTGTTTTGGATTTATCCTCCGCTTTCCTGCTAATCAGAAACTTTATGGCTTTTTTATATTGTTTAATAAGATCGTACTGTTTTCTCTGGTTTTCATCCTCGAGTTCCCCTGATTCTTTTTCAATTACGTGCAATACTCCAACTTTCCGAAGGTCTTTCAGAAAGTTAAGATATTCCTTATGATAAACAAGGAATGAATATTTCTTCATTGGAATTATCATTGCACTAATTCTGTTTGCTGTTGCCTGTTTTTTACTATTTTTTGAGCAGATTTTGAAAGATTTTCTTCATCTTCCAAAAATCTCTTTATTTTTCGAATAGCATCTTCAAAACCGGGAATCTGAACTTTTTCAAATAAGTTTACTTTTTGAGTTGTCTTTTTCCTTGCACGATCCAGCAACTGCATTTTTTTACTGAATACTTCTTTTTCAATAGCAATAGATGCAATTTCTTTAACCAATGCTATGCCATCAAGAAACCATTTAGGTTTACTAAAAATGCTAAATTTTTTTGTATAGTAATCAATTCCGTCAAGAACAGGTGTTTTCGTTCCGGCAATTTTCTTAACTGATAATTTTGCATCTTCTATGCTTATCAAACTTACATCAAATTCGCCCCACAAAATTACCATATATTCATATTGCCTGATTTTCTCTTTTAGCTTTAGATCCAAACGCTTCATCTCGTCTTTAGCTTTCTTAACCTCAACCCGTAATGCCGATTCCTTATTCTTAATAGTAGGAAGAGCACGCACTCTTACATTAAGCTGCTTATCTAACTGCTGCAGTGATGTTTTATTATATTGAAATTTTATTGCCATGTTATTTGTCTTTCGGCCAGTATTTATCAACTAATTCCTGTTGGGCTCCGACTTCCTCCGGTTTAAAGTATTTTTTAAACAAATACCAACCGGTTTCAAGCATTTCATCAATATCTATATTTACATCAATTGCTAATAATTTCTCTGAATAATCTTCTGCAAACTTCAGGCTTCTTTCATCATAATCTGTTAAATCGAATCCATTCTCAAGTTTGGTTTTTGCATTAGCGGCATCAGCATATAGTTTGATTGCAGCATTCATTACCTGCGGATGATCCTCTCTTGTTTTTTTCCCTATCACCAGCTGTTTTAATCGCGAAAGACTCCTGAACGGATCGACAATAACTTTTCCGATATCGGAATCTCTTCTGAGGAACAGCTGTCCTTCCGTAATATATCCGGTATTATCGGGGATAGCATGAGTTATGTCTCCACCTGATAATGTAGTAACAGCAATAATTGTTATTGAACCTCCCTCAGGAAATTGCACAGCTTTTTCATAAATTTTTGCCAGGTCACTGTAAAGAGACCCGGGCATACTGTCTTTAGAAGGTATTTGGTCCATTCGGTTTGATACAATACTTAGTGCATCTGCAAAAAGGGTCATGTCTGTTAAAAGTACAACCACGCTTTGATTTTTATCAACCGCAAAATATTCAGCAGCGGTAAGTGCCATATCCGGAACAAGCAGTCGTTCCACAGGAGGATCGGCTGTAATATTTACAAAACTTACTATACGATCCAGTACTCCTGCGTTATCAAATACATTTTTATAAAAAAGATAATCATCGTTTGTAAGTCCCATTCCTCCCAGGATTATTTTATCTGCCTTTGCTCTCAGGGCAACCATTGCCATAACCTGGTTATAAGGCTGATCAGGATCTGCAAAGAATGGAATTTTTTGTCCTGATACCAATGTATTATTTAAATCTATACCTGCAATACCCGTGGCTATCAATTCTGAAGGTTGTTGCCTTCTTACCGGATTTACAGAGGGTCCTCCGATTTCACGTTCTTCACCTTCGATATCCGGTCCTCCATCAATAGGATCGCCATATGCATTAAAATAGCGGCCTGCAAGATCATCGCTAACTTTTAAGCTGGGTGCTTTACTGAGGAATGTAACTTCAGCATTGGTAGGTATACCTTCGGTGCCTCCAAACACCTGAAGAGTAACTGTATCTTCAATTATTTTAACTACCTGCGCTAACTTATTATCAACAATTGCTAACTCATCATTGCCTATTCCTGTGGCTTTTAATGAGCAGGTTGCTTTAGTTATCTGGTTAATCCTGGTATATATTTTCTGAAAAGCTTTAGTTCCCATTATACTACCTTTTGTTCATCAATTATTTTATATAATTCTTTTTCGTACTTATTAAATTTTTCTGACTTAAATTCAGAATAATTCATTTGCTTATAATGATTAATGATCCTTTTGAAGTAGATGTCAATTTCTGTAAATGACTCAAAATTAAATTCAGTATCACAGACATTGAGTACATGATCAAGCATATATTTTTGTCTTTCCACTGGCGTAGACTGGTCTATGTTATTAAATGCATCCTGCTGTAATATTACAAAATCGATAATTTCAGATTTCCAATAAGTTACATGATAATCAACAGGCACTCCATCATCACCAAGAATATTAATTTGTTCGTAAGTTTCTTTACCCCGCTGAAATACGGTTTTGGCCTTATTTACCTGGCTTATCCAGTTATTTGAAATTTTATTTTCAATATATTCGGCAAATTCCGGATATTCAAGATATTTTGAATAACTATCGATTGGATCTACTGCAGGGTATCTTTTGCTGTCAGCACGGTGTTGTGCCAGTGCATAAAAGCATCTTGCTACTTTTTTTGTGGATTCGGTTACAGGTTCCTTAAGATTTCCGCCGGCGGGCGATACAGTACCGATAAAAGTTATTGAGCCTGTTTCTTTATTGTTTAGAACTATATATCCTGCCCTGGAATAAAAGTTTGAAATAACTGCAGGTAAATCCATTGGAAAAGCATCGGGCCCGGGGAGTTCTTCGAGTCTGTTAGACATCTCTCTTAATGCCTGAGCCCATCTTGAAGTTGAATCGGCCAGCATCAGCACCCTCAAACCCATTGAACGATAATATTCGGCAATTGTCATTGCAGTATAAACTGAGGCTTCCCGGGCTGCAACAGGCATATTTGAAGTATTGGCAATAATTGTAGTTCTTTCCATCAATTTCCTTCCTGTTCTGAAATCTTCAAGTTCAGGAAATTCCTTAAATAATTCTACTACCTCGTTTGCTCTTTCACCACAAGCAGCAACGATTACAATATCAGCTTCCGCCTGTTTTGATATAGCATGTTGCAAAACCGTTTTACCGCATCCGAAAGGTCCTGGTATAAATCCGGTTCCGCCTTCGACAATAGGATTCAGTGTATCGATTGTTCTTACGCCGGTTTCCAGTAATTTGAATGGCCGTGGTTTATCTCTGTATGCTTTAATAGGTACTTTTACAGGCCATTTTTGAACCATTGTAACAGGAATATCCTTATTATCCTTGTCAACTAAAACGGCAATAGTATCGGTTACCTTATAATTTCCTGCTTTAACGACGCTCTTAACTTTGTAACTTCCTTTGAAACTAAAAGGAACCATTATTTTATGAGGCATTGAATTTTCTTCTGTTTCACCAAGCCAGTCTCCTGCAATAACAGTATCCCTGGAACCAGCAACTGGTTTGAACTCCCAGTTTTTATCTTCGTCCAAAGCATCGGTATACTCACCTTTTTTTAGAAATAAACCTTCCATTTTGTCAAGGTCATTTTGCAGACCGTCATAATTTTTTGATAAAAGTCCGGGCCCAAGCGTAACCTCAAGCATATGGCCGGCAAAAGTAACTTCGTTGCCGATTTTAAGCCCTCTTGTACTTTCAAATACCTGCACATAGGCATTTTTACCATTTATTTTAATCACTTCGGCCATTAAACTGGTCTTTTCAAAAAGTATAAAGCATATCTCATTCTGAGATACCGGTCCATCAACCTCAACAATTACAAGATTTGAAACAATCCCTTTTACTAATCCTTTTGTTGACATACTAAAATTCTTGATTTAAATAAACTCTTTTGAAAATTCATAACTTTTTTCCAGGTTACTTAATAAATTATTAAATAATTCCTGTCCTGTTTCTTTATCTAATCTTAACCATCTTATAATAATTTCAATTTGCAAAGTATAGGAAAATATTTTTTCTATTGTGAAATAATGGAAGAAAGTCCAGTCATTTAATAACTCCCATTTAATAATATCAATCTTTTTTTCCCTTTCAACCAGATTATTTTCCTCTAACGCGTTGATAATAGATTCCAGTTTTGGAAATTCAACACTAATTCCGAAGTCCCTTGCATTGCTTTTAATAAGTTTTTCGGTAATTTCATTATTTCCAATAAGCTCATTCTCAACTGTAAGCTGATGCTTTTTGCAATTATATGCTGTAATTATGTTGGTAAGATTCATTTCAAATTCGAACCAGTTCCGGATATACTGGTTATCCAGTCCGCTTAAATATTTGTAGTAAAGTTGAGTAATCTGATTTTCCCAATCTTTGCCCCGAAATAAAGGTAATTCATTCTTATATGCGTGTATAAATTTACCAAAATAACCCGGTATTTCTCTTTCAAACGAATATAATGCATCATCTTTAACCAGACTGAAGATTTCATCGAAATCTTCCTTTGATAAATTTCCGAGTTCATTAATGCCTGACTCAGGATTTTTAAGCAATTTGAGTACGTTAATATTATCATATCTCCAGAAAAATGATTCTATTAATCTGAAATCCTTAAAATGCAATACTTCCCTAAGCTGATTTTTAAAATCCGGAAAAGTAAAATTGATTTTATCGTTATTAAAAAATAACTCAGGAAGACCTGCAACCAAACAATGATATTCTCGACTCATTTCTTACTCTTCAGAAAATAATAACTTGATTAATCTTGGCCTTAAATAATGCTTGAAGAAGTTTATAAAATCTTCTTCAGTAAAGCTGATTTTGAAGCTGCCATCTTTTGGACCTATCTGAAAACCGGATTTAATATCGTTATCAAACCGGATTGTTAAACCCCCTTTTAGTAAATCTTTTGCAGAACTGTTAAAGTATTGTTGTAAGTCTTTTTCTTCTTTTGCAGGCAAAAGTACCGAAATATCAATAGCTTCATCCGATGAGGATTTCCAGTTTTTTATTGTGATTTCAATCAGTTTCTTAATAAAAGTTTTGTCATTAAATACATTACTGACAGTTGCACTAACAATTTTATCATTAACTAAATCTGTAATCCGTTGTTTTAATGCGTTTATCGCTTGTTTAGAGGAAAGTATAAGTTCTGCTTCAGAATTTGATTTGATTTCGTCAGATTTTTTTTTCGCATCATTAATAATTTTTTCAGCTTCTTTCTTTGCATTAGCAACTATTTCCAGGGCTTCTTTCTTTGAATCGCTTATTATTTTTTCTGCTTCAGTATTTCCTTTTGAAATACCTTCTTTAAATATTTTTTCCGTTAGTTCCTGTAATCTATTCTGCATTTTCCAATTTTATTAATTGATATTTAAGAAGAAAAAACTAGAATTTATTAATTCCTGATAATAATAATATATTAGACGAATATGACTTAGTTTTTGAAAAACATCAAATTTAATGAAAAGTTTATTCATACTATAAAGATTACGGAATGTTTTGCATTTATTTCGAACTAATATAAATCAAATTCGATGCTGGTTACTTGTTTCTCGTCACTCGCTTTTCGTTCTTTATTTTTCGTTGTTCGCTATTCGTTGTTCGCTATTCGTAAATCGTAAATCGTAAATCGTCAATCGCACATCGTCAATCGTAAATCGTTAATCCTTTTATCTTTTGTCTTGTGTAATTGTCATTTGCTTCGCTGTTATTTGTAGTCATTAATAGTCATCTGTAGTAATTTGTTGCCAGTTTGGTAAACAATAGAACAATATAGTAATTCAGTGTACACGCCAACTTATTTCACAGTATAAATTTGAATGATAATGTTCTTATTTATTATTTGAATAATAATTTTTGTAGATTTAAAACAAAAAACTGAAAATATATTTATTATGAATTATGGTGTACTTGATATATTAAGATTACTGGGCGCTCTGGGCTTATTTCTTTTTGGCATGAAACTTATGAGTGAATCCCTACAAAAAGTAGCCGGGGCAAAAATGAGGAATATCCTTTCTGCAATGACTTCAAACAGGTTCATGGGTGTTTTTACAGGACTCATTATTACATCAATAATTCAATCTTCATCTGCTACTACTGTAATGGTTGTTAGTTTTGTTAATGCGGGATTATTGTCACTGGCAGAATCTATTGGAGTAATTATGGGGGCAAACATTGGTACAACAGTAACTGCATGGCTGATTTCCATTTTTGGATTTAAAGTAGATATTTTTTCATTTACTTTTATATTAATAGGTTTAGGATTACCGGTTTTATTTTCAAAAGATAAAAGAAAAAATTCCTGGGGGGAAATAATAATTGGATTCTCTTTGATATTTATGGGATTACATTACTTAAAGCTATTTACTCCTGATATTAATAACAATCCTGAATTATTAGAATTTTTATCAAAGTACTCCCAATCCGGCAGCTTGTCAATATTTGTTTTCTTGACTATCGGCGCATTTTTAACAATGATTATTCAATCATCAAGTGCTGTTATGGCACTTACACTGGTTATGTGTTATAACGGCTGGATTTCATTTGATATGGCTGCAGCGATGGTTC
>Ga0114922_10001749_pt1 | contig 20562 bp, 15 predicted proteins | sample AartaG_FD_100975 | JGI IMG/M metagenome (GOLD analysis project Ga0114922, IMG submission 100975) | Deep subsurface microbial communities from Aarhus Bay to uncover new lineages of life (NeLLi) - Aarhus_00045 metaG | ecosystem: Environmental > Aquatic > Marine > Oceanic > Sediment | place...
AACCTCGGGCAGCTTTATCCCGCCAAACCCTATTGGCGACACCATCATCTCGGTCTTACCCAGCCTTCGTCTGTTCATACCAGCCTACTCATTCCTTCTCGCGCAAATTGCGGAAAAACGCGTTCATGAGCGACCGGCACTCGTCGACCAGCAGGCCCGGCCGGACGACAGCGCAGTGGTTGAGCCGCGTATCTGCCAATATGTTCATGAGCGAGCCGGCCGCTCCAGCCTTCTCGTCGGTGGCACCGTAGTACACCTCGTCAATCCTGGCCTGCACGATGGCACCGGCGCACATGGGACATGGTTCAACTGTAACGTAGAGCCTTGTCCCGGTCAACCGCCAACGGCCGAGAGCATGTGCGGCCTGCGTGATAGCGAGAATCTCCGCGTGCGCGGTGGGATCCTTAAGCAGTTCTCTCTGGTTATGGGCCTTGCCGACAACCTCTCCGTTGTGCGTTATGACGGCACCAATCGGCACCTCGCCTTCCTCGAACGCCTTCTTGGCTTCCTGGATGGCAAGTTGCATGAATCGTTCGTGCAGCTTGGTATCCATCTCGCAAGGAATATATCACGTCGCCGCCGCAACAATCAACCGCGCAGCGACAAAGTGTCCGTTACGGTGTGGTAAGCGACAGCGGCGGTTGGGAAGGATTCCGTCGGCGATATCAAGTCTGCGGGCTTTGCCCGAAAACCACACCGAATATTAAGTCAACTATCGCTTCGGCAGCTTCGGGCCGGCTGGTACTCTGGGCCTGTGCAGCCATTTCGTCACGTACGCGTTCATCGTCGGCAATCGTCAGAATGGCATTAGCAAGCGTCTTGCCGCTCAGTTCGCGATCAAGGATGATCGTGGAGGCTCCGACTTCTTGGAAGGCTTTGGCGTTGATCTCCTGGTGGCCCTCGGCTGCGTACGGATACGGCACAAGTATCGAGGGCACACCAACAAACGCTATCTCGGCAAGGGTCGAGGCGCCTGCGCGACAGACGACCAGGTCAGCCGCAGCGTACGCTTCGGCCATCTGCTCGATAAACGGTTTGACACAGACTCGCACAGGCAGAGTTTCGGCCCACTTACTCACTTCCTGGTACCCCGTCTTGCCGGTTGATATCAGCACCTGAAACCTATCGGGGTCGAGGCGGGCTAGAACGTCCAAGATAGCCGCGTTTAGCGAACGGGCACCCTGGCTGCCGCCAAACACAAAGACGGTGAACTTGCCCGATTCCAGGGAAAACAGGTCGAGGCATTGTTCCTTGGACATCCCGGTCAACAGCCCAGCTCGCACGGGCATGCCGGTGAGCGTCGTTCTCGGTGCGGGAAACGTGCCCGACGAATCGGCGTAGCTGAGCGCTACAACGGTGGCAAACCTGCCCGCGATTCGGTTGGAGAGACCCGGGCGGCGGTTCTGTTCGTGGACAACCAACGGCAGCCTCAATATGGCCGACGCAATGGCAGTAGGCAGACTGACATAGCCGCCGGTGACAACCACAACCTGCGGTTTGAACCGCAACAGCGTCAGGGTCGCCCTCAGGGTTCCCCAGGCAAGGCAGGCAAGCGCGACCGGCCTGGCCACCATGCGCGTTCCGTGCCACGGTGCGCAGGTTACCGCCCTAAACGGGATAGTCTCCGCCGCAGCCACCCGTTCCTCGAGGTTGCCCCGCTTGCCGATGAAAAGTAGGTCGAGCGCGGGATCCCTGCGGCCGAGTTCCTGGATTATTGCGAGGGCGGGAAACGTGTGTCCGCCTGTCCCACCACCAGAAACAGCTATGCGCACGATTCAGGTCAATCCATTCGATACACTGCTCAGAGTCGGCTTGGTTCAGCCATCTCCTCCCGACGGGCTTTAACACCTTGCAGACCAATGTTTATGATTATTCCCGTCGCCGCCAGGGATACGATGAGCGAGTTGCCTCCATAACTCACGAACGGCAACGGCAGCCCTTTCGTGGGTACCAAACCCGTTGCCACCGCCATATTCAGTGCGGCCTGAAATGATATCATTGCTGTCAGTCCAAACGCAACGAGCGTTCCATAGAGGTCGGCTGCATTTGCTGCTATCCGCATCCCAACAACAGCGTATATCACGAACAATGCAACCACCGACCATGTGCCGATCATGCCCAGTTCCTCACCGATTATCGCAAATATGAAGTCCGTGTGCGCGGCGGGCAGATAGTAGAGCTTCTGAACGCTGCGGCCTATGCCCCGGCCCCACGTGCCTCCAGTGCCGAACGCCACGAGCGCCTGGGCCAGCTGCCACCCATCGTGCTGCAAGCAACCCCACGGGTCCAGGAAAGCAAGAATTCGCCGTCGACGTTCCTCGTCAAGCAATACCAGCAGCGTGAAAAGCGGACCCGCAGCAAGGCCCGACAACATGAGGTACACCAGTTTCGCCCCACCGATGAAGAGCACCGCTGCGGCAGTGACTCCCATCACTGCGGGGAAGCCGAGGTCGCGTTCGGCAAGCACGAGCGAGGTAACAACAGCGACGATCGTTACCGGTGGCAGGTATCCCGAGGTGAACTTGTGAACGCTCCTGTTCCTTCTGACAAGACACCCGGATACGTAAAGCACTATGACGAGCTTGGCAAGTTCTGAGGGTTGAAGCCTGAAAAAGCGGAGGTTTATCCAGCGTCGCGCTCCCTGTGCCGTGTAACCGATACCGGGAACGAAAACCAGCAGCAGCAGAACGATTGACGCCGACAGTATCCACCAATGGTATTTTTCGTACAGATGGTAATCGAGCTTGGCACATATCGCCATCGCTACTAAGCCAAGCGCAAGGTACACGAACTCGCGACGAAGAAAGTAATAGCTGTCGCCATGCTGCTCCAGTGCGAGGACGTTTGTAGCGCTGTACACCATCACGACGCCGAGCGCAGTGAGGGCAAGTGCGACGATCAGGATAATCTCAGGTTCCCTATGCACGGTTCTTTTCCACCTCCTTGACGGCATGTTTGAAGACTTCTCCGCGTTCTTCAAAACTCAGAAACATGTCGAAACTGGCGCAGGCAGGCGACAGAAGCACAACGTCACCCGGTTTCGCAAGATTCCAGGCTGTCTCGACGGCTTCGGGCAACGTCGCCGTTGTCTTAACAGGCGTTGTCTCAGAGAATGTCCTCTCGATAGCCGGGGCGTCCTCTCCTATAAGCACCATCGCCCGTACGCGGTTTTCCACGAGCGGTTTCAAGGCGTCGTAACCGCTTCGTTTACCGCGGCCGCCGGCTATCAACACGACGGGTTGCGAGAGGCTCTCGAGCGCCCGTGCGAGCGCGTCGACGTTGGTGGCTTTTGAGTCGTTGATAAACTCCACGCTCCCAATGGTGGCAATGTGTTCCATTCGGTGCTCGAGCCCGGCGAACCCGCGGAGTGTTGCAGAGAACGTTTTCGAGTCCCCGCCCAGCGTACAAGCCGCGCACAATGCCGCGAGCACGTTCTCTAGATTGTGTGTTCCCCGAAGCGCGACGTCCCCGGTCCTGGCGAGAATCGAGTCGTGGCGGCTCGTCCGAAATACGATCTCGTCGCCGCGCACGAACGCGCCCTCGGCTACCTCCTCATCCACACTGAACCACAGCCGCTTGGCAGGTGTGTCGAGGTCAGCCAGCGTCGTGGTTTCGTCCTTCTTGTTGAGGATGGCAACGTCGGTCTTGCTCTGCCGCTCGAATATCTTCAGCTTGGCCCGTGCGTAATCCTCGAAGCTGTTATATCGATCGAGATGATCAGGCGCGATGTTGAGGAGCACCGCAACGCCAGCCGCAAAATCGACGATGCTCTCAAGCTGAAAACTGCTGACCTCGAGAACGACGATGTCGAAGTTCTCCCCCGACACCACGACCGAGGAGAAAGGCGTGTCGTTGTTGCCTGCAAGCGCCACGCTATAGCCGGAATCGCGAAGCAGGTTGTAGATGAGTGTCGTGCAGGTTGTCTTGCCGTTGGTGCCGGTTACTGCGAATATCCGCGACCGGCAGAACTGGAACGCAAGTTCGAGCTCGCCGATGATGGGTACGCCCGCTTCTCGGGCGAGTGTCAGAACCTCGATGGCAGGCGGAACACCAGGGCTAAGCACGACGAGATCCGCGCTCAGAAACGTCTCGGCGTTGTGCCCATCCGTTTCGACATGACAGCCAAGACTCCGCAACTCCGTGACGGCCTCGACAAGTCCGTCGTGCGGCGCGCTGTCCGACACGGTGACGACTGCGTCGCGTGCGGCCAGAAGTCTGGCAGCAGCCCTGCCGGTTTTTGCCATACCGACAACAGCGACGTTCCGCTTCTCCAACGATCCCAGTATCGCTGCGAGTTGAGTCGAGTGTTCGGCCATTAACGCACCTTCAAAGCGCTCACGCTCATCATGGCGAAGATTGCCGCGATTATCCAGAACCTCACTGTCACCTTTGTCTCTGACCAGCCCTTCAGTTCGAAATGGTGGTGAAGCGGAGACATGAGGAACACGCGTTTGCCCCAGAGCTTGAATGAGGCCACCTGCAGTATCACCGATAAGGCCTCGATCACAAACAACCCGCCGACGATGATAAGCAACATCTCCTGTTTGACGAGAATCGCCACCGTGGCCAGCGCCCCGCCCAACGCGAGAGAACCGGTGTCGCCCATGAAAACCTCTGCAGGATGAGCGTTGAACCACAGGAATCCGAGCCCCGCACCGAGCAGGGCCGCGCCAAACACCGTCAGCTCCCACGCCAACGGCACATGCCAGATCAGGAGGTAGCTCGTCCAATCCGCCCGGCCAACTATATAGGCCACAGCCGTGTATGCTAGCGCGGCCATGGTTACAGACCCAACCGCGAGCCCGTCCAAGCCGTCAGTAAGGTTAACGGCGTTGGACGCGCCAACGATCGTCACTATTACAAAGGGTATGTATACCCAACCAAGGTTCAGCCACACATTCTTCAGGAAAAGCACGTCAACCTTCGCGCCGATCTCGTCGCTCACTGGAAAACAGTAAAGATAACACCCGAGCAAAAGGCCAAACAGTATCTGGAATAAGAGCTTCCACGTCGCCCGCAATCCCATCGACCGCTGCCTGGCAAGTTTGATATAGTCGTCAACGAACCCCAACGTGCCCATCCAGACCATCGCTGCGACGGCAGTCCAGAGCAGCCTGTTGCTCAGGTCGGCCCAGAGCAGGGTCGCCGCCAGTGTCGAAAAGATGATCAGCAGCCCGCCCATCGTTGGCGTGCCTTCCTTGCGCTTATGAAGCTTGTGCAGATCGGGCGCCTCGTCTTTCCTGATTCTCTGGCCCACCTTGAGCTGGGCGAGTTTCTTGATGAAAAGCGGACCGAACACAATACTGAGTGCAAGGGCTGTCACGGCTGCCGCTGCCGACCGCACGGTTATGTAGGTGAAGAGGTTGAACCCGGATACATGGGGCACAAGCTGCCCGAAGAGGTACTTCAGCATAGCGTTCTTCCTTTGATGAATGAGTAGACCACACGGTCCATCTCTGCGGCACGCGATCCTTTCACCAGGATTACGTCGCCGCGTCTGGCCAGGTTGACAAGTGTTTCCAAGAGCTGCTCGTGGGTGCGAAACGCGGTAGCGTGGACCTTCGCCCCGGCCTCGCTGCCGGCACCTCGGATGACCGCACCGGCGTGCTCGCCCAACACGAGAAGCTGATCGATTTGCAGACGTGCCGACACACGTCCCATCTCCTCGTGTGCGGACTCCGCAAAGTCTCCCAGTTCTTTCATCTCGCCCAGGACGGCGATTCTACTGCCATTGCAGGTCCATCGCGCCAACGTTTCGAGCGCGCATCGCACAGAATCCGGATTCGCGTTGTACGTATCGTTGATCACGGTAATCCCTGTCACCTGGGTGACTTCCATGCGCATGGGCGCTGGAACATAGCCCCGAAACCCCGCCTGGACCTGATCGCCAGTGAGCCCGAAGTGTCTCGAGACCGCAACGGTGGCCGCAACGTTCGCTGCGTTGTGCCGCCCGTATATTCCCACGTTGAACTCGGTGTCGTTCACCGTTACCGACATCCCCTCGGCAACGTCCATCTTCACCTTCGACACGCGAAACTCAGCGGACCGATCGAAGCCAAACCGCACACACGTGCCGGGGAACTCCCCAGCCACTCTCCGGCAATGCACGTCGTCCGCGCTGATGAAGAGCACGCCGTTCTCTCCTATCCGGTGCGCGAGACGAGCTTTCTCTTCAGCGAGCGTTTCGATGCTGCCGAACCCTTCAAGATGGGCCTCCCCGATGCTTGTAATAGCGCCGGCATTAGGGATCGCGATATCGCAGAGCTGGTCCATTTCGCCGGGAGCGTTTACGCCCATTTCGACGACAGCGATCTCTGTGCCGCTGTCAATTTCAAAGAGGGTAAGTGGTACCCCAAGCTCATTGTTGAGATTCCCCCGGGTTCCGGCAACCGAGTAGCGCGTGCCGAGTGTTGAGACAACAAGGTCTTTCACGGTGGTCTTGCCGCAACTGCCGGTGATTCCCACCACCGGTATGTCAAACCTCTCCCGGTACCATCTCGCCAGGCATTGAAGAGCGTGCTCGGTGTGACTAACGGCAACTATCGGAATGTCCGGGCCAAGCGTTCGACAGGTGTCCTCCCGGCGTTCGTCCGAGACGATCATCGCGAACGCACCGCCTTGGGCTGCGGCCTGGGTGAACTCGTGTCCGTCGAACCGAGGTCCGGCAATCGCGATGAAAACATCCCCGGGTTGGAGTGTACGCGAGTCTATTGAAACACCAGTAATAGAGACGTCCGCTGAGCCGGTAGCCAGCTTGCCTCCTGTGGCTTCCATCACCTGACTTACAGTGAAGAGTGGGTCCACTCTGCCTCCTGACAATCGATGGAGATAGCTCGCTCTACCTTACAGGCATGCGCGGAGCGTCTCGCGGGCGACCTTTCGGTCGTCAAACGGGACTCTTGTCTCGCCGATGATCTGGTACGTCTCGTGCCCCTTGCCGGCTATGACGAGGATGTCTCCGGGCTGCGCCACGGATACGGCTCTTCCAATAGCCTCTCTGCGGTCGAGTTCCACAATGTAGTCGGTACCTTTAGCTTTGCCCTCATGCTGTAACCCCACCTCGGCGTCAAGGGCTATCTTTACAGGATCTTCAGTGCGCGGATTGTCCGAAGTGAGCACGGCGAAATCCGACATCCTGGCGACTACCTGGGCCATCTTCGGGCGTTTGGTTCTGTCACGGTCGCCGCCGCAACCAAAGACCGCTATGACCCTGCCGGTGGTAACCGAACGCGCGGCCAATAACAGGTTCCGGAGCCCGTCTTCAGTATGCGCGTAATCCACTACGACACTGAACGGCTGGCCACAGTCGATCATCTCGAACCGGCCCGGGACAGTCTCCAGTTTTTCTATGCCGCCTTTGATAGCACCAGCTCCCACGCCGCACTCGACCGCCACGGCGGTTGCTGCCAACGCGTTCATGACATTGTGCTGTCCGACAAGCTGCAATCGAACGGAGCACTCCGCTCCTGCACCTGTCACCTTGAACGATGTGCCCTGCAAAGAGATTTTTATGCCACTAGCCTTGATGTTTGCGGTCGGTCCTGTCCCGTATCTAACGACCTTTTTCGACGTGGCTGCAGCGACTGCTTCGCAACGCGGGTCGTCGGCATTGACCACGGCGGCCTTTGCCGTCTTGCCCGAAGGCTCGTCGAGCATTCTGAACAGTTTCAGCTTTGCCTCGAAGTAGCTCTCGATGTCCTCGTGATAGTCGAGGTGATCTTGCGACAAGTTGGTGAAGACGGCTATGTCGAAATCCACTCCGGCGGCCCTGTCCTGCTCGAGTGCGTGTGACGACACCTCCATCACCACGTTGTCAACCCCGGCCTCTTTGGCCTCCCGAAGGATCCTAGCGAGAAGCCGTGGGTCGGGGGTGGTCTGTGCCGCCTCCAGCTCGTGCTTCCCTGTCCGGTACCCCAGAGTGCCTATCGTCGCGCACGTTTCGCCTGCTGCCGTGAGAATCGACTCGACCAAGGCGACAGTGGAGCTCTTGCCGTTTGTGCCCGTTACCCCGATGACGCGGAGGTAACGCGACGGATTTCCTTCGAACTCCTGGCATGCTCTGCTCAGAACCGACCGGGTCGACGGCACACATATGTATGGTGCGGTGGAGGAGACATAGCGCGCATCGCGCTCGCCGATCACCGCACCGGCCCCGCGCGCGCACGCCTCCTCGATGAAGTCGTGACCGTCGGCTCGAGTACCGCAGACCGCAACAAAGAGCCAGCCGGGCCGAACTTCCCGGGAATCCGACGTTATGCCTTCGATCTCGATCTCCCCGATCTCGAATTGACTTCTTATGGCCTGGTGGCGGAATAGTTGGCTAAGTCTCATTGTCCTCGAAGGCGGCCGACGCGAACGTCACCCTGCAAAGCTGGCCCGGATACAGTTCGGCTCCCGGAGACGGTTGCTGCGAGACCGCTCGTCCGGTCCCCTGAAAACGCCACTCCGTATTAAGTTCCGCGACTATCTCAAGCACCTCAACCTTCGCAAGACCGCCGAGATCGGGCATTACTCCCGGTTTGACGGTGTCGGGCGAGGAAGGTAGTGGGGGACCGCTCCGACCGTCGTCCTGGTCCAATGACGCATCGACGAGCGCGGCCCCCCAATCCGCTATGGGGTGCTGATTGTTCCGTTCATCAAGAATGTCCGCATCGCGTGGAACTCCCAGGTGCCGCAAGGCACCCGCCATAATCCTGCTGAACACCGGTGCCGAGACGCTTCCGCCTGTGGCCGACCGAACCTTGGGATCTTCTATGACCACGAGAACGGTCAGCCGCGGGTTGGAAACGGGCGCAAACCCGCAGAATGTTGTCCTGTGCTTATCGTTTCGGTACCTGCCAGTCGTAGGGTCTATGAGCCGGGCCGTGCCCGTTTTGCCGGCAACGGTATATCCCCCGACGGCGGCCAGCTTGCCGGTACCCTCTCTGACAGCGTCAGCCAGAATCTGCTGGACTACTGCAACTGTCCCGCGGCTAAACACACGCCGGATCCTCTCGGGTTCGTAGCTGACCAATTTTTTCCCATCGGCGTCCTCGATCGATTGGACGAGAATCGGGTTCATCAAAACGCCGCCGTTCGCGATGGCGGAGAAGACGTTGGTGAGCTGGAGGGCGGTCACGGCCACCTCATAGCCGATTCCTATAGATGGTAAGGATGTTCTCGACCAGCGATGGGGCGGCTTTAACAACCCAGCACTCTCGCTTGGAAACGGCACGCCGGTGGACGAGCCAATTCCTGTTGCCCGCAAGTGTTGGTAGAAGACTTGCGGCGGGACACGAATCGCCACCTTCATGGCACCGATATTCGAAGACCTGGACACGACCTCGGCAAAGCTTACTGCCCCGATAGGATGGTAGTCGTAGTACCGTCGCCCGAACATGCGTGCCGAACCGTTCTCGCAGTCAATTATCTCGTCGAGCGTCACGAATCCTTCCTCGAGGGCTATTGAGGCGGTGATCGCTTTCATGGCAGACCCGGGTTCAAAAGCGTCCGTCAATACAGGGTTACGCAATGCGTTGGGATTGGCCGCTTTCAGGTCGTTGGGATCGAAATCCGGCAGGGCGGCAATCCCCAGGATCTCCCCCGTTGCGGGCACCTGCACAACGGCCATTGCCGACTGGGCCTGTGTCTCCTTAATGGCGGCCCGCAACTCCTTCTCAACCGTGTGCTGGACGACCTCGTCGATGGCCAGATGCACCGTGGCGCCCGGGACCGGATCTACTCGCTCACTTTCGAGGTGGTGGAGCGTCCGATGCCTGCTATCCTGTTCGGTAATGAAATACCCGTCCTGTCCCTTGAGGTACTCTTCGAAGCGCAGTTCGACACCACCGAGCCCCGTATCGTCCGTGCCGACGAACCCAATGAGTTGGGATGCCAGCCTGCCTTTCGGGTAGAACCGCTTGGGTTCCTCAAGGAAGTCTACGCCCTTCAATCCAAGCGACCTCACGGCAGCAACCTTCTCGCTGCCGAGCTTGCGGGCAATGTACACGAACTTCTTGTCCGAAGCCAGTTTCGTTGCCAGCTTCCGCGAGTCCAGCTCGAGACAGGAGGCGAGTTGCGTCGCGGCTCGTTCCGGTGAGTGTATCTGTGGCGGCGAGGCGTAGACCGATTCCGTCATCACGGTGGTTGCGAGCTGTCGTCCCTTCCGGTCAACGACGCTGCCTCGCTCGGCATGAAGCGGCACCTTCACCTTACGCATCTGGGCCGCGCGCCGCTCCAACTCTTCCCTGTCGCCGTACTGGAGCGAGAAGAGTTTCCCCAGAATAACCACAAAGCAAAGGAGCAACACGAGAAGAACGACTATGATATGGGTTTTCTGTGAGCGGGCTAAGCGGGGTGGTTCATAGGGGACTGTGCTGGACCGTATAATGTTCCTAAAGACCATCTCTGAGCCACGCCTCCTGCATACCCGGCTGTCGCGGTATTGTTGCTGCGCTCGGCGCTCATCGTGGGCCCGACCGACATTGCGCAAACCGTTTGTCTCAACATCCGGAAGCTCTCTCAGTGATCCGTTGCCGCCAAAAACCAGAATCCTTCCGCGGGTCGTGAGGTGCTACCGCTACAATTCTACGGATCTAGTAGCTGACGAAAGGGCTCCACGTTTACTCGGACGATCTGCCACGGCTCGGGCTCAACCATGCCGAGCCTTCCCGTGGCAACCGCCTCGACCTGTGCCGGGGCTTCGCGTTTAGCCACCCTCAACCGAAGCCCTCTGTTCTCTTCGGCAAGATCACTCTCCCTGCGAGAGAGCTCCCGGATATCATAACTGATTCGTACTATCTGGCTCTGCTGCCAGACCAACAAAAGGCCCGCTGCCGACACGTAGACGAGAAAGAGTATCCCGCATACCAGCAACAACCCGGACTTCTTGGTTTGGCCGGACTTCTTGTGACGTCCGCTCAGACTTTGTTTTGAGACAGCCATTGCTCCATCAAGCCGCTTTCTCGGCAACTCGTAGTCGCGCGCTGCGACTTCTCGGGTTTTCACGTATCTCAGCCTCGCCCGGCCGGACGGGATGCCGCGTGATGATTCGGAGTATCGGCGATTTGCTGCACGCGCATCGTGGAAGGTCCGGCGGACAGGTACATCTGCGGGCGTAACCGACGAACTTGCGTTTGACGATCCTGTCCTCGAGCGACTGGAACGAGATAGCGCATAGCCTGCCTCCGGCCTTGAGGCATCGCACGGCTGCATCTATCGCATTCGAAATGTTTTCGAGTTCGTTATTAACGGCAATCCTGAAAGCCTGGAACGTCTTCGTCGCAGGGTCAATGCGCGGCTTGCGTCTGGTCGGCCCCACTGCTTTGCGCACTATCTCAGCAAGTTGCGTGGTGGTGACGATGGGGTTTCGTTTCCGCACTCGCACAATTGCGCGTGCGATTTCGCGAGCCCGCCGTTCCTCCCCGAATCGCCTCAATAGGGACGCGAGTTCCTGTTCGCTCATCCGCGCGACCAGATCGGAGGCCGTTAACACTTCGTCCGTACTCATTCGCATATCAAGCGGGCCGTCGGTGCGAAAGCTGAAACCCCGCTCGGGGCACTCCAACTGGAGCGAGGAAACGCCAAAGTCGAAGACCACACCATCCACTTCTTCGCACCCAAGCAATCGAAGGTGTCGGTCCATCTCCGCAAAACTGCCCCTGACCAACTTGAGCCTGTCCAGGTTCGACTTCAGCCGCTCTCGCGTTGTCTCGATCGCGTTCACGTCAATGTCAATCCCAATGAGAAGGCCCGAAGGACCGAGCCTCGACAATATCCTTTCTGCATGGCCGCCACCCCCGATCGTCGCATCTACGTAAGTCCCGTCGGATACAATGTTCATCAGGTCAACAACCTCTGTTTCCAGAACCGGAATATGCAACGGCTCACCCATCGAACCCATCATTCAGTACGACCGGGCAACGCTATCAACAACTGCGGCCTCCGTCTCATGCACCTCAGAGAGATACGGTACGCTCATAACACCCGTTTCAGTTCAGCCATTGCCAAATCGTCGTATGTGCCCGTCTAGTGAAGCGCCCCAATTGATCCATTGGTTGTGCGAGTCAAACCCACTTCTGGACACCTTCTCCCGCGACCCAGCTTGGCTATCAATCCCAGACCTGCTCGGCGACCTCCTCATAGTTCGCCTGCGATTTCGTCAAAACCTTGATCCACTTGTCGCGAGCCCACACCTCTATCCGGTTCTGCACACCGGCTACCGTCACCTCTTTCTCCAAGCCAGCGTAGTCTCTGAGTTTTTGGGGGATGAGTATCCTGCCGTGACTGTCCGGCATGCATTCCGCAGCGTTGGCGAAGAATGTTCGCGTAAAACTGCGCACAACCGCTTTGGTAAACGCGCGTTCGCGCAACCTGCCTTCGATGGTGTGCCACTCGCTCGGCGGAAATAGGAATAGACATTGGTCAAGCCCGCGTGTTATCATGAGAGACGTTATGGAGTGTTTGTCGAGTGTGTCACGGATCTTGGAGGGCAGTATGAGTCTGCCTTTGCCATCTATGGTGTGATCAAAATCACCGTAGAACATGGTCTCCACTCCGGGCCACTATCGACCACTTCACTCCACAATTATAACCTTGGGGAGGCTGTTTTGTCAAGAGATTTTTTCATTTTTCTTGGTATACACCATATTAGGGTTAGGCAGCCAGGCAACCACAACATCTTGTGCTCTAGGGAGCGCGCCTCTTCGCTCTAGTGGAGAGACGTTGATGGTTACCTCCCCAATTCAAGATAGCGCGCGGTGAAATGAGGCACAGAATTCTCATACTCAGGCTTGGAGCAATAGGGGACGTGGTCCGCACAATTCCTGTGGTCGAAGCGCTGAGAAAGGAGTATCGAAGTGCCCACATAGCGTGGGCTGTTGAACCGAAGTCGGTGGACGTGCTGAGTGGCAATCCGGCTATAGACGAGCTTGTCGTCTTCGAGCGCGCGCCGGTGTGCGATGGCTCGATACGTCAGCGCGTGTCGGGAACCCTGCGAAACGTGGCTGCCTTCGTCAGTTTTGTACGAACACTAAGACGCAAGAGATTTGATTGCGTTCTTGACTTCCACGGCATCTTCAAGTCGGGGTTGGCTGGATGGCTGTCGGGCGCGCCGGAGAGAATAGGTTATTCGCGAGCGTACTCGAAAGAGCTTAACTCCCTGTTTACCAATCGCCGGGTCTCGCCGGGTGGCCGCAGAATCAGCCGGTTCGAGAAGAACGCGTGCTTGCTTGCAGCCGTCACCCGGAACCCGCCTGAGACAGACGCAACGATCTACGTGCCCGATAGGAACAAGGAAGAGGTCGACCGGCTGCTGGCCGAGAGGCGAGGGGCAGGAAACAACAAGCTCGTTGTGGTTCACTGCGCGACGAGCCGTCCCCTCAAGCAATGGCCGACGGAGTACTACGCAAGAACCTGCGATACGCTTGTCGGTCAAGGGCTGGATGTTGTACTGACCTGCGGTACGGGTGAAGAGGGGATCCGGGATGAGATCCGCTCGCTAATGAATGAGGGCTCGATCATCATCAACACCCCGTCACTGAAACACTACGCATGGCTGGTCAAACGCGCGGACGTGTACTTCGGCGGAGACACCGGTCCGATGCACATTGCCTCGGCGATGGGCACGCCCGTCGTGGCGGTTTTCGGGCCAACGGACCCGGTTGTGGTCGGGCCATATCGCCAGCCGTACAAAGTGCTGTGGAAAAAGCTCGATTGCTCTCCGTGCAACGAGCGCGGCTGCAAGAGAAACATTGAATGCATGCGGTCTATTCCGCCCGAAGAAGCCACGGCTGCGATTCTTGAACTGTTGGAGGGAACACGTGAGGGGGAGTAATCTTCTTGATCAGTAGAACGGGAACAAGACAGACAAGAGCCGACGCAAATAGCCTATAGTGTGGAGCGAAGCTGTTTCAGCCTTGCTTTGCTCGCCTCGTCGTTTGGGTCAAGTTCAAGAGCCTTGCGAAAGAGTTCAGCGGCGCGAGCGTCATCGCCGTTTTTGAGATTTATTTCGCCTTCCACTCGATACCCGTCGGCGGTTGCGGCACCGGTCTTTTTCGCTTCACCGACCCACCCCATCGCTCTGGGTACGAGGCCCTGTTCCAGAGCCAAGACGGCAAGCTGAACACATGCCTGGTACCTCAGCACAGTTTCGTCCTCTGGCAATCCGGCCAAGGCCGTTTGATAATGACTCGCTGCTTTGTCGAGGTTGCCCAGAAGCTGATAGGAAGACGCGACATTGTAGTGCACCGCGTATGCGCCTTCTCGTTCTTCGCTCGACAATCTGCCCGAATCGAGATACTCCGCAATGGAGTCCACGAGTTCCAGGGCCTCAGTGTTCGCGGGCGCCAGCCGGCAGTACTCCCATGCGTGCGCAGAAGCCCTCATCATGTCTCGGTCATATTCAAGTGCGAGCATGGCCAGTTCAAAGTTGACTTGGGCATACAGCGTTCTGAATCGCTGGTCGCCCGAGTCGGTGGCGAACTTGGCGGCAAGGATAAACGCCTGCTTTGCCTTGGCGACATTGCCGGCATCCAAATGGACAACACCCAAATCGAAGAACACCTCTGGATTGTCTGGCTGCCGGTCGGACGCCTGCTTGAAATAGTCAAGAGCTTTCTCCAGTTGGCCAAGCTTTGCGTAGGAGATGCCAAGCCTGCGGTACATATCGTTCCTGCGGCAGCCGCGCTGCCGGGCAGCCTCGAAGTGAGCGACCGCCTCATCCCATCTCTGGAGATGCACGTAGCAGACGCCCAGGTTATACAGTACATACGAACGTTCGGGCACCAACTGGACCGCCCGTTTGAATGACCGGACGGCCGCACGGTAATCGCCGGTCTCGGCGTAAACGGAGCCGAGATTGGCATAGGCGGTCGGCTGATTGGGGTTAAGTCGAAGGCATTCCTCGAGCGCCCGTACCGTAGCATCGGAGTCGCCCGCCGCGTTGCTCGCGACAGACGCCTCGAATGGGATCAGCCAATTGCCGCTCCCAAGCTGCATCGCCGTATCAAACTCCTTTGCGGCCTCCTGGTAGAAGTTGAGGTTGGCTGCCACAACACCTCGTTTCAGATGCACGTCAGCAAGAAAGTATCGCACGCTCCGCGCGGGCACCACTAACAGTGAGGCAGCGAGGGCTATCCATACAAGAGCGTACCGCGTCTTGGATTTGAAGGAGGATCTGGCGGTTCGCGCGGGAACGAACGAGGGGCGTCTGGCAATCCCCAAGGCAAACGCACGCGAATCGAGCAGACCCAAAGCAAGAAAGAAGTACAGACTCGCACTTGGCAGCTCGAACTGCGACGTCGCAAGACCACGACATACGAAGGCCACTATGCCGCCAAACAACCCCAGTTGAAGCCACGCTGTGCGACTGTCGCGAGACCGCCGAGCGCGCCGCACCACTGTCACACAACCGGACACAATCAGCCAGAACAAGGCGGCAACACCCAGCAGCCCCGATTCGGCGCTCACTACCAAGAAGAGGTTCGGCAGGTCTTTCCCGGGTTCTTCCCCTCTGGCAAGGTGTACGCGCACCGCCTCCGACAAGTAGGGAGCGCTTGCGATTTCGTAGCTTCCCACTCCAGAACCCAATAACGGCTTGGCCAGAGAGGTTGCCGCCGCCGTGCTAACGAGCCCAACGCGGTACTCAGCCTCCGTTCTCGCCGTCGTCGGTAGCGACACGAGGTAAGATGGACGCAAGTATCGGCCCACCGAGAACCACCCTAGAACCGTTAGGCTGACCACCAGAACGGCCGCAGCTGTCAGCCCAGCGAGACGGAAGCTCTTTTGACGCCGCGCCTTCTCCCAGACGCTCTTGCGCAAGAACAGTCCGCCCACCACGACAAACGCAACAGCGCATACTGCTGCAACCCATCCCGCGGCGCAGTATACAACCGCCACAGCGAGCAACACAGACGCAAGAGCACAGAGCGGCCTCCAGAAACTCTTCAGCAGCGATAGTGTCATGCCAATCGCAAGCGGCAATACAATTACAGTGAGAGCGGGTGTAAGGGAAGCCGATTCCGCAGGCGAACCCGCGTGCCGTACAATAGCGACGATGGCAGCCACCGACGCCGCAACAACGAAGGCCGCACACAACCGTTTCCCTTGGCTTCCCGAGACAACCGTGTTACTCAGAGCCACCATGCCCAGCAACAGGAGCAGTCTTTGCTGAAATACAGAAAAGCTTAAGCCGAGATTCGGTGTCGTAGCGAGCGACGCGCCCTGCACCGCAATAAACAACGCTAGAAGAATAGTGAGCGAGCCCATGCGGAGCTCGAACCTGCCCCGTTCGTTCAACATCGCCAACCACGTAAAGACCATCCCGAACATACCGAGCTGCAGTATCATCCACCGGACCGGAGATGCAGGCTCGACGGTCAACGAGGTTGACACGAAAGGAACGAGCAAGACGGTTGTGGCTGCGATGGCTTCCACGACATACGGACCATATTGGAGAATCGCGTTGTCCGTGGCAGGGGCTTCAGTTGTTCTGTCTGTTGCCACGTGTTCCACGTTCATCGCACCCCCGTTCTGTTCGGAGGGGTTCCCGCGTCTTCGGCCGACGGTTTGAGGGCCCGGACCAGACGGTCGAGTTCAGCCCGTGTTTCACTCGTGATGGTTGCTTCATCCTGTTCCCGCACAGATGCTTCGAGACGGGCGGCAAGGTCGCTGGCAAGCGCACGGTCTTTCCCGTGGCAGGCGACATATTCGGACAGGCAAGACACTGCAGCGTCGATGTGTTCGGCTCTCTCAATAGAGATCGTCACCAACGCCCTGCAGGCGTCCACACGACACGGGTCAATCTTCAACGCATGTCGAAACTGTCTCACCGCTCCTTCGGTGTCGCCAAGCTGTTGCATGAGACGGGCGTAAGCCTCGCGGGTGACGGCGTCGTCCGGGTCCATCTCTACCAAGTCGGAGAAACACTCGCGGGCCTTCTGATAGTCTCCTGAGAGTGAGTAGCAACGTGCCAGGGACTTGAGCACCACGGGATCTTCCCCGACGAGAAGGCGCAAGGATTCGTACAGAGCCGTCGCCTCCTCCAGTTCTCCCTGTTTGAAGCATGCCAAAGCGAGGCCGCGCGTTGCATTGGCGTATTCGGGCACAAGAGAGAGCGACTCGCGGAAATGGTGTTCGGCCCGTTCCGGCTGATCCAGCTCGAGATACTCATACCCGATGTTCGAGAGTGCCGAGGGGTGGTACGCTGCTTTCGACAACAATCTCTCATACGCCTCAACTGCACCCTTATGATCACCCGTGAGCCCTCGGACCACACCCAGCGAGAAGAGCGCGTCGAGATGTGCGGAGTCCGTCGCAACAGCCTTTCCAAGAGTCTCCTCCGCTTCCTCGTAGTCGCCGCGTTCAGCGAAAACCTGACCCTTCCTCGCAGCCACGTCCGCGAGAAGCATTCTGAGATTCAAAGGCACGCACGCAATAAGACAGACTGCAACGATCGCGGCCAGCCAGATACGGACGTGACTGATCCTGCAACCAGGTTCTGATCTTGCGGGGCGGGACGAGATTTCCTCGAAGCTCACGATTCCAAGCAGCGTCCAGAAATACAATGCCGTTGCCGGGTTTTTGAGGTTGAAGGTGAAGACTGCAGACACTGCAACAGCGCAAAGTGCGGCCGCGATTCCAACCAACAACAGGTAGTGGGACAGGTCACTTGCTCGTTGGAGCGAGCGCCATATCGAGACGGCTGCAACGGCAAACAGCAGCAGAAAAGCCCAGAGTCCCGGAAGGCCGCTCTCGGCACCGGTCTCGAGATACTCGTTGTGAGCATGCATTGGCATGACGTTCTGGGCGATGAACTCCTCACGCTCTGCGAAGCTCCAGTATGGTGCGTGGTCAAACCCGTAATCGCCCAGCCCGACCCCCAACAATGGGTGTTGCCTTATCATCGCGCTCGTGCTGCTCCATGTTACCAGGCGCGACAGGTTGTTGGATTCGTAAGGATCGAATATGGAGGTCACGGTTGTCCCGAGCAAGCTGCCCCCGCTCAAATACATCAAGACGACGCAACATACCGCACACACGGCCACAACAACGACCACATACACCGGGCGCCACTGCTTGCGAGACGAGGATCGGGAACGCAGGCGGCCGTACCCGATGGCCGCCAGTATGGCGAACAGCACCAACGAGACTGCCAGACTAACCATGCCGGATCTCACGCGGCTTATTGACAGGTGCGCCAATATCACCATGACGCCCACGAAGGAAAACGTCCGCACCACAAGGTGTCTGGATACCAGCGCGAGTGTTACCGCAACGGGCAGTGTCAGACCCAAGAACTGAACCGCGAAGTTCTGGTTGCCGAAGAAGGAGACCCCGTAACGTGTGGCATAACCGGTATCGTCCCACTGCAAAAAATCGTATCCCCAGTGTTGACAAAGACCGTAAACAGCCGTCAGCAGCCCTGCCGTCACCATGACGCCAAATAACCAACGGACCTGCGCCACGCTTTGCAGCGCGTTGCCAATGATCACCATCAAGACGCCGTATGCCACAAGCTGTGACATCGCCAGCGTCGCTGAGCGCGTATTCGAGGTTCCGACAAGTGAAAGCGCCGACGTCGCCAACATCAAGACAAGAGGTAGTGCAAGAGAGCTTGCGCGCGGCGTGAGGCGACCACGTAGTGCAATGCCAACCACAAAGACGGCCCCCATCAGCAGAATAATGACTTGTGCCACTACTGCTTTGACCAGTACGGTACCTTCTGTGGTCTTGCCGCTTATGGCGAGAGGGACCGCCAGAAGAAGAACACAAATCCCCACAAAGACGGCGCTATCGCATAGCCTGCCGAAACCCATCACACCCATAGGAACCAATCGCTCCAAACACGCTTCTCACATAACCAGATGGCGTGAAACCGAAAGCCAGCCTGCACTCTGTCCCAGTACCCAAGACTGCGCCGGATGCATAGTATTGTGCCTGTAGAAACACAGAGAGTCAACTCGATTGCTGCGATGCGTACTTGCGAAGCACCACATTTGCGTGGTATAGTTGCGAAGATTCGCGGGGTCGAGCCCAACAATGCTCGCAAATGAGCGCATACGAAGCGGTGAAGGGAAAGGTTTGTGCAGAGAGAGGTTGTAATCACTTGTGTGTTGGGAGGTGCGGCATTCGTTGCCTCGGTAGCAGCGACGCCAGTAGTGCGGGCCGCTGCTATCCGTCTACGCATCTTCGATAAGCCAGACTCGCGTAAACTACATGACAAACCGGTCCCCTACCTTGGGGGCGTAGCACTGTTCTTCGCGTACGCGGCGTCGCTTGGCGTCATGAGGCTGCTCTATCCGCAGGGGTGGATACCTCAATACCTGTGGGTATGTGCTGCACAAGCGTTGATTGTGCTGTTGGGCGTGGTAGACGATATTCGCGGCTGCCCCGTGGTTATTCGTCTTGGGATGGAATTCCTGGTAGGCTTGCTCTTCTATGCGTGCGGGGTCTCAATCACGCTGCTGACCAATCCGTTTGGGCCGGCATTGGTTCTCCCTCCGTTTCTGGCTGCAGTCGCTACGGGCCTTTGGGTAGTCATAATGATAAACTCGATTAACCTCATCGACGGTCTTGACGGCTTGGCCGCGGGCATAAGCGCAATTGCCGCGGCGGCTCTCGTGGCAATCAATATCACTCGTCCCAACTGGTACGCGTGCATGTTCGCGGCCATCCTGGTTGGGATGAACCTGGGGTTCTTACCTTACAACTTCCATCCAGCCAAGATCTTCATGGGCGACGCTGGATCGCTGTTTCTCGGTTCAATGTTTGCAGTGCTGTCGTTGGCCAAAGGCCAGAAGTCCGACGCAACTGTAGCGTTGCTGGTTCCAATGGTCGCGATAGGGTTGCCGCTGTCTGAAGCGGCATGGTCCTTTGTGCGCCGCACGTTCGCCGGGCAACACCCGTTTCGCGGCGATAGACGCCATGTGCACCATCGACTCTTGAGCATTGGGCTTAGTCACCGACAAGTCGTGCTGTTGCTTTACTACGTCGGCGCTTACATGGGGCTGGTGGCGTACATACTTTCACGGCTTGACATACGTAACCGGTTCAGCCTCATGGTGATCCTGGGAATGGGCATGTTGCTGGGCATTCGTGCGTTGACATTCATCGAGACACGCCTCGAGGTCGGACTGGCGGGGCGTAGACAGCCACCTGACGACGGCGAGTAGAAGAGGATCCAGGGCTCATATCTCAGTTACGACTGCTCCGCGCCGTCGCAAGAAGACGCTGAAACAAGGCGTGCCAGAGCGTCAAGCTGCTTTCTCACCACGCTGTCGAGGTCGAATCGTGCTTCCACCCTCTTTCTCCCTGCCATCCCCATGCGGCAGGCCAACTCTGGATCGCTCAGCAGGCGAACAATCGCCTCTGCCAGCGCCGGGACATTATACGGAGCGATCAGAATGCCGGTGTCTCCGTCCACAACAATTTCTCTGCATCCGCGTATGCTCGTCGCGACGACGGGTCTGGCCATAGCCATGGCTTCCAGCACAACCAAAGGCATTCCTTCCCGATAGGAAGGCAGAACGAAGACGTCCGTTGCAGAAAGCAACTCCGGGATGTCCGTCCTCAGACCCGTAAACA
>Ga0114922_10001750_pt1 | contig 20562 bp, 13 predicted proteins | sample AartaG_FD_100975 | JGI IMG/M metagenome (GOLD analysis project Ga0114922, IMG submission 100975) | Deep subsurface microbial communities from Aarhus Bay to uncover new lineages of life (NeLLi) - Aarhus_00045 metaG | ecosystem: Environmental > Aquatic > Marine > Oceanic > Sediment | place...
CTGGAGTCGGCCCGGGGGCGCTATGAACCGCGGTGCCTCGAGGCCCAGCGGCAGTTGGTCATCGAAGCCAACGGGATTACCGACCAGGGCCGGCGCACCGACCCGGATCTTACCCTGCAGATCATCGGGACGCTGATCGACAACGCCTGCAAGTACGCCTGCCGGGCGAGCGACCCGCGAATCATCGTCTCGGCCGGCAACGACCGTAACGGACGGCTCCGCCTCGAGGTGCGCGACTTCGGCCCGGGCATCCCCCGCAAGGAGCGGCGGCGGATTTTCAAACCGTTCCACCGCGGCAAGGACTGCGCCACCAACTCTGCCGGCATCGGTCTGGGGCTCGCCCTGGCCCGTCGTTGGGCCAAGCTGCTCGGCGGAAACCTCGAACTGGTTACCGACCGCCAGCACCGACCCGGGGCGTGCTTCTGTCTTTCAATCCCGGAACTGACAGACTCGTCGCCGTAGCGGGCGGCTCGCTGATAACAGGCCAGGGCCCAAACCAGGACAGCAGCGGTGCCCCATCCCTGCGGCAGCAGGGGTGGGGAGTGAATGTGTTAGTGCACGATACCCCACCCCTTTCTACGAAAGGGATGGGGCACCCAGCCACCTACCGACCTGCCCGGCGAGTTCCGTATTACCGGATCACACGGCCCGTCAAGCTGTACCGGCAGTTGGTCCTTGATGGAGCTTGCGAATTATCGAGACCGCAGTGCACTGATAACGGACGAATCCGGCTAGGAGGCCAAAAAAACTGGCTACCAAGACGCAGAAGGCCGCCTCGCCTACGAACTCCAGCCAAGTGCGCTGCCCCGAGACCAGATTCGATACCGAAATGAGCATGAACAGTCCGGCGGCCACACAAATCCCTATGAACGCTACGATAGATAGCGTTGCACGCGATTTTCTTGCGGCTGTTAGCGTACAGTGTTTCTCAACGAACACACGCTCCTTGTCCGTAAGGGGTTCCATTTGTTTTTCCTCCAGCGATGATAATTCGGACTTCCTGAAACTCAATTGAAAGCATGAGAATTGACGTCGCGCAGATCATGTCGCTTCCCCGGATGCCGCACAGCGATACTACTCAACCCCGTCCGACTTTGCCAGAATCTACGCCTGCCAACTCTAGCGTTACCGACGCGTCATAGGGTGCGCTGGCTCGCCGCACCGGGCAGCGGCCCGATGATGACGGGCCGGGGCCCGAACCAGGACAGCAGCGGTGCCCCATCCCTGCGGCAGCAGGGGTGGGGAGTGAGTGTGTTAGTGCACGATACCCCACCCCTTTCTACGAAAGGGATGGGGCACCCAGCGGCCATTCGCGATTCGGGGCCCGGTATTGCTCACTCGGCCGGCATCGGATTGCGGGGCAGAGTGACCTCATCCCCGGGATACAACTTCGCGTGGCGGCGTTTGCGGCGGCGCAGGTAGCGGAACGGGCGAATGAAGGGCTGATAGATCAGGTTCTTGCTCACCACGCGGCCGATACGCCACAGCCGGTACGAGGCCGGCGCGAACCAGCGTCGATCCAGCAGCCAACGAACCTTCGGGTGGATGACAAAGTCCACCAGGCGGTGTACGACGCCCGACGGAACCCCTCGGCCGCGCAGGGCCAGAACCACCCGCAGCCAGATCTCCAGGTAGGCCGCCTGCTTGAGGTACTTCTTGCCGGTGTAGCCGTAGTGGTAGGCGCTCTCGTGGCGGGGGCCGATGATTCCCTCGGCCCGGGCGCGCTCGTAGAGCGGCGTTGCGGGATAGAACTGCAGCGGAAAGACCCGCACGATAGCCGGCCCGCGGTGATGGCTGGCCGCGAAACGCAGCGTCTCGATCACGTTCTCGTCGGGCTCGAAGGGGTTGTCCACGAGGTAGTGGTACTCAGCCTTGAGCCGGGCCTCGGAGAAGATGCGGATTCCTTCGGCCACCGTCTCCAGCGGCGTGCGGCGGTTGTAGATGTTCTTGAGCGTGTCGGGCGAACCGCTCTGGATGCCCATGCTGATCAGGGCGATCGGCACGCGGCACAGCGAGCGCACCTTCGGGCGGGTGATCAGGTTAGGGAAGGCATCGAGCTGCAGCGGCAGATTGACTCGCTCGGCGTACCGGCGGACGAAGCGATCGATTTCGGCCTCGCTGCGGACGAAGAACAGGTCGTCCACGATGTTGACCTCCTCGATCGAGGGGAACCGGGCCCGGATCTGCTCGATCTCGGCGATGACGTTGTCGGCCGAGCGCATGCGCACCCACTGGCCCTTGCCCCGGTGAATGCGCGACAAGGCCGCATTGTTGCAGAAGGTACACGAATTCGGACAGCCCCGGGTCGTCGTGATGCGGTAACGGTGCAGGGCGCCGCGCAGCAGCTTGGGGCGGACCGGGACCAGTTCGTCCTGATCGGCGATCCAGTGGGTCTGCAGGTCGTAGTCCGGGAAGGGGTAGTTGTCCAGGTGGGTTTCGAGCGGCATTACCGGGTTGCGCACCACCCGGTCGCCCTGACGAACCACGAAACTGCCCACTTGCGAGGGGTCCTTGCCGGCTTCGAGAACCTCGACCAGCTCGAGCATGGGGTGCTCGCCCTCGCCGACGCAGACCATGTCGGCCACCTGGATGGACTCGTCGGGGGCCACGGTGGGGTGCGTACCGCCCCAGACGATGGGCGCTTTGATGCCGCCCTGGCGAGCGGCCTCGGTCAGTGCGCAGGCCCGGACGAAGTTGTTGGTCATCAGGCTCACGCCGATCAGGTCCGCTTCGCGCAGGTGATTCACAAACTCGCCCAGCAGTTGCGGCGAATAATCGGCCCGGGCCGTGTCCCGCTTGGAACTCATGAAGATCATTCGCACGTCGTGGCCGTGGCGCTTGAGATAGGCCGAGACGTAGCGCAGCCCCAGCGAGATCGGATGCGTATAGGCGGCGACCAGTGCGATTCGCATCGGACCTGCTCCCCTTGGAAATGTCTATAACCGCCGCCACCCGCCTCGACGCCCGGATGCCGATGCGGACGGGAAAAGCACGGGTTCTTCCGACCGCGCTTGGCAGAAGTGTGCCACAGAATCACAATCTGTCAAACCCTGTTTTCCGGCCGGCAGTCGGCGGGGTTTGCATCCGGTTGCAGGGGTTGCTATACACGGCGACTCGTCAGGGAAGGAGCGGTACGGTGGGTGACGCGATCGACGATTTGAACCTGGTAAAGAATCCGCGGCTGGCCGACGGGCGCACGGTGGCCCGCGGCTGGCGGTGGACGGGCCAGGGCAAGGCGGCGGGTTGGTCGCGGGAAGTCCCGGCCGGTGATCAGGACCCGGTGATGACCGTCCGCTGCGAGAAGCCCGACGGCGCCGCGGGCTGGGCCCGGCACATCCGCTGCAAACCCGAGGAGCATTACCGGGTTGAAGTGGTGGTCTGCTGTAACTGCCAGTGCGCCGAGGACAACGGGGGGTTCGTACTTTCACTCCAGCCGGTCCGCGACGGGGCGGCCTGCGGCCGGCGGATGGAACTGCCCGCCCCTTACCGGCTGGATGAACCGACCATCCTGCGGGCCTATTACCAGGCTCCGCCGGAGGTGCGCCGCCTCGAGCTGAGCGTGGGGCTGGTGCGGGCCAGGGGCTTGGCCCGGATTCATGAAGTGATGATGTTTCCGATCCTCGAGCCGGAGGCCAAGTCCCACGTGCACGCGGCCGTGCCCCCGCCGTACGCCTATCCGCCGCCGCGGCCGGCGCGCACCATCTGTGTGTGCTCAGCCGAGGGGCCCGCCCGGGCGAAGGGGCCGACCCGCCCCATCGTCAGCCTGCTGCGCCGCCGCTTGGGAGCGCGGGCGGTGCGGACCGTCGCGCCGGAGGCGTTTCGAGCCGGCGGTCTCAAGGCCGATGCCGTCATGATCCCCGACCAGGCGCCGCCGCCCGCCCTGGCCACCCTGCCGGCGCTCTACAAAATGGCTGCCGAGCGTCTGATGGTGCTCTCGCTGCCGGCGTTCGCCGGCATCGTCGGCCAGGCCTTCGAGGTCCGCACCGTCCGGCAGGGCGACGACCCGATCCACGCCAAGGTCCGCTACGCCAACTTCATCACCCGCGGCTTCGCCATTGCGGACGTCTTCCCCTACGCCTGGCGCGGCTCCGACCGGCGGGTGTTCGTGCAACGGCAGTTCCGCCGCAGCGTCGCTATGCGGCAGTTCTGCGGCCGGCACGGGTTCGAGACCATCCTCGAGTCGGAGTGCAACACGGACGCGGCCTCGGGTTGCCCGGTCTGTCTGTACAAGCCCATGGACGAGGGCGGGATAGTGGTGCTGGACGTGGAGCCGGCCGAGTCGGTGGCCACCAACTTCGACGAGCCGGATCTGGCGTTTTACGTGCTGCTCAATGTCCTGGGGATCGAGCAGAACGTGCTGGGGCAATACGTGGTTGCGGCCCGCCACGAGAAGGAGTTCCGGGACGAGGTGGCTGAGCTTGGCCAGCGTTACCCGGAGCTGGTGGTGCGGGGATGCGACCATCCGGACAAGCCCCGGCGGGACCAGGTCATCGAGGTCGGCGGGCGGGACGAATCGCCCGGCCTGCCGGTGGTGCCCCGGCCTTTGATCCTGATTCGCACCGGGCTGCGAGGCGATGACACGGACGGCATCTATGGGACGATGCTCTGGCTCAAGACCCTGGTCCGTCCCCAGCCCTATGTCTGCCCTTATGCCCAGGAGCTTATCTCACGTTTTCGCCTGGCCTGGATTCCACTCTGCGCCGAATGGCACAGCGGCAACGGGTGGCGACGCCCGGACGACGCCGGCGTCTTGGATGTTACCGCCGAGATCGAGCCCCATTCATTGGCTGCGGTGATCGACGTGACCTCAGCGCCCATTCGCCGGGTGCGGGTGGTCGTCTCCGACGAAGGCCGGCGGGCCCGCTACGCTGACCTGCTGCCCGAGCTGTTCCGCCGTTTCACGGACGGCCGCTTCTTCTACCGCTGCGTTCCGCCGGGCGAGTGCATTCACGATCGGGCCGACATGCAATGGCGGACCGAGCAGTTCATCCCGGAGGTGGTCGGCGATGAGATGGGCGCGTTCGGTTCGGACCTGCATCGCCGGGCCGCTGCGGCTGGGGCCGTGCTGATCCGTCTCGAGTTCCCGGGTCCAACGGCGGACCTGAGTACGGGCTCGATCCGGCGGACGGACCTGGTGGCCACCACCCTGGAACATGTCGTCGGATTGCAGTACGGATGGGTCGCCATGAACCGTCAGGTCCGGTCGGTGCGCATTGCACCGCCTTCTGTGGGCCCCGATGCGACGGCGCGCATCCTCAAGATGGCCGACTCAGAACCGGCGGCCACCCCCTGTCCGCTCCGACCGGACAAACGCGTGCTCCTGCCGCCGGCCAACGCGCTCTGCATCGCTTCGCCGTGAGAGCCAAACGCAGGCGAGGAGACACGCCCGCCTCCGGCCCGTCACAGCACGGCGCCCCTGCTGCAGGCTTTGTCCGCTCTGGGCGCGTGTCGGACTAAACCGAAGTTCGGCGGATCGGCGAGGGGGTTTTGGGGGAAAAGAGGGCATTTAGGAACCACGCAGAAACAACAGTTTATTCTTGCGAAATTCCTTATCCCTTTTTGCGTCTTTTTGCGTCTGTCGATGGAGAGTCGCCGCTCGTGGCGCGGTCGGCGCGCGCTTGGTTCAACTTCATCAACACTCGCTCCGGGGTCAGGGGCAGCTCGGTGATGCGCACGCCCGTAGCGTTGAAGACCGCGTTGGCGATGGCCGGCGCCACGGGGATCAGGGGTGATTCCCCGATGCCCTTGGCTCCGTAAGGGCCGGCCGGGTCGCGGGTTTCCACGAAGGAGATGTTCAGCTCGGGGAGATCCGTGGTGGTGACCAGCTTGTAGTCCGTAAAGGTCGGGTTCAGGACGCGTGCTGCCTCCACCTTGAGCTCCTCGCAGAGGCAGTAGCCGATTCCCTGGGCGATCCCGCCCTCCACCTGGCCCTCGATGCCCAGGCGGTTGATTACCCGGCCCACGTCGTGGGCCGCGCACATCTTGAGCACCTTGACCACACCCGTGTCCAGGTCCACCTCCACCTCGGCCACGTGGGTCCCGAAAGCGTAACACGGGGAAATATTGCCCATGTGCTTCTCGTCCGGCGGCGTGCTCGGCGGCTCGTAAAAGTGGGTGGTCATGATCAGCTCGTTCCTGGCACGCCCGAAGTGCAGCCCGCGGATGATCTTGCCTATGGATTCGAGAGGTTCGCCGCTCGGCCGCTCCACCACGTTCCCCTCCACCAGGTCCAGCTCCTCAGGCTTCTTCTTCAGGCGGGCCGCAGCCGCGTTGAGGAGCTTGCCCCGGGCCTCCCGGGCGGCCCTGAAAGCCGAGTTGCCCGCGACGAAGGTGGTCCGGCTGGCATGGACGCCCACGTCCCATGGTGTCAGGCTCGTGTCGTTGTTGATCACCTGGATATTCTTCAGAGGCAGCCCGAGCTCCTGAGCCACCATCTGGGCGATCACGGTCTCGGAGCCCTGGCCGATCTCCGACGAGCCGGTCAGGACCGTGACCCCGCCGAAGTCGTCCAGCTTCAGCATGGTCCCGCACCCGTCGGAGCGGTAGATCTTGGCCCCGCCCCCCACGTGAAACAGGCAAGCCATGCCGATTCCGCGGACTACTGACGACTGGTGATTGGCGATTGACGATTGACGATCGGGGGGTTTGGCCGTTGCACCTAAAGCTGACCGCTGACCGCTGACCGCTGATTGCTTCTCCTTCCAGCCCGCGTTGCGTGCGGCCGTCTCCAGGCACTCCTTGAGACCGCAGGTGCTCAAGACCATGCCTTGCCCCGTGGTCTCGCCCGGCTGGTTGGCGTTCCTCAGCCTGATTTCCAGGGGATCCATGCCCAGCTCGGCGGCCAGTTGGTCCACCTGGGACTCGAGGGCGAAGGTGGCCTGCGGGTTCCCGTAGCCCCGAAAAGCGCAGGCGTAGATGTTGTTCGTGTAGATCACGTCCACATGCTGCCGCACGTGAGGCACGCGGTACAGGGAAGAGAAGGTGCGCATGCTGATCCACGGCGTGGTGGCGCCCCAGGACGTGTGGCCGCCGTTGTCCAGGGTCATGCCCACGTCGCGGAAGGTGAAAGTCCCGTCCTTGCGGGCCCCGCTCTTGAGATGGATCACCATGGGCTGGCGGGTGGGCGTGGCCAAAAACTCCTCTTCGCGCGTGAATACCAGGCGTACAGGCCGCGAGGTCTTCCGGGCCAGGAACACGCAGATGGGCTCAAAGGGATGAACGTCCAGCTTGCTGCCGAAGCCCCCGCCGATGGGCGGCTGGATGATCCGGATCTTCTCCGGGGCGATTCCCACGATCCGCGAGAGGTCGTGCTTGTAAAGAAAGGGCACCTGGGTGAGGGAGTGGACGGTCAGCCGGCCTTGGGCGTCGAAGTCAGCGATGATGCCCGAGGTGCCCAGGCAGCAGTGGGCCACACGCTGTAGACAGTAGGTATCCTCCACGATCACGTCCGATTCGCGGATGCCCCGCTCGACATCGCCGTGGGAGTAGTCGTAGCGGAAAGGGGTATTGTCCGGCACCTTGGAATGGATGATGGGCGCCCCGTCGGCCAGGGCCTCCTCGGGGGAGGTCACCACAGGCAGGTCCTCATAGGTCACCCGGATGCGTTCAATCGCCTGGGCCGCGATCTGGGGCGTGTCAGCCGCCACGGCCGCCACTTCGTCCCGAACGCACGTGACCTTGTCTTTCTTAAGCGCCGTGTTGTCCCGGCCATACCCGAAAGGGACCAGCTCGATGTCTGAAGCCGTGATCACCGCCCGGACGCCGGACATGGCTTTGGCGGCTGACGTGTCTATGTCCAGAATCCGGGCGTGGGGCCGCCCGGCGAAGAGGATCTTCCCGTACAGCATGCGGGGCAGCTTGAGGTCCTCGAGGTAGCGGGCCAGGCCCGTGGCTTTCTCCGGAGCGTCCAGCTTGGGGATCCGTTTGCCGATCAGCGTTTTCTTCTCCGTTCCTGGTTCCACGGCGACGTCGCTGGCGGGCTCAGGCATCGGAAGCACCTCCCCGCGCCAGGGACAGCACGGCATCGACGATCTTCCGGTATCCCGTGCAGCGGCAAAGGTTGCCCTCCAGGGCGCGCTTGACCTCGTCTTCGGTGGGAGACGGATTCTCCTCCAGCAGAGCATAGCTGGCCATGATCATACCGGGCGTGCAGAACCCGCACTGGACCGCGCCGTGGTCCACGAAAGCCTTCTGAATGGGGTGAAGCCGGCCATTGGCGGTTAGACCCTCGACGGTGAGGATCTCAGAGCCCTCGCATTCCAGGGCCAGCACGAGACAGGAGTTTACCACCTTCCCGTCCAGGATTACCGAGCAGGCTCCGCACTCACCCTCGCCGCAGCCGTACTTCGTGCCAGTCAGCTCGAGGTCCTCGCGCAGGACCTCGAGCAAGGTGGCCTGCGGGGCGACCCTTACGCTGACGCGCTCGCCGTTGACGGTAAACGCCAGCTCAAGTTTGTCGATCAGGTCTTGCACGTTCCAACATCCTTCTCAACATCACGCCCACCACCTCGCGGCGGTACGCCTCGCTGGCACGTACGTCCGTAATCGGGGCAATCTCTTCTCGGGCTGCATCTACGCACTTGCCAATGACTTCGCTGGAGAGCAGTTTGCCGACGAGCTGCGCCTCGGCCTGACGCCCGCGCAAGGGAACGGGGGCCACCGAACCATACCCGACTCGCGCATCGACGACGACCCCACCCTCGACCCACAGGGCCACACCGACCGAAGCGATGGCAATCTCCATGGCGCGGCGGGTGCCGAACTTATCCCAGGCGATGAAGGCGTCCTCAGGTTGAAGCTTGAACTGAATCTGCGTCAGAATCTCGCCGGTGCGGCGGATCGTCAGACCAGGCCCGCGGAAGAACTCCGTGATCGGCACTTCCCGCGTCCAGATGCCGTTCGGCCCGCAGGACGTTAGCCAGAGCACCGCGTCCAACAGGATCAGAGGGATGGCGGTGTCTGCGGCCGGCGACGCGTTGCACAGGTTGCCGCCGATGGTGGCCCGGTTGCGAATCTGCGGGCAGGCGACGCGGTCGGCCGCCTTCGCCAAGACCGGTGCCTCGAAGTAACGGATGGTCGCGTCGGCGGCGATCTCACTGAGGGGTGTGCAGGCCCCGATGCGGATGCTCCCGTTCCTACGCCTTACGCCCCTCAGCCCGGCAACGTGCTTTAGGTCCACGACGATCTTGGGTCGTGCGGCTAGCCCCTTCGTCCAGCGCGACACGAGATCCGTGCCACCGGCGAGCGGAGCGGCGTCTTTTGCCGCCAACACGTGTAGTGCTTCTTTCAGGGTCTCCGGGGCCCAGTACTTCCTGATCGCCGCCATGGTTACTTATCCAGCCGCAGCCGAACGATTCCTCAATCCGACCGATGGAGACCGCTAGAGCCGGACCGGCTCATCATATCGCCCGTAGGCTTCCACAAGGCAACGAGTCAGCTCGCCGACCGTGGCATAAGCTTTCACCGCATCGATCATTCCGGGCATGACGTTGCGTCCGTCCTTGGCGTCGGCCAGGACCCTAGCTAGTGCGGATTCCACTTCGGCCTTGTCCCGCTCGGCTCGGGTGCGCTCCAATCGCCTGATCTGGTCCGCGCAGGCCTCTTCCTTGAAGGGATGGAACTCGACCTGTTGTTCCTCCTCCCTCTCCTCCACTCGATAACAGTTCACGCCCACCTTGCGAATCTCGCCCCGCTCCAGCTTCCTCAGCTTCTCATAGGCTTGCTTCGAGACCGCATTTTGAATCCGGCCTTGAGCTATGGCCTCCACTATGCCGCCCTCCGCATCCACCTCAGCCATGACCGCGCGAATTCTGTCTTCCATCTGGTTCGTTAACGTCTCTACGTAATACGATCCGGCAAGCGGATCCACGGTATCGCAGAGCCCCATCTCCTCGATCAGGATTTGCATGGTGCGCAGCGATATCCGGGCCGCTTTTTCAGACGGAATGGTGTAGGCCTCGTCATAAGAGCACAGGGCCATGGTCTGGGTGCCGGAAAGAGCGCTGATCAGAGCGTAATAGGCACCGCGCACGATGTTGTTTTCGGGCTGCTCGACGGTCAGGCCCCCGCCGCCGCCGCCGGCAATCATCCGCAGCCACCTGGATCGCGGGTTTTCGGTCCGGTACTCCTCCTTGAGGATCTTGGCCCAGAGTCGGCGGCCTGCCCGGAATTTGGCCACCTGCTCAAAAAGGTTGCCGTGGATATCAAAGTTAAAAGAGAGTCTGGAGGCGAAATCGTCGATGTCCAAGCCCCGCTTCAGCACGTGATCGATGTAGGCCCTGGCGATGCAAAAGGCATAAGCCATCTCCTGCACGGGGTTCGCGCCCGATTCGCGAATGTGATAACCGCAAACACTCACCGGACTGTAAAGCGGCGCATGTTCCGCACAGAAGAGGATCGTGTCGCCCACCAGCTTGATCGACGGCTCGACCGGAAAGATCCAGGTCCCCCGGCCGACGAATTCCTTCAATATATCATTCTGTGCCGTTCCGCGGAGCCTGGTGATGTCATAGCCGCGCTCTTCCGCCATGGCGAAATACATGGCTATCAATATGGCGGCGGACCCGTTGACGGTCAGGGAAACGGTGATCTTGTCGAGATCAATGCCCTGGAACGCTATTTCGCAGTCTCGCAACGTATCCACGGCCATACCGACCCGCCCGACCTCGCCCCGGGCGGCGGGGTCGTCGGAGTCCAGGCCGACCTGCGTCGGCAAGTCAAAGGCGACGTTCAACCCTGTCTGACCGTTGGCAATCAGGTAGGCAAAGCGCTCGTTGGTCTCCTCGGGCGTGCCAAAGCCGGCATACTGCCGCATGGTCCACGGCCGCTTCCGGTACATGTGTGTGTGAATCCCGCGGGTGAAGGGGAACTTTCCCGGGCTGCCGATGTCATCCGGGCCACCGCTGTTTTCAATGTCACCGGAAGTGTAGACGGGCTTGATCTCGATTCCTGATTCATTGAAGACGGGTGGGAGATCGGTCTTTTGCTCGTGACTCATGACAGTTTCTCGTGAATGAAACCGACGATGGATTGAGTCGGCGTGCCGACGGGGAAAACGGCGTCAACCCCGAGGGTCGCCAGAGCGTCGCGGTCCCCTTTCGGAATGTTCCCGCCGACAATCCACAGGATGTCTCCCAATCCGAGTTTCTCCAACAACGGCTTGAGTGTCTGACAGATGGGGATATGCGAGCCCGAGAGAATGGACAGGCCGAGCACATCCACGTCCTCGTCACAGGTGCTACGCGCAATCTGCTCGGGGGTTTTCCTCAGGCCTGTATATATGACTTCGCAACCGGCCTCCAGCAGGGCCCGGGCGACGATCTTCGCGCCGACGTCGTGGCCATCCAGACCCGGTTTGGCGAGGAGGACTCGGATCGGTTTCTTCCGCTTCATGAATCCGATTCCCTTTCCCGGATCAGCACCGCGCCTCCAGGCCAGTGGAGTTCACGTTGTCATCCCTCTGGCGATGATGAGCTTGAGAATCTCGCTGGTGCCGCCACCGTATAGCGTAAAGCGGATATCCCGGAAATACCGCTGAGCGGAGAACTCCCGGGCATAACCGTATGATCCCAGAATCCGGGTGGCCTGGTCGCAGATCTCCGTGGCCCGTTCGGTGGCGAAAAGCTTGGCCATCGCCGCCTCCTGCTGGTACGGTTGGCCGACGTCCTTGAGCCAAGCGGCGTAATGAACGAACCGGGTGGCGGCTTCGAGGTGCGTGCCCATGTCGGCCAGCTTCATCTGGATGGCCTGGAAGCGGTTGATGGGTCTGCCGAATTGTTCCCTTTGAGCAGCATACTGCAGAGCCTCGTCCAGAGCCGCCCGGGCGACACCGATGGCCAGGGCACCGGTGATGGTGCGCGTCTCACCCAGGATTCTGCGCAGGCTGACTTCACCCTCCCCTTCCTCCCCAAGGCGATGGTCCTCGGGAACGAAACAGTCTTCAAAGAAGACCTCTGAGGTGGGCAAGGCCCAACAGCCCATCTTCTCGATGGCCCTGCCGATGTTCAAACCGGCAAAGCCCCGCTCCACCAGAAAGACGGTTAGGCGATTCTCTTCTCCGGTGCGGGCGAAGACCGTAAAGAAGTCCGCTATCGGAGCCAACGTGATCCAGGTCTTTTGCCCGTTCAGTCGATAACCGCCATCGACCTTCCGGGCGGCGGTCGCAATGGCGGACAGATCGCTGCCGGCATCCGGCTCGGTTATACAGATGGCGCCGATCTTCCGGCCCTGAACCGCGGGTCTGAGCAGTCTCTCGTGGATGTGCTCATTGCCGAAGACATAGAGAAAATCGGTGCCCATCAAAGACTGCATGGCCCCTGCGGCCGCCAGGGCCAGGGACCCGTGAGCAATCTCAGTGATCGCTAGGCAGCATGAGACGAAGCCCAGCCCCGCACCGCCGAGAGCTTCCGGGTAGCGCAGGCCGAAGAAGCCCAGATCGCCCAGCTCCAGGAACAATTCATGCGGGAACTGCCCGGCTTCATCGATGGCGGCGGCCCGCGGCGCGATCCGCTCCGCGCAGAAGCGGGCGAACGTCTCCCGCACGAGTCGCTGCTCCTCCGATAACTCAAAATCCATTTCCTGGCTTACTCCGGAGACCTTTCTCCGCCCTTAGGCATGACGTCGCCTTCTCATCAAGCTCAAACGTGGTTTCATGGACCACGACACCATAGACGTCCCGAGCAGCCCGTATGGAGACGACTCCATTTTGCACTTCCCTGGCCACCGTTTCTGCGGGCCGCTCCTTCGGATCACCATAGCCGCCACCCCCGCCGGCCAATTGGCGGTAAATGGCCCCTCTGGGCACACCCCTGATCAGGTCCAGGCTGGATGGAACGTACTCCTTGCCGTCCGGGTATCGCAGCTCGATGGAGTTCAAGCTGCCCTTGCCCCCACCGTGCAAGCCGAAGGCGGGCTCCACATCGCCATCGCCGAAAACCACCAGTTGCGTGTCATCCGAACCGACCTCGAACATCGTCTCCACGCCCAGGCCGCCACGCCATTGTCCGGCCCCGGCCGAGTCGCGCAGGTATTCGTGTCTCAAGAGCACGTGCGGCGTCTGTTGCTCGAACATCTCGTAGTCCTGATCCAACACGCCGCCGGAGGCGTCGATCATGCCGATATGATCATAGCCGTCCACGCCGGCCAAGGCTCCGGAACCGCCCTTGAGCCCAAGAAAGCAAATGTCCACGTATTTCTCACCTTTGCGCGGATCCTCGCCCGTCGTGAGCGAACAGAGTAAGTGGTTCCAACCGGCCGTAACCCGGTCCGGAACGACCGGAGCCAGCGCCCGAGCGATTGCGTCCGCGTTCGCCGGGCAGAGATGATTACCGTACGTCGTGGCCGCCGGAAAGGCCGCGTTCAGAATCGTCCCCGTCGGAATAACCATCCTGACCGGCTCGACCATACCCTGATTATGAGGGATGTCCGGATTCACCATCTGAAGAAAAGTCAACATCGCCGCCGAGGCACTGGAAGTGAAGGTGCCGTTCACAAAGGCGTCGGATTGCGGATCCGTCCTGGAGTAATCAAACGTGATTCGCCTATCGCCCACGATGATGGTCACCCGAATCCTGTATTCTCTGCCCTTATTCCTCCCGTCGTAATAGATAGTCGATTCGCCGCAGTACTCCCCATTGGGAATCGTGGCGATCTCGGCCTCCATCATCCTTCGCGTCGCCTCGAAGAGGGCCTGCTTGTGCGTCTCATAGCACTCCAGACCGTACTTCTCCAATAGATTCAGCATGCAACGTTCGCCCACCACGCAGGCGCCGATCTCAGCCCGCATGTCTTCCTGGACAATATCGAACCGGATATTGGCAAAGATGAAATCCCACACGTCTCTGCGCAACCTGCCCTTCTCATAGACCTTAACAGGTGGAATCCGCAGAGCTTCCTGCCACACTTCCGTAGCGTTGGGATTGTAACCGCCGGCCACCGCGCCGCCGATGTCGGCCTGGTGTCCCTTGCACGCGGAGAAGGCGACCAGCCTGTCTTCGAAAAAGATCGGTTTATAGACGGCCACGTCGTTATTCTGGTTGCCCATGCTGAAAACGTCATTGTGAAAGATCACGTCCCCGGGATAGAGTTCGTCACCGAAGTAATCGATAATGTGCTGGCACACCGGCCCCAGGGAAAAGGAGAGGATGGGCAGGTTTTCCGTCTGCTCCAGCATCCGCCCCTCGGCATCATAGACGCCGGTAACGAAATCCTTGGCTTCACAGAGAATGGGCGAGCGGGTGGTCTTCTGCAGGGAGATGCTCATTTCGTCGGTCATGGCCTTGAACGCCCGTGCGAACACGGAGAGCAGAATAGGATCCACCTCACTCATGGTATCATCTCCGCCAACGAGGATGGAAGCCGGCTCTGGTGCCCTTGGCGAAACACAACGAAGCTGCCGTATTTGTCGCACAGACAGTCAAAGGAGGCAGTGAGAAGAAGCGTTGTATTCACTTGTTCAATCAGTGCGGGGCCGGCGATGTAATTGCCGTGTCGCGTCTTGTGGCCGTCGTAAACGGGGACGGATCGTAAAGAGCGGTCTTCGGGAATGTAAACGGTGCGTTCGCCTTTAAGTGCAGAGGCGGCATTCTTACCGGCAGAGGGCTCTTCCGTATAGGAGAGATTATCGGTCAGGCCGACGGCCCGCACGCGGACGTTGATCAGCTCGATGGGGGTACCTTCCGACTGAAGAGAGTATCCGTACATCCGCTGGTGTTCGGCATGGAAGGTCGCCTCGATGGTATTAGCATCGCCCTGGCGGACCGCTTGGAGAGGTACCGGGAAGGACACCTCGTGATACTGTTTGCGGTACCTGCAATCGAAGGCGACGGAGAAGCGGCGGTTCTCTTCCGGGATGTTCTCGCCGGCCAGCAAATTCGCACCCTGGTGGATCATCTGGGCGACGAGGCTGTCAAGTGCTGCCCAATCGATCTGATCGAAAACAGAGACGAAGGAGGACACGAAATCGTGTTGCAGATCACTCATCAGCATGCCGGCGGCGCAGAATATGGAGGATTGGCCGGGGACGATGAACAGAGGGATCTGGAGCTCCTGACAAATCATGCAGGCGTGGAGAGGCCCGGCGCCGCCGGCGGCCACGAGCGGGAATTCTCTGGGATCGAAACCTCGCTTAATAGAGATTCCCCGTACTCCTTGAGCCATGTTCGTGTTGATGACCTGGTACATTCCGGCGGCGGCCTCCTGAACCGATAATCCCAGGGGATCGGCGATATGTTGTTGGATGGCCTTGGTTGCAGCCTGTCGATCGAGCGGGATTCTGCCGCCGGCAAAGAAATCGGCGTTGAGATAGCCCAGGACCAAGTCGGCGTCGGTACACGTGGGCAGGGTTCCACCTTTGCCGTAACAGGCTGGGCCGGGATCGGCCCCGGCGCTCTGCGGCCCCAGACGCAGCAGGCCGCCTTCGTCGATCCAGCCGATGCTCCCGCCGCCGGCACCGATAGTGACAATGTCCAACATTGGCAGGGCAATGCGGTAGCGGTTGATCTCCCCTTCGGTAACCACGCTCGGCGTGCCGTCTCGAACCAGGGCCGCATCGAAGCTGGTGCCGCCCATGTCGATCGTTATGCAGTTCTCATGCCCGTGTAGGCGAACGTAGCCCAGCCCCGCCCCGGGCCCTGCGGCCGGACCGGACAACAGCGTGAGCGCGGGACTCTGCTGCGCCACCTCCGGCGACATGACCCCGCCGTTGGATTGCATCACCAGGAGAACACCCAGAAACCCGATCTCCTTCAGCCGGGAGGCAAGACGATCCAGATAGGAATTGAGCTTCGGGCCGACATACGAGTTGAGTACCGTTGAACTGACGCGCTCGTAGAACCGAATGGACGGCAGAAAATCGGCGGACACGGTGAGATAAGCGTCGGGCAGCTCCGCTCGGACCAGGTCTGCCGCCTGTCTCTCATGGTCCGGGTTGGCAAACGAATTCATGAAGCAAACGGCGACGGCCTCGATTTGCTCGCGTCTGAAGAGCCGGATGGCCTCGCGGACGTCATCGAGCTTCAGGGGCTCGAGCACGTCGCCGCGGTAATTCAGACGTCCCCTGACCGGCCGGCGCAAGTAGCGCGGCACGAGAGGAACAACGTTTCTATAACGGTTGTTGTATTGTTCCTCGCGGATGCCGCGGCGCATCTCGAGTGCGTCGCGAACCCCGTTGGTGGTCAGCAACGCCGTTTGGGCCCCGGTGAGCGTCAGCACGGCGTTGGTCGTTACCGTCGTACCATGGACCATGGTCTCTATCGATCTGGCCAGCTCATTAAGGGAGATGCCGTCGCCGTCGGCGATGGCCCGCAGGCCGTTGAGCAGGCCAATGGAGGGGTCGGCCGGGGTCGAGAGAACCTTGTAGATTCTCGGCTCGCCGTCTTTGCGGGTGACCAGGAAATCCGTGAACGTGCCGCCTACGTCAATGCCGATTCTCAACTTCATGGTTTCGCCTCGGCGAGGTGACACTGTGTGCCCAACTCGAAGCCGATGAAAAACGCCCTCCTGTTTGTCTCCTTCAAGCGCGGCGGCATCTGCCGGGCCGCCGTATTCCAGAAGTCAGTCGCCTTGAAAGGCAACAAAGCGGAGCCGAACAAACACCCCAGCATGATGATATTCAGCGTCTTGGAAGAGCCCGCCTCCAGGGCACGTCGCGTGGCATCGAAAGGAAACACATAAGGGGTCACCGCCCGAATGTTGTCCAGCAGTTGTTCCACATCGGGGTACTGCGGGTTGCCCTCCTTTAACACGTATCGCTGCCCGAGGATGTACGGCATGACCGGGGCGATGTTCATATAGACAGCCGTGCCGGCCGACATGAGCGGCAGGGCCCTTGCAGTTTCGACGGGTTCAAAGCCGAGAACACAGTCGGCCCGGGCGCTGGCGATCACCGGGCTGATGCCGTAATCAATGAGCACGGACGACTGCACGCTGCCGCCCCGCTGGGCCATACCGTGCAACTGCCCGCTGACGGCGTCATGGCCAAGGGCTACAAAAGAATCGCACAGCAGCCGTGCCGCAGTCAGTACACCCTGGCCACCGGTACCCGCGATCAGTATCCGCCAGCCGGACCGGCCGTGCCGGCCTTTACGTTCGCCGCAAGCCGAGTTCACTATACCCTCTCAACCGATACACGGCGGATGGCGTCACGATTGCAGACCTGCACGCACAGGCCGCAACCATCACAGAGCTCCTGGTCGATCGTATACTGCCCGTCGGTGACAAGTACGGCCGGACAGCCCAACAAGCGGACGCATAACGAGCAGGCGTTGCACTGCTGCTGATCAATCGTGAACGGAGGCTGCCTCTCTCCCTTGCCTGACCTGCGCTGATGGACCACGCAGGGAGCATGACATACCACCACATTCACGCCGCTGCCGGTCTTGGCTTTCTTGAGAGCGGCAAGCGTCTCATCACCATTAAAAGGGTTCACTGAATAGACGTTCTTCACCCCCAAACCTCGCACCGATTCCTCAATTGAAAATGAACCGGTGGTATCGCCGTCATGCCCGGATTCGGGCTGAATGACCGTCTCAGGTGAGAGGCCACCTGTGGTAAGACTGGGCTGAAAGCCCGTCATGGCGGTTACGTAATTATCCAGAATAATGACCGTGATATCATCCTTGTGCTGCACGGCGTTGGCCAGTGCCGGAAGACCACTGTGGAAGAAGGTCGAATCACCGATGTAAGCCACCACCCGCCGCCCGGTAAGCCGGGCAATTCCCGAGGCCTGGCTGATGGAGGAACCCATGCACAGCAACACGTCGCAGGAGTGCAAAGGCTCGCCGTATCCGAGCGTATAGCAGCCAATGTCGGTGCAATAAACGGTATGCTTGCCAAAGACCTTCCTGCCCATGAAGAAACTTGCCCGGTGGGGGCAGCCGGGACAAAGAACGGGAGGCCGGGGTGGCAGCTCGGGAACGGCAACCGAGACCTTCTCGCGCTGGCCGAGGTCCAGGTAGTCGCGAACGGCATCCTCGACCAGATCGGGCGAGTATTCGTACTCGACGGGGAAATGCCCGCTGTGTTTGCCGAGGACGGGCATCCGCCTGCCGTGCCGAAACGCACAAAGAGTCACGCAGTCCTCGACAAATGGAGTGAGCTCCTCGATGACCAGCACGGAATCGACGCGCTCGAGAAAACCGAGGAGCACGCTCTGAGGCACGGGGTAGGCCCCTACCTGTTGTAATGTGACCTCGCCTTGGAGGCCTTGATCCGCGATGACCTGCGCCGCGTAGGCATAGGCGATGCCGCTGGCAATGATGCCGCGTCTGCCCCTGCCGGCCCGGGGGAAGAAATCGGAGGTGGCCAGCAACTCCTCAGCCTGCCGGTAACGCCCGGTCAGTTCCTTTCGCATACGCCGGGCATTGGCAGGGACGGGCACGTGGCGGTGAGGTTCCTTGGTGAAAAGGATTTCGTTTTTCCCGGCCGGCAGCGGCCCGAACTCGACCATTCCGCTGCTGTGACACACCCGGGTCGTCGGACGAATGATCACCGGCAGCCGGGTCCTCTCGGAGAACTCGAAGGCGTACCGCGTCATCCGGCGGGCGTCTTCGGCGGTTGCCGGATCGAAAACGGGATAATACAGAAAGCTGCTGAAATGACGCTGATCCTGCTCGTTGGGGCTGGTAATCGCTGAGGGATCCCCGGCGGCAACGATGACCATGCCGCCCTTGACGCCGACGTAGGGCATGCTGGACAGCGGGTCATTTGCATAACTCAAACCCAGGTGTTTCATGCCGCACATGGCCCGTGCCCCGGTCAGGCAGGCCGCAAAGGCGATCTCCACGGCTATCTTTTCGTTGACCGAGTACTCGAACAGAACGTCCGCCTCCTTGGCGATTCGGGCGAAGGTATCGCCCACTTCGGAGGAAGGAGTCCCCGGATAGCAGGAGAAGAACTGCACCCCCGCTTCCAACGCCCCGCGCACGATGGCCAGATTCCCCAGGAGGCAGGCCCGGACGCCGGCGCTGTCCTGCAGGATGCGATGCCGTGGGTCTGAGCTCATGGTCAATCTCTTGGTGGCAGTGTTCCCATTCACTGCCGCCCAGTGCTCACAGCGCGCCCACTCAGCGGAGCAAAACGCTGATGAGATAGTCCACCGGGGGCCGCGAAACCGGGTGACCGGGATGGGGCTTGCTGTGGAATGCAGTGCAACCCGAGGTCAGGAGGTTGGGACGTCTCTTGATTCCGCACGGTTGGGGGCCAGTCCATCTGGTTGCGGGCACGTTGGAACACTTGGCCAGTCGTGAGGTGACCAAGGCGTGCCTCCTTTTGGCTCATCGCGGGCATCTCGATCTGCCCAATTGATACCACGGTCTCCGGGGAAATCCAAGAGCCACCGCGGTCATGGAATGCGTGCAGGTCGCGCAGAAAAGCGCGCAGCCCGTTGACCAGCTAGTGAAATCGGGCTGCTTGGGTGACTCAGCAGCGATCAAGCACAAACGGAACCAGTAGGCCAGGACAGGAGCTACGTCACTCTGGGAAACGCGTGATGGGCAGGGTGACATCCTTAAGTTTAGCCGAGATGGGTTCCGATAATACCCAAGTGCCAGGACCGGCGGGCGGTGAATCATCCGGCGAGTCCGCGCGTCCGCCCCGGGCTCTCCACTTGGTCAGTTGGCCGGGAGGACCGGTGACGCAGGGTGCGCCGAGTGCCGGCTGTAACATCTGGCTGGAGAGCCGGTTAGAGCCTTTCCGGGCTTGCGACCTTGGGAGTTCGACTACCCAGGCGCGGACGATGCCTTCGGCCGCCTGCGGTGAGACCTTGGCGAGGGAAAACCGTGATCGACTGGCAATCCGCCAACGTCCTGGTGACCGGTGGCACGGGTTCTTTCGGGCAGAAGTTCGCCGAAGTCGTGCTGGCGGAGTACCACCCCCGGAAACTGATCGTCTACAGCCGGGACGAGTGGAAGCAACACGTGATGCGGGTGAACGGGTTTGACCACCCGGGCATGCGCTATTTCATCGGCGACGTTCGAGACCGCGACCGCTTGCGCCGGGCGATGCAGGACGTAGACGTTGTGATCCACGCCGCCGCTTTGAAGCAGGTGCCGACCTGCGAATACAACCCCATCGAGGCAGTGGCCACCAACATCAACGGGGCCCGCAACGTGATCGACGCCGCCCTGGATACGAACGTGAAACGGATCCTGGCGTTGAGCACGGACAAGGCCACGGCACCGCTGAACATCTACGGAGCCACCAAGCTGGTCGCGGAGAAGCTCTTCGTCCACGCCAACAACTACAACCGCGATCCGGCTTCGCACTTTTCCTGCGTTCGCTATGGGAACGTGCTGGGCAGTCGCGGCAGCGTCCTGCCGCTGTTTGCCGAGCAGAAGACCAACGGCTCGGTCAACATCACCGACCGGCGCATGACCCGCTTCTGGATGACGCTGGAGCAGGGGGTGAGGTTTGTGATCTCCTGCATCGAGCAGATGCGTGGTGGCGAGGTGTTCATCCCGAAACTCCCGAGCATGAGGGTCGAGGATCTGGCCCGGGCGGTAGCGCCGGGCGCCCGGATCGAGTACATCGGCATCCGCCCGGGCGAGAAGCTGCACGAATCGCTCA
>Ga0114922_10001751_pt1 | contig 20562 bp, 21 predicted proteins | sample AartaG_FD_100975 | JGI IMG/M metagenome (GOLD analysis project Ga0114922, IMG submission 100975) | Deep subsurface microbial communities from Aarhus Bay to uncover new lineages of life (NeLLi) - Aarhus_00045 metaG | ecosystem: Environmental > Aquatic > Marine > Oceanic > Sediment | place...
CAACTTCCCCCTTTTTCTTTACCATTTGGTTATGGCAAGCAGCACATTTCATGACTTTTTTATCCTCCTTTTAAACTCTGAATCCCACTCCTCTGGATTCAACGTCGGATCATAGGCAGTAATGACCCAAACAGGATCTATTGAGCAATGCACATGCAAGACCCTGTCTTCTTTGGTTACGCCATAGATGAGGCAGCTAGGTCCATATTTGTCCACTGGATAATCCTCTATGACCTCGCCTGACAATATAGCATACTTTACCTCATTAGGCGAGATATGACCTTCCACGCATCGCTCAAAACCATGCACTGTAAAACGATAATTTCCTGCCTCAATCTGCTTTCTGATCCTTTCGATCATCGAGTTAATAGGTCCTACTGAGCTAAACTATTAACATTTTATATTAAAACCTCGTTTTCACCCAAAGAATTTCATGAAAGGAAGGCGGAACAAAAAGGGGGCATGGGAAAAGATGTAGCCCTGCTGGTCTAATGATGGTTTGAATTCATGATTGTCTTATGTCTTCAATTATGCTATAAAAATTTCAATAAAAAAGGAGGTGAAATGATATGCCGGAAATCGCCTTAGAACTCACGTATGAAAAAATACTCGAAGCTGCCGCCAAGCTTACTGAAGAGGATAAAGAACGCCTTTTCTTTTCCCTGAATAATGATTACGCGAAAGCTTTAGATGAAATGGGGAAAGAGGCCCGGGAAAACCATCAACGGGGCGAAAGCATCAGATTGAAAGATCTCAAATGAAATACGAAATCTTCCTGGCGCCGAGAGCAAAGAAACAATACAAGAGACTTGATCCTCATATTAGAGAAGAAATCAAAACCCTATTATCTGAACTCGAAGATGAACCGTATAATAAAGGTAACCCCCTTAAAGGACTCAACACTGAACTGCGCTACATTAAATTATCTCATGCGGGTATACAGTACCGGGCAGTTTATGATACCGATAAAAAGGGAAAGGAGGTATTAATCGTCTTTTTGGGTTCACGCGAAAACTTTTACAAAGAACTCAGGAGGTTTATCCGTTAATAATTTATCCACTATTAACCTTCCCTTCTTCCACGGCGGAAATGGGCCCTGCCTTCTCTGAATAACTGGAGCAAGGTAAGGAAAAAGAACTTTGGGACCACGAGCATGCGGACAAAGGTCTTCCCGGGTTGCTGGGGCATCCGGTGGAGCCATTCAAGGGGAAGCTTTTGCATCCAGACGGGCGCCTGCTTAATCTCTCCAATAATGAAATCAAATGCCGCACCAACGCCCAATTGAACAGCCTTTATCCTTCCCTTATGCGCAGCCATCCATCTCTCCTGCTTTGGAGCACCAAGGGAGACGAAGAGTATATCAGGATCGGCATCATTGATCTTCTTAACAAATCTCACATCTTCCTCTTCGGTCAATTCCCTGAAAGGAGGAGAGATAGCGCCGACAATATTTATCCCGGGAAATAATTCATCAAGTCTTTTCTTTAACACATCAAGATTCTCTTCGGTGTTTCCATAAAGAAATATTTTAAGGTTATTATTAGATGCGTAAGAGCATAACTTGAGCATCAGATCTGTTCCCCGGACCTTGAAATCAAATTTACACCCAAGCATCTTTAATCCCATGACCAGACCCATGCCGTCCGGGAAATTAGCTGCCGATTGATTTATAATATTTCGGAGTACGGGATCTTTATGGCATTCCATTACCAGATGGATATTAGCTAAACAGAAAAAGTCACCTTGCTTTTTTGGTATATGCTTTATGACTTCCTGAAAAGCCTTTTCAAGTCCAACCGGAAAAAATCTGACTTGCAGCAAGGTCGCTGGCTTAACCATATAACAACGCTTAATTAGTGAGGTTTCAAAACAGAATGATAAATCTTCATCAAAAAAGTTTACCACTTGATCGCAGAGTAAACATGGCCTTATGGCTCAAATTCTTGCGGGTTTGATAACCTATCTGCTGCTTGCGATCTATTGTTACGAGCAACACAAAGAAAAGGTCTCTATCAGAAGAGTGCGGCAGTTACGTATCAAAATTCAAAATGAACTGCGCAATTTTTCTCATAATACAGAAAGCTTGCAAAATTTCAAATAGCGGAATGCTTGGCACTCATTTGCAAAAACCTAACCGGAATTTACTGATTGTAGCTGACTTCTTATGAGGACATCATGATTGCCTGTTCAAAAAATTACGCAAAGTCACAAAGATTCTTTTTTTAAAACAGTGCCGATGCACATGTGTTTCAAGTGTCTTAGCCAATTCCACAGATTAGTCCACTTCAATCCACGTGTACCATGTGATAGAACGGATTTGTTGGTCGTCGGCAATCGTCGCGCTATATCCTCAAGATGTTCCACATAGGGTTTGTAAAGGAATTTTTTCGCATTTTTGCTTATTGGATAGCCACCCAAATCGATCAAGCCGTTTGTATAAAATCGAACGGGGTGAAAATGATAAAACACAAGCGGAAAAATCTCACCAGATAATTTCGATCTAAAAACAATGCCTCTGCTTTCTTCTATAATATCATACTGCTGAACATTCCATGGAGCAACGCCCCCGCCAGGATGTCGTAAAACATGGACGCCTTCAAATCGCTCTACCCAGTCATCAAGATATTTTTGGTCTCCGAATTTGCCGTCCTCGAAGCGATCATAACACCACTCGTTGCACGCTTCGCACCACCAATTTAACGCTTTGTTCCCTCGTTCGTCATTGCGGAAAGTCATGAACTGTACGCAGTATTTTCCCGATTTATTCGATTGATCGTATTTAGGTGTGTAATTGTGTTCAGTGATAAGTATCGAATTGTCGCCCAATTCGTCTAACAACAAATTCGGCGAACCCCAAAAATAGAGATCCGCGTCCAGGTAGGTACAATGGTCGAGTTTAAATCGATCAATCGAATAACGGATAGTACTCGGGGTGCAAGTCCAGCAGTATTCGGCACGTGAGCGCGTTGGTTTGATCGCTAAAAGATCATGTGTTTCAAATTCTTTCAAAGATATAACAGTCGTGTTTTCCAGGGAAAGTTCTTTGAGAATATCGCGGCAAAGGTCGTCAAAAGCGAAGATGTAGAGATGAAAGGAGTCGCAATTCTCGCGGAGGGACTCGTACATAGCCAGCCCACGGGTGAGAAAGTTTGAATCAAATAAGGTACAAAATTGATACATTTACCGCTATCCTTGGTATGTTGATAGGGCATTCACTACTCGCTGCACCTGATCGTCACTCAGCTGTGGGTACATCGGAAGGCTCAGGATCTCTCCACAGATCCTTTCCGTAACCGGCAACCCATCGTCCGCACCGTTAAATCTATTTTTATACGCTGGCTGAAGATGCACCGGCAAGGGATAGTGTATTGCGCTGCCGATTGCGTTTCTCTTCAAATGCTCAATGAGGAGATCTCTTTGTTTTGTCCTGACCACATACTGGTGGTAGACATGGGTTATATGCCCAACTGTTTTAGGATGGACTATTTTTGTTTGCCCTTCGTCATGGGCGTAGGCTTCAGCGATTTCTCTCCTTCCTTCATTGTCACTATCAAGGTTCTTGAGTTTTACGCGCAAAATCGCGGCCTGAAGTTCATCAAGCCTGGAATTGATCCCGGACATTGAACTAACGTATCTATCCACCCAGCCATATTGCCTGAGCGCAACGAGTTTCTCCTGCAATCCTTCATCATCAGTAACAACAGCACCACCATCGCCAAAAGCACCCAAGTTTTTTGTCGGATAGAAACTGAAGGTGGCTATATCTCCGAAAGAACCAACTTTCTTAGTGCCAATCATCGCTCCATTTGCTTGAGCACAGTCTTCAATAACGATCAGATCATGATTCCGCGCAATAGCCATAATTGGGGCCATGTCAGCGGGATGGCCATAAAGATGAACGGGAATTACGGCTTTGGGACGCCCTCTGATTATAGACTGGCCAGAAAATACTGAATTAAGCACTTGTTCGAGATGGTCTGGATCCATTGTGAAAGTCGCCTCGTTGATGTCCACGAGCACAGGTATAGCGCCCGTGCGCTCGATTGCAGCGATCGTAGCCACAGCCGTATGCGAAACGGAAAAAACAAGATCACCCGGGCCAATATGCGCCGCGCGCAAGGCAATTTCCAGAGCATCGGTTCCACTGGCAACACCAACGCAAAAGTCAACGCCAATATACGAGGCAAATTCCTTCTCAAATGCCTCGACCTGCTTGCCTAAAACATACCAGCCGCTGTCAAGGACATCGTGAAAAGCGACATCTATTTCGTGCTTTTGAGCGAGATATGCAGCTTTGGGGTTTGCTTGATGGATCGTTTCAATCATATCTCACCTCAAATATAGTATTTCATATTCATTTTGTAGTACTCCAGAATTTTTTTCAGACTTTCTCTGAGAGTAACATTGTGCTTCCATCCAAGAGTCTCGCGAATCAGTGAATCATCGGAATAATAGTCCCCGATATCGATCTTCTTCCTGTCCTCGGGAAAAGTCTTGATGATGTATTCACCCGAGCCGTTGACCTCGATGAGCATTTCTGCCAGGTCTTTTAGACTGACCACACGGTTCCCACCAAGGTTGAAAATCTGCCCATTGGCCTTTTCGTTTTTAGCTGCCAGAAGCATGGCGTTGACACAGTCGTCCACGTAGGTAAAGTCACGCAGCTGTTCTCCGCCCCAGACCTCGAAAGTCTTTCCTTCGAGCAGAAGGCGGATCCATATGCCGACAAAGGTCTGACGCGCGTCCTTGACCCTCATGCGCGGGCCGATCGTGTTTGTCAGGCGCAGGGCGCAGGCGCGAATCCCGTAAACGTTATTATAGAGGATATGATAACATTCGCCAGCCATTTTGTTGATCCCGTTTACATCAACAGGCCGGATGGGATGCTTCTCATCAACAGGAAGATAATCCGGCCTGCCATATATCTGCCTGGTACTGGCATAAACAATCTTTATATTGGGATTGTAATGACGACAGGCTTCTAAAATAGAAAGTTGCGCATGGCAGTTAATTTCCATATCAGTAAAGGGATCGGCCATCGAGTCCATGTGGCTGGTCTGACCCGCCAGATTAAACAAAAAATCCTGTCCCTGAATGAGATGTTTCATACTGTGAGGATCACGTACGTCTGAGATATTAACTTTTACTTTATCTTCAAAACTCCTGATATTGTGTAGATTTCCCCCATATTCCGGTATAAGACTGTCCACCAAAAGAACATCGGCCCCCAAATTCACAAGGCGCTTGGCTAAATTGGAGCCTATAAAACCCAATCCACCAGTTATCAACACTTTTGAACCTCTGAAAGAATTCATGATTTTTCCTTTTTTGCCAGAACTACGTTGTCTAAGTAGAGATCGTTGTTTTTGGGGAACAGCCAGTAAACCATCTGGCCCAAAATATTAAATGGAGCCATTAGAAATACACAAATTATCAGATTGATAAAAGGGTTCTTGGTCGCTGTTACTTTGTAGATATAGGCATTGAGAAGTTGGAACAAGATGCGGGCATCGGCAAGGGTCTTTCGTTGTTCCAAAACTACAAAGCCATGTTTTTCGAGCAGGGATTTCAAGCCAAAAGAAGAGTATCGGGCAAAATCAAAAGGTTGTTCATGTCCGTCCCAGACAAATGGTACCGTCATCAACAGGCCGCCTTTGGATTTCAACACTCGAGCGATTTCAGACAGGAATTCATCAGGCTTGAAGACGTGCTCGAATACCTGGTTACATACTACCCAATCGAATGAGCTGTCCTCGACGGGAAAACGCCCTCTATCGTAGAACAAATCTGCAACCTTCTTCTCCCGATTTTCAGGTGTATCAATTTCCAGCCCCACGTATTCTTGGCAATTGAACAGGGGTGCGTAGGGCTTTCTGCCGCATCCGACATCCAATACGCGGCCAGAGACATGATGACTCAAATTTCTAATTTCCTGGCAGAGTGCTTTACGCGCGAAATAAAATGGATTTACAAACAGGCTAAGAGCGGTGGGGTGAAAAAGCTCTTTGCGCAGGCAATTCTTGAGTTGAGCTAACATCTATTTGTTTCTCGAATTATATTCATTTCTATTTGGTTACTCAGGCTTCTTGAATTAGCGCGCCGTCCCATCCTTGATTGAAAGGCAGTACACTATCAGACGCCCAAAAATAGAGATTGTGTCTATCGGGATATATTGTTTCAAATACTGTAACATTCTTGAAATGCGGTTTGAAAAACCGCACTAGATCTTGTTTACTTTTGAATTCGTACTCGTGATGGGAAAGCGATTTTCCTCCTTTTTCCTTCTCAACAATAGTATATCCGCTAAGTCCCCCCCCCGTTTCAAGCGAGTCTTGATAGTCCTCAGAATGCAGTCGATTTCGGCTTCAGTAAAGTGTTCAATGGCCGCGTCCCATATTACATTATCATATTTTCCTTCTGGCATGGATGTGCGAATATCAGCGAGCAGAAACTTCACGTTTGGCGCGCTATTCTTTCGCTTCGCCGTCCGAATAGCCTTAGGGTCAAAGTCGCATGCGACAACACGTCTAGCGCGAAGGCTGTAAAAGTTCCGTGTATTAAATCCGTCACCGCAGGCCAGTTCCAGCACGTCTCCGCCAATAACCATTGGAAGGGTGCCAAATACTCCGCGTTCGACCCACAGAGAATTCCTTGTTTTAAACCAATTATAAAAAAGGTCGATATCGTGATCGAAGTGTTCCGGTTGTGGTCGCAATCCCCATTGAACCAACATCAGCCTGTGATGCGCGGCGGACGCCCAACGTTTGGCAAAAAAACATTCCGTTTGAAAGATGCCTTCTATGAAAGGCTTAAACGGACTCATAATTCTTTGCGCTAAACGTAGTATTCCTCGCATATTTTATTCTCCGCATTCGCTTTTCAGCATTCTCCTCAAGTATTTCTTCCCACAGTTGAATAACCCTTTAGTAAATGGGGTTTTTATAGCGTGTAAGTATTCGCCGATAATTCTTCTTACTTCTTGATTTTCCGCGAGTTCAATCGCCGTCACAGTTAGCGGCCCCTTGGCCAGTTCAACGCCCAAAAAGTCAGATTTGCCAAAATTGGTCCCGGTTCCATCATTGCCGATATGCTGAATCAGAGAAACTCCGGGGTAGAGCGTAAGCCGGTTACGAAGAAAGGCCGATGCATACCAGCGCACCGCCCATGAAGTGTTTCTGCCCTTGATTTGATCCTTGAGCATTCGTGTATACCTGTATGCACCATTAAAATTGAATTCCTCTGTTAGATTTTTTTTCCTTAATTCGCTCAATAATTTCCTGCCATCCTCTTCAAATAGATCCCAACCACGCTTCCATGTGGCCCATCCCCAACAATCGGCACCACGGAGAAAAAACGTTGGAGGAAGTATTTCAGCTACTGGAAAAATATATCCATGAATGCTTATTACTCTTTCCTCGTCTGCATATATTTCCAGCGCATCGTTCATATATCTCAAAAAAAATGGTGAAGTTATCAGATCATCCTCCAAGACAATTATCTTCTCCTGGTCACGCAGAACTTCAGTAACTCCATTGATAATGGATTGGCCTAGGCCTAAGTTTTGTGGACGCTCTATAAGGCTGACCTTTTTAAACCCACTTATACTATTTAGATATTGGCGTACCTCACCAATCTTGTGCTTGTCTTGATAATTTCTTGGCCCATCGGAGAAAACTATCAATTCACTTTCGTCCGCAAGATCGTTTTCCAACAGCGCTTCTACTGTCCTACGAGTGTGCCAAGGGCGATTAAAGGTAAAAAGTGTTACTGGAGCTATTTTCATTTTTTTATAACTTCCCTAAACTTTTGATGCTTTGCGTCATTCAAACAACGTAAAGTTGTTATCGCATACAGCGTTACCAAATTTACTTACCAAGCTTTGCCCAAAGTCCAGGGAAAAGGGCGTGCAGCCAAAGCTTCATCACATACAGCGGCCATCGAAATCCAACATGAATCCTAGTAAATGCTGCCCATTGCCGGGGCGGCAGCCCTTTCGGATCATACAGGTTTTTCAATCTTTCATGCAATGGTATTTCCGGATTTGTCCAATCGGGTGGCACACCTTGCTGGCATTCACCGATATACCCTGGCGCAACCCAACATGAAAAACCATCTTTACCAACGCGAAGACCATAGTCTGTATCCGCAATGGCATGGGTGAACTTGCTACTAAGATTACCGGTAACGCGCGCAACCGATCGGGGAACTAAGACGCAATTGCCGTTCATTGTGTCGCATCGCTGAGCTTTGTCAGTTGGCGCCACAAGTCGGAATCCCAGCGTACTACCGATCCGTTTTACTCCACCATAAGTATGTTTATCAGTGTCTGGATCACGTATCGAACCGACTACGATACCTTCCCGTTTGTCGATTTTACGAATCTCCTTGGCCGTATCGAGCATTGTGTGAAGAGTATTCTCATAGATGCGCGTATCATCATTGAGCCATAGATAGTAATCATAGTCGCGCTTGATTGCTTCGATCCACGCCAAACGCATACCGTCGCACCAATAAAGGCTGTCATCACGACATAGCAGCCTTACCCGCGGAAATAACCTTTTTATTGCCTCAACAGTACCGTCTGTGCTCCCAGCATCAACCACATATACGGCTAACTGCCAAGACTCATCCAATTCCTGACCAAAAAGCGCTTGCAGGCATGCAATTGTCTTTTCCCGCCGGTTATGGCATGTAATAAGGGTCGCTATCCTTATATCCATCATATTACACAAATCTTTTTAACCATGATCTATACCACTCGCACAATAATCAGACGCCTATATTATTACCAATTACTGGTTGACTTTTTTCACGAAAAACATAGGCAGCAAGAATGGCCACAATTGACCAAAAAACAAAAGCAGGGCCATGATGAAAACAACTTTCTTGAGTAATACCATCAATGCCGAAAATCGATAATGATACAAAAAGGCAGAAGCCCATAAAACGATCCTCCATCCGTAATGCATTCTTGATCGCCCGTAGAAAAACAACAAGAAATCCTATCAGCGCAAAAAGACCGCCTGCGTAAACAATACCAAGATAATTGCTATGCGCGCCACCATAGCCCTCCGACCCTGGTACCCCTCGCCCGATAATAAAATAAAACAAATCTAGGTTTGAAAGCTCTCTGTGCCAGCGCACCGCTCTATCACCAGCATCTAATATGTCGGCGGCAGAGTGAATACTGGCAAGGCGATGATACATTTGGCCTGAAAAATAGGCGCTGGAGGAGATACCTAATACAACAAAAAACATTATCAACAACGTAACGATTTTTCTTCCTGACCAACGTTTGTGTCGCTTATGGAAAATAATCCCGCTAATCAGCAACAATAGCCCAATTATACCAGCGATGAAAGCACTTCTTGAACTCGCAAGAAAGAACGAAATAACAATAATTGCCAGTGCGATAGCCATCAATGCAATTTCTCGAGGACCCCTTGACCTGTATAGCAGGAAAGCAGCAATTGGAAAGCACATTGCCATTGTTGCTCCCAAAGCATTCGCATTTGAAGCTGTCGAGGTAACTCGACCTTCATATTGTCCAGATAGTCGAACTTGTGTTTTATATGGCAAGTAGGGGTCTCGTGCGTCCATAATCTTGGAATTATCATAAACATGCTGTCCCCACCATGGATCATTGACAGCATATCCAACCAAAGCAATAATTCCTATTAAGCAAGCGGCAAATGTAAGTCCCTTTAATAATGTCATCAAATCCTTTTTATCTTTAAGGCATTGGATTGTTATAAAAAACACAAAGGACTGATCAATCATGACGTAGATCATTGTTGGTACCCGATCAAAATTTCCGCGCGTTAGAACTGAAGCGAGAATCAGCAAATAATAAATGAAAACACCCTTCCAAATCAGACGGTCGTACTTTTTCTTTTCCTTGCGCTTAAATAAATAATCAGCTATCGAAATGGAAATGCAAAAGACAAGACCTGCTTCGAACAGTCGCCCCTCGTATCCAAAAAATAGTGGTAACCTATAGTTCAATGCTGCACAACATAAAAGAAATATCGGCGCATATATGCTTTTCTTTTTAAATAGTTTATACAACACGAAGAAGTAAAGCAGCCACATCTCGACATAAAGAATAACTTCGATATGCAGAGAAGCCCGTGCTACCAAAAAGGCAATAATCATAGCAAAACCGACAAAGCCTATTTCACGATACTTACTCCTTGTCTTGAAAAGCCTATAGAGCAGCAGACCCCAAAGTATCAATATTATCACGGCGGAAAGCGATATCATGTACTGAAATCATCCTTTTTATAAGAAAACACTTTTCTTTCCTTGAATAATCCTATGAGCTTTCCAGGGACAAAAGATCTAAAAAGTGTACGCGCTATAATAAATGCCAGCGATCGTGAATTTGAAATCGACCACTTGCTTTTACCCGTTACAAAACGAATCAGATGAACTGCCTCCCGGAGTTTTCTGCTGGCAATTTTATTGCCTGCCAAGCCTCCCAAAACCCTTGTCCGGTAGGATAGAACATATCGGTTTGTATCCTCCCGTCCATACCACTCCTGATAAACAGGTTCCCATTTGTTGAGGAATTGTTCAACTCCCCGAATCCTTTGGGACGTATCAGTGACCATGCTCCTGCGTTTTCTATTGCTATAAGTAATGACGAGAGGTTCTTTTACAGCAAACGCATGGTAGCCATGAACAGCAAGATTCATCCAAATATCATGGTCAATGGAAGATGTTAAGTTTTCATCAAATCCACCAATAGTTTGCAGCACCTTCTTGGGAAAGAGACATGAGGAAGGAATAGTTGAAAGATCATTATGAATAATATGTTTTTTTATGTTACCTTCAATTTTTGGCATATTGTAGGTGATCCTATTCTCGTGAAGAATATGAATTTCACAACCGCAATAAACAACACCTATCTTTTCGCGCTCTTTCGACGAGAGTTTCTGCAGAGTCACCATGCGTTTCTTGATGCAGTCCGGCTTCCACTCATCATCATCATCCAAGAATGCAATGTAATCGCCTGTAGACTTGGCAATACCCGTATTACGCGCGGCGGAAAGTCCACGGCACTTTTCGTGGCGCCAATAGAAAGCATTTTCACGTTCGCCCAGGATATGTTTAACCGCATATGGGGTTCTATCGGCTGAGCCATCATCAATCACATGAAGATCGTACTCGTAATACGTCTGTGCAAAAACCGAGCGAATGGCCCGAAGAACCGATTCTGGGCGATTCACTGTTGTGATCACCACTGATACTGCCGGCCGATTCATCTCTTTCGCCCTACCAAGCACATTCTTCCGCAACGTGCCTCGTTGCAAACAAGGAAGTACCGACGATAAATGTTGAAAAGGGCATCCAGCAAAACGCGGTTGTTTAGAATGAAAAATGAATTACCGAGAAGACCGCTTATGAGACGGCTGAATATGTGTGTCATTTTATCGAAAAAAACGATGTGCTCGACCTCGTAGTAAGGCTCGACTACCTTTCTTAACGTGGCACTGTCAAAATGTTGATAATGCTTAACCTGAACGGGTTTGTTCTTGTGGGGGACCGTAAGAATAAGCCTGCTCCCCGGTTTCTGACAACTGGCAAGACTATACACGAAATCATTTACCGACTCGACAGGAATATGCTCCAGCACCTCGACCAGCGTCACCACATCGAAGTTCTGATTGACCGCTCTTTCCGAACAGATATCCAAGCATTCATAATTTAGATCTGGATTCATAGCCCTGGCCAAGTTAATCGCACGTGCGGAATAATCTATCCCCACCAAGGTTTTTCCAGGGAAACGTATGCTGACTTCCCGCAGAAAACGACCATCGCCACATCCGATATCAGCCAAACTTTCGAAAGGTTCCTCTGCAAGAATCGAAAGGACAAGTTCCGTCCCTCCAAGGTAACGGAATCCCCAAGACCAGTAAAGATGCTGGCAAAAGTGTCCATTCTCAAACGAGGGAATATAATGATAAGGGAAAGCATATTGACTTTCCTGGCTAACATCGCTCCGCTCAAAAATCTTTTTGTTTCGCATCCGCTTATCTTCGACCTATATAATGCTGTTTTCTTAAAACTCAGGATTTTTTAAAATTGGCAATTTGCTGTACGGTGCACGCCGTTCTTCTGCCGAGCGTTTGAATAACCGAAACCAAGGCTTTTCTAACGGCGAACTTCAAGAAAGACTTTATAGATTGAAATATCAATTTAGACTTATATATAATATCACTATCACCTTGCATTATCCGCCGGAAACAAGAAGAACCCTTTCGGATTTGACCAGTCATGAAACAGGTCGTTCCTATTTTAGCAAGCACATTGGCCTTTTGATTAGGATATTTAGAAAAATCTTCTTCAAAATCTTTCAAGCGCTTTCCCAACGCAAAAATGGCATCCTTAAGATTCTTTCTGGAATCGACACTGATCCTGTCTTCATGACCAACATGCACGCGCGCAAGAACCTTTGGCACATAATCAACACTGTAATATTTTGCAATCCTTCGGATAAAATCACCATCATTACCTCTTGGAAGTTCCTCATCAAAGTAACCAATCGTATTGATTACTTCGCGTTTGATAATAATTGTCTGACACCCGCCTATCGCCTGCTTGTCAAGCATTTCGACAAAAACATTACCACGCAACTTAGGGGCAAGAATACGTATTGATTTACTGTCCTCAAAATACTCCATCCAGGCATAAACCAAACCGATTTCCGGACTTGATTTTTCAATTACAGGCACTTGCACTGCTAATTTGTTCGCCGTCCATTCGTCGTCATCATCCAGGAAAGCAATATACTTACCTCTGGCCGTTCGCAATCCGGTATTGCGCGCCGCAGAAGCCCCCTTGGATTTTTCATGCTTTAGCAAGCGAATTATAGAGTCATTGAAACTGCGGATAACAGCCTCTGTATTGTCACTTGATCCATCAGAAATTACTATTACCTCAAAGTCTTGCCAAGTCTGAGCCAAAACGCTGCTGATCGCGCGCCGGAGCATTTCTGCGCGATTGTGTGTGGGGATGATTACGCTAACAACAGGAGCAGAGCGTTCTAAATTTTGGGCTATTATACGAGTAGTCATCGGATACGGCTCCAAAGATTCAAATAGCTGAATAAATTCGTCAGAAACACAAGCTGAATTTTTTCCGTGAAAGAAAGGGTTTTTGACCAGTACCCGTCACGAGGATAACGAAATTTTGGTAAACAGTTCCGCCATGAGAGGGTGCCATGTTCGAGCAGTCCTATGTACTCAAGTTCTTTTTGTCCAGCAGCCACGCGGCTTGATTTTTTTAGAATTTCTTTGAAAGAGGCGCGGGCCGGATGCTGAACTATAGCATCAGATATGTAAATCATTTTTTCGCCCGCAGTAGTTAAACGTCTACCAAATTCGTAGTCGCCTCCCGAAATTAGATTGTAACGGAACTCGCCATATCGATCGAAAAGTTCCCGGCGAGCGAAAAAATTCGCTGTGGCTGCGAATCCTGCCTGATCAATATAAGCCTGTTGATTCAGTTTGCGGGCAGAATCATAATATTCATAAATATTCGGACGGACAGATTTAAAGAAAAAAGTGATTCGCCCGCCGCCACATTTCGCTTTCTGATGTTGCAAAGCTCTGACTCCTGCTTCTATCCAGTTTTGTGCAGGCACACAATCAGAATCTGTGAATGCAAGAATTTTACCTCTCGCCACTCGCAGTCCCTTATTACGTGCAGCGTAAGAACTTTGGGTCTGCCTCTCAAAAACCAAACGCACTATATTCGAATATTCTGTACAATATTCCTTAATCACTTGGGGTGTGGAATCAGTCGAACCGTTATCGGCGATGATGATCTCGTACGAATCTTGCGGCAGAGTCTGGGTTAAAAGCGCATCCAAGACCATCCGGATGCGAATTGGATCATTGAATATAGGGATGATGATAGAAACAAAATCGCTCACGCTTTTTCCTCGAAATACAGTTTAGTGAAGTCCGATCTCAACCGTCTCCAAGACTTCCCGCGGCAGGCGCGTCAGTTCGTAGATTCGGGCGGTGTGGGTTTTTGAATCCTCGGTGTTTCTTTCCATTTTTCCCGTTTTCGAATTGAAACATCGCTTGAATTGCTCGGCGACCCAGTTTCGAGTCGTTTTGATAGCCACAGCCATGTCCAGGTTCTCCAGAACAAGTAGCGAATAGGGTATCTCGAATCCCGGAGGATTGTAAGGATAGCCGTACTTGTTGCCTTCAAGGCCGTTGCGGAAACTGTCGGTTTTCATATAGGCAATCATTCTTCCAAAACGATCGGAATCCCAGAATGGGTGGTCTTCGGTATGGGGTTTCAGGAGCGCGAACGCGTACATGTTGAAGGCATGGTAGCCGATGGATTTGTAGGTCTGGTTTTCCCGAAAGTGTTTTCTTATCACTTTTTCGGACTCGATCATTTCTGGAAATCGAAAATGTTTCAAAGCGCGAAGCAGGTTTTTCATTTGTTTCCTCACCCGGTTCTTGAATAGAAATTGTTCAGCTAACTGTTTTTCTAAAAGATGTTCGATCGGGTGGTAGAGGAGCCCGTTGGGCAATACGGTTAAATTCTTATCGAGACAGTCCATGAACCGAGTCACACGTTGAAGAATCTCGTCACGACGATCAGTCTTGATCATAGCGGCGCAGACGGCGAACCAGAGTTGGTGATTGAAAGTGGCATCGAACGACAAAATTTGCCCGTCGATCTCAAGGCGGTTCCAAAGTCCGCTTTCCTCGTCGAAAGGATGTTGGAAGAATACTTCTTCAGCCAGACGCGCGTATTTCGGGTCGTCGAACAGGCGCGAGGCTTCGGCCAGCGCCTCGAAGGTCCATGCCTGACCGATCAAACCGTTGCAGCTGTCTTTGGGGCCGTTGCGATGATGAAACGAAAAACCGTGAGGTCGCGCCGGTTCTGATAGTAAGTAATCGGCGCAACGTCGAGCGGCATCACGAAACTTCTCATCGCCTGTCCATTCGAATGCACGGGAAAAAGTAATGAGCCAGTGTCCAGTGTTGCGCACAGGCGACTCGGGATCGTTATATGGGCCGTTATGGCCAGCTGCCATCGCACCATTGCTAAATTTTGTTTGTTCCAACTTGGTGTCAACACATTGAAGGACAATTTGTAACAAGGTCGCCATGAACGCAATTCCCTTAAATTTGTATCCGCATTAGGGTGAGCTATGAATTGATAAAATCAACCGGAGGCTTTTTTGTTAGGCCAGAGTTTGCTGTGCATAAAAAATCAATACGCCCAAAATTTGTTGCTATTGAACACATCCATGCAACAAACCACATTCGCCAAAACTTTTGGTTCATGTCCTTCGAGCCCCTTTTCTGGATATTTCCACGGATAAATGAAGACGGAACAGGTCGAAAGCCAGTAAGAATGCGTTTTATCTTATTAATGAAAGTAACTTTATTGTCCTGCCAAATATTGGCTTGACCTCGGCCGACACGATGACATTTTTTCAGCAACGGCCAAAAACATCGTGCGGGGTAAGAGACCTCGGCTTCTTCCGAATAAACAATTTTGAAACCAGCACGCGTAGCTTTTCCGGTCCACATGACATCCATACCGGACCGAACATTCCCTGGAAAAAGCCCGATAGAATCAAATACCTTCTTCCGGACGAAAAGGTTGCCGCCTTTGGCCACCCCTCTATTCTCGACACTTTCTTTCATCTTTACATTGCTGATGGAATCGAACATCTCGGCCGTTGTCTTTTTCCCCCCAAGAAAAATGAAAGTCACCTTACCGCCGAGCAAATCCGCCTTCTCTTCAATTATTTTTTTCACGCCACGTTCAAGCCATAGAGGAGAAGCGAAACAATTCGCGTCAATCATCGCGATGATCTCGCCCTTGGCTACTATGATAGCTTTATTCCTTGCAGCGTAAGGACTTTGGACGCTGTTTTCTGCCAAATATCGAACAGGGTATTTTCGAATCACATCCGGCGTTTCATCCGTTGAACCATTGTCCACCACCAGTATCTCAAACCGATCTTTCGGGTAAGTCTGATCCAGGATTGCCTCTATACACCGCGCAATACGCACCGGCGAATTGCGTACCGGTACAACTACCGAAACGAACGAATCCAACACAGAAGTGTTTGCTTTTGCGTATTCCATATTCTATTTCCCAACTAACAAGTCTTAAATATTCTCACAAGCGCATCATCCCCATCGTCGATGCGATAGCACTATCGAGATCTTTTATCTATAGCGTCCTTTTTGCGCGAGCCCTAATTTTTTTTCTTACTTCTTACCTATCGCCTGTAACTGTTCGCCGATCCTTCACTGCCGACAAGATTCTCTCCACATGCTCATCCCAAGAGTTCCTTGCGAGCCAAGTCGAGTTGTTTAAGGGGCAATCTCCCTGAAGGCGACCGAGCAATCTGTCGAGAGCCTCAACTGCGTCACCCGTATCGTTTACCCGATAACTCTCGGCAACCCACCCTTCCATTTGCTCGGAAAAGTTCCCGATATCTGGATACACTACAGGCTTTCTAAATGTCGCGGCCATGGCCAAGACTCCGGAAGTCAAGCCCGCGCGGTGTGAAACCATGACAATATCTGCGGCGGAGAAATAGTAAGCAACACGATCGTTTGGAATCATCCCCAGATCATATCTACAGTCACTCCTACGCTTTCGAAGTCGGCTATTCCATCGAGCTATAAGACGGTCAAATACGTTAGTTGGATTGGTCTTTAACCTTCCCGCCACCAGAAGATACTTGTCAGCCCTATGCCACGTGGAAAACGCTTCTTCGGTCAGATCCAGTCCTTTGTACATCCGTATATTTCCAAAATGGAGTAGCACCGTTCTGTCTTGAGGGATCTTCAGCGTCTCTCGCGCATCGCATTGCCTAATATTACTATATTGAATAAGATAATCGCCATGAGGGCAGATGATGTTGGTTTTCCCGGCTACCACAGGGTATTCAGCGATCATTATATCCACAGAGGCTTGCCCATGATGCACTATAATGTCAGCCGCATCCATGACTTTGTTATAGACTCCACGATCAAATTCCTCGAGGTTCGATTCATGTGGCTTGATGTTGTGAACAGTCCACACAACTACCGCTCCATATCGCTTGAAATGCTCAAGACGTTCACGGACAGCCAAAAGAGTATCACCAAAAATGCACGAATCTCCCGGCATGCAAAGGCCCTCAGGCCATTGCAGGTGCACGATATCGGGACAATAGGTCGATTTGAAAAAGTTCGCAACACCTATAACTGTCTCACAATCCCTACCCTGATAGGCATTCATCAGTGATGGGATATAGGCATTCCGAATATCGTCTGCTACGATAAGTACTTTCTTTCTCATCTAAGATCTCTGAGCATATGATATGCTGGACGTATTAGCTTTCTGGCCAATTCATCGAAGCACTTTACTTTCACCTTAGTGTTGGATGCTATGAAGGTTCTGAGATCATGTGGTGGGAAATTGTATGAAGCCCGGATCTTTGGATTGCTGAAGTCCCGATTGATATTCCCATATACCACTTTCCCATCCATATCTTTATATACTCCTCCCTGCCTCGCGAACGATAAGACATTGTTCTCTTCCAATTCCTTATAGCCAGCGTGAAGTAAATTCGCAACTCCATCAACTGTCCCTTCCCATTTCCCTGGAAAAGGGGTCGGCATAAGGCGCGGACGAAAATTTCCTGTGTGAATATTTCCTAGAATTGCTCGCAAAGGACTATAGGGACGGAAAGCATCTACGTCATATCCAACATTTCCCGCATTATCGACCACAAAGAAGTGAAGCCCTGAATAGGTGTCCTTTCCATGACTCACCTGTTGATTAAGCATATAGCGAATTGTCCCATCATCTAAGTACCGCACGATCAAATCAATTTCTTCTGGCGTATATGCCCATGGATACTGTTTACCTTTGTAAGTTCCTATGAATCGCCGGACGTGGACTACGAACCCATGTTGCGAGAAAAACTGAATATCTTCTTCAAGATGTGGCAAGTACTTTGGATAGGCAACATAAACGATAGGTACCTCGACCTCATGCTCACGGAGAAACAATATCCTCCGCAAAAACTCAGTTCGTTCTACCATGCAAGGGTGGTACGAAGCATTTATGTGTAGACGCCCCTCTTGAACAGTCCGACTTTTGGCAATCATCTCCTGATTATAGGAAACGTTACTTGTCATTCTTAATTCCCAGTTAGCCTCGGAATTAACCATCTTTAAAACATCGGGAAACTTGTCCCCATAGGTCGGTTCGCCAAAAGCTAAATAGAACACCACGTGTTGATTGCCGAACGCCTCCTTGAAACGTTCATGCCATTGTTCTATGTACCCGGTAAAGCGGTCTTTTGGATTGTGTAAACCAATGTAATAACAATAAGGGCATCTATAGTTACATTTTGCTTCATGGCCATTATATTGCCATAAGACGGTAGTATTGCGCCGAGGAACGATATACATTAATGATTGGCATATTATTTCATATCCGATTTTATTCGGATGTATATGATCTCTAAGCCCTTTTTGAGGTTTGGCCAATTCACGTTTCCACAGGGCATTCATGTCTGCTATTTTTATTCTTTTTTCATACGCAATCTCCCTAACTGCTTCACTATAATCATCTACTTCGCAGTTATATTTACGCTGGTTAAAATCGTAGCTCGGAATCACTGTATTGATAATAACGCGTGTTCCAGCCGCCTCAAATGAGTCCAGCATCATGACTAAATTCTTTTTATACTCTTTTCTCCCCACCCCCTTGCGCCAATCATTCATCCCGAATCCAATTACTGCTACATAAGGTTTTTCATCGACAAGCGGTTGAAGACGCGTAAGACCATCACGCGAGGTCTCCCCCACAACACCTGCGTTTATAATGGTAAGATCTATTTCCGGATAATCTCTTACGAATTTTTCTACAAAAATATCTGTCGTGCCTTTAATAATTGAGTCACCAAAAAATATTATTTTACATGGATTTTCCATAACATTTTCCTGTTTTATTACAAAACTAACGAGAACATACCGTTTAAAACATCCCGAGTCGATTGCTGTTCTTGTGTAACTCTTTCAGTTAAATCGCGATTCACGGAATCATAGTTGTTTATGATAAAGTTAAAATAATTTTCCAAGCGATCTGCTAAAGGGACATTCATAGGCAGTACGAATCGCTCTTGCCCAATGGTCCGCATATATTGACCAACTTTGGGCATATACTCCAGCGCGATCACCGGTATTCCCATCGCACTCGGCAATACCACTGCATGTAGACGCATTGCTAATACCACATCTATTTCTTCAAAGTCTTTTAAAAATTGCGTGACAGATGGACAAATCTCTACGCATTGAGTTCGATCACGGTGCATCATACGAGACATGACACTTTTATTGATTTCACGGTCATCATCATAGGATATATCTCGCATAGGATAAAAGATCAGCTCTGCATCATACCGCTCTGAAACCTTATCAAGGGCAAATGCCAACTCATCAAGGATTTGTTCAAAAAGCACATCATCTTCCGTCTGCATCTTTGACTGAAACCAATGCCTAAGACAAATTCCCACTCGCGGTTTACGGTCAGATGGGAGTTCGCGGTTTTTGGGGGTTGCCAACAGAATTGCAGGATCTCCGGAAACATGAATCTCTTTTTTAACTCCAATGCCCCTGAGATAGTCGGCCGACCGCTGATCACGAACAGATATATAATCTACCTTGGAAACAGTATCAGCGATCAGTCGGCGTGAGTCGTCGTGACGAATTTGATCAACTCCGACAAAAAACAAAGCTGTTTTACGATGCAGCCGCAATGAAGAGCGAAGGAGGCTTAACCAAATCCGAACCCTCGAAGAGTCTGGGCCGTAGTCATGGAGAAGTCCTCCTCCACCGAGAATGAAAAGTTGATTCCGCCAAAGATTCCACTGTTGGAAAATCCACCGTTTTCTCCCTGAAATGGCAGGTTGACTTTCAATGCAATATTCATCTCGAACCCGGTCGGGTCTTCGAGAATAGACCACCGGCGTGAATCCCTTAACCGCACGTCTCCCCTCCTGGAGGAACACGTGAAGTAGCGCTTCATCACCGAGATTCTGCATACCGTAAAAGCCGTGAATTCCTATCCGTTTTGTCATTGATATGTTACCTTAATCAAAGAACTAATCGTCGGATGGTCCAGGCTTTGACAAAACCAAACCACATATACCCCGATCAGGCAAATCGTTCGTCAAGACATAGGGCCTGAGATAACGCTTATACACAAAAACATCATTATTGTGATAAGCACGACCATATTGGAGCCTGCGCTTGGTGTATTCTTGAAAATCAAAACCTTCTTTAAGACCATATATCTTTTTTCTTTTTACACTCCCCCCCAAATCCGCCCAGATGGCGACAATTTGCTCCTCAATAGTTTTGTCGTCATAAACTCTTTGGTAGAAATACTTGCCGTCGTCATTTCTGGGCACATCAAGTGCATATGTATTGAAATCACGATATTCTATACGGTACTTCCGGGCAACTGGGAAAGTCAGTACAAGGTTACCATTCCTGTGTAGAAGGTTCC
>Ga0114922_10001752_pt1 | contig 20562 bp, 22 predicted proteins | sample AartaG_FD_100975 | JGI IMG/M metagenome (GOLD analysis project Ga0114922, IMG submission 100975) | Deep subsurface microbial communities from Aarhus Bay to uncover new lineages of life (NeLLi) - Aarhus_00045 metaG | ecosystem: Environmental > Aquatic > Marine > Oceanic > Sediment | place...
GTTACTTTCAGGATTGATAATAAGCCAGCGAGAGAGACACCCGAAGAGGAAAAATGACTTGGATACAAAGGAACAAAAGAGGCGGAGTCCATATTGGTGTGATGGCAGTGCATGTTCTTATATTCATGATTATCCTCTTGGTGATGGGTTTTGTTCTTAAGAGCACCACTGAGAAATACATAGGCAGCTTTACCACTTACCACAAGCCCATTCTCTGGAAGATTTATTCTTACAGGGTTATTAACACCTGCCTTGCCTATCAGGACCCTGTTACCCATCGTTATTATCCCGGCATTGTTGATTATTCAAAGTATAATCAGGAGACTCTTGACGCCTGCTTTGCTGATACCAGTGTCAAGTCATTCAATATCCAGCTCAAAAACCTGGAAAAGCCCGAGGATTACCCAAGAATCCTTGTGGGCTTTGGAGCCTCCCAGAATATCCGACCTTATTCTGTGTGGATAAAGTATGAAGATGGAAGCATGAGTAAAGGAGAATTATTGATAGGTGTATCATGAAGTTCAGGATAACTAAAAAGGGATTCATGCAGGTGGTTGTTGAGATAGCAGTCTCTCTCTTGGTCTTGTTCATAGGCGTTGTGTTTTTGAACACGCTTGCTGCTAATAATGATTTGGAGAGAGAGGAGCTGGGCAAGGCCTTTATGAATGAGGCAAATGCTGAGAACCTCATCGGCCTCTATCTAAAGCAGCCAGTTGAAGTCAATAATGAAATATTAACCATGGCTGACTTCACTGTGCTGGCAGCCTTAAACAAGGGCGATTATAGGCAGGCTTGGGAGGATTTTACATATGACTTTTTTTATACTAATCAGATGAAGACAGAGATACGAGTTTATCTTGGAAAAGAAAAAAGGCTTGAGCAAAAGGTTGTGACTGATTTTTGGAAAGCAGCAAAACAAGTACAATATGTAAGTCCGACCGACCCTCAGCAAGGTGTTGTCAGATGGTTATATGACCTCTTTAAAAAAGATGAGCACAGCATATCAACCTCATACCTGCCTTCTCCTTCAGGCACCCTGAGAATTGAGATAAGGAAGTTTTATCAACCATGGAACTAAAAATACTAAGACAAAAAAAAGCACAGACCTTGTTATTACTACTCCCAGCAATATTCTTTATAATAGCCTTAATAGCCTTTTTCTTGTTCTCTGCCCCTAGGATTGATGATTTTATTGGCGGAAAACAGGCAGCTGTGATAAGGACTGTTGGCAAGGGAGAGCAGGAGCTCAGCTTTGTAGACACCTCTGCCAGGCTTGCTGCTTGGAAGAGCATATACGACCTTGCTGATAACGGTGGCTTCTTCTTTGACACTGGCGACGAAGTAGGGCTCACACCAGAGGAATATCCCTGCGACAAGTTTGTTTATAATCTCTGGAGTTCAAAGGCTGACACCTGCTGGCCTACGAGTGATGAAGTAGAGGGTGCCTACAAGAAGCACCTTGACAGGAATATCAAGACAAGATACTTTACACAGCAACCAGCTCAGAGGCTTAGCAGAGTTAACTATGATTATCAGCTGGACAAGGATGCCAACACCAATCATCTGGTTATCAGGGGCTTGACCAATAATAGTGTTCCTATAAAGATTGTATATGAAGAAACAGTTATTGAGGAAAAACTTATTTCAGAGGATACTTTTATAGAAGAAGAGCCCATCACCAAGTGCTGTGATGGTGCTTGCGTTGTTGAGGTCGCAGACACCTACTATGACAGATATGGCTCTGGCAGTCCCTCTAATCTTCCTTATGTGTGGGGAGGAGAGACCCCTTATAATGTTGAGCAAACCCGGAAAAAAACCAAGGACTCAGAATCCTTTTTCTATGGTGTATCTGTTACACCTGAACAGCCAGGCAAGGGCATTCCAACTGTCCCTGGCTTTGACTGTTCAGGCTTTGTGTGGTGGGTGTACAAGCATGCAGACATGCCTGACTTTAAGAGGGTAAGAATGGCAGCAGGAGGATATGAGGACATAGCTAAGAAAAAGGGTTACAATCAGATATGCGGCTCTAACACTGGCCAGTGCACCCTGGAGGATATTGAGAAGAATGCAGAGCCAGGAGACCTGTTATTCATACACAACCCAGATCATATTGCCATATACCTAGGCAATGGTCAGATAATAGATTCCTCAAGCTCACAGAACGGGATTGACAAGAGACCTGTTCCAGAGTCTTGGCTACAAGACCTGAAGGTCTACAGGTTCTCTTATAACACAGGATGCGAAGAAACTCAGCCCGACCTTGATGCAACCCAATACTTTACACCAGAAGAGATAGCTGAGATTAAGGAAGTGATTGCAGAGGATGACTACAACCGGGTGATGCAGTACGATGACTTAATCCAGAAGGCTGCGAGGAGATATGATGTTCCTCATGCCTTTATCAAGGCAATGATTATGCGAGAGACCAGGGGATACTCAGATGCTGTTTCTGGCAGGGAGCCAGGATGCCTGAGCGGCGTGGGTCTAGGACAGTTCAGATACACAACAGCAATTAATACTAACTTTAGAGATGTCTTTGGCTCAGGAGTGACCAAGTGCGGCTGCTGCGGGGGCTCATACCAATCAAGCGCTCCTATCGGATGCACCGGCGGTCATAACTGCCCCCCAACTGACCCAAGGCTTGATGCTGAGAAGTCAATCAATGCAATAGCTGCTTATATAAAAATAAATAGGGAGATGTTCAGAGAATATTCAGATAAGGATGCCTTTGCAATAATGGCCTACTTCAGAGGACCAGGCGCTACCAAGAAGTCAATTGAAAACACCAAGAAAGCCCTGCGCACAGATGACCCCTCCTGGCTTGATGTTGTTAAGTACTTTGATGAGAAGAGCAGAACAGAGGGGGGAAGCACTGTTGAGAACTATGTGCAGGGAGTGCTTGACTACTATGCAGCCTTTGGAGGAGGCACTCTTAGCTCTGTCTCAACCTTCAAAGGAGTCAAGGTGAGCTTCTCATCAAGAGATATTGGATATTACTATGTTAACCCCAGCTTCACAACAGAGGTAAACTATGACTTAGGAATATATGAAGGTCTTAATGCCTGGGCTAGGCAGACACACCAGGCTTGTTCAGGAACCCAGAAGGACCTGACAGAATGTGTTGAGGAAGAAAAGGAGAAGCACAATGATGCTGTTGCTGCTGCTCTTGAATCATTATCATCAAGCAATATGATGGGTGTGGGTGTTTTTAACATCCTAAATCTGGCTAACTCCAACCTGTTATTTAGGTTTAACGAGCCGTCACACTCTTTATGCGATGGAGAGAGCGCAGATTACTATAAATTTATTGAGAGCTTTGAGGGATGCTTGGACCATAAACTCCCTGGCTGCTACTGCTCTATGCCTGGTGGCCTGAAATTCTACAAGATGAACCTATCCTCAAAGAGAATTGTACTCTACAATGAGACAGACGCTATTGTTAATGTGTATGATTTCTCTGATAAAAAGAAATTCCTTCTTAAACATGAGGGAAAAGAAATTGATTATATAATAGTATATGGGCGTGGCATAGGTAAGGATTATACCATGGAGTACTATGATAATGGTGCTCAGGTAGACAGAAAAACCAACAGGGACAACCTCTACTTTGTTAAGAACGGAGAAGAGTTGGAAGACCTGGTTTATAATCTTAATGAGCTCCAGAAATGTGACTTAAAGGGCTCTAGGCACAAGTTCAGGTTCTGTGCAGTCTCGCCCCACAAGATTCCCAAACAGGAGGACAAGAAACTTTATTTTAAGGAAGTGGCTGTTAAGTTTGCCTTGGACCTGCATGACCCTCCCCCTCCAGATATTGACAAGTCAAACAGTGAGGATATTGCATTAACCCCTGAGAAGGAGGATGAGCTCAAACAGACAGACTTATTGCCAAAGGAAAAGAAGTGCGAGGGCCTTGGCAATGCCAAGTTCAAGCTCTCAACATCTACAAAAGACATAAAGCCTGCTTATGAGAGCTTTATCTCAAGCTTGGTGACCAAGCTGGTGCCTCAGCTGGGGGTGCTGCTCTTTGTCAAGAACTTCTTTGTGGCTCAGAACGAGCTTCCTGCACTTATTAATGTTGAGCTTGATTTGAATGGAGCCTCAGAGGATTGCGATATAATTGGCATTGCCTATAAGTGCGGTATTGGAGTGAGGCCTCTGAAGAATGGCAAGTTTGACTTTTCTAATCCGACAGGTTATATAGATATATCAAGTAGGTTTAATGCCAATTCAGGCTTTTCCTGCAGTGCTCCTGACAGTTGTATAAGCTTCACCAATCCAGACGGCTCTCTAATAGACGGAAAGATAAAGTGCACCAAGCCTAGCATAGATAAGAGTGCAGACATTGTCAGTTTCAGCATAAGCAAATGCACAAACCCGATTATGCAGTACAAGAAGATGTCGGGTCTGGATATCATAACCTCTGCCCTGAGCGGCTTTGGCTATTACTTTGGATTCGCCTATGTTGATGCCAATGGTAATTATGGAAGAGCAACTGTGGAGAGCATAGAGCTTCCCTCTGTGATGGACCAGTTAGAGGAACAGCTGGGCCTTAAGAACATCTTGTTAATAAAAACAATAGTGTTTGGCAACTATGAGAATGTGTTTGCCCTGCTGGGCTACGGCGATGAGTTCCAGTTCGTTAGGAATGCCATGGCTGCTGCCTCTCTTGACAGAATTCTCTATAATCTTAAAGGAGCTGCTCTTAACGAGGTCTATGATGAGATAGGCAGGAACATCAGGAACGAGGATGCTGCAGAGATTATAACAGACCTGGCAAGGGATGCTGCTGATGGTGACCTTGATGCTGAATACACACAGATACTACTTGATGAGCTAACAGACGGCCTTGCTGAGGAGGAAATTGAGAAGGCCATGGAGGAATTAGCCAAGGCAGAGGGCGCTGTAGATAATGTGATTGATTACCTGGATGAGCTTCCTGATGAAAAGAAGCTAGAAGTACTAGAGGCAATGGGTGAGAACATAGATGACCTGAGCGAAGAGGTTTATGAGGAATCAGAGGGATATATAATAATAACTGGCTCTGTTACTGCTCCTGTGGGTGTTGGGATTAATCGTGCTAAGCTGGATGATAAATGGGATGAGGTCATGGATAGTGCAAGGACTAATAGGGACAAGCTTGCCAGACTCCTCAGAGCCCTTAACCCCGAGGATAAACTTGAGCTCATGCAGCACATGGTTGCCAATGCTCCTGACAAGATGCTCAAAGTGATTGTGGATTCTGTGAGCAGTAGCAAGAAGGCCGAGGCCCTGAGAAATGTGTTGGAAGAGGTTACTGATAAGGAGGATGAGCTTGCAAGATTGATAGCCAATGCCTCTCCTGAGTATGCTAAAAAGGCAGCCCTTGATTATTTCCTTAACCAGTATCCTGAGTACAAAGACCTCTTTAATCTCTTCGAAGATTTCGGAGGAGTTACGTGTTAATTCTTTTTAGGGTTCTATAAAGCTTTGCTTTTTAGAAATCAAAAAATCTCCGATTTTTTGGTCCTAAAAATCTTTGATTTTTAGAAAAGTATTTAAAATACCCCTTAGTTTTCTTTCTACATACTTGTTTAAGGGTGGTTCAATGATTAATATGCCTTTAGCGCAGATAAAAGAAAGAATTTCTCAGAAAGCAGACTTGACAGAAGGGGAGATAGACCAGAGAATAAAAGCCAAACTAAAGCAGTTATCAGGCCTAATCTCAGAGGAAGGGGCAGCCCATATCCTTGCTAATGAGCTGGGAGTGAAGCTCTTTGAGATGGGAGAAAAGCTCCAGATAAAGAATATACTGCCCGGCATGCGCAATGTTGATGTTGTGGGCAAGGTGCTTCAGACATATGAGCTCAGGGAGTTCAAGACAGAGAAGCATGCTGGCAAAGTGGCAAACATGCTCATAGGAGATGACACAGGCATTATCAGGGTTGTTATGTGGCAAAAACAGGCAGATAATGTTAACAAGCTGAAAGAGGGAGATGTTATTAAGATAAGAGGGGGATATGTAAGGAACAATCAGGGAAGAAAAGAAATCCATCTGAGCGAGACCTCAAAATTAATCATTAATCCTCCTGGCGTAGAAGTCGAGGTAAAGCCCTACACCCCTCCTGTTGCTGTTAGAAAGAGCATTGCTGATATAAAAGAGGATGATGCTAGTATTGAGGTCCTGGCAACTGTGGTCCAGGTATTTGATATCAACTTCTTTGAGGTGTGCCCTCAGTGCAACAAGAGAATAAGGCTTAAAGAGGATGGCTTTGCATGCCCAACCCATGGTAAGGTAGAACCAGCTTATAATTATGTACTCAACCTTTATCTTGATGATGGAAGCGATAACATAAGAGCTGTTTTCTGGAGGGACCAGATAGAACAGCTCCTGGACCTGGATAAATCGCAAATAATGGTTTTCAAAGATGACCCTGCCAAGTTTGAACCTGTGAAAACAGAGCTCCTTGGGAATATCATGAAAGTAGATGGAAGAGCAAATAAGAATCAGAACTTTGATAGAATAGAGCTGGTGGTGAGCAAGGTTGACAAGAGCCCTGACCCAGATGAAGAGATAAAGAAGCTGAAAGAGGAAGCAGAGAAAGTGGTTGCACAGGAAGAGGAGGCTCCTGCAAAGGCTAAAGAGGCTGAAGAGGTTGAAGAGACTAAAGAGACTAAAGAAGAGAGGCGAGCAGAGCCTGAAGAACCAGTGAAAGTAGAAGAAAAAGAGGAAGTGGCTGAAGAACCTAAGAAAGAAGAGCCAGACACAGTTGAAGACAACCTTGAGGATCTCGATTTAGACAAAGAGTTAGAGGATATTGGATGATAATTTGATTTTTAGAAACTTTTTTATACTACTAATCCCAACCTTATTCTTAGAATGGCTAAAAAGAAGAATGATAGCCCTGTTTTTGAGATATTCGTTGTTCTCGCAATAGTTGCTATTGTAGCTGTCACAGGCCAGGTGCTTGTTAATATGGATAAGGCACCTGCTCCAAAAGGCTTTGGTAGTGATGAGATTACTGGTTTTGCTGTTGCAGAATACGAGGAAGAAGTTGAGGATGACTTCCTTGACCTTGGTGTTAGGGAGATTGTTGTTAATCCACCAACCCCAATTATTGGGGAATCTTTCAAAGTGCTTGTGAGAGTGGAGAATAAAGGCTTTACTCCTATCAAGACTCCTTTCTATGTCGAGCTGAAGCTCATGCCTAGGGGTAATCTAGAGCCATCAGTATTCACAAGTGTTGTGACCGAAATACTAGAGCCTGGCAGGACCTCAAGTGCTGTTTTCAACATGGCTGCAGTTACTAGTGAAGGACCCATGAAGATAATTGCAACTGCAGATTCTACTGCAAAGCTGCCGGATGATAACCCTTCTAATGATAGGAGAAGCAAAACAGTTATAATAACCAGCCAATAGACTATTTCTTAAGATGATGTTGGTGACTCATATAAGCTTTGCCTTCCTCTTAGGATTATTAATGATAAGGTATCTCCCTGTTTCTGTGAATAATTATCTTTTATTAGCAGTCATAGTGCTATCATGCATTCTGCCGGATATTGACTGCAAGTATTCCCTTATTGGCAAGAGATTAAGGCCCTTAAGTCTGCTATTCAAGCATAGAGGCTTCTTTCATAGCATAATCCTGGCTGTAATCCTCTCTATAATCTTATTCATATTTACCAGGAATTCATACTATGCCTTGGCAGTTATTGTTGGCTTTGTTTCACATCTCTTTTTAGACAGCCTTACAAAGTCAGGCACCACCCCTTTCTGGCCCAGCAAAATGAGAATAAAGGGAAGGTTAAGGACAGGCAGGTTAGTCGACTGGATTTTACTGATTATCTTTCTGGGATTAAGTTATGTACTGCTCTCATCTTAGATATTCTATCTATACTGTTTTTCTATCTATACTCTATCTATCTTATCCAAACAAGAAACTAAAGACATAGATTTTCTCAAGAATGCTCACATTGTTAAGAACCAGGGTTTCTACCAGTGCACCGATAAGAAAGACAATGATTGCTATTATGAACAGGACATAATTATTATAGAATACCTTTTTCAGTCTCTTCTGCTCAAACAATCTTCCCATTGAGTATATCATAACAGTTATTATAATAATGCTTATTAAATGGAAACCAACCATGCTCTTTGCTCCAAGAAGGTATTTGTAGAAGTATAAGAAGAGGAGGATTAGAGCTGTTCCTGTGATAATATAAAAAATAAAGTTTCTTATGCCAGCTTTATGCTTGATAATCTCATTTGATATTATGCCTCCTGAGATGGCTGATAATATATAAGCCCCTCCTTCTAAGATTACATGAGGGAGGGTTATCACCAGAATTAGGAAGAGATACCACCAAGGATTCACATTACCGTACCAGGCAGAAGTCAAGGCCCGATACCCAAACAAGGCTCCCCAGCTGCTGGCATTCCATGTGATAAAGAATATGGCTCCATCACCTGCTATGATTGCTAATAGGAAGCATGCTAGCAGCACCCACCAGTTATTTGCCAGGATGCCTATCATTGTGCCTATATCAAAGGCCCTGCCTCTAAGAGCAGGGTCAACAAATAACTGCTCCTTAAATATATTGAATGTATTAAACCCGAGCTGGGGCAGGATAAAGGAGTAGAAGGCATAGGTTAGATATATTCCAAGGAAAATAGCGAAATAAACCCTTATTGCCTGGTTGTTCTTAAAGAAATGCTTGAGTGAAGCGAACTGCTTCAGATTAAGCCTCTTCTCAGTCTCCTCCTCGCGCTCCTCTTTTTTAAGCATCTTCTGGAGATAGGGAAGGATTAGTAGAGAAGTAAAGATTACAGACACAATACCTGAATTAGCGCCGAACAAGAGCCTCGCAGCAATTATTCCAATAGTTGAATATATGACTGCTATAAGAAAGGCATAGCCAATCTTTTTCTCCAGCCAGTTCTCAGGGAATAAGTGCTCAAGTACCATAGAGAAATCTTTTATTTACTAATATAAAAAGATTTGGATTAATCTATTTTATACTTTAACCTTGACTTAAAGTAACCTAATTAGGCTTCTTGCCTTGGTTTGTCTGGGTTCCATAACATATACGCTCTACTATCTCCCCTGAAACACCAAAACTAAGGCAGCAGTTAGCACATCCATGTGGATCATCGAAAGACCTACAAAAGCTGTTGCATTCTTTCATTGCTTGCATAGGTTTTTCTCCTTTTGCCTCACCAATGATGTTTCCTTCTTCATCAACCACCAACACGGTCTCTTCTGCCTTTGCTTCTCTTAAAGTAACTGATAGACTTATCATTGCTACTATTGCTACAATGGCCACTATTGCTATCATTACAAGAGAAAAATTTGTTTTCTCTTTAGCCATTTTTTTCCTCACCTCTGACTTAGTTTTAATTAATTTTAATTGAATTAGCTTATGCACCCACTTGTATCAAACATACAAGTTGCAGTATCACATGCAAGAACACCACCAGTAAAGTTTCCTAAATCAACGCAGGTCATACCACCAAGGTCATCTTCATCGCACTCTTCTGGCGGCACCTGGATACCATCGCCGCAGTAGCCTGCATATATACATTGCCCCCAGGTACAGTTAGGTGTGCAGTTCTGCATTCCTGGGCGGCCGGCATAGTCAACACAGGTCCTATAGTTTCCGTCACATTCCTCTCCCGTCTCTACAATTCCGTTTCCACAATACGTAGGAGAGGTGTTCAGGCAGGCACCTCCTTGGCACCCATATGGGCAGGTGTAGACCATTGTTCCAACAGCCGGCTTCTTCCTGACAGTGTAGCAATACTTCTCATTTACTTGTAAATTGCTTCCTGAGCATTCATCATAATAGGCTTGGTCTCCCAGGGTTACATATCCGCTCGTGTAGTAAGCCAGGCCTCCGTCAGAGTCAGTGCAGGTTTTTGGCTTTCCGCCATCTCCAGGTTTTCCTGGCTTTCCGCCCTTTGCCTCACCAATGATGTTTCCTTCTTCATCAACTATAAGGGCTTGTTGAAGCTCTGGTTCTGTTGTTGAATATGCTGTTCTTGGATTAACATTGTTCAAGAGCAACACAAATATAGCCACAATTGCTACGATAGCGACCATTGCTATCATTGTATAAGAAGAATCCCTCTTTCCCTTAGTCATGTTTCACACACCTCATTATATTCATGTAACTATTAATATTTAGGCTTTTGATTTAGATGTTTATAAAAATTTCGCACTGGACACACTGGACAGGGGTTGACGCAGGGTATATAAACCACCAAGCCCTTCTCTTTGTTGAGGTAAGGATGTAATACTTGCCTTATTCCTTCTTTTTTAGAAGGAAAACCTCCAGCTCTCTGGCGCCTTAGCAGTGCCTAACCAAGAGGGCTTTGAAATAAGAACCGAAAGGAAAGGAGGCGATGAATATGGAAGGAAACACCCCTGTAAAAAAGTTTAAGGCAGGAGCTATTTCTGCAACAATCTGGGAAAACCAGAGCAAGAATAAGCAAGGAGAGAGCATAAGCTACAATAGTGTTAGCTTTGACAGGAGCTACACGGATGCTAATGGAGAATGGCAGAAGACTAATTCATTAAGAACAACAGACCTGCCAAGAGCCGTGCTTGTTCTTAACAAGGCTTATGAATTCCTTGCACTGAACAGCCCGGACACTAGTGCTGAATAAGAGGTGATATTTATGCAGCAACTGCGAACAGTTAAAAAAGTGGAAAAATTTAAAACAAAGAAAGAGGTTCCAAACACAATGGCTTCTAAAAAACAAGAGAAAGAGCTGAAAATAGAAGACCTACCCGGTATTGGGGCGGCTAGTGCTGAGAAGCTCAAGCTGGGAGGCTTTGATAACATGATGAGCATTGCAGTAGCCACTCCTGGTGAGATTATTAATACAGCTGGAGTTACTGAGGCAACTGCAAGAAAAGCAATCAAGGCAGCAAGGGATGGCATGGGCATGGGTTTTCAGTCAGGCATTGACTTGATGAAGAAAAGAGAACAGGTACAGAAGATAGGCACTGGAAGCAAAAACTTTGACACTCTCCTTGCAGGAGGAGTGGAGACCGGTGCTATTACTGAGTGCTTTGGCCAGTATGGAAGTGGAAAAACTCAGATTGGGCATGTGTTAGCAGTTCAAGCTGTTTCTTCAGACCCTGATGCTGTTGCTGTTTACATTGACACAGAGAATACTTTTAGACCCAACAGAATCATTCAGTTTGCACAAGCACTAGGACTTAAGCCTGAAGATGTTTTGAAAAACATTAAGGTTGCAAGGGCTTTTAACTCTGACCACCAGATGCTCCTTGCTGAGAAGGCTGAGGAGCTCATAAAGCAGGGCTTAAAGGTTAAGCTCATAGTTGTTGACTCGCTCACAGCTCATTTCAGAGCAGAGTTTGTGGGCAGAGGCACCTTGGCCGAGAGGCAGCAGAAGCTCAACAAGCATATGCACACCCTCTCAAAGCTTGCAGATATGCACAACCTAGCTATTTATGTCACCAACCAGGTTATGGCAAAGCCAGACATGTTCTTTGGAGACCCAACAGAGGCTATTGGCGGTAACATAGTTGCTCATAACAGCACCTACAGGATTTATCTGCGAAGAGGCAAGAAGGGCACAAGAGTTGGCAAGCTTGTGGATGCCCCTGACCTGGCTGATGATGAATGCATCTTCAAGATTACAGAGAAGGGCATAGAGGATGCTTAAGCCCTCTTTTTCTTTTTTTTCAATTTTTTTCAATTAACTTTATAAATAAAACCGTGTTTTTGTGTTCTAAATACACTTAGATATGGAGGATATGAAATGTTTGGAAAAAGACGAAGTTTCGCCCCTGTTAGAGAGGGTGATGAGTTGGATGTAAAGATAGAGGCTGTTGGTGAGAAAGGCGATGGAATTGCTAAAAAGCAAGGATTTGTTCTTTTTGTACCCAACACAAAAGAGGGCGACGAAGTAAGAGTTAAAGTGACCCGAGTTCTTAGGAATGCAGGCTTTGCAGAGGTTATTGGCGGAGCAACCGCTCCAGTAGCAGATGAGAAGCCAGCAGAGGAGGAGGGTGCAGAGGAAGAAGTAGCAGAGCTTGAGAAAGAGTCTGAGGCTATGGATTCAGAGAACTTTGGTGAAGAGGCTACAGAGGAACCAGAAGAGACACCTGAGGAGCCTGCAGAGGAGGAAGCTCCTGCTGAAGAGAAAGAGGAAGCTGAAGAACCTAAAGAAGAGGAGGAAGCTCCTGCTGAAGAACCTGAGGAGCCTGCAGAGGAGCCAGAAGCAGAGGAAGTTACAGAGAAGGCAGAGGCCCCTGCTGAGAAACCTAAAAAAGGGGGAAAGAAAAAATAAGTTAGCTCAATAAAAAGTTTTTAATATTATTATTTTTTTCTCTTTATTCTTATGAGACTATTCATAGCAATAGACCTGCCGGATGATGTAAAGCAGAGCATTGAGGAGTTGAAGGCTTCTTTTAAGGGTATAAAGGGTGTTAAGCCTGTAAAAAAGGAGAACATCCATTTAACTATGAAATTCCTTGGGGAAGTAGAGGGGGGTAGAGTGAATAAAATCACTACAGCCCTGAGCCAGATAAAATTTGAACCCTTTAAGTTGTCAATAAACAAGCTGGGTTTGTTCCCTAATGAAAAAAGGATAAGAGTCCTATGGGTTGATGCAGGACCAGAAAAGCCATTGGTTGAATTAAAGCAGGAGATAGACAAGGCACTGCCTGATTTTAAGGATGACTACCCCTTTCAGAACCACCTGACCTTTGCAAGGGTTAAGTATATTGCCTCTGATGATGATAAAAAAAGGTTACTAGAGTTGATTACTAACAAAAAAGTTGAGAAGAAAGAGTTCTTGGCAGATAAATTCACGCTCTATAAGAGCACTTTGATGCCTGAAGGGCCGGTGTATGAAGTTCTGGGGGTGTTTCCGAATCCAGAAACTTTATAAATATCTTACTCGTTCTCCCTCCTGAAAGCCCTGCTGAGGGGAAAGCCGGAAGGGACTCTTGGCAAAACTGCTTTTGGGCGATAAATAAGAGCAGTAATAGAGTTTTTTTCTGTTACTGTTAATCAAGGTGATAAATATGGCAGATGAAGGACAATTACTCATACCAAATGACGAGTACCTAAAGTCAGGAATACATATAGGTACCAAGTTCAAGACCAAATACATGGAGAACTTTATCTATAAGACCAGGCCTGACGGCCTTAGTGTGCTCAATGTACAGCAGATAGACGTTAGGATAAGAACCCTGATTAAGTTCCTCTCAAACTATGCTCCTGGAGAGATAATGGTGGTTGCTAGGAGAGAGAATGGCTGGAAACCAGTCCAGCTCTTTGGTGAATTAACAGGGGTAAAGGTGTACACAGGGAGGTATCCTCCGGGAATACTGACCAACACCCAGCTGAAGAAGTTTACAGAGACCAAGATAATGATTGTCACAGACCCCTGGCCTGACAGAAACGCTATAGTGGATGCCATGAAAATGGGCATACCTGTTGTTGCTTTCTGCGATACCAACAATCAGACCAATAATATTGACTTTGTGGTGCCCTGCAACAACAAGGGAAAGAAGAGCCTTGGCTTGATCTTCTGGCTGCTCACCAAGGGCTACATGGAGGAGAGGGGCATGATTAACAAAGGAGGGTTTACATATACCCTTGATGACTTTTCTGAAGAATAAGAAGCAAAATTATTTTTTCCTAACCTCTATTATCCCCTCATCAACTATCCTGAACAGCACGCTCTTACCTTCTTCTATGCTTCTGTGTTTTTTTATTATTGCTACTCTATTACTCCCGCTCTTCTTCAGTTCTATCAAGCACTTGCTGATGTTTCTGATAATGTTGCCTCCCACCAACTTGACCTGGTCCTTGTTCTCAAGGTCAGCATACACTTGGGTTGTTGTTATGATGGGGATATTGTGCTTTCTGGCAATCTCTAAGAGGCTCCTCATCTGGCTAACCAAAGCATCATTTAAGTCCCTGTTACCATCTTTTTTTAGTTCAGCCCTATAGAGCATGGTTATGGTATCCACAAAAATAGCTCCGATATCCTTTTTTATTAATGAGCTGAGCTTGCTCACTGCCTGCTCCTGTTCTCTGAACTTGGTGGGTTTGAGAAAGATTATTTTTTCCAAGGCTTTCTTGTAATCATGGCATATCTGTTTGAATCTTGTCAGAGAAAAGCTGCCCTCTGTATCAATGTAGATAACTTTCTGGCCTTTCACACTATTAGCAATGCATAAAAGGCAGATATTGGTTTTTCCACTGCCTGCAGGCCCGTAGATAGTCGTGATAACGCTCTTGTCATACCCTCCTTCTAAGAGCCAGTCCATCACAGCAGTGCCAGTGCTGACTTTTGTCTCCATAGGGATGAGAATTAAGTTGGGGTATATATTGTTTTCGACTAAATTTACTGCATGTTATTTTCACTAATAGCCTTGCCCATGCAGGTGTCATACATAGTCCTTAAGCCCTGCTTTAAGGTCTTGGGGTCTGCTATCTTTGCATGCACATGGGGCTTGATAATCCATTTCTCTGCAATATTAGGATTGAGAAAGATGAAGGTAAGATTGGTTTTTTGTTTGAACAGGCCCCAGTTATTAACCAGAATCTTGAAATTATGCTCATTGCAGAGGCACACAAAGGTTGCTGTTTCGTCCTGCTTAACAGCCTTTATCTTGCTGAGCTCGAGGTTCTCACCGAAATGATAGGCTCCCTTTCTTCCTTCCTTATAATCACACAGAACCCTGTCCTTTTCCTCTTTATAGCTAATCAAATCCTTTTTTACCAGGTCTTTCTGCTTAATATGATGCACAACCCATTCTTTTAGATCCATGTTTATTTCCTCGTATAGAAAAGAAACACACCATAGGGCACTACAAAGCATATGAGGTAGATTAATCCAATTACTAGTGGGTCATGATAGGCTTCCAGTCCAAGGCTATTGTTGAGTTTGTTAACTCTGGTAACAACTATAAAGAAATTGAAGATTGCTATTACTGGGATTAATATAGTGATAAGCACATGATGGTGGTGCTCAAGCCAGTGCAGGTCCTTTATTATGATAACAATTAATGCCCCTAAAAGAAAGCCAAAGATTGCTGTGAGTATATAGCTCCAGGCATTATTATTAACTATAAGGATGGGTATCAGGATTAATGACAGGAGTATGGTTCCCAGGATTCCCACAATGAGGGTGAACCAGTAGAGGCTCTCCTCAACCTTCTTTATGTCTGGATGCTTTTTCTTCTCTGCCTTTTTTAGCACCTTCTGTGCGTGTTCTATCTCTTCCTTGCTCCATCCCTTTAAGTGAAGCTTCTTTTTCATGCTCTTAACTTATTCTTGAATGTATTTAAATATTGCTATTTCTATTATCCAAAAGATTTATATAATCAGCAGAAAGATTCAATCGTAAGAATGGGAAAAAACAACAAGAGATCACACCACCACGTTGAACTAATCATCCTTGTGGCAATCATTGCTGTTCTTGGCATGTTGATAATGTTCTTAAGAGCAACTTAGAATTAGTTTTTAGCGTTGTAGGCCACTCAAGTATCGTCTTCGTCTTCTTTTACTTCAGTAATTTCAGTATTATCTCCATTGTTGCCATTGCTCTCAACCTTTGCAACACTAACAACCTTGTCCCCAACTTCCAGCTTCATAATTCTTACTCCCTGGGTGTTCCTGCCGATAACACTTATATTCTTAACAGGGATTCTTATGAGGATGCCCTTCTCTGACACAATCATTATCTCATCTTCATCTTTTACAGCTCTTATACTAGTGACACAGCCATTTCTTTGGCTGCAAATAATGTTTCTTACTCCTTTTCCTCCTCTGCTTATAAGCCTGTACTCCTCTATGTTTGTTCTTTTTCCATAGCCATTCTCGGTGATGGTGAGAATAGTCTCATTATCCTTGGCTATTATCATCCCAACAACAGTATCATCTTTTCCAAGCCGTATCCCTCTAACCCCATAGCTGTTCCTTCCAACAGGCCTTGCATCTGCTTCAAAGAACTTGACTGCCTGGCCATTACTGCTTGCTATCAGGATTTTCTGGTGCCCGTCAGTGAGCACTACCTCTACCACTGCGTCTCCCTCATTAAGATTAATAGCTATTATCCCTCCTTGTCTTGGCCTGCTATAGGCGTTGAGCTTGGTCTTCTTTACAAGGCCGTATCTTGTTGCAAATAATAGGTGGTGCTTGTCATCAAATTCTCTTATAGGGATGACTGCCTGTATCTTTTCCTCAGGCTCTATCTTTATGAGGTTAACAATAGGCTTTCCCTTGCTAACCCTTGCAGCCGCTGGGATGTTGTATACCTTTAACCAGTAAACCTTTCCTTTGTCAGTGAATACCAATAGGTAGGAGTGGGTGTTTGCCACGAATAAGTGCTTGATAAAGTCCTCTTCTCTTGTGGTTGCTCCTCTTACTCCTCTCCCCCCTCTCCTCTGGGTCTTATAGGTATCTATGGGCTGTCTTTTGATATAACCGGCATGGCTAATGGTGATAACATTCTCCTCTGGCTTTATCAAGTCCTCCAGGTCAATCTCTTCCTCAACATCCTCTTCAATAACAGTCCTTCTCTCATCGCCATATTTTTCTATAATTCCGTTCATTTCCTTTTTTATTATCTCTAGAATCTTTTTCTCATCAGCAAGAATCTCTTTTAACTTCCTGATAAGCTCAAGCAGTTGTTTATGCTCGTCTTTTATTTTCTGCTGTTCCAGGCCTGTGAGCCTCTGCAGCTTCATATCCAGGATTGCCTGGCTCTGCTTGTCTGTGAGCTTGTAGACAGTGATTAGGTTCTTCTTGGCAATAACAGGATTCTTAGAAGTCTTTATGAGCTTGATAACAGGGTCAAGGTGCTGTAGTGCAATAATCAGCCCCTTTAGGATGTGGGCTCTTTCCTCTGCTTTCTTTAGCTCAAACTTGGATCTCCTTCTCACGACAATTTGTCTGTGCTTTAAGAAGTTCTCAAGCAGTTGTTTTATGTTGAGGGTTCTTGGCTGGCCCTTGTCAAGAGCGAGCATGATTGCTCCAAAGGTTGACTGCAGCCTCGTGTGCTTGAACAGCTGGTTCTTAACAATTTCAGGATTGGCTCCTTTTCTGAGCTCAAGCACTATGCGCATACCCTTCCTATCACTCTCATCTCTTATGTCAGAAATGCCCTGGATTGTTTTGTCATTAACAGCATCAGCCATCTGCTCTATTAAATGTGACTTGTTGAGCTGGTAGGGAATCTCAGATACAATCAGTCTCTGCTTGTCCTTTTTCTCTTCTAGCTCAAGCCTTCCTCTTACACGCATGACTCCTCTTCCTGAGCTGTAAGTCTCTACCACTCCCCTTTTCCCAAGGATTATTCCTCCTGTTGGAAAGTCTGGTCCTTGGATGATGTTAAGAATATCCTGCACCTCAAGGTCTGGCTTGTCTATGAGTCCAACAACAGCAGTACACACCTCCCTGATGTTATGGGGTGGAATATTGGTTGCCATGCCTACAGCAATACCGCTGCTGCCATTGATTAACAGATTGGGTATCTTGCTTGGAAGAAGAATTGGCTCTTTTAGGCTGCCGTCAAAGTTTGCCTGGAAATCAACTGTATCTTTATCTATGTCTGTGAGCATTTCCTCGCTTATCTTTGCCAGCCTTGCCTCTGTGTATCTCATAGCTGCTGCATTATCACCGTCAATGCTTCCAAAGTTTCCCTGGCCCTGCACAAGGGGATATCTTAGTGAGAAGTCTTGGGCCATCCTTACAAGGGCGTCATAGACAGCGGTGTCTCCGTGGGGATGATACTTACCGAGAGTCTCTCCTACAATTCTTGCACATTTCTTGGGTGGGGTGTTGTATTTGATTCCCATATCATTCATTGCAAAGAGAATCCTTCTATGGACAGGTTTTAACCCGTCTCTGAGATCTGGCAGGGCTCTCCCAACTATCACACTCATTGCATAATCAAGATAGGATGCCTTCATCTCATCCTCAATCACAGCCCGGATTATGCGTCTTTCGTCTACTTCAGTGCTGTTTTTTTGAGCTTCTTTTTCCTGCTTTTTTTCAGACTCTTTTTGGGTTGAGTCTTTAGACTTTTTTGAGTTCATGTTCTACCTTTAAAATTACACTAGATTCTCGTCGATAAAAGGTACCTTTCCTGGCTTTATAAGTATTATGATTTTTGGTAATATTTTCTATATTGAAAATATCTGTGGGTTTTGCTAAAAAATGCTTATAAATAATGCAGTTTCAGATTAAGCAATTCCTTTTACCTTTTGTTTCTTTGCAACCCAATACTCAGCTAGAATTCTTAAAGACTCATCTAAAGTTGGTTTAACAAATTTTTCAAAATGCTCTCTTCTATTTGGGTTTAATTTAAGGTGTGTTTCATACATGCTTTTACAGTTTTCAATAAACCACTCCTGCTCATCAATACCAACCACCCTTAAATTAATGTCTGTTATAGAATAACAAACATCTTCAATTGTTGTCCTAATAGGACCCGCTGCACGTGAGTGCCAAAATTTACCTTTTTTTACAAGTTTATACACTTGTGCTTGAGATACTTTAAAAAGGTCAGCAACGTCTTGAACACTTACGTATAGTTTACTAAATTGAGGATAATTATGGATAGGACAAGGAGGGCAATATCTATTATCTTCAGCATTTTCAATTGTTCCTGCATTCATTAAAAAGAGGAATATCCATCAATTTATAAAAATATCCTCAAATCCTCCTTAGAATCCTGCTCTTCTTCTGGTTAGAATGAATCTTAAACCTATGCCCGCAGTACACGCATGTCTTTACAGCACTTGCGATTTTCTTAGGATTGGTCTTCTGCTGCTGTTTGCACTTAGGACATATAACTATCAGGGTCATGAAAATAACAGAACCAAGTAGATTTATAAATCCTACGCAAACAGATGTCCAGTGAAGAAGCTTATTCTTCTTTTTTTTCTTCTTCTTCTGGTTCTTTTTCTGCTTCAGGCTCTTCAGCAGGAGCCTCTTCTTCCACTTCTTTTTTTTCTTCTGGCTCCGCTGTCTTCTCTTCCTCAACTTCTTCTTTTTTTTCTTCTTCCTCTACAGGTGCTTTTGTTTCTTTTTCCATTTCCTTAGTCACCTCCTCTTGTCTTTTAAACAAATCGTCACTATCAAGATCATCATTTCTCTTAGTAACATCATCAATACGCTTATCAATATGATTCAGAAATTCCTTGTCAGGCTTATTGTTCTCAATGCTAGCCTTTTCTTCTTCCTCAGGCTCTTTAGGTTCGTCAATCACTTCCAAATCCCCGAGTTGTTCTCTTACCTTTTCATCTTCTTCCTTTTCTTCTTTCTCAGGAACGTCAACAACCTTTAGATCACCAACCCGTTCAGGCACCTTAGCATTCTTTAAAGCCTCTTTTATATCCCTCTCGCCCTCAACATCAAAATACTTGAAGAATTTCGGGGTGAGGCTGAGTTTAAAACTCCTGCCTTCTTTCTTCTTGTCAACAAATTCTTCTTTAACCAGAAGCCCAATGTGCTCGTAAGCATTGGTTCCTCTTATTTTTATAACCTCTGCCTGTAGTAGAGGAGCTTTGTAGGCAATGACAGCAAGGGTCTCAAGCACAGGAAAGGGAAGCTCTGTATCAGCAACAATCTTTGTGACCAAATCAATATATTTTTCACGAACATTAAGCTTCCAATTACCACCGCTCTGAACAAGCATGAGGCTGGTATCTCTATCATCATACTCCTTCTTAAGATTCTCAAGAGCCTCTTTGACCTGATTCTCAGAACTATTGGTGAGCTCTGCTAGTTCACTCTCACTCATCATCTTGCCAGATGAGAACAGCAAAGACTCAAGCTCCTTTTTTAGCTCCATGTTCCTTAACCCCTTTTTTATAGTATTTATCTCCCTTTTTTTCAAGTTTTCCATTCTTAACAAGAGATTCAAAGAAGGTCTCTAACTGTTTCACAGGAATACCCAGCTTTTTACTAATCTCCTTGGGTTCATGGTAATTTTCAGAGGCTAGTAAGATGGCATTCAGGATTAAAGCATTCATGCCCTTGGTGACAGCATCCTTGTACACATTAGCCTGTCTGACTGTATGTGAAATCTCGTGCAGCTTTGCCAGCAAGTCATTAATCCAGTTAGTAAGTTCTTTCTCCTTGAACTTTAAATCCTTGGGAGCAATAATCTCAATGCTGGCAGGCATGAAGTTGAGACAGAGCCAGGTAAACTTGTCAAGGCTGTCAACGAGCATCTCTGTGTCTGCATAAGTGCTCCACAGATTGCCCTCTGTTTTCTCAGGCTCACCAAACTCCTCGCTCAGCACCTCAATCTGGGAATCAGACTTTATATTATTAACATAACCCCGGATGGTTTTCTCAATGTGCTCCTTTGGGCTGCCGAGGAGTTCAAAGGTTACATGGGCGAGTATGGCGCCCTGCTTAATCTTCTTCTGAATCTCTTTTTCGTCCATAGAACTAATTGAAATGGGCTGGATATTTAAATTTAACGTCTTTTGGAGAGGAGGAGGCCGATTATGATGAGAGTTAAAACTATTGTTAAGAGGTAGGGAGCATACCTAATTATTTTTGTGTTGTCAGATTCATAAA
>Ga0114922_10001753_pt1 | contig 20560 bp, 13 predicted proteins | sample AartaG_FD_100975 | JGI IMG/M metagenome (GOLD analysis project Ga0114922, IMG submission 100975) | Deep subsurface microbial communities from Aarhus Bay to uncover new lineages of life (NeLLi) - Aarhus_00045 metaG | ecosystem: Environmental > Aquatic > Marine > Oceanic > Sediment | place...
AGGGGCGTTGACGTTCTTTTACATGGCAGAATATTGTGACACTCCTCAATCGAAAGAGAGGAGAAACAGGGAATACAAAGAATGCCTACGTGAAAGAATTATATTACGTCTACTCGACCATCCGTTGGCATAGACCTTGTGGCTGTGAAGAGTGGGCGTATTATAAGTAATCACACGTTAAGTTGTTAAAATCGCCATGATTTCGCTAAGTTTAGCTCTTGCCAGACATGTATATGTATCAGCAGCTCCATAGTACATCCACAATTCATCTTCCCGAATTAAAAGACCGGTTGGAAAAACAACGTTTGGTGTCAAACCGGATAGCTCATAAGGCGCTTCAGCCTGGAATATCCAGTTTCGACAGCGTGCAATAACTTTATGAGGTTTGTCTTTATCCAACAGAGCCACACCGGCTCGATAAACAAGTTGACCGCCATAAGCCTTAACGCCATGGTATATCAACAGCCAACCGTGTTCTGTAAGAACTGGAGGTGGTCCTGCTCCGACTTTGGCACCATCCCATGCAGCACCACCAAGCTCCGGCAAAACACAGTGTGGTTCACCCCAGTGCACCAGGTCAGGCGAATAGGCCGACCAAATATGCTCCATTCCGCCGGCATCCGGGCGGTGGAGAACTGCCCATCGATTGTTAATTTTTTTCGGAAATAGTACTGCATCTTTGTTATTCGGAGAAAAAATCAGCCCAATTCGTTCAACACCAATGAGATCATCAGAGCAGGCTAACGCCACAGCAGCCCCATTGGGTGAGTAAGCTGTGTAGGTGATATACCAGCGTTTTTCTTCTGACAGGTATGTGACTCGTGGGTCTTCGCAACCCCACTGTTCATACCGCCAGTTTTTCTCACCGTAACGCAGTATCGGTTCCGACTCTATCTTCCAATCAGTCACTCCATTTTTACTGCGAGCTATATGAATGTTTGAATGTCCGGTATGGTCTTCTACTCGCAGCAGTAGCACAACCTCATCGTCATGTTCAGTGACACCTGGATTTAGAACAGCAGCCGCCGGGAATGGCAAATCCAAAGGTGAAATTATTGGATTATGCTGCGACCGGGTAAAAACTCTTGTTTTCACGAGAACGTCTCCTATGCTTTATGACATTCGTTTTTTTGTGACGCGATTTTAACAAAAAAGACAACTTACGCCAATATGTAAAGTCCTGCTGAAATAAACGTTTTGAACATCCGTTTGCCACTATCGCAATCTGGCTTTAAATTTCTCCATTCGTGCCCTAACCGGCCCTGATAATATCCTCATTTTCCACTCAAGGGCCTGTAGTCTTCTTACTTTCCTAGTGGGTCTGCCTCTCCACGTCCAGCGTTTGATTTCGCTGCGAAGTTTGTCTACTTGTCTCGAAGTATGTCCAAATGCCTCTAATGTGCAACGGTTCCGGCTATGATATGACAGGTTGTTGCAATGCCGACACCTAAAGTAAACATCACCCCGTGCAAGATACAATACCGCTACACGCCTGCCACATGATGGACAGACAAACCAGTATCTTACACCGCCAAAGTAGCAGGGTGTCGTGACCAGTGAGACTTCATCGTTGTAATCAGTCTTGTTGCCGTCTCTGTCTGTAACGCTGTACATAAGTACGGCGAATGGATTGTCTGTTAAATAAACTCCCAAGATTATAGTGGTTGTCTTTCCTCTCATGCTGCTCGTCCAGGCTATTTTTTCAATGCTTTCCTCTCCGGTTAGCATACCACGTTTTCTCAAATAAGATATTTCCAGACTGCAAGATTCGTCTGCCGTAGCTTTCCTGTTATAGTAATATCTCACGCTTTTTACCTCCTGAAACCGAAATCATTAAGGTTTCGTATACTTTGTTACACACATAATTGATACTTTGAGGTACTTAAAACCCCCTTGGTGCGCTCAAAACTGTATTTTTCTGTAGTTCAACAAACCTTAACATTTACTAACCACATATTATCCCATATTTAGCCTAAACGTTACCATTTGTTACCATTTTGCCAACAATCTGAGGTTTTCTCAGGTTCTAAATACCGTTATTTACCATAGTAACCCCCTTTTTATCCAACAATATCCAACCTTCGACAACGCTTTACCCTCATATACCCTTATATTATCATATAGTTTCCTGAGCCTCAGAAGCCCACATTATCCCACATTTTATCTAACATTATCATACATTTTGAAAGCCTACATTTTAGCCTTCAACCTTACTATTTCTTACTATGTCAGCCCGCTGAAATCTTAGCATTTCTTAGCATCTTTGACGGCTCAAAGGTTAGGTTTAGTTAGGTTCTGTTCGTACATTTCCGTATATTATCGTATATTTCCATAGGTTCTGATAGGTTTCCAAAATGTTAACTTTTGCTAAGTTTTTGCCTTCTTAAGTGGCGACATTTGTCTTTTTAACCGTATCCTCTGTACTGCCAGAATCTGTGCTTTTTCCGCCGTCTTTCGGCCCACTCAAAGACCCATGATGGACAGCGTTTGACGTATATTCCGTATTGTCTGCACCATCGCTGTAAAGTCCGGCGTGGTATCTTGAGAATCCTCGCAGTTGCTCTCATACCGTGTTCTTTTATCATGCGGAAGGCATACTCTTTTTGTGATTCGGTATATTGCCCACCTTTGCCAAGAGCGCAAAACTCATACCGCCTATCCTCATAGAACTCTTGTTGCATTGCTATCATTAGCCACCTTGTTTCAGCTTTGCTCATTTATTTTGTACCTTCGCTATGTGTTTGGACTAATGCTTTGATAGCCGCTTTGATATGCGCCGGCAGGCTGTCCCAGTGGTCGATTATTTGCTGTAATTCGGGGCTGATTTTAGGCGTTTTTGCAGAATCAGTCCCCGATTTAGGCCACCTCTTGACAGGGTCAGAATTGTAACCCTTTTTCTTGTCTTGCTTTGCAGATTTTTGTTCGAGTCCTACTCGGGGAGTTTCAGGGCAGCAGGTCTTTATGGCCTCGCTGCCCTGAAGTTTTTCTATCAGTGGGGCTCGAACCTGAGGGGGTTTGGGGGAGAATCTCCCCCAGGTCGTCGGGGTGACAGTGAGCGAAGCGAACGCCAGAGGGGCTTCAGCCCTATGGGGAGCGATGTTGAGCGATAGCGAAGCTGAGCGACAGGTTCTGGCCCGCCGAAGGCGAGCCGGAGTCCTACTCGGGGAGTTCTTTCCTCCGTAAAAACCGACGCTTACGGCATGGTCGGGCCTCAACAGCAGGGCTTTTTCGACCGATATGACGAAAAACCGCCTTAATACTGGACAGCCGACCGGTTATATTGTAAGTTACTGCGTTTCAAGAACTTAGTTAAATATGTTTTCAGTTTTATGTAAAAATGGTCTCATAAATCATAGTGGCTGCACCGCTAAAACACAAAAATTAAGGGAACAGATGACGCTTTTCGCGCATCTTAGTACAATTAGACTTAGATATGAGAACATGCCCGAATTATTAGGTTTCTATCGCTAATATGGCTAAGGATATACTCAACGTCGGTGGCTTTACTATACAGAAAAGAATCGGAATCGGTGCTCGCAGTACAATCTATCTGGCAACCGACGATACAGACCACACTGATATTGCTCTAAAACGAGTTATCTTTGAAAGGCCGGAAGATTCAAGGATATTCGAGCAGGTCCAGACCGAATACAAAGTGGGCAGCCGCATGAACCACCCTTATATACGCAAGTGCTACAAACTAAAAAAAATACGCAGCATGCTTAAGGTAACGGAAATGCTCCTTTCCATGGAGTTCTTCGACGGCAAGAATTTGGAAGACAACCCCGCCCTGAGTCTGCTCGATGTACTGCTCGTATTCAGAATGGTAGCAAACGGTCTTAATGCCATGCACCTCCAGGGATTTGTGCACTGTGACATAAAGCCAAATAATATCCTTCTGAGCAAGTCGGGGGCGATTAAAATTATAGACCTCGGTCAGAGCTGCAAAATCGGAACGACAAAACGACGGATTCAGGGTACGCCCGATTACATCGCACCCGAACAGGTCAGACGTAAACCCCTTGGCCCAAAAACTGATATCTTTAATCTGGGCGCCACAATGTACTGGGCTCTCACAGGAAAGCACGTCCCTACTTTGATACCCAAAAAGGACAGTCTCGGCCTGCCATTACGACGAAAACGCCGAGCACCTCACGAACTAAAAAAACGATTACCTATAGGAATCTCAAAATTTGTGATGGATTGCTCAGAAGACGACCCTGCGGACCGCCCGCCCGACATGATGACGGTTGTATCAAGACTGGACCTGTTGATACATAGTATATTAGGTGGCAAAATAAAAACGAATAAAAATGCCGCAAACAATAGTTGATTTGCTGAACGAAGGTACCCAGGCGAACAACGCAGATGAGTTTCGACGCGGTAATGTCATCTATCTGCCCGCCAGCGGAAACTTGATTGTAACCGGCGACATTCACGGACATCGGCGAAATTTTGAGAGAATGGTTGCTTTCGCCGATCTGGACAACAACCCCGAAAGACATATCCTCCTGCAGGAAATTATACACGGAGGGCCCCAGGACACTCAAGGCGGCTGCTTATCTTACAGAGTACTATTTGATGCTGTCCGTTATAAATTGAGCTTTCCCGACCGCGTCCATATCATTATGGGAAACCATGCCGTCGCATGTATTAGTGAGACTAACGTCATGAGAGGCGGCAAGGAGATGAACCGCTCAATGCACCTGGCTCTGGAGCGCGAATTCCAGCAGGACAGTAACGACATCAAACCGGCGATAAGACAATTTCTACTTTCACAACCTTTAGCGGTCAAATGTGAAAACAGAATATGGCTGTCCCATTCGCTGCCCGGCAATCGGTTGGTAAATAAGTTTGACCGGCAGATTATGGACAGACCACTGGAAAACAACGACCTGGTCAGACCAGGCTCAGCTTACCTTCTGACCTGGGGCAGAAAACACAATCAGAAAACGCTTAACAAAATGGCAGAGTTACTTGGCGTTGACATCTTCATTTTGGGCCATCAGGCTCAACCGCAAGGATGGAGCCGAGCCGGTAAGAATCTTATAATCATCGCCTCCGACCACAACCACGGCTGTCTGCTCCCGGTCGACCTGGCAAAATCCTACACTGTCGAAACGCTCATCGAATCGATAGTACCGTTGGCCTCTATATCTTGAATTCAAGTTGACAATTCAATAACCAACGGATAATAATCAATCAAAATGGACTGGTACTACTATATAGCCGCCGTATTAATCCTGTCGCAACTGCTCATCTTGATTCATGCGTATAGAAACTATCATTACGCACTGAGCAAATACAAAAAGACCCGTTCAAAGTATCGTCCGCGAACCGTACTTATCGTGCCGTGCAAGGGAAAGGACCTGGCATTTCAGAATAACGTCACTTCTTTTTTTAATCAGGACTACGAAGATTATCTACTGTGGTTTGTGGTTGCGGACGAGTCGGACCCGGCCTATGAGGAACTGTGCCAACTGAAAGACCGTCTGAGCCGCGATTCAAAGGCCCGGGACGTGCAAGTGTTAGTGGCCGGTCAAGGGCAAGCCTGCAGCCAAAAAATACATAATCTGCTCTACTGCTTCGAAAGGATTAGCGATGATATCGAGGTTCTGGCCTTTGCCGATTCCGACGTCTGCGTCCGAAGTGACTGGCTAAGTCAAATTGTCCATCCCCTTCGAAAATCCAAAAATGGCGCAACCAGCGGTTACCGTTGGTTTGTACCAAAAAAGAACAATCCGGCCAGCCTGGCCCTGTCGGCAATGAATGCCAAGATTGCCCAGTTGCTTGGTAACAGCCCCTTCAACCAGGCCTGGGGCGGGTCAATGGCTATCCGTGCAGACGTTTTCCGCCGGTTGGGTCTTGACAAGATTTGGCCGAAAGCTCTAAGCGACGACCTCTCACTCAGCTATGCCGTAAAAAAAGCAGGCAAAAAAGTGGCTTTCGTCCCTGCCTGTCTTGTGGCCTCATACGAATCCACCAGTTGGGATCAGCTCTTTGAGTTCGGGCGGCGGCAGTTTCTTATTACACGCGTAAGCAATCTAGGAACCTGGTGGTTTGGATTGTTCAGCAGTTTGTATTCGGTATTGGGTTTGTGGGCAGGAGCCGCTCTGGCGGTCTACGCTGCAGCGATTTCAGACAAGAACCTGTCTCTCTTTGCTGCAGTTCCTATCGTGTTTTTCACAAGTCAGATGGGCCGGGCAATACTCAGACAAAAAATGATAAGCAAACTGCTGAAAGAGGATGTGCCAAAGATGAAGGCCGCTATGGCCGCCGATATACTTTTCTTTTGGATATGGTCGGTACTGCTGCTGCTTATCATTATCTCTTCGGCTTTTGGCAGGACTATTCAGTGGCGAGGCATACGCTACAAGCTGCTCGGCCCAACAGAAACAATCGTACTTGGCCAAACAGCGTAGCATTTATGGCCATCGCAACAGGACCCAGTAATTACGCCCTATATACAGAGATTGACCAAAGTCGAGCAGCTGCGCGTAGCCATCCGCAACTAAACAATAAGTGAGAGAGTTGAGAATGAGATACAAAACTATCTTTCGGAACGTCGTTGTATTACTACTGCTGGTCGACCCTGCAAACTGCTTTTCATCGAACCAGGAAAATACGCAGGCCTTTATCAAACCTGCAGAATCCAGCGCGTCTGACGAAGGCTGGTTCGACCGTCCGATGAGATGGGCGCAGCTGACGCTTGTGGAGAACGACCCCGGGCGATACGACCTACAATTCTGGCTGGATTATTTCAAGCGGACGCATTCCGATGCCGCGTGCCTTAGTGCAGGCGGGTGCGTGGCCTATTATCCTACCGAGATTCCGCTGCATCATCGCAGCGCATGGATGGGAGATACCGACCCCTTGGGCGATTTGGTGGCCGGCTGTCGCAGGCTGGGTATGGTCGTAATTGCACGCACGGACCCCCACGCAGTGCACCAGGATGTTTACGATGCCCATCCTGACTGGATTGCCGTTGACGCCGAGGGCCGTAAGCGCCGTCACTGGTCGTCGCCGGATATGTGGGTGACATGCGCATTGGGGCCGTACAACTTCGAGTTCATGACACAAGTGCACAAAGAGATTATGTCACGCTATATGGTCAACGGCATCTTCAGCAACCGCTGGTCGGGGTCAGGCATGTGCTACTGCGAACACTGTCAGGGCAATTTTAAGTCTTATTGCGGCCTGGAGCTTCCCCGCACAACAAATCCGCAGGAGCCGGCGCTTCGCAACTACATCGTATGGCGACAGAAGAGACTCTTTGAACTCTGGTCACTTTGGGATACGGAGATTCGCAGGATAAATCCGAACGCCCGCTACATTCCAAATTCAGGCGGAGGCGCGATGACCTCACTTGATATGAAAACAATCGGTCAGCTGGCCGACATACTTTTTTCTGATAAACAGGCAAGGCGAGGAGTCGCGCCACCCTGGGTAAACGGCAAAAGAGGCAAGGAATTTCGCGCAACGTTAGGACGAAAGCCCATCGGCGGCATTTTCAGTATGGGTTTGGAGGAGCCGTACCGGTGGAAAGACTCCGTGCAAAGCGAGGCGGAGATTCGCATCTACGTGGCGGATGGAATCGCCAACGGGCTGCGCCCATGGTTTACCAAGTTTTCCGGTTATCTTTATGACAAGCGCTGGCTTAATGTGGTAGAGGATATTTACAACTGGCACTGGCGGATAGAGCGCTATTTGCGTAACGAAGTACCTTTGGCCCGCGTAGCCCTGGTCTACTCACAGCAGACGGCCGCCTTTTACGGCGGCATGGATGCCCAAGAAAAAGTAGAAAACCACCTGCTCGGAATGTATCACGCACTTATCGAGGCCCGTATCCCCTTTGAGATGGTTCACGATGGACTTTTGGACGCTGAACACGTCGACCAGTTCAAGACGTTGATTTTGCCCAACATCGCAGCGCTTTCCGACGAACAGTGCCAACAGATTCGCGACTATGTCAAGCGTGGAGGCAGTATCGTAGCTACATATGAAACCTCACTCTACGACCAATGGGGCGTCCGGCGGGATGACTTTGGGCTCGCAGATCTTTTCGGCGTACAATTTAAGGGCAAGATAGAAGGCCCCATGAAAAATTCCTACCTGCGCATCGAGAAGGACCCGCTCACCGGTAAATACCATCCGCTGCTCGGCGGTCTCGAAGATGCCGGAAGAATCGTCAATGGTATCTACCAAGTGCACGTTGACGCACGAGTAAAAACGCCTAATCCACCGCTTACCTTGATACCGTCATACCCCGACCTGCCTATGGAAAAAGTCTATCCACGCCAGCCCAAAACGGACATCCCCGAGGTTTACCTGCACCAGATTGGTCCCAGCCGCATCGTCTATTTCCCCTGGGACATCGACAGAAGCTTCTGGGAGATTATGAACGTCGATCACGGCAGGCTGCTGCGAAACGCTGTAGAGTGGGCCGCAAATGAGCAAAAGCCGGTTACGGTCACCGGCCCCGGTGTACTGGACGTTACGATATGGCGCCAGAAAAACTCTATGACCGTGCACCTGGTCAATCTGACCAATCCGATGATGATGAAAGGTCCGTTCAGGGAACTGATACCTGTCGGTGAGCAAACGGTGCGGCTGCGCCTACCAAAGGGAAAAGAGGCCAAGAAAATTCAACTCCTGCGAAGCCAACAGTCGCCTCAGGTCACAGAGTCAGATGGATACTTAACCGTAATAGTACCGTCCGTATTGGACCACGAAGTCGTTGCCATCGACCTTTAACAAGCAATTCATGTATAATGGCAAGCGGGTAGCATTATTAGACTCGTAACGGCACAGTAGTGACTTACGCGGTGTGAGGTTATTCGACATCGGCGATGTCGCTTTGGGCTCTGCCAACCAGATAGATTCTGTTCTTGCCGCTGCGTTTTGCATCCAACAGCGCCGTATCTGCCTGCTGGAAAAGCTGCTGCATTGTTGAACCATCGCGAGGAAAGCTCGCCAGGCCGCCGCTTATTGTCAGAACCCCTTTGCCTTCGGGGCCAAGCAAATGGAATTCAGCTTTCTCCAATTCTTTCCTAAACCGCTTGGCTACAAAGATCGCCTCCCTGGGATGGTCAACCGCTGCCGAGCGCCTCTCCGTTTGCTCTTGGAGCGTTTTTCTTTGCGGGTCATCCCAGAAAACAACAGCAAATTCATCGCCACCGATTCTGCCGACAACATCGTGGGCCCGACAGCAGCGCCGCATCAAAACAGCGGCCTGCTTTAGGATTTCATCGCCGGCTGAATGGCCGTAAACATCGTTATAATGCTTGAAGTTATCAATATCGAAGACAAGTAGCATCACCCTGGCGTTCTCTTTCTTGGCATGCTCGATAATCTGCCTGGAAAACTCCCAGATGTATCTCCTGTTCTTAAGTCCGGTCAAATCATCCTCGGTAGCCAACTTCTCAAGCCGCTTTATTCTCAGCTCTGTCGCCGGCCTGACAGTTGCCGGTTCAATCAATTGGGCTTTTCTCTGACGATGTGCGGGAATAATAGATTCGTAGAATCTATCCGCCTGAACCGGACAAATCAGATAATCATCCGCAAGGCCTTTCCCACGAAATGACGTGCCGATAAGTTTAATAGCTATCGGCTCTTCGTACATTCGCGCCAAAAGAAGAATTTTCGCCTCGCAGTTGGCTTCTCTTAATGCTTTCAACGCGGTGCTTAATTTAACCGAGGTCCCGGAGATTACAACAGCAATCGCCGCAAAATTGTTCTTCGCCGCCGTCTCGATTGCGTCAGGCACATCGGCCTGTACTTCACAACCCTCTCGGCAAACAGCCTCAGTGTCTAAAAAGGCCTTGCTAATATCGCCTACCAGCAGAACTTTACGAGCGTCCGTGCGAGAGGATGAATCAGAAGTTCCCATTTAACCAAAATCGCCTAAAAAGCGCAAAAAATCGATTGATTATCGGTCTTTATGATAACATAATTAGCAAAAAAGTCAAATCTAATCCCTCTTGGGCCCCCGCAGGGTACGTATAGTTCACGGAGATATTCGAACTATCGGCCGCCGTTTTGCGATTGTTCTACTCATAATACGCCTGCTTGCGCCTGTACATTTGAAGCCGCTTGGCTATGTCGGCCTCCAGTTGCTTTGCACCTGACGCTCGTGAAACTTCCAAAGCCCTTTCGGCCGTCCCGACGGCCTGCCCAAACCTTCCCGCCCGGGCATACGCTGCCGCCAGGCTGTCAAGTAATTTCGGTACTCTGTAGGCCGTGAGTGTGCAGCCGCGTTCCGCAAGCTCAACCGCCCGGACCGGGTCGCGGTATTTAGCATCTTGACATGTTGCCAGCAGCCACGCGAGTTTATTAAGGACACTAACATGGTTCGGTGTCAAACGCAGCACCTGGTTCCAATGCATAATTGCCTTGTCGAATTGACCCAGACGATGATAGGCTGTCCCCAAATTACTGTGCAACACCGACTCTGCAGGATTAATCTGCACCAACTGCTCCCATAGTTCAATGGCCTCCTGCAGCCTGCCCTGCTTGGCCAAGGCCTTGGCCAGATTGCTCTGTGCCTCAAGATAGTCCGGTTGAAGCTCCAGTGCCCTGTTATAATGCATAACCGCTTCGGTAAGCATGCCCTTATCCGTAAGGGCATTGGCCAGATTGTAGTGTGCTTTTGGATAATTCGGCGCAAGCCTCAACGTTTCGTTAAAACATAAAATTGCCTCCTCTATTTTACCTTCATCGTGCAAGGCATTGCCCAGATTCAAGTATTCGCTGTATCCGTGCTCTGTCTCTATCCGCCCCATAGGACTATTTGAGAACAGCACAAGCACCACAAGCAAAAAGACTGGTATAGCCGCCTTTCTTTTTGCACCCTGTCTGACATAGCGAACAAAGGCCTCCACCGCAAAAGCCGCATAGACAGCAAGCAACGGTATGGTCGGCATGCGATAGCGCGCTGTCACAAAAAAAGCCAGAATAAAAAGGTACTGCACTGCAAGGCAGCCGAAAAGCAGGAAGTGCTTGCGCCACAAATCACGGCTCAAAAATATACCGACAAGCCCAAGAGGGATAATCAGTCCGGATGGAAATGCGATTATCCTTTTCCACAGCAGTATGCTCAATACAACCGAGTATTTCCGAAAGGCATACAGGTTCGCATTACGCGGGATCTCTGCTCCATTGAAAAGTTGAAATACTTTAAGCCCCATCAGCCTGATAAAATCCCCGGGCTTTTCAAAAATGTGACTGACGGTCCGCCGAACAAGATATCTACTCTCGCCTAAAGCACCTTCAATACCGTTTTCAGTAGGCTCGTTTTCGATGCGATGATAGTATACAAAATGCTCCGGGTGGTTGATGTTGTTGATCTCGCGAAGCTCCCAGTGATTGCCGAGATAAAAATTGATACCAAGGTTCGATGCAATGGGTAAAAATCCAGTCGAAACAAACTGCATCAAGCCCAGCGGCTTCGGTTCCTTACCAACCGCTCCTTCGTTATACCGGACATTGTGCAGGACCACCGGAAAGACAATCAGGCCCACCGGCAGCAGTAGCAAAATGGCCGCCTTCCAAAACGCCGGCCTTTCAGATTTGCCCTCTATGCCCCACCCGTGACGTGATACCATATACATCCATAGTAAAATAATCGGAACAAAGAGTATGATTGCCCCCCGGTTGACAGCAGATAGACCAACAAAGAAACCCGCCAGGCCCCACCAGCCCATCGGCCTGTGGCGCGACGCAAAAAGTAAAGAAAAGATTATTAAAAGCTCCAACAGCACATCCAGGCTGCCGGACAACAGCTGACTGTCAAAATAAATCATCGTCCCGCACAGACAGCATATAAGCGCCGCTGCAATTGGTACGAACCGACGGCTAAAGACAGTTCGCGCAATAAAGTAAACAAGCACGCAGCTTACCGACCCCAATATTGCATGAAATATCCTCAGAATAGTGGCACTCTGTCCGATCGTTTTGTAAAACAGGCCAAGGAATAACGTATAAAGCGGAGGCCACGAAAGGACCTGCTCACCAGGCCACCTCCCATTCAGGAAACTGACAGCCATCTCATGATACTGCTGTGCATCGATACCGCGGTAATTGAAAAATGGAATGTTGAGATTTTCCACTAAAAAGATAAGACGTGCCAGCAGAGCACAACAAAAAATGCCGACCGGCACCCACCACAGACTTTTCGTTGCCGATGTCTTTTTTCCCTGACCCATAGACACTGGCTCCCAGCTTCCCCTCATGCTGATATAATCTTCTGCTTACTGGAGGCGAATTGTTCTATCTCTTTTGTCTCGTCAAAACTTTGCAATGGAAAGGTTTAAAAAACACAAAAAACCGATTGATTATGGGTCTTCATAATAACACAACCTGCAAAGAAGTCAAATCTAATCCCCCTCGACCGCGCCGGGTAGGCCGTGTTTATGAAGTTGCACCTGGTGCTCGATATCAATGACCGGTTCTTTCTGCCCGGCGGTCCATCACGTCTCTAAGCTGTCGGCGCGCATCCGGATAGTCAGGTCTGATTCGCAGAGCTTCGGTAAAGTGCGCTATAGCCTCATCTAACTTACCCTGGCGGGCAAACACCATGCCGAGATTGCGGTGAGCCTCGGCCAATTGGGGGTTAAGTGCTAACGCTTTTTTGAAACAGACAATGGCCTCATCCAGCCTTCCACGCCCGCCCAGGGCCATTCCAAGATTGTTTTGGACTTCGAATAATCGAGGCTCAATCTCCAGGGCCTTAGTATAATGTCTGATGGCATCATCAAGCTTTCCCTGCTGATACAGCGCCAATCCCAGTTTGCTGTGCAATTCAGGTACATCAGGGGCAATCTCTAAGGCCTTCGTGTAGTGGTTAATGGCCTCATCAAACCTGCCCTGTGACAACAGGGCCAATCCCAAACCGACGAGCGATTCAGGTTGTGCCGGCTTGATTTTGAGCGAGTCTCTAAAGTGCTTGACGGCCTGTTCAAACCGGCCAAGAGATAGACAGGTTATGCCCAGATTGTAGTGAAGCTTATATCTGCCGGGCTCAAGGCGAATCGCCTCGGCCAAATAAGCCGCGGCACCGGCTAAATCATTCTCCTGCACAGCTATGTTTGCCAAATTAGAATGAACCTCGTAAAACTGCGGCCGCTCCAAAAGAAGCTCCTGATAGATTCTTTTGGCCTTCCCGTATTTCTTCTGCAGAAGAAACGTTCTGGCCTTGTAAAAAGAGGTGTGGAGTTCGATAAGGTCTTTCGGGTCCTCTCTGCTTTGGTCGAACTCGTAATCTTCCTTTACATTGCTCTCCTCCAGGTAACCGAGTGATGCGAGTCTTCTGAGGGCCTCCCTGTCCAGTTCAACACTTTCGGAGGCGCCCCTGCGAACCGTTTGTTCCAATATCTGTTTTAAGCGGTCCTTCAAAATGCGGGCCTGATGCGGCTTCTGCTCTGCCAGATTGCTTGTCTCGTTAGGGTCTTCAACAAGGTCGTACAACTCCGGCCGGGTGGTTTGAATGTATTTGAACCGGTCGGTAACCACGCCCAGCAAAGTATTGGCATTATATTTTTTCGGCATCATACTTTCGCAGTAAAGATGCCTGTCCTCGCGGCGCGGCTGCCCCGACCCAAAATAAACCGACAGGTCCTTTGCCCGCACTGCAGGCGGCACATCGACGCCAGCCATCCCGCAAATCGTTGGGACAATATCGGTTATACCGGCCACATCGTCAACCTTTCTATCTTCGGTCCGCCAGGGTAACTTGAAAACAAGCGGAACCTTAATGGCGCCTTCGTAAATGAAATAGCCGTGGTCTCCTTCGCCGTGTTCGCCGAGCATCTCGCCGTGGTCGCTGGTAATTATAATAAGGGTTGAGTCGTACAACCCCAGCTCCTTAAGTTTGTCAATTACCAGACCAATGCAATAATCGGTGTAGGCAATTTCACCGGCATAGAGATTGTCGGCAAATTCAGATGCGAACGGCTCCGGCGGTTCATATTCAAGATGAGGGTCATAGTAGTGCAAAAACAGAAAGAATCTTTCGTCTTTTTCGCGTTTTTCCAGCCATTCGTTCGCAATCCGGCTGGTCTCGCCGGCCCTTCGCTCACTGCCGAAAATATTTCGACGAATTTCCTCAAAGCTGTCGTTGTAAGTGTCAAAACCCTGGTCAAGGCCGAAGTCAGAGTCTAAAACAAAAGCGCTGACGAAAGCGGCGGTGGTAAATCCCTTCGGCCGCAAAACCTCCGCCAGGGTCACATTGGATTGGCCCATCCTATACCCGACATTATAATGAACACCATGATAGGGCGGGATGGTACCGGTCAGCATCGAGCAGTGGGCCGGCAGTGTCGTGGGAACAGGAGTAATTGCATTCTTGAAAAGAACGCTTTCTTGCGCAAGCCGGTCAATGTTAGGAGTAGTCCGGCGCCGATACCCGTAGCAGCTCAGGTAGTCGGCCCGGCAGGTGTCGATACTGACCAAAATAATACGGCGAACTTCTTTTCGCAAAATCCCCGAGCGAAGCAGCAACCACCCCCCCACTATGACCGCCAGCAGCACCAATACAACCTGCCGCCGCATATTCCTTATCCCGGACGATTTTTCTCTCTGAATCACGGGGCTTATAGTAGCGTAATCTACACAAACGTCAAACCCAATCCCCTCCCACGCTGCCCCGGATTGATGTTGCCAACGCCGGCAAGATTTATTATTATCACTTTGATGGTTTGGGCAGGGTGGCGGCTTTAAGTAATACTTCTGGAGATATTGTAGAAACCTACGCTCAAGATGTTTTTGACGGAGCAGATGTTTATCCAAATCAACTATTTCGCCCCAAGAAGTGCGAGAAAGGAAATGAGTAATGAAAGGTCAAAACATTTTATCTACGATAAAACTTCTCCTTGCTGGTATTGCTATTGGTATTGCTGGCACTATTTTATTTGGGATGGTTCTGTATTACATAGAGGGTGAGGAGTTATCGATGGATCCTAAAACATTTGGCGATATAAAAGTCTGGGCTTATAAACCTTTGGACGTTGAAGACACCGTGGCTCAGGATGTTGATAAAGTGCTGGTAATGGCAAAGAATGATATACCATTTCTCTGTGCCCAACACGACAAGGCTGGCAAAGTCACTAATTTATCCCTTCTTGATGAGGAAGGAAGGGTCTGTTTTACTATGACAGCTTCAGTTGAAGAAGGTAAATGGGAACGGGTAATATATAGTGGTTATACTGACGATAACTACACGAGGAGGGAAGGATTCATGGACATTAATTTTGACGGTCATTTTGACGTAAAAAATGTCTTCGATGATACTGGGAAGAAAATATCAAGGTACATATATGTCGGTCTAACATGGAAACAAGTCGACCGTTATAACTTTGAAAAGGCTGAATCAGGCCAAACGATGTATGTCTTTGATAAAGACTCTGGTTGGCGTATAAGCCAATAGCTGAATTAGCTGGTACATAAGGGTCTTTGAAAAACTAATAAAGTCTGATTTCCCTGTGAACTTGATGGGCGAAAAACCCATATATGTTCACTGGCAGAAGGAACGATACCGAGACTGAGCTTTATTATTACCGGGCAAGATAATACTATCCCAACACCCGAGTCAACAATACATCAGACTCCATTTTGCACTTAAGCACCCATGATTGATGAGCCTGTCTGCTGCCCCGTTTTTCGAGAAAGGACTTACGCCTCCCTCCAATGTGATTCTTCCCCTTTAAGCCCCCCTGCCGCTGCTAAAACGCTTAAGGATTTCCAATACCTGGGCCTCATCAACATCCGACCATCTACGGTACGCCCCCGCCACGGCAAAACTCCAGCCACCCCGGACGTTCGCACAGTACACCGCCTCAACCTCCGCAGCCAAATCCTGCAGTGCCTGTTTGTGACCTGTAGGAACGGCGGCCATAATCTCATCTGTCCCGTGTTTCTTCAGGGCCTCAACAGCGACCCGAAATGTAAATCCCGAAGCTATCCCGTCATCAACCAAAAAAACTTTCCTGCCTGTCAGGTCGGGCATGAGCTCATCGCCCCGCAGTTCTTTAAACCGTCTCTGCACCTTGGTTGTGGTCAGCTCGATTCTGCGCTGGACCTCTTCTTCGCTTAACCCTGCATGGCCCAGCATCTGATTATTTAAACGCACCGTACCATCGAAGGCGACCGCCCCAAAGCCGGCCTCAGTATTCCAGGGCAGCGTTATCTTACTGACCACTGCAACATCCAGAGATAGGTTCAGCTTTTCCGCCAAGGTAGCGGCTACCGGCACACCCCCGGCAGGAATGGCAAAGACCATCGCGGAACTGTCCCGGTAGGCCTCCAGCATCTCAGCCAGCCTTATACCCGCATCCTGTCGGTCTTTAAAAACCCCTAATTTCTCTCGCAGCTCAGGCAGGTCAACAACCATAATACCTTTAATATATTCGGTATGCTGTGTATTACAAGGCCCTGTCTTACCCCAGACTGCTTAAACCCCGACTCGCTGAAACAACCTAAGCCAGACAAAAAGCATTAAATACTATTTGCCATTAATCGACCGTGGGCAGGTCTTCCAGATTCTTTTTGACCTGCTCGGTACAGATGCCCTCCGGATACAGGCTTAGAAAGCTCATAAGAGTCGCTCTCGCATCAGCCAGATACTTTTTTCTCTGCTCCGGATTCGACTCGCTCTGCTGACGCCACAGATGAATCTTCAAAATCGCCAGCTCATATAATGCCTGCATCCCCCCGTCGGTGTCCTGAAATTCTTCGTGTAGCTGGCTCAACTTTTCAGCCCGCAGTTGCTCATCGGCAACAAGCTTCGTCTGCTCCAATAAGATATTGTCACGGAGCGGGTCATTCTTACGGGTTTGCCCAAGCAATCGGTCGAGCCGCTGGGCATAATCGGAGGCGTGCGGGTCCAGCATAACAAATTCCGCCTGACGTTTGGCCGATGCCGTTTTGCCGGTCCGATTTTCCGAGCTGATAAGAGTCTGCAGCTGATTTAATTTCCTCTGCAACTCGGCCAGTTTGAACGCCGTCATCACAGAATCAGCCGGCGGGCGAAACAGGCTAAAAAACGTTTCGTCTCGGGTTGGCTCTTTTTCAAGTAGCTCCAGCTGCTCACCGAGCTTGGTTTGTGCCTCTGCAAGAAGCTTATCGGCCTGCTCAAACCTGCCCTGCCCCGCCCAATGCTTGGCGATACGCCACCGCGCCTCCAAAGACTCCGGGCTGCCACCGAATTCCCGGTACAGCCGGTACCATATCTCCCGTGACCTCTCGCGTGGATAATCGCTGGAAAAATGCAGCACTTCTTTTTGCCCAAAGGCCTGTGTCTCGGGGCTGTATTCGCTCAAAAACGCCTTATAGTAAAGCGCTATGGGCATCCGACGGGTTTTAGGTCGCCTGCTTATAAATAAGTCATATTGCTCGAAAAGCCACTGCCTTTTCGCCTGGTACTCTAACTCCTCAGGAACTATAAACCAGCCCGGCCAGCGACCGTGACTTAACTGAATCTGGATCTCCTTCTTTAACTCCGCACGCAGTTGTATTGGTTCCGTAGGATAAAAGAAACCTGCCAAATATCTCCGGACAGCAGGATTTGTAAGGGTCTCGTCCAGGGCCTCAGTTATGCTATGGTCGTGAAATTCGATTGTTTGTTCTGGATTATTCTTGGCCACGTAGAGCTGATAGTCCAACTCGGCAAAACCGACTTTCACCTCAAATACAGCAACAGCCGTCACAAGCACAAGGCAGGTAAACATCCAGACCAGCCCCGGCCGATAACGCGTAAAATGTCCTATGCCAAGAACCAGTCCGGCTATACCCAACCCCACGAGCCATGCACAAATCCACGGCGTAAAAGAAAATCCCCACTTAATAGGCTCCGCCCCCCTTGCACCACCGAAGTATGCCCAATAAAGTAGCTGCGGCGCAGTGCACAATGCTATCGCTGTAAAACGCGACCGAAAACGAAGCGGTCGGCACGCCACGGCAACACAACTCACCAAAAGGCATATCGCAAGACCCGGCAGGTTCGCCAGAAACGACACCGCCAGGATAAATGGCAGACTGTAACCGAAACTCATAAGCTGCGATATCAGTACCGGCACAATTGCCAGAATACCCATAAGCAGCCCTAACACCAGAATCTGCCATGGATATTCAAATATCCCCACCCCCGTTATGACAAACTGACCCAGGTGCCACAATTCGAAAGATGTTACCGTGCTGAAATTAAACGACCAGAACGACCCCGTCAGTATCTTCGACCAGAAAAGGCAGCTTATACAAAATGCCACAACAGCAAGCAGCCAGCATCTTTGAACATTTTTATGGCTGTAGTGAAGCGTAGGACCGACAGCCATAAAAGACTTCGAGACTACTTTAGGCGCCTTTTCAGTCTCTTTGTTATCCATAGGCCTCAATCTCGTATTTCGTTTTTATTTCACGCCTCGGACGATGCGCTTCAAAAAAATACGCCAAACGAGATACCGGTCCGTCATGTCCCCTCACCGCTGCTGGCAAGATACTCAATCTGCTCCGGCGTAAGTTTGTCTATGCCAATCGACATCGATTTCAGCTTGAGCTTGCACACCCGATGCTCTATCTCCATCGGAACATCGTGAACCGCAACAGCAAGCTTACCCCGTCTTTTTATCACATATTCCGCCTCTAACGCCTGAGTGGCAAAACTCATATCCATTACGCTGGCAGGATGCCCCTCGGCCGCCGCAAGGTTAATCAGTCGCCCTTCCGCCAGAAGGTAAATCCGCCTGTTGTTCCGCAGGGTATACTCATCAACGTAATTGCGAACATCGCGCCTTACCCTTTTGCTGAGCCTCTTCAAAGCCGGTATGTCTATCTCAACATTGAAATGCCCACTGTTCGCAACGACCGCCCTGTCTTTCATCGCGCGGAAGTGCTCGGCACGTATCACATTCTTGTTACCGGTAAGAGTTACGAACAAATCTCCCACCTTTGCCGCCTGTCCCATCGGCATAACCTCAAAGCCGTCCATCGCCGCCTCAATCGCCTTGATTGGGTCAATTTCTGTAACGATAACAATGGCCCCCATACCTCTGGCCCGCATGGCAAAGCCCCGGCCGCACCAGCCGTAACCCGCCGCAACAACCTTGTTGCCCGCCATAAGAAAATCCGTCGCTCGAATAATACCGTCAACAGTCGATTGACCCGTACCGTACCGATTATCAAACAAATGTTTGCTGTCGGCGTCATTTACCGCAATCACCGGAAATTTCAGTTTGCCCGCATTCGCCATCGCCCGCAGACGAATAACACCGGTCGTCGTCTCCTCCATACTCGCGATAATCCGCCCGGCCTCCTTCTTTCTGCTCGTATGCAGCTCATTCACCAAATCCGCACCATCGTCAAACGTAATAACCGGCTTGTGGTCAATTGCCGCGTGGATGTGCTTGTAATACGTGCTGCGGTTCTCACCACAGATGGCAAAGACCGGTATCCCGAAATCCTTCACCAAAGAAGCCGCCACATCATCCTGCGTGCTCAGCGGATTCGATGCGCACAATACGGCACTTGCCCCCCCTGCCTTCAGTGTCCTCGCCAGGTTCGCCGTCTCGGCCGTTATATGCAGACAGGCCGAAACGTTCTTGCCCTTCAATGGCTTCGATTTCGCAAACCGCTCCCGTATCGCCGCCAACACCGGCATATCATTATCAGCCCACAGAATCCGCCTCTTGCCCCCTGCCGCTAAGGATAAATCAGCTACATCTTTCTTCATTTAACGACCCTTTCAAAAACCAGCCAAAGCGGTGAGTGTAAGATAAAAAGCCAAAATTTGCAACCCCTTATTTCCGCAATTATACCCCCTTGCTCGCCCCGTACCCCGGTGGTACGGGGTCATTCCGCACTTGACGCGGGAATCCACTTTTTAATCTTTGCACTGTAATTTTGCTTTTTGCATTTTAATCTTTGATTTTCCTATCCCGCCCCTCGCCCTGCCTGCCGCGTCGTACCTCCAGCGAAGATGGGTCTCCCTTCATACCTCATACTTCTCACTTCCGCGCCAGCGGCACGCCCCGCCCTCACCCTGCAAAACCATCCATTTAAACGCTAGCACCCTCGACAGGTCTGACTTTCCGCCGTTTCAAGACTAATTTTTCAACCGTGTAAGAGCAGTCTGACCTTTCACGCTTAACGCGCTTATTCAAGGCGTTTTTGCAGCCTCTTTGCCCAGTCATCCATGACGCCCTTGGCAGTGCCCCAATCGCCGAGGTTGGAAAATGGTACTCGGCCGCCCTTCCGCGACTCGACAACCGCACCTACCTGCTTACCTGTCACCGAATCCACAACCTCCGCCTCCATCGCCGCCCCACCTATCCCGGCACCAAGCAGACTGGCCTGCGGTAGTACATTCAGAGTGCCGGTTTCTTTGATATCTGTAAGGGCCACGCGAATTCTCGCCACACCAGGACCTGCCCGGTGAACAACTTTGCGCCCCGAATCCGAGATTGCCTTGACAATCGCAGAGTGGAAGTAATTAGTCAGGTCCTTCAGTTCCTGCTCGGTTATCTTACCTTCGCTCTTTGCCTCTATAGCCGAAGCACCGGTGAAAAAGTGCACT
>Ga0114922_10001754_pt1 | contig 20557 bp, 18 predicted proteins | sample AartaG_FD_100975 | JGI IMG/M metagenome (GOLD analysis project Ga0114922, IMG submission 100975) | Deep subsurface microbial communities from Aarhus Bay to uncover new lineages of life (NeLLi) - Aarhus_00045 metaG | ecosystem: Environmental > Aquatic > Marine > Oceanic > Sediment | place...
ACGTCTCTCCTTCGCACTCATCAACAAATGTCCTTCCATAATCACCTCCTCAAAAAAGGAGGATAGCATAGAGGACATTTCTACCGAGTCCACCTGAGGACATTATCAAAGAGTTATGACACAGCATGCCTGGGGACTTGACGAGAAGCGCGGTTTCTGATAGGTTGTTGCACGCGTTCAGAGCACATTTCGCGTGGGCGGTATCAACGCATGGCTCAACGGGGCATTGATAATTTGAAATCAAACCAGTCACAAGTAGAACCGTACGTCCCCGCAGACAAGAACATCCCCGAGGTCACAATTACAGCTCTTATTCTCGGAGCGATCCTGAGCATCGTCATGGGCGCCGCCAACACTTACCTTGGACTTCGCGCCGGTATGACGGTGAGCGCATCGATCCCCGCAGCGGTCATCAGTATGGCTATCCTTCGCAAAGTCCTGCGTCGCGGCACTATCCTGGAAAACAACATTGTCCAGACTATGGCTTCCACGGGTGAGAGCCTTGCGGCCGGCGCGATCTTCACGGTACCCGCCCTGGTGCTGATCGGCGAATGGAAGGATTTCGAGTTCTGGCCCACCACTCTTATTGTTATGCTTGGGGGACTACTTGGAGTAGTGTTCATGGTTCCGATGCGCCGTGCGTTGATCGTTGGCCGGCCCGATCTTGTCTATCCCGAAGGGGTGGCTTGCTCAGAGGTGTTGATCGTAGGAGAAGAGGGTGGGGCAGGAATCCTATCGATCGCCTCGGGGCTTGCGATAGGTGCTGTCTTCAAGTTCATGGTGAGCGGACTCCACTTGATCCAGGATGCAGTCAAGGGCGCGATTGCGCGCGGCAGATCTGTTTTCTACCTGGGCTCGGACATGAGCCTCGCGCTGGTCGCGGTGGGCTACATCGTGAATCTGCATATCGCGTCGCTGATCACGCTTGGCGGAGTCATCGCCTGGCTGGTCGCAATACCGCTTCTAGGAGGATACGAACCCGGGATGGTCCCCATGGAGGTGGCGCGGGACATCTGGGCGACCCAGGTCCGTTACATGGGCGTGGGCGCGATGCTGGTGGGCGGTTTGTATTCCGTCTGGCACGTTAGACGCGGAATCGTAGCGGGCGTAGCCGGCCTTCGCGGCGTCACAAGCGGGGTCGGTAAAGGTTCCACCGAACGGCCGCGCACCGACCGAGACATGCCGCTTGGCTGGCTGCTGGCGGTCTTGCTGCTCACCACGTTCGCCACCTTCTTTTTCTATGACTACCTCGTCGGCAGCGTGGGCGTCGCGGCGATTACGGCAACGATCATGATAATCACCGCATTCCTGTTCGTCGCCGTTGCAACCTACATCGTTGGCCTCGTCGGGTCCTCGAACTCTCCGGTTTCCGGCATGACCATCTGCGCTCTCCTGATTGCCGCCGGGACGCTTCTGGGCCTCGGAATCAGAGGCGAGTCGGCGATTCTCGCGACGCTCGGCGTAGCGGGCGTTGTGTGCTGTGCGGCCTGCACGGCGGGGGACGTCGCGCAGGACCTGAAGACCGGTCAGCTCGTTGGTGCTACACCTGCCAGACAACAATGGACAGAGATACTTGGCGCGATCATTCCCGCGTTCTTTTTCGCCCCCATCATGTCGCTGCTGCACAACTCGTACGTCATCGGAAGCGACAGCCTCGCCGCGCCACAGGCCACACTGTTTGCGAGTCTGACAAGCAGCTTCTTCGGTGAGGGTCCTGCGTTACCGTGGAACATGATCGGTATTGGTGCAGCGATTGGCGTTGGGCTGATAGTGACAAACCGCCTGCTGGAGCTTTCCGGCAGCAGCTTTCGGACGCACGTGATGCCGGTGGCCGTCGGTATCTATCTACCTTTCTCTCTCGTCATTCCCATCTTCATCGGCGGGCTGATCCGCCACTTCTTCAGCCGCCGTTCGGTCGGGGATGGTCCGTCGGAAGCCCAGGACTCAGGCGTCCTCTTCGGCTCGGGACTCATCGCCGGGGAGGCGATTATGGGGATCCTTCTGGCGATTCCGCTCAGTCGCGGCTTCACGTTCCGTGAAGGGGAAGGCAACTGGGCGGTATCCCTCCTGACATTCGGCGCAATACTCGCCCTGTACGCGTCTCTGGCGCGCCGGTCGCGCCGCGCTGCCTCCTGATCACCCGTTTGAACGGCGCCGGTCACTCCTCCAAGAGAACGCCATCGGCATCCATGAAGCGCAGCTTTCCGAATCGCAGCTCGCGAACCTCCGCCTCGATCTTGCTGCGGTCGCCGACCACTACCCAGACGAGATTGTCGGGGCGAACGACATTTCTCGCGACATCGGAGACGTCCCCGACGGTCAGAGATCGGACCTTCCCGGGATAGGTCTCGTAATAATTGTCCGGCAGTCCAAACGACACTATGTTGGTGATCGAACCGCCGACGGCACCCATCGTCTCCCAGGCGCCGGGCAGTTTCAAGGTCTGGCCGTTCTTCGCCTTGCCGAGTTCCTCCTGAGTGGCGGGCCGGTCGCCGCGAATATCGCCCAACTCCCGTGCAATCTCCACCATGGTATCATCCGTCTTATCAGTCTGCACGGAGGTGGACACTAGGTAAGGTCGCTGGCCGCGTGCGGCCACCAGACTGCTGCGCGCGCCGTACGACCAACCCTTGTCCTCACGTATGTTCATGTTTATACGCGACGTGAAGCTGCCGCCAAGAATGTAGTTCATCGTCTCGATGGCGATCTCGTCCGGATTAGCTTTCGGCGGCGCGACGTGACCCGCGAAGATCACTGACTGCTGCGCGTCCGGCCGGTCCATAATGTATATCACGGATTCCGGTTGGTGCTCGACCGCACCGATGTTCTTCTCGGGCACGTCCGCCGCGTTCCACGACCTGAACAGCTTCTCCAGTTCCGGTCCTATCTCTTCCAGGGTGGTGTCGCCCACAACTATAAGCGTTGCGTTGTTAGGCTTGAACCACGTCCGGTGAAAGTCGACCAGCGCCTCAACTTTGAGACTCGAAACGGACTCCTCCGTTCCTGAGCCAGTAAGAGGATTCCCGTAAGCGTGGCTCTCACCGTACAAGATGCGGGGGAACACGCGCAGCCCCATCGTGCTCGGCGATGCTTTCTCCTGCTGGATTCCCGCCAGTTGTTCCTTCTGCAACCGCTCGAATTCTCCTTCAGGAAAAGAGGGATTCAGTATGACGTCGGCGAAAATGTCGAGCGATTCGTCCAGGTTTGCTTTGAGAGCGGAAAGGAACACGCTGGACATATCGAGGTTTGAACCGGTGCCCAGACCTGCGCCCAACATAGCCAGCTCCTCACTGATCTCCAGGGCCGTTCGGCTCTTTGTCCCCTCGTCGAGTATGTCCATAGCCAGCATAGCGGTACCGGGCAGGCCAAACTGGTCGGCGGCGTATCCGGCATCGATCAGCAGGTTGAAGTTGACGACCGGGATCGCGTGGCGTTCAGCAAGAACAACCTTGAGACCGTTCGAGAGGGTGGTGCGCTCCAGTTTCGGGAACTTCGCCGCCGGCGGAGCACCCGGCTCAGGCAGTCTCGATCGGTCCACGTCAGCCTCCGCAACCTTGTGTTCAGGGAAAGGATGAACTTCGAGGACGTAAACCCCGTCTGAGAGCCACTTTCGGGCGATGGCGCGCAAGCTTTTCACGTTTGCTTCACCGACGTGTGCAAGGGCCGTCTTGTAAGAGTCCGGGCTGCCTCCGTAAACTTCGCTCATGGCCAGAATATCGGACTTGCCGCCAAATCCGCCAATCCGCTCGACGCCACGGACCATCCTGCTGACGTACTGTGTTTTAATGCGTCTGAGCTCTTTCCGCGTGGGTCCCTTTTTCAGGAACCGCGCCAGCTCCTCATCAAGAGCCTTTTCCACCTCGGCTAGATCCGCATCCGGACGAGCCGTCGCCTGAATGGTGAACTGTCCGGCTATCTCGCCGAGGGCGACGTAAGCCGAGACGTTGGTAGCGATCTGGTCTTCGTACACCAGGCGTTTGTACAGCCGGGAAGTTTTCCCCGCTGAGAGAACGTCGCTGACCAGGTCTAACAGATTGGCGTCCACGGTACCCCATTGAGGGACGTTCCACACTTTGTAGACACGCGCTTGCGGCACGCGGTCCTGCATTCTGTGCCGGTGCGTGCCGGAACGTTTCGCGATCCAGACCTCCTGTTTGACGACGGGCGGACCCGATGCAATACTGCCGAAATGTTCCTCAACCTGCTCCTTGACGGTCTGCGTGTCAACATCGCCGGCTATCGAAAGGATGGCGTTGGCCGCGCCGTAGTTGTTCTTAAACCATTCATGCACGTCCTCGAGGCTCGCAGCATCCAGATCTTCCATCGACCCGATCACGGTCCAGGAGTAAGGATGCCCTTTCGGATACGTATTCTCGGTAATCGTCGTCCACACTTTACCGTAGGGCCGGTTCTCGCCCTGTCGCTTCTCGTTCTGCACGACGCCGCGCTGCTCGTCCAATTTCTCCTGCGTGATGGCGCCGATCATGTGTCCCATGCGGTCGGATTCCATCCACAGGGCAACGTCTATCGCGGTGTTGGGCACGTTCTGAAAATAGTTGGTGCGGTCCTCGTTGGTCGTGCCGTTCATGTCGGTAGCGCCGACCTGTTCCAACGGTTTGAAAAACTCATCGTCGTAATGCTCCGTCCCGTTGAACATCAGGTGTTCGAAAAGATGCGCAAAACCGGTCTTGCCGGGTTTCTCGTTCTTGGACCCGACGTGGTACCAGACGTTCACGGCAACGATAGGCGCTTTGTGGTCCTCGTGGACGATCAGCGTCAGCCCGTTATCCAGGACGAACTTCTCGTACGGGATGTCTATGCCCGCGCCAATACCCTCGGAGGCCGCCGGAAGCACCGGCATGACCGAGGCGAGAAACAATATGGCCGTCAGGAAACAAATGGTTTGCAGCGTACGTGCACGATTCGCGTTCATCGTTATTCCCTCCTGTTGTTGATTATGTGCGGCGCGTGTGTGAACACGGTGAGACGACCGCCCCCCGGCAACGGCGGGCGAGACGCCCGCCCTACCTGATTCCTCAACATCAAACCACCCGACAGCGAAAAACGACTCTACGCTAAGCTAGCACACCATCCATCCGTTGTCAATTCTACTGGTAGGCCTTGTGGAGTAGGGGAGGGGCTTGTCCCCTCCCGCGGGAGGCCACAAGGGCCTCCCCTACGGTGGCGGATTAGGACGGGCGGTTCCCGAACCGCCCCTACGGCATTCGCGCGGCGGGGGAGGGCTCCGCTTCTGCGGCGGCCGCCTCGCGGTTCCACAGACAGGAATGTCTGCGCCACCAAACATTATGGAATAGGTGGGGCAGGCATTCCTGCCTGCCATGTAGGGGCGGGTCTCAGACCCGCCCGCGCGTGTTTTGTCGGGCAAGATGCCCGACCTACCTATGTCAAATGTGTCATCCTGAGCGAAGCGAAGGATCTCCTTGCGCTCACCTCGCAGACCTGGGGTTTCCGTGCGCTCATCACGATGACTTGCGCCCAGCGCACACCTTGCCGATTCTTCCTCAGTTATGTTATTCTATTAGTCGGAAAATCGCGGCCGGGAACGGTCTCGGAAGACTCAGCATGGAATCTGGATAAATGCCAGCGAATCTCACTCCAGAATATATGACAGCGGAGAAGCTCTACAGGGAGGCGAAGGAGCCGGAGGAGAAGCTCCGGTGTCTCCAGGAGATGCTCCGTGTGATCCCCAAGCATAAGGGTACGGACCATATGCAGGGGGACCTGAAACGGCGCATCTCGCAGCTTAAAGAGCGTATAGACACCAGGAAGACCGCGCCGAAACGCAGGCGTCCCTCGTACATTCTCCGCAGGGAGGGTGCCGGACAGGTTGCGCTAGCCGGTCCGCCGAATGCCGGGAAGTCGCAACTGCTCGCCGCGCTGACCGAGGCGACCCCGGATGTCGCGCCGTACCCGTTCACAACGCTAAAGCCGGTACCGGGCATGATGCAGTACGAGGACGTCGCGGTACAGTTGGTCGAGCTGCCGGCTATGTCCGACACGCATATGGAGAAGTGGGTCTTCGAGTGCGTGCGAGCGGCGGATGCCGTGCTCGTGGTGATAGATCTCGCCGCTCGCGATCCGGACGGGCAGATCGAGCGTACCTTGAAAATGCTCGAAGATGCCCGGGTCATGCTGTACGGCGATGCGGCGGAGAATATCGAGTCCAGCTTCATCCATAAGGCGTGTCGCGGTCATATCGTGGCCAACAAGCTGGATGTGGAGGGCGCTCGGGACGCGCTGGAGCTTCTTCCGGAACTGGTGAACATCGACCTGCCCATTCTGGCGGTTTCCGCCAAGACGGGCGACGGTCTCGACGAGCTGCGCCAGGTGGCTTACGACATGCTCGACGTCATGCGGATCTACACGAAACCGGTGGGCAAACACGCCGACTTGGGAACCCCGTATACCGTCAAGATCGACAGCACGGTGCTCGAGCTTGCCGCGGTTGTGCACAAAGATTTTGCCCAGAAATTCAGGTCCGCACGCGTTTGGGGCAGCTCCAAGTTCGGCGGACAGGCTGTCAGCGGCGATTACGTCCTCCATGACGGCGACGTGGTTGAACTGCACATGTGATTGTGCGTGCCGGACCGCGATTTGACTGGATATCGACAATCGTGCTAATCTGTCCTTGAATCCGGAGGTGTCCATCATGCCGATAACAGGGACTCGTGCCAGCGAACACTGCAAGGGCTGCGTGCGGGATAGGACGGAGTGCGGCAACTGCATGTACCTCACTCACGACCGGAGGCAGCAGGACCGGCGGCAAACGGACGAGCGTGACAACTTCATTGACACGTACGCCGAAACTGTCGAGAGTGGAGCGGACGCTCAGGAAGTGCCTTAGTAGGGTGTTTCTACGGTCTTGCGGGAATGTTCAGTCCGCGCGGAGTCCTATCTGAAGCTGCGTTGCGTGGCGGAACTGTCTTTTTTGTCGGGCGCGCTGCCGTCGAGGAGAAACAGTGATAATTGTCGGCGAGAGTATAAACACGACACGGAAGTCCGTTGAGTCCGCTGTCAAGAACAAAGATACCGGTTTCATCCGTGATCTGGCCCGCACTCAAGCTGAGGCGGGAGCTCATTACATTGACCTGAACGCGGGCACGCTCGGTGAAGATGAGCCCGATAGCCTGGCCTGGCTCGTCGAAACGGTCCAGGACGAGGTGGATGCCGCTCTATGTCTTGACAGTCCAAACCCGGCTGCTCTCGAAGCGGCCTTGACGTCCTGCAAGTCGAAGGTGCTCGTGAACTCGATCACCGGGGAGACGGAGAGGTTTGATTCAATAGTCAAACTCGTCACGAAGCACGGCACGAGCGTGGTTGCTCTGTGCATGGACGACCGCGGCATACCGGAAACTGCGAGTCAGCGTCTGGGCGTCGCGAGAGACCTCTGCGACCGTCTTGTCGCTCGCGGCGTCGCTCCATGCGACATATTTGTTGACCCGCTCGTTCAACCGCTCGGGGTATCTCCGGAAGCCGCGATAGAGGTGCTAGACTCGGTGCGTGCCGTGAAGGAACAGGAAACGGGCGTACACATCATTGCCGGTTTGAGCAACGTATCGTTCGGCCTGCCTGCCAGGAAGCTGCTGAATCGGGCGTTTCTGGTCATGCTGATTACGGCCGGACTCGACGCAGCACTGCTGGACCCCACCGACCGGGAGATGATGTCCCTGATCGCTGCATCCGAGGCGTTGCTCAAGGAGGATGAATTCTGTGGGCAATACCTCGCCGCCTTCAGGGCGGGAAAGCTCGAATCGTAGTGTACCGCAAGGCCTGTCAAATCCGTGCGGGCGACGGTCATCTCCTCGTCACAGCCTTCCGAGTGGTGCGGGCAAACCCTTGAAGTGGCATTATTTCTGGGAACTTACGGGGCGTTGAGGTGTTGAAAGTACTGGAAGGGCACAGGTGGAAGGAAGCCCTTTGTTATGCCGGACAGCAGTAAAGACGTTGCGCTTGTCCTGAAAAGCAAGAAGGGCGAACTGAGCGCTTTCGGAGAGCTGGTGGAGAAGCACCAGTCGCTTGTTATAAACTTCTGCTACCGAATGCTCGGCAACAGGGAGGATGCGGAGGATATCGCGCAAGAGACGTTCTTGAGAGCGTTCGCGGCGCTGCACAGGTTTCAACCGAGAGCCAAGTTCTCGACGTGGCTCCTCACTATTGCAAGGAACCTGACGCTGAACTTGCTGAGGAACAGACGAAAACGGGGGCAATCAGTCAGTTCAACCAGGCGGTTTGACGAGGAGAGGCAAACCGTGGATCTCCTCCCGGCGGATGAGCCGGGTCCCGGCCAGGCCCTTCTCGGAAAGGAGCGTGCTGAGTGGGTGCATCGCGCCCTGCAGGAACTCTCAGACACGCACCGAAATATCATCCTGTTTCGCGATTTCGAGGGGATGGCGTATGAGGATATCGCGAAGATTATGGGGTGTAGAAGAGGTACCGTGAAGTCGCGGCTGTTTCGTGCAAGGGAGCAACTGCGGGAAAAACTGCTCGAGTGCGGGGCGGCCGGTGATTATGGAGCAGGAATGCTGCGACGGGGTGATTAACGATGAAGTGCGAACGTGTCAGGAGAGCGTTGTCAGCTTATCTCGACGGGGAGATTTCCAGTTCGGCATGCACCGAGATCGAAGAACACCTTGCAAAATGTCCCGAATGCGAGCGCCGCAGGCATGAGCTGTCTCTGGTTGTCGAATCGCTGGGTCGTCTCGGCAGAATAGAGCCGTCACCAGAGTTCTATTCGCAGACGATGCGGCGAATAAGGGCCGTGGCAAAGGTGCCCGCGCCGCGCAAGGTAGCCGTTCGCAAGTTGGCGGCGGCTTTTGTATCATGTGCCGCGGTGGGTATGTTCATCCTGGGTTGGTTCGTCCTGTCCGCCAACCGCAGCGGACCGACCCGCCCCGATGTATCCCTGACCGAAAGGGTTGCGGCGACTCTTCTTGTGGACAATGGCAGTGACGCCCCGTTCGATGCAGCAGGATCGACGATTGGGCGGAGTGCGCCGGACGAACTGACGCTGCTCGTGACCGCGGCGTATTCCGACGATACCCCTATAGAAGACATGATCGAAATACTGTCGGATAGTGAGAAAACGGAGTTCAGGACTGTTCTTGTCAGCCTGGCGCAGGAGGAAAGATGACAATGCTCGGTAGATGCAGGCCATTGGCTCTATGTCTCGTGATCGTACTGGCAGTGTGTTTCGCAGTCTGTCTTGCGGCGGAAGCGCAACGAGAACGCCCGGAAGGTCGCGGGCGAGAGGCCGAGCCGGAAGAGCGGTCCATTCCACGGGAAGAGTGGGAGGGTTTTGGTGAGTTCGCCAGGCGCCATGGCGGCAAAGACGTGCGTGAACAAGAGATACCGGAAATAATAGAGCTGGTACGCGCGTGGCGAATGATGAAGGAAGTCGGCCTGACCGAAGAGGAATCGGTAAGATTCCTTGACCTGAGGCGTGAGATGAGAGAGAAACGCGCCGAACTCGCCGAACAACGCGAGCGGGCCCGCGATGAGCTGAGGGAGCTCGTTGATGATCCGCAGTCGACGGATGACGCGATCGCCAAGCAGCTCAAGGCGTTGCAGAAGATCGAAGAGAGTCGTGCTGCACTACGCCGCCAGCATGAGAAGACAACAGCCGAGGGGCTCAGCGTCCGCCAGCAAGCCGAGCTCAGGCTTTTCAGGTACCATTTTGACCGGCACGTCCGCGAACGGCTCATACAATACATCGAGGAGCGTCGCGACGAGAGAGAACGGGAGGATCGACCGAGAGAACGTCGGGGTCCTCGCGATGGAAGAGGCCGGCGCGAACGCTGACCGGATGCATCCGAACAGACAGACTGAGAGGGGCGCTACCGAGCAATTGCCCGTTTAGGGGCTCTCGAGCGCGTTGCTTCCGTCATCCGGGACCGAAGAGTCCTTACCGTCTTGCGTAGCCTTTTCTACACTTCTTTCACGCCTAAAGAAGGGCGTCTTCTCGAGCAGCCGACGCAACCGCCCCACGTTCGTCCCGTTGCCGGCCAGCGCGGCAGAATCTTCAACCGGCGCCATCAGGCGCATAGCACCTTTTACCAGAAATGGCGCAGCGGCGAGGACGATGATTATCACTGCCGCGACTGCCAGTCTATGCCAGGTCCTGCGCTGCCTCAGCCGGCGCCCTGGAACGACAGGTTTGTACTGAGGCTCCTCGGACTCCAACCGCTGTTTGAGATCTTCGAACCGGCCGCAAGGGTTGGGATGCTGCAGCGCCGCGCCGCACAATTCCAGCAGTCGTGCCAGCTCCTCAACGTTCTCCCTGCAAGCATAGCACCGGGCTATATGCACTTCGACGGCCAACCTCTCCTCATGTGACAGGCCGTCGTCAACATAGTCCACTAGTTTAGTCTTGATCTCGCCGCACCCTTCAACAATGTCGCTCATGTCAACTCCCGCCTAGCTTGATAAGCTATGAACACACACATACCCCTCACAAAACCAGCAAATTCTTGAGCGCTTCCCGCAACTTCTTGATAGCTAAGAGCCTACGTGATCTAACGGTGTTCATGGGGCACTGCATCGCCTCAGCAATTTCCTCAATGGAAAGCCCCTGGATAGTGCGCATCACGAACACCATTCTCTGCTCATTCGGCAAACGGTCCAGTGCCTCAAAGATACGTTCTTCCACCTCTGCACGGGCGGCAGCCTCGTCGGGATGATTTGACTTGGTTCCCGCAACGGGCTGCCAGCTTTCATCCATTGTCCCGGCCAGCCTGACAACACGGCGTTTTCTTAACTGTCTGCATCTCTCCAGCCAGATATTGCGCGCAAACGCGAACAGATACGCCGGGAACGAGCCGGTAGCCGCATATCTCGTTCTCAACTTCCACACCCGCAGGAAAGTCTCCTGGCAGAGATCCTCGGAAGCCTGGGAATCTCTGCTCATTCCATAGAAGAAATCCGTTATTCTTCGGCAGTACCGACCGTGTAGCTCACCAAACGCGCGCTCATCCCCCCACCGCACGCGGAGCATGAGCGTCGTGTCAGGTGTGCCCTCACAGGAGTTCATTCCTGACGGCATTTAGAGGTACCTCTGACTATGTCCATCTACTATATGACAGTTTGGCCGCATTTCGATCAATTCGGATAAGGTTTGCATATCTCCTCGAAGAAGCATCTCGTACATTGTACAGTGTCCTGCGTGCGTGAAAACGCCTCAATATCACGCGGAATGTTATGTTCGACGCTCCGCAAAAGGTTCATCATCTCGGACAACCCGGCACGAATGGAATCTTCCAGACGGGCCAACTTCTCTTCCGTCACCTCGATTTGCTCCACCTCGCCTTCCATGAGATAGACGGCGGAGGCAAGGACGAAAGGAGGTTTCACTTTCCACCGGTCGGCCGCGAACAGCGCATAACAGGACAGCTGTTGGTCCACCTGATCGTCCCGCTTACCGGTTTTCCAGTCGTATATGCACACTGTCTGTCCGTCCCTCAGTGCGAAGTCCGGCGCAGCATAGACCTTCACGCCGGCAAACTCGAAGGAGTCAATCTGGTCAATGGCCAGCCAGCATTTGACGCCGGCGCTGCGTATGGATTGAAAGATTTCAAGCGCGAACAGGTTAGCTATACACTTTTCCACTTTTTCCCTAATCTGGCCCCGCCGCTCCGGTGTTACCTCTTTTCCGTAGTAATGCTCGAACAGGTTCGCAAAACGCTTCGGGCTGCGCCGCCACATCTGATCCTTCGACTGTCTCCAGGCGTCGGTGAGCCTTGTTACCGCAAGTTTCTTAGCCTGCTCACAGGTCACGGGAGTAAGCTCATCTCGGTCGCGGTTGAATGTCTCGCGTATCACGTCGTGGACGACTTGACCGGCCAGCATATCAAGGTTGACCATAGACTTGAGGAGATACGCTTGCCTGCGGTCAGGTGGAGCCTCGGGCTTCCACCCTTCCCACGCCAGGTAATAGTGGTAGTAATAGCGGCGTGGACAGGTACGAAGCATCCTCGCCCGCGACGTCGACCATGAAAGTTCGCTCTTGAGTTCAGCCATGACAACCTATTGTAGGACAAACCTGGCAATATCGCAAGAACTTGCCCTCCGCATCCCAGATCTCTGTTCCGATTCCGCAGCGCGCCGTCAGCAGTAGAATGGCACCTGGCGGATTGACCATTTGGCAGCGATAGCATATAATCAGGCCGATTGACTGCCAACGGTGGCGATCGGAGAAAGTCGAGTTTGGGGTCCCTTGAAACGCAAAAGCGTTGTCGGTGAAGTGAGATCTAAGGAGGCGAACTCATGTTGACTCGAAGAAACTTGCTGGCTGCCGGGGGCGGTTTAGCCGCCGCCAGTTTTCTGCTGGAACGTCCACGGGTCGTGGAAGCCGTACGAGGGGCCTCCACAGAACTGGGCAAGGTCAAGGTACGCGACGTGAAGACGGCCTCGGTGACGTTGACGTATTACGACGCGCACCTGGTGAAGGTCACGACGGACGCCGGCATATACGGTCTGGGCGAGGCGTATAGAGGCGCCGGGACGCTTGACTGGATCGACACGATGAAGGAGCAGGTTATCGGCGAAGACCCGCTGCAGGTGGACTATCTGTGGCACAAGATGATGCGGGAGGGGTCGGGGTCCGATGCGCGGTCGGGCACGCTCACCGGAGCGATTGCGGGGATAGAATCGGCGCTGCTGGACCTGGCAGGCAAGATTCTCAATGTGCCTGTTTACACGCTTCTCGGCGGCAAGTTCCGCGACAAGCTGTTGATCTACCACGACACCGGGTCGCCCGACACGGTCGATCCCGGACCCTGGGTGGAGGAGGCGCAGCGCTCACGCGACCAGTACGGTTTCAAAGCGATGAAGTTCGACCTGAACCCGTTCCGAGGCGAACGATGGAACCGTACGCTGTCTTCGGTGGATATGAAGATTTGGGTGAAGATCCTCGAGGCGATTCGAGAAGAGCTGGGCATGGATTTCCCGCTGGCCGTCGATCTGCACTGGATGTACAACACGCGCGATGCGTTGCGGTTCACCCAGATGACCGAACACTTGAACCTGTGGTTCATGGAGGACCCGATACCGCCTGAGAACGCGGAAGCCCTGCGGCGAATTACCGACGCCACCAAGGTACCGATCTGCACCGGCGAGAACCTGTACACGCGCCACACCTGGCGTCCATTTATCGAGGGCCAGGCCTGCGACATCATCCAGCCGGACATGCAGAAGTGCGGCGGATTGCTGGAAACGAAGAGGATTGCCGACTGGGCTGACCTGTACTACATGCCGATGGCCTGCCACAACCTATGTTCACCCGTGGGCACGTTTGCTTCGGGTCACGTCTGCGCGGCGACCCGCTCGTTCATTACCCTGGAGTCAGACAGCGTCGAGCTGCCGCACTGGCAGGATATCATTCAACACGAGGGCCCCATCTACAAGGATGGATATCTTGAGATACCGGACAAACCCGGGTTCGGCATAGAGCTGAACGAGGAGGTCTGTCGCAAACATCTTGCTGAGGGTTCGGGGTTTTTCGACTGACGCGGCAACGCTGAGCAATGAGGTGCAATCATGCCGAGAGAGGGGAGAGATTATGGAACCAATGAACAGGAGAGATTTTCTGGGCGAGTCGATACGCGGCACGGCGGGGATCACCCTGGGAGTGGCGGCGGTTGCGAGCACTTCAACCCGGGTGCTGGGCGCGAACGAGAAAGTGGTGCTCGGCCTGATAGGCGCAGGTGGGCGCGGCTCACTCTTAATCCAGGGTATGACGAAGGACGCTGATAACGTTGAGACCAAGTACGTCTGTGAGGTCGACGACACCCGCGGGCACGGCACCATCGCCAATCTGGAGAAGATTCAGGGGTACGCGCCGAAACGCGTCGTGGACATGCGCGAGATCCTTGATGATAAGGACGTTGACGCCGTGGTCATAGCGACGCCCGGGCAGTGGCACGCGCTGGCGACCGTGTGGGCGTGCCAGGCCGGCAAGGATGTGTATGTTGAGAAGTGTATCTCGATGACCATCTGGGAAAGCCGCAAGATGATCGAGGCCGCCCGCAAGTACAATCGCGTCGTTCAATGCGGTATGCAGAACCGCAGCATGCCGGAGAACATCAAAGCGCGCGACTACATCATGAGCGGCAAGATGGGCAGAATCGTGCACGTCAAGGTGAACAACTTGCATGAAGGCGAGCCGTGGCGGCCGAAACCAGACACCGAGCCGCCCGAAGGGCTCGATTGGGACCGCTGGCTGGGTCCTGCACAGGAAGTGCCGTACAACGAGAACCGCCACCAAGAGTATGCCCACTACTTCGAGTACGGCGGCGGTGTGCTGGCGAGAACCGGCTGCCATACGCTGGACCTGGCACGTATGGTGATCGGCGACCCGCCGCAGCCTGACTCCGTGTACGCAGCCGGCGGCAGGCTCGGGTTCAAGGATGAACGCGAGACCCCGGACCTTGTGGCCGCCGTTTACGACTACGGCGATTTCACCATGACGCTGGACCACACCGAGTTCATGCCGTATATGACCAGGACCATATATATCGGTGACGTAGTGTATGGCGACAAGTTTCCTCACTGGCCCCAATGTTCCACGCGGATAGAGATCTACGGCACGGAGCAGATGATGTACCTCGGGCCGCACGGCGGCGGATGGCAGGTATTTGAAAAGGACGGCGAGATCGTCGCGCAGGAGACGGGTTACTGGGCGCAAGAACCACACTACCTCAACTTCATCGACTGTGTGCGTTCGCGCAAAGATCCCAACTGTCCGATCGAGCAAGGGCATCTGAGCACAACGCTGGCACATATCGCGAACGCTGCGGTGCGCGTCGGGAACAAGCACCTGATACTCGACGCCGAAACCGACACGTTCGTCAACAACGATGACGCCAACAAACTGCTCAAACCGCAGTACCGGAAAAACTACCGCATTCCTGAACAGGTTTAGAAACGAACTGAATCGCTTCAACAAGGGGAGGAAAGGGGGACGATGAGACCTGGCAGAAACATCAAAAAGCTATCGAGATGGACGGTTCTTGCTGCTTTAGTTCCAGTCTTATTAACGGCATGTGCAGCCAATCGGGATACGGAGCGGTCGCCGACAAGCGGTCCCGTTCTCATTGAATTTGACATCCGCCAGGACGTGGACTTGATACGAAATTCGCTCTTTGGAGGACCGCCACAGTTCGCGATATGGCTCGAGGACCCGGTCAGTCATCGGCTGCAGACCGTCTTCGTAACGTATCGTTCGGCGGCAGGCGACTGGGTCGGAAAACTGGAGTGTCCGGCTGCGTTGCCGCGCTGGTTCGAAGTGTTCAAAGAGGAAACCGGCAGCTCAGGGTTGCCCTCGTTTGACAACCCGGCTCCCGACGCTGTGACCGGTGCCACACCGAGAATCGAGCGTTTCACTACCAGCGTCGAGGTGGAGCCGAACAGCAGATGGATATGTTGGATTGAGATGAACCTTGCTGGCGACTTTAATGAAGCGTATCAACACCATAACGCCGAGGAAAAGACCATTGACGTGCATTTCTCAGGCCAACCATCGCTTATCTATCGGGGAGAGATCAAGGCAACACCGGGTGAGAGAATCGTGCCGGAACTTTACAGTCAGGCGGTGGTCGACGCCCCGAACGGAGAGACGGTGCAACCGGTCAGTGACGGAGTGACAACAGCCAGGAATGTCTTCAAGTCTATAGAGATCCGCGTTCTTGGAGCCGGAGCTGGGCAGGATTCTACGGGAAGACGAGAGAAAGGAGTTTGAGATGAGCAGAAACGAGAGATTCGGATCATGCGCTTTGTGGAGGAGAGCAGTTCTTCTGTTGATTCTGATCACTCTGATCGGCGCCGTACCAGGAGAATGCGGCACGGAATCCGATGAGAGCTACCGCATGTGGCAGAAGGTTGAGATCACGCTGAACGCCGAAAAGAGTTACGAGAATCCGTACAAGGATGTCGAAGTCTGGGTGGATCTCGAGGGCGTGATGTTCAGTAAGCGGTGTTACGGATTCTGGGACGGCGATAATGTGTTCCGCGTCCGAATTCTGGCAGTTGGCCCCGGAATATGGAGCTGGAAGAGCGGCTCCAACCAGTCCGATCCCGGCTTGAACGGCAAGACGGGGAGTTTTATAGCCGGACCCTGGTCCGACGCCGATAAGAAAGCTAACCCGTGCCGTAGGGGAATGGTCAAAGCGTCAGCAAACGGGCATGCGTTCGAGTATGCCGACGGGACGCCGTACTTCCTTCTCGGGGATACTTGGTGGCCGACCGGAACGTTCCGGTACAGGTGGTACGAGGATGACAAGGACCGGCCGATCGGCCCCAAAGCGGGCTTCAAGGACTTCGTTAAGTTTCGGAAGAATCAGGGGTACAACTGTATCGCCATGGTCGCCGCGCTGCCGAACTGGGCCAATGACGATAAACCAGACGAGATGGAGGCGCCCGACGGTACGGAACTGCGTCAGGCGTGGCACCAGATTGGCACGGATAGCGCCAAGGATATGCACGACGAACAGGGTAACCGCGCGTTTCTCTTTCCGGGGAAGGTGCCCGGCTATGAGAAGTATTTCCCGGATGTCGAGCGTATCAACCCGGCCTACTTTCAGAATCTCGACAAGAAGATCGACTACTTGAACGCGCACGGATTCATTCCGTTCATCGAAGTGGCCCGCCGCGATATAGGCCCCGCGTGGAAGAAGTACTATCCATGGCCGGAATCCTACACGCGCTATATCCAGTACATATGGAGCCGGTACCAGGCCAACATCTGCCTATTCAGCCCGATACATTTCGATTGGGACGGGTCGCTCGCGGCAGAACACTGGAACCTGGCGGCCAACGCCGTTACCGAGAAGTACGGGTCTCCTCCTTTCGGGACTCTGGCCAGCTGCAATCCCACCGGCACGTCGATTGAGAACTTCGGACATGTTGACAAAGCGAAGTGGATTGGCTTCCATCAGATCGGCAACTTCCATCGCAAACTCGGTCACGGCCACAGGAGCTATCCGCTTCTAACGGACATCTTCAACGCGTCGCCGCCTATACCCGGCATTAACGGCGAACCGTACTACGATGGGCAGCACGACACGGTCGCCGGTTCATCCACGGCGGCGCTCTACGCTCGCTCCGCAATGTATGGCAGCGTTCTGTCAGGAGGACTTGGCGGCCACATTTACGGCGCCGGCAAAGAGGGCGAGGAGGGTGGAGCCATGTGGGCCGGCAACGTGGAGGAAGCCGCTAATAACAAGATTTGGGACGGAATAAAGTGGGAATCAGGAGATCAATTACGGCACTTGCGGACCTTCGTCATGTCCGAAGGACGCCGATATCGAAATCTCGTTCCGAAGGTGGAACTGTTGTCGCCGAACAAATCCGGAGACGACAACGATTGGATGCAGTGGGCTTACTGTTCCCGCACTGCGAAAAAGGACCTCTTCCTGCTGTACTTCGAAAAAGGTTGCAACAAGGCGACCGTGTCCGGGGCCGCACCGAACGGCAAGTACCGCGCCCGCTGGTTTGACCCGCGCTCTGCCGCCTGGAGCGATGTGGGCAATGGCACATTGACCGCCGATGCAACAGGGAAGATCGCTTTGCCGAATTTCCCCGGCGGTTCAGCGAAGTCCGAAACCGACTGGGGTATCAAACTCACTCGCCAGGTTGCAGGCAACTGATCTGATGACGACATAAACGCGGCATTTGACGAAAGGAAGAACGGGCCATGGGTAAGATGACAGGTCTTGTGCTCCCGGGTAACAGCACGGTGGAGTATCGCGAGTACGACATTCCCGAGCCGGGCACGGGCCAGGCGCTCGTGAAGATGAAAGCGTCAACCATCTGTGGCAGCGACATACGCGCCATATACCGCGAGCACCTAGGCAAAGGACCCGAGGCGTATCAGGGGGTGATCGCCGGGCACGAGCCGTGCGGCCAGATCGAGAGGGTCGGACCGGGATGCAAGCGCTTCAAGGAAGGCGATCGAGCAATCATCTACCACATCTCGGGCTGCGGCGTGTGTCATGACTGCCGCATTGGGTACCAGATCAGTTGCACCGGCCCGCAGCGCGCTGCGTACGGCTGGCAGCGCGACGGCGGCATGGCCGAATACTGCCTGGTGGAGGAAACCGACCTCGTCGCTCTACCCGACGAGCTGAGCTACGTTGACGGTGCGTGCGTTGCGTGCGGCTTCGGCACTTGCTACGAGGCGATTAAGCGGATCGGCGTCTCGGGCGACGACATAGCGCTAGTCGTGGGTCTCGGCCCGATGGGTTTGGCGGCGCTGATGGTTGCTCGCGCACGCGGGGCGACCAGGCTAATCGGAGTGGAGGTTGTGGACGAACGTATCGAGCTGGCAAAAAGGCTCGGAGCGGCCGATGTCATCATCAAGGCTGACGACAACGCTCTCGCCAGGATCAAAGAAGCCACCGACGGCAAAGGCGCTGAGGTTTCCATAGACTGCTCGGGAAATCCCGACGGCCGGCTGCTGGCGATCCAGGGCACGCGCCCGTGGGGACGATGCGCGTTCGTAGGGGAGGGGAGCACCGTCGCGTTCGAGCCGAGCCCTACCATCATCCACAACCAGATCACGATCTACGGTGCCTGGGTGACAAGTCTGGGCAATATGGAGGACCTCGTCGAACGGATGGTGCGCTGGGATCTGCACCCCGAGACGACCGTCACGCACACGTTCCTGCTGGAGAAAGCCGCCGAAGCCTACAGCGTGATGAACGAGGGCAAGTGCGGCAAAGTCGCCGTCGTCTGGGAAGACTGAACTGCGGCAAAGCGCAGACTTAGCCGGTTCCCGCACCTCCGCAATTGAAGATTTGGCCCACTCTTCTTCCGCTTCGATACAGGCCGCCACACGAGTAGTGCCAAGAAAGCTGTTGCATTTCGGCGCAAGGTGGTGTACAATATGTACTTGCGGTAGATGGGCCCAGCACTCTGTAAGAACTTGATGGAGCGGAAGCGTGAGGTTGTTGAGAAGACGGGGCAACGCGCTGCTGCATTTTCAACCTGAAGGTTAGACAAAAATGCCTACTTACGAGTATGAATGCCAGGAATGTGGCAAGGTTTTCGAGAAAGTCCACGGGATGAAGCAGAAACCGCGTCTCAAATGTCCGAAGTGTGGCGGCAAGACAAAGAAACTTATCGGCACGGGTGCCGGTATAATCTTCAAAGGGGAAGGGTTTTACGCTACGGACTATCGCAGCAAGGAGTACAAGGAGGCGGAGAAAAAGGAGGCGGCGCCAGACAAGAAGGTTAGCTCAGAGAAGAAAGATAAGGGGAAATCGGAAACAAAGAAGGACGATTGAACTAAAAGCGGGGGATTTTTCAGTGGAACAAGGCAATACTAATGAGATCAAGAAACTTAGCGACATGTACCTAATGAACACGTACGGAGAGCGGAAGCTTGCGCTTGTGAGAGGTTCGGGCGGCAGGGTATGGGACGCCGACGGTGTCGAGTACGTGGACTTTTTCTGTGGAATAGCGGTCAACAACCTCGGCCACTGTCATCCGTCGGTCGTCAGGGCGATTCAGCACCAGGCGGAAACGCTGATCCACGTTTCGAACCTGTACTACATCGAACCGCAGGCGCGGCTTGCCGCGTTGCTGGCAGAACATTGTTTCGCGAAGAGGTGGTTCTTCTGCAACAGCGGTTCCGAAGCGAACGAAGCGGCAATAAAACTCGTGCGCAGGTATTGGAGCGAGAAGGGCGAGCGTAGACCCGAGATTATCGCAATGGACAACTCGTTCCACGGCCGGAGCATCGCGACAGTAACGGCAACCGGACAGCCAAAACACTGGAGAGGATTTGAGCCGCTTGCTCCCGGGTTCAGGCATGCTCCGTTCGACGATGTGGCTACGCTCGAGAGATTTGTGAACGATAGAACCGGCGGCATCATGCTCGAACCTATCCAGGGTGAGGGAGGCGTGAACGTACCCTCACCGAGCTATCTGGAACGGGTTCGGGCGCTGTGCAACGCGCGCAAGCTCCTCCTCATTTTTGACGAGATTCAGACCGGCCTCGGACGCGCGGGCAAGCTGTTCGCTTACGAGCATTTCAACGTGACGCCGGACATCATCACTGTGGCAAAATCACTTGGAGGTGGTGTCCCGATAGGCGCCATGGGTGCGACCGACGAGGTGGCCCAGGGTTTCGCCCCGAGCTCTCACGCGTCAACGTTCGGCGGCAACCCGCTGGCGACTGCGGCCGCAGAAGCGTACATAAGAGCGTTGCTCGAGGACGGCATCCTCGAAAGGGCGAACGAGCTCGCGGACCTGTTCATGTTGGAACTGCAGACGCTCGCCGGTCGTTACCCCAGCATTACGGGCGTTCGGGGTAAAGGATTAATGATCGGTGTCGAGCTGGATTTTGCGGCACAGGAGATGGTCGAGCGGTTCCTCGAACAACGGATCATAGTCGGTTCCGCCGGTCAGCATGTGCTCCGATTCTACCCGGCGCTGAACGTTCCGGAAGATGACATTAGACTGGTTGTGAGTACGTTCGACCGGCTGCTGAAAGAGCGGCAAGATGGTTAAAGACTTCATCTCGATCGCTGACCTTTCCAAACAG
>Ga0114922_10001755_pt1 | contig 20551 bp, 14 predicted proteins | sample AartaG_FD_100975 | JGI IMG/M metagenome (GOLD analysis project Ga0114922, IMG submission 100975) | Deep subsurface microbial communities from Aarhus Bay to uncover new lineages of life (NeLLi) - Aarhus_00045 metaG | ecosystem: Environmental > Aquatic > Marine > Oceanic > Sediment | place...
CACCATACCGTCAGGGGGGTCGACCAGCCTCTCCGCCTCCGCGATCGATAGCGAAGGCCACGGCGGTCTGGCTTGGTCCTGGAGCGACAACGAGGCCGGCGGCACCTTCTCGCCCAGCAACACAGTGCCTGATCCGACCTATACCGCGCCACCCAACGACTCGGGCGATGACGAGACCATCACGCTGACCGCCTCCGCAACCTGCAGGTGGTATTCCCCATGGGTCACGGGAACCGCAGAGATGTTGCTCACGGTGCGGCCCCCCTTGGGCCCGCGAAGCAAGCCTGGCCTGCGTCGAGGAAGGCATCGTCTCCCGCTACGGGGAAGGCCTCTACGAGCGGTCTTCTCCGACGTGCCGCCCGACCACTGGGCCTATGATTACATCATGGACTGCTACCATGCGGGCATCGTGAATGGATATCCGGGCAACGTCTATCTCCCTGACGCGAAGGTCACCCGGGCACAGATGGCGCTCTATATCGCGCGCGCGCTTGTCGGCGGGGCCGCGAACGTCCCCGCAGGGCCAGCGGAAGGCACCTTCCCGGACGTGCCGCCCGACCACTGGGCATATGACGCCGTGGAGTACGCGGTTGCGGCGGCGGTGGTTGGATGGTATCCGAGCGGCACCTACGAACCAGACTGGGTTGTGACGCGGTCGCAGATGGCGGTCTTCGTCGCCAGGTCGATCGTGGACCCGACCGGAGAAGAAGGTCTGGATGGATATACGCCGCCTCTGATTCCGAGCTTCACCGATGTGGCGGCTGACCACTGGTCGTTCAAGCACGTGGAGTACTGCGCCGAGAAAGACGTAGTGCTCGGGTATCCTGATGCCTCTTACCGGCCGGCACTGGAGATCACTCGCGCCCAGATGGCGGTTTACATAGCCGAGATACTGAACCCGTAGCGTACCGAAACTAATCCAGGCGCCTAGAGAACCTAGTGATCATCTGGATGTCTGTCGGCTTCCCGGCGCTAGAAGGTGTTCGAAGGCATTCGGAGACCTGTGGTTGGGCACGGACGTGCCGATACCGGCCCACCATACACAGGAATGCAGGACGGCCCGGGGTGGTTCACGCGTCTCAGCCAAGAGAAACGCCTGACCGCCTGGATGTTCCAGGCGGTCGACGCGGAGGTAAGGCTTCACGCTGATTGAGCTACTGTTACGGTTAGTCTAGCGGGCCTGTGTGTCGGCATTATGAAGGGAAACTGAAACTTCCGTGGCCGAGGACGCGGGCGATGCATCGGCGCGCTCTGCTCCCAGCAGCCCGTCTAGCTTGTCCACCGCGAGTTGCTTCGTCCTCGTGTCGGAGTGCAGATAGCGCGCGGTGGTTTGGATGTCGGAGTGGCCGAGCAGTTCCTGTACCGTCCGGATGTCGGTGCCGTTGCGGATGAGGTGCGTGGCAAACGTGTGCCGCAAGGTGTGTGGCGTGATCCCTCTACCCTTCAGCCCGGCCTTCACCACTACCCGGTTCAAGATGCGGTTCACGATGCGCCCTTGGATGGACTCCCCCGTCTGGCTCACGAACAGCCGCTGGCAGTTCGTCTTCTTGCGGTGCTTCAGGTAGTGCCGGATGGCCTCTGTCGCCTCCTGGGTCAAGGGCACCGTCCTCTCCTTCGACCCCTTGCCGTGCACCAGCAACTGCCCATTGTCCAGGTCGATGTCCTCCAGTGTGATGGCGACGGCTTCGCTTCTTCTCGTGCCGGTTGTCAGCAGCAAGATCACGAGACACTTCGTCCACGGCCGTTCGGCCGCTGCCACCAGCTGCGGTGCCTCCTCCTGGCTCAGCGTGACCGGTACCAGTTGCTCGACCTTTGGCAGCGGCAGGCGACGCGCGGGGTTGCCTTGGACGTAGCCCATGTCCTGCAGGAACCCGAAGAACGAGGAGAGACAGGCCAGCTTGCGGCGTACGCTGAGCGGGGCCATCCCCGACAGGCTCACCCCGAACTGGAGCACTCGGCCAAGTGGCGGCTACGCCCTCGATTTCGATAGAGTGAATGTTCAGGGCCTCATTCCTGATGAGGACAGCCTGGGGCATGCGATCAGCTATGCCCGGGTGGACAATGGCTGGGACGGAAGCTTCTCTATCTCCCCCAACGTGCAGAATCCGACTCGCTAGTACTCGACGGCCTCCGCCAAGTGCCGAGTTTGCCCCGCCGTCAACACCACCTGCAGCGAAGGGCTTGGCCAGAGCGACTCGCTGACCCTGACAGTGCAGCCCCGACGATCCTCGATCCGGGCGGAACAGCAAGACTCAGCGCGGCGGTCACCGACGGCCTGTGACCCGATATTGCCTCGTGGCTCCGGTCTGACGGCGGCGCGGAACGGGCCTTCCTGCCCTCTCCTCGCATTCGTCATCCGACCTACCAGGCGACGGTGAATGGATCCCGCAAGCACCGGAACTTCGCCCTGACAGCAACGGCCACCTGCGGAAGATTGGCTTCCAGTTCGGATCAGCCTTCATTGACGGTGCGACCGCAGGTGAGGTCGAGGAGGAGGTAGCGGGGGAGACGGGGCTCACAGTGGTCTTTCCCATCGGCCGCTGCGCTGAGCAGGTCCTAGCGGCAATAGAGACAAAGCTGCGACATGCGCGGCTGGTCTCTTTCCTTCTCCCGGAAAAGGGCCTGCAATCGGGATTGAACACATGCCGGATGATCTTGCTGTTCGCGTGGCTTGCGTTTGGTCCAAACTGAGTCTGTCTTGTCGCGAACCTCTGCAGTGACAGGATACCTTCTACTTCGTCTAAGGATGCTGCCGCGTGTTTATCACACAAATGTGGAATTCGCCAGGCGGACTGTTTATTCTCTGGAACAAACTGGCAATTTCCAGGGCTGAACTGGGGATAATAGTTGCAGGAAGAACCGGCTAGCTTGCCTAATCGAGAAAAGTGGGCAAGTCTCCGCGGAGGCGGATATCGGCGTGCAATACAGGGGCTGGCAAGGAAGATCTCCAATCCGAGTTCGGAGACAGGTGCTACGGGGTATCCCGTGCATGCTATTCCTCGCTCTCGTTGCTATCTGCCCAGTCCGGGCGGACACCCCTACGGGAACTGCCTCGTCTGGGAAGGAAGGGGCCACCAGTCAGGAGCCCTATCGCATTTCCGCTGGGGACACGCTAAGCATCGTAGTAGAAGACGAGGAGATGCTGACGCGGGAGTGTCAGGTCAACGGGGCGGGTACGATTTCCTATCCCCTGCTGGGCGATGTTCCGGCAGCGGGTGCCTCCTGCGCAGAACTGAAGGCCCGCTTGGAAAAGGAGCTGACAAGGTATCTGAAGCATCCCCGGGTTGCGCTCACGGTTGAGCAGTATGGGCAGGCCGGGACGAGCGTCTTCGTTATGGGCGAGGTGAAGAGCCCTGGGGTCTATCCGCTAGCGAGCGGCGCTGGTTTGATGCAGGCTCTAGCGGCGGCGGGAGGGTTGACCGAGTTCGCCAGCGGTCAGATTAGCGTCCTGGAATCGCGGACGGGGCAGGCGAGAATGGTTGCGCTCGGTACCTCAGTAAGCGGCGGACATCCCTCCAATCCTCTGTTGCAGCCTGGCGACGTAGTCCTGGTAGACAGGAAGCTCGAGGCGAAGTACGCGGTGCTGGGCGAGGTCCCCAAGCAGGGAATGTTCGACATGGCCCCCAGGGGGGATGTCAGCGTGCTAGACGCCATGGAGAAGGCCGGTCTTCTGGAGCCGCCGTCGAACTCGGGCGTTCGGCGGCAGATTTGGCCTAAGAGCCTCCTCGACGACCCAACTCGCGTCGCCGATCTCGAGCATTCCACACTGACCCGCGGGGAGGAAGTGATCACGCTTGATCTCGCCGCGCTGCTGCGAGGAGATACCGCGCAGAACCTCCCGCTCCGGTCGGGAGATGTGCTGACCGTCCCCAGACGCCCGGTGGTCACCGTGACCGCCCTGGGGGAGGTGCGCAGCCCGGGCCGCCAGACGCTCCCTGTTGGCGCCACCGCCCTGGACCTGCTAAATGTGGCCGGGGGGATGACCTCGAGAGCTAATCCGATCCACGGCCGGATACTGCGCCTAGTCGGCGGCAAAGCAACCTCCATTGAGATTGATTTTGCCCGATTGCTCAGCCGAGCGGAGATGAAGCAGAACGTGGGCCTGCAGGAGGGTGATGTGCTATTCGTGCCTCCCAAAGGGGAGCCAAGCCCGATTATACGCAGCCTGATTTCCATCCTTCCCTACTTCGTGTTCTGAGCCTCCTCGGCCAGGGAAGTCAGTGAAACGGCGACAAGACCAAGACCAGGAAGACAGACGACCGACATGCCAGAGATGAATGGAGATTCGCGACTTCTGCCTGCGCGCGTCGAGGAGGTCGCCCCGCCCCAGGCGGCGCGGGTTAGCCTGCCTTCGCCGGGGCTGGAGCAATCGAGCGTCGCAGCTCCTCGCCTGGACGAATACCTCAGCATCTTCGCGCGGCGGAAGTGGACGATCCTGGTGGCCTTCGCTGTGGTCTTCTTCGGCGCGCTTGCCGTCACCGCCTTGACACCTCGCGTCTACGAGGCGACGGCAACCTTGTTGATAAGCGATCAACCGGAGAGGAGCCCGGAAAGCTTAAGCAAGCTATCCCCAGCTTATATGTCGGCGATGGGATCTTCGAACCTCGACACTCATGTGCAGTTGATCGAGGGCGAGTCCACAGCCATCCACACCGCCACTCGGCTGCAGCAGGGAGACGGACCGGCCCTCAGTGTCCGGGAGATCCACAAGCGAGTGCAGGCTAAGGCGGTGCGAAACACGCAGCTAATTCGCATTAGCGCCCGCGCCGACAACTCCGGCGCGGCCGAGAAGATCGCCAATGCCACCGCCGGGGCCTATGTGGAGATGAATCGGGGGCGGGCCCAGGGTTATTCCGAGACCACCTCAGACTTCCTCTCCCAACAGCTTGCAATCGCCAGGCACAAGCTCACACAGGCGGAGGACGCGCTACGCAATTTCAAGGAAGAGACAGGGACCGTTGGAGCGGACGCGGCCGCCGCGGAGCTAGTGGCGCGCTCTGCCTCCCTTCGTTCGGAGGCGGACAAGACCGGCGCGAATCTGGCCCAAGCACGGGAACGGCTGGCCAAGCTTCGCGTTCAACTCTCCCAGCAGAACCAGAACATCAAGACCGGGCAGGTCCGGGACGATGCGACTGTCTTGCAGCTTCGAGGTAGGCTGGCGGAGCTGGAGGGGAAGCGCCTGGCGGCGCAGGCGAAGTACACGAGTGCCTATGCTGCTCCTGTGGCCAAGCTCGATGAAGAGATTGGCCTGATCAGAAGCCAGCTCAACGAAGAGGTCGGCCGGCTGGTGCGAGGCACGGGAGGCGACTTGACGATTCAGAAGGCCCTCACGGTAGACCTCCTGCATTCCGAAGCGGAGGTCGCCGCGCTGGAGGCGCGCGACCGGCAGATGCGCCGCGCCCTCTCCCAGGCCAACCAGGAGCTCGGCAAAGTGCCCTCCCTACAGCTTAGGTTGGCGGGGCTGCAGCGCCAACTGGACGTGACGCAGACGGTTCACTCGGATCTGCTCCGGCGGAGCCAGGAAGTGGAAGTGGGCCGGATAATGGCGCTAGGGAATGCCGACATCGTAGAGCCAGCCTCGAAGCCCCTGGCGCCGGTAAAGCCGAACGTGCTTATGAACCTAGCGCTTGGCCTGCTCCTTGGGCTGACCATCGGGATCGGCGTCGCGTTCATGCGCGATCAGCTGGACAACACCGTGCGGGATCAAGCCGAGTTCGCCCGGCTCACCTCGGCCCCGGTGCTGGGGGCGATACCCGTCTTCCGGGGGCCGCACCAACCGGTGATGCTCTCCGACGACCTCACGCACGGCCTGGCGCTGGAGGCCTATCGCACTCTTCGCTACTGCCTTGAATTCGCCACTCCCGGAGGCAAGGGGCGGGTTATCCTAGTGTCCAGCCCAAGCACCCTCGAAGGCAAGACGACTACCGTCCTCAACCTGGCGCGGACTACGGCCCGAGCGGGGAAACGGGTGGTGTTGGTTGACGCTGACCTCCGCCGCTCCGGCCTGCGGCGAGCCCTGAGCACGGGCAAGATAAAGGGCGTTTCTGATTTCCTGAGTGGAAACGCGGACCTCAGGGAAATCCTTCAGGAATACGTGAACCTCGGTCTCACCTTCGTCGACGCCGGTCGGCACGTCCCGAACCCGATGGAATTGCTCGACTCTGCTCCGATGCGGGCCTTGATCGAGCAGCTCAGGGAGGAAGCCGACCTAGTAATCCTGGACAGCCCCCCATTGCTGGCGGTGGCGGACAGCCTGGTGCTGGCCCGTCTCAGTGACGCCGTGCTGCTGGTGTGTGTGCCGGGCAAGTCCAATCGCTACGACCTGCAGTTGGCCAGGCAGTTGCTCTCTCAAGTCGGAGAGAAAATCTCAGGTGTGGTGCTCAACAAGGTCAACGAGCGGCAAGGCTACGGCTACCGCAGCCGCTACCACTACCCGTACGATAGGAAGGATGAGAACAGTGGCGCCTGAGCGGCGGGGACGTCGACATGGAAACGCCAATTCTTCCGAACAGACCGGCGTGGAGCGCGCGGCGGGGAGGACGTTCCCTCAGGAACGAGGGCGGCGGAGGGGTGCGATGAGCCTCCTGTGGCCGCATCGGGGATTCGCTAGGTTGCTCATTGACAGCGCTTTGGTCGCCGGGGCGGCCACCTGGGCCTGGCTCGCCTCCGTCGGCCAGCTGGCGGAACCGGGCAGCCCGCTTCCCTTCCTCGCGGTAGTTGTCGCGGTACGGCTGCCGATCTACTTCGCGTTCCGACTGCATCGGGTCACCTGGCGGAAGGTCTCGAGGCAGGATCTGTTCGGTGTGGCGAGAAGTGCGGCCCTCGGGGCACCGCTGATCGGCCTGCTGCTTCATTTCCTGCCGGAGCCGTTCTCTCTCCGAGGGCTGGCGCGGCCCTACTTGGTTCTTGTGACAGAGCCCGTCCTCTATCTCGTACTGCTGAGCGGGATGAGGATCTGCTTTTGGGCGATCGCCAGCCGCCGGCGCCAGAGGAAGCAGACTAGGATCCTGATCGTCGGCACGGGCGATGCCGCTCGCTCTCTGGTCTGGCAGCTCCAGGAATCGGCCACCGATTACCGGGTGGTCGGCCTGGTTGACAACGATCCCCAGCTCCTGGGCGGACGAATTCTTGGGCTTTCCGTGGTCGGGATGATTCACGATCTGGCGCGGCTCGTGGCGCGCCATGGTGTGGAGCAAGTCATAGTGGCCATGCCCTGCCTGCCGTCAGCGGCGCTGCGGCAAGTCGTCGAGATCTGCGAGCCGATGGCAGTCCCCGTGCGGATCCTCCCTTCCCTGCGCAATCTCATGCAGCGGGGGGCGGGCGTCGACGCCCTGCAAGAGGTGCGCATGGAGAGTCTTCTCGCCCGGCCGGAGATCACGTTCGATGACAGGAGAACCGCCTCCTTCCTGTGCGGCCGCACGGTGCTGGTCACCGGCGGAGGAGGCTCCATAGGAAGCGAGCTCTGTCGCCGGATCGTTAGAGCAGGGGCGAGCCGTCTGCTCGTGCTCGGCCGGGGGGAGAACAGTGTTTTTGAGATTGTCCAGGAACTGGCGGCGCTGAACGGACATTGCGACGTGATCCCGGTGATCTGCGATGTGCAAGACCGGGTGGGACTGGGGCAGATCTTCGAGCGTTTCCATCCGCAAGTCGTCTTCCACGCCGCCGCTCACAAACACGTGCCGCTGATGGAGCAGTACCCCTCCGAGGCGGTCAAGACCAACGTGCTGGGCACGCTCAATGCTGTCACTCTCTCCGTCGAGCACGGGACGAAGTGCTTCGTCCTGGTCTCCACGGACAAGGCGGTGAACCCGAGGAGCGTCATGGGGACCACGAAGAGAGTAGCTGAGATGATCGTCCGGGCCTACGCCATGGCCAGTGACGCGAATATGGTCAGCGTTCGCTTCGGGAACGTTCTCGGTAGCCGGGGCAGCGTAATCCCGCTGATGAGCCGCCAAATCAGGAACGGCGAGCCAGTGACGGTGACCTGTCCTGAGATGGAGCGTTTCTTCATGACGATTCCGGAGGCAGCACAACTCATATTGGAGGCGGCGACGACGGGGGGCCGGGGCGACGTATTCGTGCTGGATATTGGCCACCCGTTGAGAATCGTCAACCTGGCGGAAGCCTTGATCCGGGCCCACGGGCTGGAGCCCCATCGAGACGTGCCGATTCAGATGATAGGGCGGCGCGCCGGGGAGAAGCTGGGCGAGCACCTCTTGAACAGGGCGGAAAAGCGCAAGGCGCGTAAGAATGGCAAGTACTATATCGTGCCCGCGGAGCCAGTAGACCTCGACAAGCTTCTCGAGCAGGTGACTCAACTCCGGGCGGCGGCTCTGCGGAACGACCAGGAGAATCTGATCCGTGCCTTGCGGAGTATCGTCCCGAGTTACCGGGGGAACGTCGCGTATCGGGAAGATGGCTGGTACGTCCAAGAAAGCGAGGTCGAGGCGACAGCGTGGGATGGCTGAGCGACGACCAGGCCGTGGAAAGCGGCCTGAGCCTACCTGGGGAGCTCCCCCGGAGCAAGGCGCTCCCCTCGCGCTCTCTTCGCTCGAATTTCGCCTGGGCACTTGTCGGCAACCTGGTCTACGCCGGCTCCCAGTGGGGCATGCTGATCGTGCTCGCCAAGCTTGGCAGCCCGGAGATGGTGGGATGCTTCGCCCTGGGTCTGGCGGTCAGTGCCCCGGTTGTGATGTTCACGAACCTGCAACTGCGGGCCGTTCAGGCGACCGATGCCAAGGGGCAGTACCACTTCCGGGACTACCTCTCCCTTCGGCTAGCCACCAGCGCCTTCGGCCTGTGCGTGATCGCCGGGATCGCGGCACTGGGAGGATACCGCTCGGAGGCAGCACTGGTCATCTTGATCATCGGGTTCGCCAAGGGCGTGGAGAGCGTGAGTGACTCCATTCACGGCCTGTTGCAGAAGAATGAACGCCTTGATCTGATCGCCATCTCGACGATGATCAAAGGTCTGCTTTCTCTGCTGGCGATCTGGAGTCTGGTCTACCTCACCAAGAGCATCGTCTGGGGGACAATCGGACTACTCGCCGCCCGGAGCTTAGTGCTTCTCAGTTATGACGCCGGCAATGCCCGCCGCGTGCTGCGCCTGACGCCAGGCCAGGACCGTGATAAAGACAAGGGCCTGCTCGCTAGACTGCCAGCACTGCGAGAGCTCGCCTGGCTGGCGCTGCCGTTGGGCTTGGTTAGCCTGCTCGACTCGCTGAATGTCAATGTGCCTCGCTACCTGATTGAACAAAGGCTTGGGGAGGCGGCGCTGGGCTACTTCGCGGCGATGACCTACATCATGGTAGCCGGTAACATGTTGGTTGGGGCGCTCACCCATTCGGCCTCGCCTCGCCTCGCCCGATACCATGTCGCTGATCCTCCCGCCTTCAGGCGGCTTCTGTGGCGACTGCTCGGTTTCGGTGCCGCGCTGGGAGGCGCCGGGCTGCTGCTAGCCGTGGTCCTGGGCCGGCCCTTGCTCACCCTTATCTATCGGCCGGATTATGCTGAACACGCCGATGTATTCGTCTGGGTGATGGCGGCATCGGGGATCGGCTACATCGTCCGGTTTCTGATCTGTGGGATGACCGCCTCGCGGAGGATCAAGGCCCAGGCGCCGCTTTACGCGGGCACCTTGCTGGTAACCGCGGTTTCCTCCTGGTTGCTCATCCCACGCTACGGCCTCCTTGGGGCGGCCTGGGCGCTGTGTGCCGCGATGACCGTCCTTCTCCTGGGCGCCGCGACCATCAGCTTGGCCGGGCCGCGGGTCAGCGACAATCACGAAAGCGATGGGCTAGTCGAGGATGACTCGGCCGACAGCTACGTCGCCGAGAGGCGTTGACCGATGTCGACAGGGACGGCTCTGCGGCTGCAGCCTGAGCTTCGCGAGCGGCGGGTGCAGGGAGAAACTAAGATCTCGGCTCTTCCCTGTTCCCTGGCCGGTCTGCTCGGGTTCACGCTGCCGATCATGTACTATCTGCCAGGCATCACGAGCGCCTCGAAGCTGAATATCTCCCTCGCTGATCTCTTCCTTCTGCCCCTGATGCTCATCCTCTGGAGAAGGTGGATAAGAAGCGGGGCGCTGGGCTATTGGCTGGTCGCGCTCTGGCTGTTCAACCTGATCTCCTGGCAACTCTCCCTTCTCCTGGTGAAGCCGGACCTGGTGACACCGGGGATGAAACTGGTCACCTGCTTCCTCTACGCGCTCACGGGATACGGCATCGGAGGGGAAGCTCGCACCGAGGCGGCATTTCTGAAAGGCCTGCTCGCCTCGGCTCTGCCGGTCGCCGCCCTCAGCATCCTCGCCTATTTCACGGGGTTTCCCAGTTTCTTCATCGTAGATTCCCGGGTGACGGGTACTTTTAGAGACCCGAATGCTTTCGCCTGCTACCTGGCAATGCTTGTTCCGCTGGTCTCCGCCTCGCCCGCGGGAGTCTACGCCCTCCCGCTTCTCCTGGCCGGCGGCCTGGTTCCTCTCTCCCGGAGCGGTCTGGCCGCCCTGGCCTCTTCCTCCTTCCTCAGCGTCCTGCTCACCAACCTCCGCCGCCGGGTCTTTCTCCTCGTGATCACCCTTCTCGCACTGGTCGCCCTCTGTGCGGGAGTCGGACAAACAACCCTCTCCCGAAGGATCATGAGCTACGAGGACTCACTCGCCTACCGCCAGCACCTGTGGGGATCGGCCCTCGAGGTGGCGAGCAAGCACCCGGTCTTCGGGATTGGAAAGGGGAACTGGGAGACCGTTTCCGGCGAGCGCCAGGTGCCCCACAGCAGTTTCCTTCAGGTGCTGGTGGATGGAGGAGTAGTTGGCTTCGGCGTCTTCTTCTTCCCGCTTCTCATCTGGTTCGGGAAGGGCCTGAAACGGCCCGCGACGCGTCCCTGGGCGATTGCGGTGTTTGCGGCCCTGGTGGGAGGCCTGGCGATCAGCCTGGATAACTTCCGCTTCTTCTGGCTGGCGGTGGGCGTACTGGTGGCGTGCTTGGCCAGGAGCAACCTTCCACGCAAAGGGGATCGTTGCTCATGAACGGGCGCAGGAAACGGCGGCTGGGGTCTCTCGGGGAGCGGCCCCGGGTGATCCAAGCGGTGACCGCCTCCGGCACCACCCGGCTCATGCGAGGTCAGCTCCGATATCTGCGCCAGGCCGGCTTCGAGGTCGTCCTGGTTGCCTCCCCCGGTCCGGGGATTGACGGCGTCGCCGCAGAACAAGGCGTTGCCAAGATCCCGGTCGCGATGGCGCGGGAAATAGCACCTCTGCAAGACCTGCGAAGCCTCTGGCGCCTTTGGCGGGTGGTTCGGCGGCTGCACCCCTCCATAGTCAACTTCGGCACCGCCAAAGCGGGTCTGCTGATGGGAATCGTCTCCTGGGCGACCCGCGTCCCGTGCCGAGTGTACACGGTGCACGGACTTCGTCTGGAGACAACACGGGGAATGAAGCGGTGGGTTCTCATTCGCACCGAGAGGATCGCCTGCCGATGCGCCCAGCGGGTGATCTGCGTGAGCGAGAGCCTGCGAAGACGGGTGCTGGAGCTAGGCCTGGCAAAGAAGGGGCAGACCGTCGTCCTCGGTGCCGGGAGTTTCAACGGCGTCGAGGCCGACCGCTTCGCTCCCACGCCCGAGCGTCTCATTGCAGGAGAGAAGCTGCGACGAGAACTAGGCATTCCGTCCGAAGCGCCGGTAATCGGGTTCGTAGGCCGCCTCACCAGAGACAAGGGGATTCCCGAGCTGGTTGAGGCCTTCAGCAAGCTTCGTCGTCGCTTCCGCGATCTGCGCTTGCTGCTGCTCGGCCGTTTTGAGGACGGTGACCCAGTGCCCGAGGCGACACGCAGATTCCTGCTTTCGGACCCTGGCGTAGTGAATGCCGGCTATGTGAGCAACGCCTCTCCCTATTATCAGGTGATGGATGTTCTCGCCCTGCCCACCTACCGGGAGGGCTTCCCGACAGTGGCGCTGGAGGCATCTGCCGCAGGCAGACCGGTGGTGGCGGCGCGAGCAACCGGCGCGGTGGATGCTGTGGTCGACGGGCTCACCGGCCTGCTCGTGCCGGTGGGTGATGTGGAGGCGCTGACTGAGGCCCTGTGGAAGCTGTTGGCTGATCCCGAACTGGCTAGAAAGATGGGGCGGGCCGGGGAGGAGCGGGTCAGGCGACAGTTCCCTCGCGAGCGCATCTGGCAAGAACTGGCGGCACTGTACTGGGACCTGCTCAGGGGAGGCGCAAGACTTCCCAGCCGTGGACTGCAGGCCGAGCCAACGGCGACCGTGACGGGCGAAGGTATCGGCAAGCGTCTGAAGCGTCTGCTGGACGTCTGCGGGGCGATCGTCGGCCTGGCGATGGCCGGGCCGGTGCTCGTCTGGGCCACCGCGACCATTCGCCTGAGGATGGGCCCTCCGGTGCTCTTCCGCCAGGAGCGGGCCGGGCGCAATAGTCGGGTATTCACGCTGCTGAAGCTCAGGACGATGAGTGGGAAACGGGATGAAGAGGGGCGCCTCCGGCCGAACGTGAAGCGGATCACTCCGATCGGACGCCTACTGCGGCGTTTCAGTCTCGACGAGCTTCCTCAGCTTTGGAATGTGCTGAAGGGTGAGATGAGCCTGGTGGGGCCCAGACCGCTTCCTCCTGCCTATCTGCCGGCCTACACGGAGCGAGAGAGGTTGCGGCACGCAATGCGACCGGGCCTCACCGGCTGGGCGCAAGTCAACGGTCGCGGTGACCTTAAGTTCAGTAGGCGCTTTGCGCTGGATTGCTGGTATGTGGAGAACTGGAGTGTATGGCTCGATCTCAGAATCCTTTTGCTGACGATCCCCTGTCTTCTGCGGCCCGGCGAGTCGGCCGTTTACCAGGAATTGACACGGGTTGATGACCGGGGTCTTGGCGAGCTGCGGACCCATGCCCAAGCGAAAGGAGGATAGCATGGTCTTCCGGCTGGCAGATCCTCTTTTCCGCCGTCCTGAGCAGAGCGATGTCGGGACGCTCTACCGGTATGGATCATCCGTTCGGTTCGGCGGAGCGTCGCTTTCTCCTCGGAGCCGCACCGTCTGGGACAAGAGTCTGGGGGAGGCCTACGCCGCCCTTGCCTTGGACTACGCTTTCGACCAACTGAACTTGAACCGCTGTTGAAGGGCGAACGTTACGGGCCGGCACCGAGCGAAGATTGCTCCCGTCTCCACCGGCATCCGGCCATTCAATAGGGGAGCCGCGGGAGACGGTGAGATCTGCGGCCGAGGCCCGCCAGCGGCTCTGCAGAGCGCCCACTAGATCAGCGAACGGAACTGCGACAGGAATGCCAGCGGAGGTATGCAACCATGGCGAGGAGTGATGGGAGTCCGTGTGAGATCAGATTGTCCGGGCCGGACATTACTGAAGAGGAGGTGGAGGCAGTCTCCGCCGTGCTTCGCAGCGGAAGGATCTCGCTCGGCCCCAGGTTACCTGAGTTCGAGCGAATGGTGGCCCACTACGCGGGCTGCCAACATGGCGTAGCCGTCAATAGCGGCACTAGCGCGCTCCACCTCATAGTCCGGGCGCTGGAGATCGGGGAAGGGGACGAGGTGATCACCACCCCATTCAGCTTCGTCGCCTCCTCGAACTGCCTACTATTCGAACGGGCGGCTCCCCGGTTCGTCGACATCGACGGCAGCACTCTGAACATTAACTGTGACCTCATCGAGGCGGCGATAACGAGCCGAACGAAGGCGATCCTGGCGGTTGATGTCTTCGGTTGGCCGGCCGACTGGGAGCGCCTGCGGGAGATCGCCGGCAAGTACAGCCTGGCGCTGATCGAGGATAGTTGCGAGGCGCTGGGGGCGAGATACCGGCTGCGAGACGGAGGCTGGGCAAGGGCGGGAAGTCTCGGGGATGTGGGAACCTTTGCCTTCTACCCAAACAAGCAGATCACCTCCGGGGAGGGGGGAATAGTCGTCACCAACGACGAGAAGATCGCCAAGCTCTGTCGCAGCATGCGCAACCAGGGGCGGGATGACGGCACGGACTGGGGGCACCCCTCCCGCTTGGGGTACAATTACCGCCTATCCGAGTTGCACTGCGCTCTGGGCATCGTTCAGATGAAACGGATCGAGGAGATTCTAGCACGTCGGAATCAGGTGGCCGCCTGGTATCAGGAGGCGCTCTCCGAGATTGAGGGTGTCCAGCCTCCGCGAGCGACGGAAGAGGTCGAAATCAGTTGGTTTGTCTACGCGGTTCGTCTCACCGCTTGCCGCAGTAGGGCAGAACTGCGGCGAGTCTTCCAGGGACTGCGGGAGCGCGGCATCGCTTGCTCCAACTACTTCTACCCAATCCATCTGCTGCCTCTCTACCGGGAGAAATTCGGCTACAAGAGGGGTGACTTCCCTGTTGCCGAGGCCGCCTCGCGCCAAAGCCTCGCCTTGCCCTTCTTCAACCGGCTGACCCGAGAGGAGGTAGAGCGGGTGGCGAGATGCCTGCGGGAAGTCCTGTCGGAAGTCGACCGGCATTCCGCTCATTCGCGGCGAGTCGCCGCCACTGGCCAGTGACGACGGCCTTCTCGATTTCCGAGGTCTGTGCTCTGCTCAGCAAAGTCCACCAGTCCCTGCTCGCCGCTTGTACGGGAAGGGGTTGGGATGTGGCGCTTGAGCTTGTCGGTACGGCAAGTGCTTTCCTTATCCTCCCCCGACAAGAATCAAGACAAGATCGGCTGCAACATCGGATCCTAGACCTGATCGGCGCGGGAGCGGGGCTTCTCCTGGCGACTCCTGTCTTGCTTTCGGCGGTGGTGGTCATTCGGCTCACCATGGGCTCGCCGATCCTCTTTCGACAGGTCCGGCCCGGTCGCGACGCGCGGCCTTTCACCCTTCTCAAACTCAGGACGATGACCGAGGCGCGCGACCGACAAGGGCGACTGCTCGACGACGGACGGCGCTTGACCCGGCTGGGCCGCTTGCTCCGGCGTCTGAGCGTGGATGAGCTTCCCCAGTTCTGGAATGTGCTACGGGGAGATATGTCCCTGGTAGGTCCCCGTCCTCTGCGGCTTGACTACCTGCCCCACTACACGCGACGAGAGCGGAAACGCCACCTGGTCCGCCCGGGCATAACCGGGCTGGCGCAGGTGAGCGGGCGGAACTTCCTGCCTTGGAACGAAAGGCTCGAGCTGGACGTCCAGTATGTGGAGAGGCGGTCGCTTGCCTTGGACCTGCTGTTACTCTTCCGCACCTTCAAGAAAGCGCTCGAAGGCAGCGGCGTAAACGTACTCCCCGGCGCGGTGTTGGAGGACCTCTCGACCTTCCGCAGAAAAGCCTCCGCTGAGATGAAGGAGGAAGACTCGGCCGGGCCGGAGGTAGCCGGTTCGCCGCTGGTGGAGGTGCCCCGCCTCGGCGAGAAGCTCTCAATAAGCCTATGGGTCAAGCGGGATGACCTCTTTCCGTTCGCGAGCGGAGGCAACAAGGCGAGGAAGATCGTGAGGATTCTGAAGGAAGTGGAGAGAGAAGGGTGCAACGCCCTGGTTACGGCCGGTGCCCTGCAGTCCAACCACGCCCGGGTAACAGCCCTGGCAGCGGCGACGAAGGGCTGGCCTTGCCACCTAGTCCTGCATGGAGATCGCAAGCAGCTCGCCCGACCCACCGGCAATCTGGAGCTGATGCGTCGGTCCCGAGCGACAATCGAGGTAGTGGAACCTTCCGAGATCGGACAAGCCTTACGGTCGGCGATGAATAGCCTCCGCGGACAGGGATATCGCCCCTATCTGATCCCTGGGGGTGGGCATTGCCTGGCGGGAGCGCTCGCCTATGTGGACGCCGCCTCCGAGCTTATGAAACAATGTACGGAAGTCGGATGGCATCCCGATTGGATACTTCTTGCCAGCGGCACTGGGACGACCCAAGCCGGGCTGATCATCGGTCTCGAGCGAGCGGGATGGAAGATCAGGGTGGTCGGCATCTCCGTCGCCAGGGAGAACCCTCGGGGTAGAGAAATCGTCCACCAGTCTTGCCGGGAGCTGCGTTCCCACCTGCGGCTGGCCGAACCAGAGACACTTGCTGATTTCCGCGAAGACTGGATCGGTGATGGCTACGGGAAAGCAGGTCCCTCCGTCCTGTCGGCGATCCGCCTGGCGGAAAGGACAGACGGGCTGATACTCGATCCTACCTATACCGGAAAGGCGCTTGCCGCGCTGGTGGACCTGGTGGCGAGCGGCGAGATTCCCGACGGCGCAAAGGTTCTCTTCTGGCATACCGGCGGCATCCCAAGCCACTTCGATCTGGAGTCTTCTTCGGGGGACGAGCGCAGGCCATGAACGTCCTGCTGACCTGCGCCGGACGCCGCAACTACCTGGTGCAGTACTTCCAGGAAGCCCTCTCGGGGCGAGGGGAGGTCTATTCGGCCGATGCCTCCCCTGACGCGCCGGCGATGGAGGAAGCAGATCGCGCTTTCTTAGTCCCGCCGGTAGACGCGCCGGGGTACTTCGACGCGGTCCTTGCTCTCTGCCGGAAGCATCGAGTGCGTCTGCTCATCTCCCTGAACGATCTTGAGCTGTCGCTGCTAGCGAGGCAGCGCGAACGTTTCCTGCAGGTGGGCACCTGGCCTGTCGTCTCTTCCCCGGAGGTCATTGATACCTGCTGGGATAAGTGGAAAACCACCAGATTTCTGAGTTCCTGTGGGATTGGCTCTCCGAAGACCTACCTGTCTCTGCTCGAGGCGCGCCGGGCCCTTCGCTCGGGAGAGCTCCACTTCCCGCTCGTCATTAAGCCGCGGTGGGGAACGGCCTCGATCGGGATCTTCTATCCCGAGAATGAGGAAGAGCTAGAATTCGCTTACCGCTATTCCAAGGCCAACATTCAACGGACCATCCTAGCGGCGGCCAGCAAGGCGGGTGGCAATCGGAGCATCCTCATTCAGGAACGGCTCCAGGGACAGGAGCACGGCATCGATGTCATCAACGACCTCGAGGGCGGCTATGTCTGCACCTTCGTCAAGCGCAAGCTGGCAATGCGCAGTGGAGAAACCGACCGGGCGGTCACTGTTCAACATCCCGAGCTAGAAAGCTTGGGGAGGAAGATCGGGGAGCGGCTGGGCCATGTCGCGAATCTGGATTGTGATGTCTTCCTTCTAGAGGATGGTTGCCGGGTGCTGGAGCTAAACTCGCGCTTTGGGGGAGGTTATCCCTTCTCTCACGCGGCTGGGGCGAACATCCCAGCGGCGCTGATTGCCTGGGCAGAAAGGCGAGAGCCCGACCCGAGTTGGCTCACTGTTCAGCCGCAGGTCATCGCGGCAAAATGTGACCGGCTTGTCTTGAGAAGATCGAAGGTTGACGAGTCCTTCTGTGGGTATTAGATCGGCTTGGGACACCGATTTGGCGGCTCAGACTGTCCTTGTTACATAGCGATGGGACGCCCTCAGATGGCTTCTGAGGTCGCATGACGGGCTGGGCCGGTCTATCATATGAGACAGTCGTGCGGCGCCTCTGGGCGCCGCTTCTTCTTTGAAGGAGTGTGCTCGCGTGGAGGTCTTCCGGACAGTCGTTGCCCTGATGATCCGATCCGTGGTGTTGAGTGCAGAATCTGGCGGCCAGCAGCGTTTGCTGTTGCTGCAGCAGGCGGCTGCCGTTGGCGAGGAGGCGGGAGAGCTAGCTCGGCTGCGGGATGAGACCCGTCGGCTCAAGTGGGAGAATGGACTCCTCACGTCGCGGGTCGAGGCGGCTCCGCACAGGAGGCGCTACACTCCGATGCAGCAGCTCCAGATCCTGTGGCACATGGCCTACTACCGCATTCCCAGGTCCCGGGTTAAGGAGCACTTCCAGATCGCCAAGTCGCCCCTGTACCGATGGCTGCATGCCGCGGAGAAGGGAGACCTAGGCGACCGGAAGAGAGGGAAAGAGAGCCCCAGGAAAAGTCCCCGGGAGATCACTGAGGTGATCTGGGAGATCTTTGAGGCGAATCCACACTTCGGTCGGCATCGCATCGCGATGATGCTGTGGGCGCTGAGAGTGTTCGTGGCCGCCTCTACGGTCAGAAACGTGCTGTTGCGGACCAAGCCCAGGACGGCGCCGGCCGCGGCGAAGCAGGCTGCACAGGAGCAGGGGCCGCGGCAGATCGTTGCTCGCTATCCCAACCATGTCTGGAGAGTGGATCGGACCCGATTGTGGCGCTGGGGCATCTGGCCCACCTGGCTACTGGTGGCGGTGGATCACTTCTCCAGGAGGGTGACCGCGGTCTGTGCTTTATAGGGGCCTAATGGTGGATGGGTAATAGGCGCACTCGAAGACGCCTTCCTGCGGCACGGCCCACCGAGACACATTATCACGGATCAGGAAGGCGTCTTCATCTCAGATGCCTTCCGTGGACTGTTGAGGCAATGGCGTATCAAGCAGCGCTTCGGAGCGGTGGGCAAGCACGGCTCGATTGCAGTGACCGAGCGGGTGATCTGGACGCTCAAGTATGAGTGGCTGAATCGCCTCCCGGTCATCCGCGAATTAGACCACCTGGCAAGCCTGCTGAGAGATTTCGAGCTTTGGTACAACAGTTGCCGGGGACACATGACTCTAGGCGGTGCGATGCCGAGCGCGATTCATCGCGGCGAGCACTGGCAGAAACCTGACCGCTCTGCCAAGACATTGCCGCAAAGCATTCAGCGCCGTGTATTCTCTGACGTCCGCATCACGGCGTACCAGCTCGCGGCCTGACCGCATTTGGCTTCGCGTCTCGTCATGGCATCTTCCTCACGCCTGCAGCCCGCGATCGCGCCCGCGCCTTGGTCTCCTCAGGAATCCGAGGCATGCTGATACCAGCGGAGTCCCAATCCTGCCAAGGCCGTGCCGTCCACGCGACGGAACTGTGCCCTCTCCGTCCCCTAACAGGCGTCCCAAACCAATGTGACAACCGCAGGGACACCGGTTTCAGAACGGAATAACCGCGGCAGGCGGGCCTACTCGCGGGAGCCGGGCGAGGCAAGGCCTTCGATGCTGGCGCGGGGCACGACTGTCTCGGTGAGATAGCGGAGGCAGACCGCGCCCATGTCAACGGTGAGGCGCGAGGCGACGGAGCCGGGACTCTCGCCGAGCACGAAGAGCCGCAGGGCGGCCTCGCATTCATTGAAACCCATCGCGGCGCGAACTGCGGAACAACCCGTGAAACGAGGGTTGACCTCGTAGAGCACCAATCCGGCGTCGGTAATCCTTCCCTGGAGGTTGCAGGGCCCTACAGCGCCCATTGCCGCGAGAATGGAGAAGGCGCGCTGGGCGAAATCGAGAAGCGCCGGGTCGTTGGTGGGACAGATCCGCATGGAGGCTCCGTTGACCACAACGTTGACGTTGGCGAAGGTCGGGAGGATCTCTCCGCTCGGGGCGATAAGAGTCTGGAGTCGGACCTCGTCGTCCTGACGCAGACGCTCATCCCTCATGGCATCAGCGGGGGTCAACGTCTTTAGCCGCCACGCGACGGGGATCAGGTAGTCCTGGACAATGTCATCGGGGCGGGGACGGTAGTGCTCAAGGTCAGTGGGGCCGCAGAGGACGGTGACGCCCACGGAGCCGGCACCGCCCTTCGGCTTGACGATGACGGGGAAGGAAGCGGGGGTGCAGGATCGCCGGAAGCTATCGAGGGTCTGAGTGCGGGCGAAAGGAATCCCTTTGTCCCGCAGCACCTGGTAGGTGATTTCTTTGTCCCGCGCGACGCGGATGACCTCCGGGGGACTGACGATGACGCAGCAGCCAAGGGAGCGGAAGCGATCTCGGGCGTGGGAGAGGGCGCCGAGCTCGACGTCCAGGCCCGGAATGAGGGCGTCAATCCTGTGCTCGCGGATGAGGGCCTCAAGGGTGTCGAGGTAGCGGTCCTCGTCGGAGACGCGGGGGACGAGGGCGTGGGCGTCGCAGAGGTAAAGGCCGGGAGACCAGGGGCTTACGTCAAACCCAAGCAGGCGGAGGGGCAGATTGGCTTGCCGCAAAGATCTCACGACGGCAAGGCCGGCGGTGGCGCCAACACCGGTAACCGCGACATTCATCTTGATGGAGTGTGCCATATTTCGGGGCAGTTCTCCAGCGCGTCTTGCCTGAGCTTCTGAATGATCTGCTCCGGCGTGTGTGGTCGTCTCGGCATCTGCCTTGCTCCTCCTTGACAAGTCCAGCCCCCAATACTAACATCCAGCCTGGACCTGTTCTAGGGGGTAAGGTCAGGCTGAAGGACGGCAGCTACCGGGAGTACTACCGAGGGATGTATGCGAACCGGTGAGCGGGGGCGGCTTCGACAGGTTGGCGCATGTCACCCGTACTGCCGACAAGCTGTTTCATAACCTCAAGCTCACGTTTCCCTCCGCCTCGTGAGGGCATCCTGAGCGATACTTGATGAGGTGCAGCACCCGAGAGTGAGTTATGAAACAGCCTCGAATGAGGTCAATGCCGTGCACGTAGCTTTCCTCGAACCGCACTTGCGCGTGGCGGGCGGCATTCGTCGGGTGCTGGAACTGGGCAATGAGTTGGTGCGCCGCGGGCACCAAGTCACGTACCTCCTTCCTTCGAGCGAACCCCTCGCATGTGACTGGATGGAGTGCCTCGGCCGCATCGACCACATCGAAGCGTGCTTTCAGAGACCCTTTGAC
>Ga0114922_10001757_pt1 | contig 20550 bp, 13 predicted proteins | sample AartaG_FD_100975 | JGI IMG/M metagenome (GOLD analysis project Ga0114922, IMG submission 100975) | Deep subsurface microbial communities from Aarhus Bay to uncover new lineages of life (NeLLi) - Aarhus_00045 metaG | ecosystem: Environmental > Aquatic > Marine > Oceanic > Sediment | place...
TCATCGTATCCACTTCCGCCGGTGGACCTGTTCGTTAGAAATTCAACGACATTCGGGTTTTGGTTTTTAGCGAGCATATCAAACGACGAATTGACATAACCGACCTTTAAATTCGTGTAGAAATCGCTCCCGAAGAATCGCGTCCAATGGAAATTGAAAACATGAGTGGGAGTGAGCTGCTTCAAAGTGGTATCTTCCGTATCGAATCGGCTCGCCCCTCTGTGATTTCTCCTGATATCAGAGTAATTATAAGAGACAACGAACTTATTCTGCCGATCTGGTTGAAAACTGAGCTTAACATACGGATAAGGCCTGAATTCGTCATAAGGTGTTTCACTTTCTCCGTCATAGGGATAACCGGAGACATAGCGCGCTCTTTTATTAAAACTCACATTGGTGAAGAACCAGAGTTTGTCCTTGATGATTGGCCCTCCCAGGGAAAAACTGGGCTCTATGTTGTATCTGTAGCCGCTTGCGTGTCCTTCCAGAGGGGTACCCGAGGTATTATCCGATTGAAGTTTCTCATGTGTGTAATAGAAACCGACATCCCCACTCAGCTTGTTGCCCCCCGATTTGGTGACCACATTGATCACAGCACCTTTAACGGCACCGAATTCGGCCGAAAGCCCTCCTGATTGAACGGAAATCTCTTCCATAATGTCCATTCCGAAAAATACGGCTTGGGTTCCGACAGTCGGGTCCACCAGGTTAACACCATCGAGATTATACGTGTTATCCCTCACCGAACTTCCATGCGATGTGTTTGACGTGAATCCCGGGGTCATGTTGACGTATGTGTCCAAATTTCTGGGAGCGGGTATGGATGTCAGGAAAACCTTTTCGAGATTGACAGTCATCGTTGTCTTCTTCAAGTCGACAGTGGGAGTTTTTCCAACGACCACAACTGCCTCCTCAAGGGCTGTAAACTCCATCGTGATGTCTATCGTCGCTGTTTTGCCCACATTGAGGACGATGTCTTTTCTAATGGTCGTGTTGAATCCATCCAGCTCAAAACTGATTTCGTACATTCCCGGGGAAAGCGAGGGAAATCGATAGATCCCTTCCAAATTCGTGATTGTCGACATCTGCGGGAGTATGAGAGCAGGAGACTTGATGGAAACACCAACTCCTGGCAGAGGCTGGCCATCCACATCCTTCACGGTTCCGCTCAACATCCCTGTCTGGGATAGCTGCGCAAATCCCGTGAACACAAAGAACAATAATGCAGAAAAGAAAATTAAAGATTTTTTTAACAATTTAAACCTCCTAAAATTTAAAATGAATTCATTTTCGAACGAATCTTTATTAGCAATAAGCGTGCCAATCATGGTTTTCTTACATAAATCCTTTAATTTCAGCCAGATAGTAAATTACAGGCTTATTTTGAAAAGTATTGGAAATGAAAAAAATTGAAAAATTGAGAAAGGACGCTTAGAAAATATTCTAAAAAAAGGAGAGAGGAGTATTTATTTTATGCCCAGTCTTTTCCTGCGGTAACGGAATGTGTGATGGTTTATGTTGAGGAGCTTTGCTGCCTTGGATTCGTTTCCTCCTGCCAATCTGAGGGCTTCCCCAATATAGTGTTTTTCAATAGATTCTTGGATCGAAGGAAAATCAACACCGTCAGGCAGCAGCGGTGGATATCCGGCTTCACTTTCCCTTTGCGTTAGTGTTTTCCTTTCCTCTGGCGTTTCAACTCCAAGATCTTCGGAAGTCAATTTCGGACCCTTGCCCACAAGAATCCCTCTCTCGATGATATTTCTCAATTCACGAACATTCCCTTTCCAGTTATACTCTAATAACGTTCTTTCAGCTTCGGGAGTAAATCCAGTGAATCTCTTTTTAAATTTTTTGCTAAACTCCACAAGATAGTGTTTAGCGATAGGCATAATATCGCCACGTCTTTCCTTTAAGGAAGGAACTTCGACCTTGATAACACCCAAACGGAAATAGAGATCATTCCTGAATAGATTTTTTTCTAGTTGTTCATCGATATCTTTATTCGTGGCAGACACAACGCGGGTTTGAACATGCAATTTTTTTGTCCCACCTACATGGTAAAATTCTCCGGCCTCAAGAAATCTAAGGAGCTTTGCCTGTGCTTCAGGGCTCAAATCACCAACTTCATCGAGAAATAAAGTCCCATTGGCTGCTTCTTCTATCACGCCCTTTTTACCAGATACCTTTGCTCCGGTAAATGCCCCCTTTTCATACCCAAAAAGTTCACTTTCTATGAGTTCTTTTGGGATGGCGGCACAATTCACTGTAACAAAGGGTCCTTTGTAATTCGGGCTCCTGAAATGGATGGCACTGGCAATCAATTCTTTTCCAGTCCCCGTTTCCCCAATGATCAATATGGGCGTATCAGGGCTTTTGGCCACCTTCGCGATAAAATCCATCACATCCTGGATGGCATCGCTTTCTGCAATAAAACAGGGGATGTTCTCCTTGAGATAGGATTCTTGAAGCATTTGGACTTCTTTCCTCAATCGTATGGTATCGAGGGCCTTTTGAATCGTGGCTTCCAAGGCATCCATATGAAGAGGCTTCACGATATAATCATAAGCTCCTTGTTTCATCGCAGAGATCACCGTATCGATATCTTCAAAAGCTGTGATCATGATAACCAGAATATCAGGGCTAATCCCCTTGATTTTTGAGAGGGCCTCGATTCCATCCATACCCGGTAACCCGATATCAAGAAGGATTAAATCCGGGAGTCCGGTTTTAACGCTTTTGAGGACTTCCTCAGCCGTTGGAAATGCTTTGACATCATAATCAGATTCAAGAACCGAAATTATCCCTTCCCTCACAAGCTGATCGTCGTCGACGACATAAATAGTGTATTCAATCATTTTTTCTCGGATCCTTTGGCAATCGGAATTTTAATCCTGAATTCGGCGCCTCCCCACTTGCTTGTTTTAACATCAATCGTCCCCCCATGATCGGTGATAATCCTGTGAACCAGACTCAGCCCGATTCCCGTGCTGTCTTTTTTCGTGGTATAGAAAGGCTCGAATATCTTATTTCTCATATCAGCCGGCACACCCGGACCCGAATCAGCAATCCTCACGAGGACAAAATGACCTTCTCTCGATGATGACACTTTTATTTTTTGTTCTCTATCCACGTTTTTCACGGCTTCTGAAGCATTATTTATCAGATTCAGGATAACCTCCTCGATATAATGCGGATCTATTTTGCAAAGAGGCAAATTTTCAGCCAATTCTTTTTCAATCTTTATCCCGCTCTTCCGCAGAGCGACGGAGGAAAGTTTGATCGCATCTTCGACAGGCCGGTTAATATCCTCTACAACAAACCGCGGCTCACTCGGTTTTGAAAAATCCATCACTCTCCGAATCACAGATTCAATCTTATTCGAGGCTAATTGAAGTTTGTCGACAGTCTCTTTTCTCTTCCTTCCATCTGTTTGTCTTTCAAAGGCTGTTTTCAGCACATCCAAATACATATTCACCGCAGTCAAAGGATTTCTTATCTCGTGAGCAATGCCGGTTGCCACACGCCCCAGCGAAGCCATTTTATCCTGAATCCTCAAAAGCCGTTCGAGCTCCTTGGCCTTAGTCATATCCATAAGATTCACCAATACGGCTTCTTTGCGTTTGTATTCAATCACGGTAGCCCGGCAGTAAACCCATTTCATATCATCTTTATTGTTTTTGCCAGGAAACGGGTAAAACCTGAAATCCGTTTCCATTGTTTGAGTTTTTCCTGAGGATATTTTTTTGTACAGCTTCCCAACCTTCTCCCTATCTTCACTGTGGATGTCCTCATATTCCAAAAGATTCGTCGTGAGAGGCATTGAGCCAAGGAGTCTTTTTTGTTCAGGATTTCTATAGATAACGCGACCTTCTTGAATAATACTGATGCCGATAAGGGAATGATCGACCAAGTCGCGCAAACGCCTCTCATTCTCCTGAAGCGCTTTTTCTGCCTGTTTGCGCTCCGAAATGTCGGTGATGAATCCTTCCAGCCAAAGCAGCTCTCCCTTATTTGAAAAAATTCCGACTCCCTGTTCCCAGACCCATTTTATTTTACCAGACTTGGTTTGAATGCGATACTCCAGGCGGAAAGGCCTCTTTTCTTTTAAATCCTTTTGTATTTTGTTCCAAACCACCTTCCTATCTTCAGCGTATATGGCTTGGTTATAGGTCAGCTTGCGATTCCCTATGAAATCGGAAGGTTTGTACCCGGTTAATTCTTTGCATCCTGCGCTAACGAATTCCATTGTCCAGTTTTCATCATTCAAACACCGGTAGGTCATGCCGGGAAGGTTGCTTATCAAAGTGGAGAGCTTGCGTTCGCTCTCCCTAAGGCCATCTTCTGCAGTCCTGAGGGACGTGATATCTATCCAAGAAGCGATACTTCTGTTTGTCCCGGAGACCAGTCCGATTTTACAAAACATGTCCTTTCTCTTACCTTTCTTATCTACAAAACAGAACTCGTACTCTGTTGGCACATCCTCTCCCCGTCTCCTCCTTCTGATGTGATAATCTTTCAATCTATTTTTATCTTTATCAGAAACGAATTCTGTTAATTTCATCCTTCCTTCCACATCTTTTTTGGAATATCCACTTATCTGCTCAAATCGGGTGTTTATCATTGAAATTGTCATATCCTCTTCGATCATAAGTGTAGCCGCCCCGGTATTCTCGAAGACACTCCTGTACCTTTTTTCCGCCTCTTGTAACACCTTACTGGCTTTGTTGCGGTCTTCCTCAAGCGCCATGGTATGCAACGCAAAAGCAAGATCTCCTGCAAACTCTTCCAACAGGATTTGCTCTTCGGAATCCACGATGAGATTTTTGGGCGTAGAAACGCATAAAACTCCATAAGTTCTTTCTTCATAACCCACTCTAACGGCCATCCCTCCCCTTCCCCTATAATGTTTAGACACAGGACAATCACCACAAAAAGTCTCCGGGGCCTCAGTCACAAACACTCTCTTTTGAGACAACGCTCTTTGGGCACAATCAGGTAAATCTCCTCGTTTGAGGAGCTCTATCATGCCCGAAAATTCCTCTCCCAGCCCTGCTTGGGCGCTTGCCGTCAATCCTCCGGCCTCGTCGAACAGGGCAATCCATACATTATAGAAGCTTCTGTTTTTGATTAGATTTCGACAGATGCCGGCAAGTAGTTTGTTTCGGTTTCTTTCTCTTACTATAAGTTGATTGACACTCCGCATCGCACGCAGCACAAGGTTGAGACGGTTAATTTTTTCTTGACTACTTTTCACGTTCTATCTCAAGCGATCATTGATTCAGCAAGCAGCCGAAATGTTAAGAGAAATCCGATCAGGCGTTCTATCATGGATCAGTTTGGGAAAGATCAAATGGCTTTATAGCCTCTAATGAATTTATAACAGAGGCAAAATTTGAAGTCAAATAGCCAGAATCAATTCTCTAACATATCAATGATTTTCCCCTCGATAAGAGAAGCAATTATCGTAAATGACAGCAAAATAACAGCAAATGCTAAGCCAAAGTAATAAATCAACACAGGCAAAAAAGGGATTTTTATCGCCCTGTTATAAAGGAAGACAGCAACCAAGCTCTGCCTCATTCCTTGTTTTCGGAGTTCCTTTAAAAGAGGATACCAAGCATAAATGGGGCCGTGACTGATAATTCCTGCTAAAACAGAGAGAATCCATCCCCTGACTCCTGAATCTTTCCCGATATATTTTGATATTGCTTTGGGTTTTAAGAAATAATTCAATAAACCCGTCAAAAAGATGACTAGGAAAAAAACAGGTATTAATTTAATTAAAATATTACCACTTGCTTTTAGTGATTTATGGGCATTCTCAAAGCTAAAGAAAAAGAGAAACAAATATAGAATTATGACAAGCCCTAGAAAATATAGATTATTCCACCTTCTTTTTCCTTTTTGCTTTTCAATTTTGTTTTTCATCTTATCATCATCATTAGGGCAACAGTTGCTAATGAAACGAGAATGGCTAAAATGAAGCTGACGAGATTTCGCCTAAATGCAAATTTTTTTCCGAGGATAGCCGCTTCTGCAGGAAACTGAATTATTCCTACTGTGACCCATGCTACTAGAAAGGCAGTGACGGCAAAAAGACTTACTCCTTCTCTTAATAATTCGGCTCCTATAATATAGCTCGTAATGGCACTGCCTGCTGAAATACTACCAATTAGAGAGCCTGTTATTACATCCCTAAAGAATTCCCCGCTAAAAATAGAGGAAATTATCTGGGGAGAAACATTCACACGGAACAATCCCAAAAGCAAAACAACGCCAATCAGCACCGGAAGCGAGGCACCAAAACTCTTGAATGATTTATAGAAAGAGTTTATTAAATTTTCACGATTTCCTTTTTGTGCTTGCGACAAATCTCTCACAATTTTCCGCAATCTCCGCCAACTGACATCCTGGAATGAGCTTATCACAGGAAAAAAGATGAGATCAAGGATAAAACAAAGAACAAAAAGACAAAAAAAGCAAAAAAGTTAGCCATGAAATAGACCCCACCCTCTCCCTTATCGGGAATATGGGAAGTGACTCTGCTGATGAATTCCAGATAATCCATGATATGGGAATGGAAGTTGATGCGATCTCCGAAGGTCTGGATCACGGCCACCACTCCCGGCATGAGATAGAGGTCTGTAACTGAATGCAGGAATTTCACAAGTGTACGGACCGCAGAGAGACAGAGATCATTGAGGAGCTTTCGCTTGAATCGGAAGAAAAGACGCAGCATCTTAGGGACGGTGAAGACGACCTGACGGTGAGCGACATCCAGGAGAAGTTCCTCCCGACGTTTGGCATGACAGGAGGGACAGAATCCGCGTGTCTTGCGTACCCGAGCCTTAGCCTATGTCAAAAAGCAAGTCCGCATAATTCCCCGTTGATCCAATCAACAGTTTTGTCGACAATAAAGTTTGACCAGATTGTGTCAGCGAGGAAATGTCCAGTGAGTTTTCCAAGTATATAATTGCACACAGTATCCCATATGCATTTAGCCACAGCCGATTTATGCTGTGCAGTGGTATCTCCTCCCGCAAGTGCATAAGCGGCTGTGTTCATGATGCAGGTGAATATACCCATATAAGACTCGATTTGAAGTTTAAGCTGAATCATAGTCTGGGCCACTTCCGCATATTCTACCACAGCTTGGCCCCAGCCGTGTTTTCCTATGCCAAGGGTGTGTCCGGTCTCAGGGTTGATCCTCCACCAAGCTGTGCATTCTTCCCCGTTAATTTTAAAAGATTTTTTTGGTGCGATAACAATATAGGCGTTCTCAAGGTCCTGCTTTATGCGCGCGTGCGAGTCTTTGTCGAGCTCCAGATTTTTGTAGTCTTTATCATCCGCATCAGCAATGGTTATCCACTCAGAGCCTTTGTTGAAAACTTCACTGGTGTTAAAGACTTCTTCTCCGGAAGGCATTAAAAGAGCTTCGATATTCGTGTCAAGCACCCCTTGGCCTAAACGGATGAAAAATTCTTTTTCATCGAGCACAGACACATCATTTTCAACAATATCCATGCTTCTGTATTTTAAAAGCTCTCCGTCAGGGTTCAGCTTTAATTTAGAATGAAAGCTTATTAGATTAGGGTGATCTAAGAACACTCCTTTTCCTGCCCATCCGAATTGGCTCCGGGCAAAAGCCATATCATACAGCTTCCCTGGCCCAGATCTTATTTCCGCCATTTGGTTGAGCACCTGATGGGGGTCTGGTTTTTTAAGTCCTGTGAAAAGTTCAAGGACCTTATCTCTATTGGACAATAAGTTTTCAATGGTCAGATATTCCATGAATTCTCCCGCGAACCGGCTTTTAATAACAAGGACATCAGTCTGGCTGAGAATGCTGAGACAGCGCTCCATTTGATCACTGTCTTTTATGTCAGGGGAAGGGATCGTTTCCTCTGCCCGGTCAGCAGGCCCTATGAGGTCAAAAATTTCCCTGCGTATCGTACGGCTGGATTGACCCGGAGAGCAGATCTCATATTCGATCCACTCTGCAGTAAGATATGAATCTTTTTCTGATTCATCTTTTTTCTCTTGCTCCTGAGCCCCGAAAGCATTAAGCAGGCTCCGGCTGAATCCCCCAATTCTTCCTGAACTTGTTTTCTTTTCAACAAGCTCCCCGGTGTGTTTAAACATGGTTCCCTGGATTTCATCTGAATCCACCGTCAATGTGGGAACCCATGATTTCTGCTCTCGGATGACTTTCTTCAGGTTCAAAATGAGGTCTTGGGCTTCGAAGAGATTCTCATCCGACGGCCAGTCTAATGGGTAATGGCGGATCATGACTCGGCTGTCAAATAGTTCATCTGGGCGGATGGTGTGCTCCAGGACTGTTTTTTCATTGACTGTTCCGCTTTTCCATTGTTCGATGATAAGCCGGATGTGTATGAGATGAGCCTCATCTTCATCCAGGTCATCTGTGTCATAAAAGCCGCCCGGTTCTGAAAGAGTTTGACCCGGCTCAAAATCCGGAAAACAAGGGTCCATATCCATCCATGTCTCATCTTCATTGATTTGAATCCACCAATGTTCTTTTATAGCTTCTATCTCAGCGGCATCATCATCAAAGTTTTTTACAGCGCCGGAGATTTTAACAGCAGAGGCTATGGCTTCAGCCTGTTTTTCTGCCCTCAGTTTTATTTTCTTTTCCAGCTGGTCCTGTTCTTGAATTTGATTTTGAATATCCTCTTTGAGCTTGTCTTTGTCCATATCGAATTTTAAAGCGAAATTCTCCACATACTCCTTTCCAAATTGAAAACTCCGCTCCTTATCAGGAAAAGGAAAAGAGCCTGCAAGTTTCCGCAGTTTCTGCAAGAGGTCTTCTGCTTTTTCATCCGAAAGAGTGCTTCTCGCTAAACGCACATCATAACCTGCCTCATACAGAAGCTCATTGAGAAGAAGTGCACGGTCCAGACTGTTTCCCAGCCTGTCCATGAGCACTCCTCTCGGACCCCGCAGGGTTCCTCTATAAGGGACAAAAAGAGTGTTTTTTTTGACCCACTGATAAAGCGCTTCTTTAGTGTTTCCCACCTCATCCACCAAAACTTCAGGACTGAAGTTTTTTTTATCCAGCTCGTCTCTCCACTCTTCAAGTTTTTCGTACATATTTTCCAGCTCACCTACAGCAGCACTGATCTCTTCTTCTCCGGGAAGATTGTATTTCTTGATTTCCCCGTTTGAGGAGCTGAGAAACATGATACAAAGAATTAGAGGAATGATAAAAAAGCCTATCGCTTTAGTTTTGTTCATAAAGTCTCCTGTTTTGATTCCTTAAGGACCCATTTGTCATCTTGTTTGACCAGTGTAAGGGTGAGTGCCCGGTCAGCTTTGATGGTGATTTTTTGCTCTATGAGGTCCGGCTCCAGCATCAATCTAAGAGTATAGGAGCCTTCTGTGATTCCAACGGGATTTCCTCCTACAAAGCCGTTCCCTGCTGTCTCTCCTTTTTCATCCGCTATGATGAATTCGACCTGAAGCGTCTCTTCAAGAGAGGAAAAAAGTTCATTCGAATTTTTTGCATCCAGGTATTTCCCTCTAGTGGACTGTGTGATTGATTCCAATTCACGGCGGTGTTCAGCTTCTTTTATCCCGAATCCTATGATATGAAGGCTGATGTCAACTCCCATTTCTTTCACACGCGAAGCGATGGAGTGGATATCACCTCCGCAGCTTTCAATTCCGTCGCTTATGAGTACGATAGTTCCATTATCTATGGTTTTAAAATCCTCGGCTGCCTGAAGCACAGAGTACACCAGGGGTGTTTTTCCTTTAGGTTTGATGGAATTGATTATATCGATCATCTTCTGCTTTTTAATTGATCCCATAGGAACAACCAGCTCTGTATCTTCACATGCGCGGCTGTCTCTCAGGGAATAGCGGTGTCCGTATAAACGCAGACCTACATTCATATCTTCCGGAAGGCTGGTGATGATCTGATCAAGCACCTGCTTGGCAATGGAGATTTTACTTTTTCCCTGAATCTGTCCCCACATTGAATTAGAAGCATCCACGATCAATTCCACATTATTTATGGTCGTTTTTTCTGCTCCTTCTTGGAATAAGATCTGAAGAGAGCCCTGTTTTTTAACTTTTTTCTCTTCCTTGGGTTTTTCTTCTTTTTTCAGTTCTGTCCGGACAAGGTAGGGTATAGGGGAGGTGAACTGTTCAAAAATCGTTTTTGCACTTTGTTCGATCTGCTCGTCTGAAGGAGAATGATAGAACTGCCCGCCAGTGGAATAGGCGATTTCACCGAAGATCTGATTTAAGGTGTTTTCAAAATAATCTGATTTACTGTGCCATCCGGGCTGGACTCCGATGGTAGAGAATATGACACCTGTATCAAGGATGGCATCCCAGAGCTCTATATATTCGAGCTCCCGGTCGCCTTTACCGCATACAAGGTCGTCAAGAACAGCGATCACAGCTCTGTTGCCATCTTTGACTTTGACCTCATCAATGGCGGTGTGAATCCCGTTAAAGGTGTCTGTTTGCCCGGACCCCAGGACTTCACTTTCGGCTGCTTTTTTGAGCTGAGCAGGGTCGCGGGTAAAGTCAGAAAGCAAAAACACTTCATCTGTGTATTTCATCAGCTTCAGCTCCAGCCCTGCTTTAAGGTTGGTCAAATACCCTCGAAGGACCTTTTTCACTGTAGGGACACTGACCTTCATGCTGCCGCTGTCATCATAAACAAGGACCACATATATTTCAGGCTGTGTGATTTGAAGGAAATAATAGCCAGGCTCCAGGCTGTAGGTCATGACCCGTGTGTCTCCTGTGGTCTTGATATCAGAAGGAGAGATTTCTGTCCCTTCACCGGTCTGAAGAACCGCTCTTGCATTCACTATGCCGAATTTTCGAAACGATATCTCCAGTTTTTCATCTTTGATATTTGGAAGCGGGACTCTATAGATATCCTGATTGTTTTTTGAGACTTCTCCTCCCAGAAGTGTTTGAAGAGGAAAGTCCTGGGCTTCTTGGATGTTGTTGTTGGATTCTTTTTCTCTGAGCTCAGTTTCTTCCATCATCTCTGCGGCGGTCATCTGCGCTCCTCTTTTTTTGAAATACCCTATAACAAATATCTCATCGATTTCGATCTCCTCCTCACTGTAGGCCTCCAGGATTTGGATTTTCAGGTATTTTGCTGTGGTAGGGGGCACCTCGAATTCCTGCAGGCTCCCTGGTTTCTGTTTGATATTGATTTCTGCCAGGGGACTAAATCCTGTTTTTGGAGTGTTGTTTGACACAGAGAAATTTAATTTTTTTGGAATGTATTCTTCTCCTACTTGGATCCCGATTTTATGAATTTCAGCAAATCTTACCTGGGGAAAGCAGAACACAGCTTCTCTGGGAAGGTCGCCGTCTTCAAAGTCAAAATAAAAGGCTGACTCTTTGTAATCTTTTACATCCAGGCTGTGGTCGATCATCCGATTCCATTCATAATACACACGGGGAGATGACCTGTAGATCACAGCCGCTCCTCTTCTGGTGGATAAGAGGTCCTGCATTGTTTTTTCAGGCGGATTTTCAGGGTCAAGCTGGGTGACCTTGATGTCAGAAAACAAATAGCTTCCTGAGTCGAGTGGGGTTATGCCCGAGGCTTCCAATCCGATTTTTCCCTTCTTTAAGCGGCTGTCTTCTATGTCAAAGACCACTTGGTTGTCCACTAAAAACAGAATGCGGTCTGCGATTGATTTCAGCTCAATATCCATGTATTTCCCGACTTTTTCTTCTGGGATATCCATCTCTGCAAAAGCTAAAAGTTCAAGTCCTTGGGCCGAGAAGAAAGACAGCTCGTACCGGTCGTCTCTTTTATTGTATCCTACGCGGTAATAATGTTTTGGATTTTTAAAACCAAAAATGAGGCCAAAATACCTGCCGAAGCTGCCCTTTTGCGTAGTCGGCAGAATCCTGGCAGAAATGGAGAAGTTTTCCCAGTCATCTTTTTCAGTAAAAAGCAGTGTGGCTGACTCTTCAGTGGTATTTTGACATGAGATCCCGGAAAATTCCGTAAGCACCGGTTTCCAGCTGCTTTTTTTAGGTTCTGCTTCAGGGTCGTCCCATATTTCCCATTTGTCAAGATTTTCAGATTTAAAGTCGCTAAAAAAGGATATTTCCTGGGTCTCGGGAGGAGCATTGGCTTGGACCTCTCCGGAAGCCTGATTTGAAGCTTTTATAAAACGCCCGTAGGCAAATATCTCACTTATGTAGATATACCTTCCCATACCTTCAATAACCATTTTTTCCTGCTGCGGGTCCATACCGCTGGGACCAGAAGATAATATTTTCATTTTCAAGTATTTTGCCTTTGAAGGTTCAATCTCAAATTCCTGATAGTCTTTTTTTTCAGGATCTATCTCAAAGGTTCCTATGGATTGAAAGCCTTCAGTGCTTTCCTGGGAGGTAAGAAACTCTATGCTTCTGGGGATCCACATATCAGTAAGCTGGATTCCGATTTTTTGTATTTCTGCTTCTCTGTTTTCGGGAAATGAAAAAACCACTTCATAAGGGAGCTTATTTTCTTTAAGGAATAAAGGAAATATACCTTTTGGGTCTATGTTTTCTTTTTGTTTTTCATGGTCAATTAAAGCCAAATGGATCTGATTCTCAGGAGAAACCACATTGGCGCCTTTATTGAATGAAAGAAGGTCCTGAAGAGCCATTTCCGGCAGGTCTTTAGGGGCGGATGATTTTACGGTTACGCTGCTGAAAAGCACTTTATCTGTTCCCAGTCCGGATACTGATAAACCGCATTTACCCCTCTGGTAGCGGCTGTCATTGACATCGAACAGGGTACTTTTATCTACTAAAAACCGGATGCGCCGGCCTGTAAAATCCAGTTGTATGGGGATATTCTCATATTTCGGGCATTCGATTTTGGTGTATTCCATGACATCGAATCCCTCGGGAGTTTTGCAGACAAGCTCAAAGCTTTCTTTTCGGGAGTCATATCCTGCCCAGTAGTAATGTTCAGGGTCTTGATAGCCGAATACCAGGCCGAATGACATCCCCTCCTCGTCTTCATCACCGAATCGAATAAAGCTTGTGTGAATGGAGTAGTTACCCCACGATTTTTCTCCAGCTAGCAGCATGGAAGAGGATTTGTTCTCATCGTTTTTTATACCTGAGACTTCTGTGAGTATGACATCCCACTTGCTTTGTTTTATTCTTGCCTCTGGATTGTCCCAGACTTCCCATTTCATCTGCTGAGTCAGCATATTTTCCTCTGAGGAAACAGGAATAAACTGTGAGTTATTGTTTGAATATGTATTTGAGTGAGATGGAAGAAAACAGAGGATGATTAAAGTAGTGATTATTGATTTTATGAGTATTTTCATAATTTCTTCTCCTGTGTGGTCTTTTATTTTTTGATGTTAGATATATCTATATTTTTTTCACTTTCAAAACCTCTGAAATACAAAATAGAGAGCAGAGAATCTGTTTGATAAGCCAGCTTAAAGCGGACAAAGATTTTAGGAGGGATGATAAAGGGTGAGGGAGATTGATAGGAATTTGCTTTTTGGGTTGCGGCAAATCTCCCACAATTTTCCTCAATTACCGCCGTCTAACATGCTGAAATAAGACTATCACACCGAAAACGGCAAGGTCAATGACTCAAAAAGCGAAACAAACCAACCCATACCGCCAAACCAATGAGTATTAAATAGACTGCGTCGTTGAATTAGCAAAAGACAACCACAGAGGCCCTTAAAAATATTCTCCAATCTCCTCGGCTGCCATCAGGAGCTCCTGCTGGACATGATGAGGCGGAGGCGGGCGCTCGGCCTCCACAGGAAGGGCAACGCAGCGGATCTACCTCATAGACCTTGCGGATCTTCTCGACCAGGGGAAGGCCGATGAGCTTTTTCAGTGAATGTGGGGATGGAAGTTGATGCGATCTCCAAAGGTCTGGATCACGGCCACCACTCCCGGCATAAGATAGAGGTCTGTAACTGAATGCAGGAATTTCACACAGGAAGTGGCCATGTAACCCTGACTTTATATGGTTCTAACGGCATGCGAAATGCCGCAGTGCCGATTGGAGGCTGAAGACGGGGATATCAGAATCAGAGAGGAAAAGTTTATGAATATGCGTGATTCCGATTAATCTTTCAGGATGTATTCTTTGTAGGTGAAAAGCACACAGGCGAGGACGATAAACACGGCGGTGATCAGGAAAAGCATAAAGATAGAAGTTCCTGTCGAACTAGGTTCAAGCCTGAATAGAAGAAAAGAAAACCGCCCTCTCGAAACCGACGGCAGCAGCGATTTCAAGTAGTGGACGATCGTGAATTTCTGTGTCGAACCAGGAAAATATTGGATTACATTTTCCCAACCGAAACCAAAGATCAGCCCGAACATGATCGATTTTTTCAGGATAGTGCCGACAAACGTGAAAAACGCCGTATAACACATCAATCCCAGAGCCAGAACTGCCACATCCCTGAACAAGATTTTATACAAAGAAACATCCAGTAAATCATTCAGGTTCAAAACCAAGAATGAGAAAACGACACCCACAGTAACCATGAAGATGATCAGCACCGTATAAGCCAGATATTTCCCGACGATGATGGCTGATTTCGAAACAGGGCGAGTGGTCAAATAGGTCAGCGTTTTGCCCTCCAACTCCTCAGAAGTCACAGAGGATCCATAAAAGAGCGCCAAAATCAGGATCAGGAATTGCAGGTAAAAGGCGATGATCATGTTGTTGAAGATGTAGATGCCCTCGATATCGCGACTCAATTGGAATATCTGGGAGAATTTCACGACAAACGCAATAAAAACGGGCAAAAAGCTCAGAACAAAAAAGATTTTTGTCCTGCGGGATTTCTTGGCCAAGGAAAAGAAAAAGGAAAACACGTCTTTTGTCGATTTCACAAAAAACGCAAACTTTCCTGTTTCGTTTTGGCTCATCTTATTTCCCTATCAGGTAGTCGAAAACGGCCTGTAAATTGTCATCGGGGGATGTGATCTCCTCCACTTCTATTTTGTTTTCCACAAAAAGCACAGGCAATAGGCCAAAAAATTTATCCCTGCTGTTGGTCTCGACCAAAAGTGTCCCTTTTTTTAAATCGAAGTTGACCTTCAAGACAAAATCATGCTGGATGAACTTCTGGGCTAGTTGCCGGGAATCGCTGCACTTGATAGATATGATGTGCGGGTGGGTATCGATCAGGTCCCGGATGTAGTGGATGTCGCCCTGGGCAAAAATTTTTCCCTGGTGGATCAAGATGATCTGATTGGTCATGGCTTCGATCTCCGGAAGCACATGGCTGGAAACAACAATGGTCCTTCCCTCCACTTTATACTCCTTAATCAGCCGGATGATCTTGCGCCTTCCCAAAGGATCCAACCCGTTTAAGGGCTCATCCATGATGATGATCTCGGGATCGTGGGCGATGGATTGGGCAACCTTGAGTCGCTGCCGCATCCCCCGGCTGTAAGAACGCACAGCACGATGTTTATCCTCGCTCAACTCAACGATCTCCAGAGCCTTATCCGCTTTTGCGGTGATCTCTGCCGGCGAGAGGTGGTAAAGCCGCAAGAGGCTTGTGAGGAATTGCCAGCCGGTCATCTCCTCATAAAATGAATCCTGCTCGGGACAAAACCCGATATTTGAAAATATTGGATAATTGTTCCAAACTCGTTTGCCCATTATGGCGACCGAACCTATGTTGGATTTGATCTGCCCTGTTATCAACTTGAGGAATGTCGATTTTCCGGCTCCGTTGGGCCCCAGAATTCCTGTGATTCCCGGTTCGATCTCCAGGGTCACATCACTCAATCCCAGAACATTGCCATACCATTTGGAAAGGTTCTGGGTTTGGATCACAGGCGTCATTTGATGATCTCCACTCCTCTCACCTTCCTTTTGAGCATGAATCCGGCGAACAGGCAAATCGCAACGATGACCAAAAGCGAATAAAACCAGGGAATATCCCAAGGCGTTTTCTGATTAAATAAAACCGCCCCGACCTGCTGGAGATTGGATTTTATCGACAGCAGGTAAAAGTAACGGCTATGGAAAATGTCCTTAAATATCGCAGAAAAAATGTCAGAAAATATATAGACACCAAAAATGAGGATCGCCACATATCTTCGGTTTTTCCCTATGGAAGAAAGAAGAAGGGTATAAAAAGCGAAAAAGGTCGTTATCAGTATCGAGTAAGCGATAACAGAAAGAATTAACCAAGGATAAGAGGTGAAAAATTGAAGGTTGCCTGCAAATATCAGCTTGAAAAGAATGAACACGATCCCTGGAACTAGTGTCACGATAAACAGGAAGAAAAAGATGACTGCCGCCTTACCCGTCAAATAATCCCTCTTTTTGAGAGGACGGGCGAAGTAAAGCTGGAGGGCATTGTGCCTGAGGTCATCGGCTATCAGACCGGCCCCGCAAAAAACCAGGATCATGATGATCATGAACAGCAAAAAATCATTGGTGAAATAGGTCTTGAAGTACAGGGGATTCACGTTTAAAAAATCTGTTTCCCCTTCCATCATGAACTTAAAATCTTCCAACCTCTCGGATACGTAAATCCCGACAAGCCAGACTAAGGCAGGAATCAAGGTGAACCCAAAGAAAAATTTGAAAAACTTTCTCTTGAATGTGAGTTTGATGCCGATCCGCGTTATCGGCCACCAGGGGAATCTCCCGTCTTGAAGTTCACCATCCCAGTGGGTGTACCCTCTCTCCTTGATCGTCATCAATCCACTCCCACTACTTTTGCAAAAAGGTCCTCGAGCGATGTCTGGCTCTTAACAAAATGCCGGACCTGAACGTTTTCCTCGACCGCTATCTTAAAAATTTCTTGAGGATCTGTGCCTGGGGGAAGATAAACCTTCAACAATTTGTCCTCTGTTTGCTCCACCTGGCTTTCCATCCCTGTCAATCGATCCAAAAAGGCTTTTTCTTCTCCTTTGATTTTCAGTTCATACAGGCTGTATTGGACCTGCTTGAGCTCACTGATCTGACCCTGAGCAGCCATCTCCCCCTTGTTCAAGATAACCACATAGGAACAGGTCAGTTCGATGTCGGGAAGGATGTGGGAAGAGATCAAAACCTGAATGTTTTTTTTGGAGGAGATATCCATGATCAGCTCCAAGATCTCTTTTCTCCCCTGAGGATCCAGCCCGCTCGTAGGTTCATCGAGAAAAATGATCTTGGGGTCATGGACGATGGCTTGAGCAAGTTTGAGCCTCTGCCTCATACCGGCCGAATAGGTCTCCAGCATGCGGTAGCGGCTTTCCTCCAGGCCGACATAATACAGAACCTCATGGGCCCTCTTCATGGCTTCCTGGCGAGGCATTCCGGAGAGTTCTCCCATATAAGATGTGAAGGAGACCGCATCCATTCCCGGAATGAAGCAGTCGTCCTCGGGCATGTATCCCACGTAACGCCGGATCACGGATTGCTGATTCCTGATATCGTATCCGAGCACACTCCCCTCACCGCTGTCCGGCACGAGGAATCCTAAAAGAATACGCAGAAGAGTGCTTTTTCCCGCACCATTCGGGCCAAGAAGACCGATCGCACCTTGAGGCAATCGGAGGTCAACCCCATTCAGGGCTTTGATTTTCCCGTAGCTGAAATGGATATCTTTAACTTCTACACTCATCGACTTATCATTTTCTTATCATGGTCTTCTTAAACAAGATACGTATATCCCGCAAAAAAGTTCCCTGCTATCGAGGAACAGGCGTTCCCTCTCCGTGGATCAAGGCTCTGTAGGTTTTCTCTACCCGGTCCCAATTGAATTCACGATCCAAGGCCCAGAAACGCCCGATAACCGTGGCCACTTCCCCCAAGGAAAGCTCTTGACACATTTCTGCCACTTTGGCCACATAAATCGCTCCGCTTTCCGGCCTCTCTCCTCTGCGACCGAGCAAAGCATGCACAAAGATTTTTTTAACACCCAGATTCTTTGCCATACGCAACAGGGCAAACAGATGATCGATCGTGCCGTGGGAGCTGTAATGGGACACGATTCCCAACAAATGAAGAGATTTATCCTGCTTTTTTGCACTCTCCATGGCCCAATGAAACGCAGGATTTTGGAATATTGTCCTGTCTTCGATGGCGTTATCGATCTTGACTCTATCCAAAAAAATGCGCCTTCCCGCTCCGATGTGAAGATGGCCTGCTTCAGAATTACCGACAGTACCGGAAGGCATTCCTACTGCTTCTCCTGAAGCTTTCAGTTCGGCATGGGGAAACTGGGCCCAGATGCGATCGAAGAAATCGGTTTGAGCCTTTTGTATGAGATTGCCCCATTCCTCTTTCCTCATCCCCCATCCATCCAAGATCAAAAGGAGTATTTTTCGTTCGGATGGATCAGACTGTGGGAGATTTTCGATCAAACAGGATCCGGTCATTTCTTCAGGTTTTTGAAGGCCGAGCAATTCCAGAACGGTCGGGGCAACATCAGTCAACTCTCCATTTTCTCTCAAAGTCCAGCGGGAGGGATTTTTTTCGGAAAAATCGGCCAAGACAAAGGGCACTGGATTTTTGGTGTGGCCGGTGTTGACCGTGCCATCGGGATAAAACCATTCCTCCACGGTTCCATGATCAGCCGTGACGATCAGGGCTACACCCTTTTGTTTACAGGCTTCGTAAACTTTGCCCAGGGCTCCATCCACGGCCTGCACAGCCTTCAGGACAGCCTGTTGGTCTTCGATGTGACCCACCACATCCACATTGGACATATTGGCCACAATAGCTGGGAAGTCGGGGTTATCGAGATTGGCACATATTTTATCGGCAATCTCTGGCGCACTCATCTCAGGAGTTAAAGCATAATTGACAACTCCCTCTGGCGAAGGGACGACGATCATCTCTTCCCCAGGAAATTTTTTCTCTCTTTTCCCGTTCAGGAAATAACCCACGTGGATGGCCTTCTCAGATTCTGTGATCTTCAAGAGTTTGATTCCGGCCTTTGTGATCACTTCTGCCAAGGTATTCCGGATTTCTCTGTCCGGTTTGAAGGCAACCTTAACATCGAGCGCAGAGCTGTACTCGATCATGGTCACAAAATGGAGTCGGATACCTTTATCGGTCTGGAAGTGGTCGAAATAAGGGTTTGTCAGGCTCTCGGTTATTTCGATCTCTCTTTCACCACGAATATCATAAAAAATCACCGAATCACCATCTTGAAAGCGGCCGATCGGACGGCCCGCTGAATCGACGGCGACGAGCGGCTCCAGAGCTTCATCTTCCTGGCCTTGTTTGTAGGCTTGCCGGATCGCTTTTACCATCGGGATATTCATGTTGACATCTTTTTCTTCACTCATCAGGTACCCTTTTTTTAAGCCTATACTATAGAGACACAAAATCCCGATGTCAATGCTTTGAATTGGTGAAAGGGTATCCTGTCACCAATTAAGTGTGAGGAGGGAAAAGGGATCGATGCGGCTTCCCGATACTTTGACTCCCCAGTGAAGATGAGGGCCGGTTACACGGCCTGTCGCCCCGATCTCCCCGATGATATCTCCCTTCCTGACCATATCCCCTCTTTTAGCTAAAATTTTGGAAAAATGAAGGTAGGATGTAAACACGCCCAAACCATGATCGATGATGACCGTATTTCCCGCAAAATACAGATTTTTGGCCAAAGCGACCATTCCGGAATTGGATGCCTTTACCGGTGCTCCATGCGGAGATGAGATATCCACTCCGCTGTGCGGAGAGCGGGGTTCGTTGTTGAAAATGCGCCTTTCCCCAAAATTATCATTGGCCTCCCCCTCTGACGGGATGATAAACGGGCCTTCCCCATACCATTGGAGCGTGAAGATGTCATAGATCTGACTCAAAAGCTCGGATTCCCATTGAATCCTATTCAATACGTCTTGAGGCGGTGTCACAAATTCCTGCTTCACCCAGAGCCTTTTTAGCGCGAATTCCTTATCCTGGACAAGAATTTCTCTTTGTAGATTCTTATGGTGTCCATCACTAAAAAGAAGAGAAATTTCTACCGTGTATGTTCCACTCTTAATCCTGAGATCGAGCCCGAGGAATGCCAGCCAATGATCGGGGTTCTGTCCATGCCCCATACGGTATGTTCTGCCCAAAAATAGAACTTCAGCTTTCCTGATGATTCCCTTGCCCTCTACCGAAACACGGAGGATTTCTCCCTGCTGAAGGGATCGAAAATCCAGATTCACATCGATATCCGAAAATTCGGATTCGTTTGTATCCTGGAGCGCCCAAAGATTCGGAAATCCGACGATCAAAACAGCCATCACGACCAAGAGTTTTTTTCGCATCCTTTTGATTATAACCAATTAAAATCCCAAATCCAAACTCCCCCACATAAGCATCTCTATTTCCGTGATAAATTGGGCTTTTAGGGATGGTTGAAGCGACCATTCCTAAAAGCCCAATTTATCACGAAAATAAGGGTGCTTCCTATGTTTATTGTCAGAACAAAATCAGTTAAAATGGGATATTATATTTCAGGAGGGAAAAATGCAGCTTTCGAGACGAGAATTTCTACTCGCATCGAGTCTTGGTATCCCATCGTTCTTCACAAAGGGAAAATCATTAAA
>Ga0114922_10001758_pt1 | contig 20544 bp, 24 predicted proteins | sample AartaG_FD_100975 | JGI IMG/M metagenome (GOLD analysis project Ga0114922, IMG submission 100975) | Deep subsurface microbial communities from Aarhus Bay to uncover new lineages of life (NeLLi) - Aarhus_00045 metaG | ecosystem: Environmental > Aquatic > Marine > Oceanic > Sediment | place...
CAACATCTTAACTCAAACCTCATATCTGTCAAGCGAAAAGAAAAAGAAAATCCTTTAGAATTCAACAAAAGTTTATATAAAAAACAACAGCCCCGGAAATTTCTTTCCAGGGACTATCATTTTACTTACATTTCAGTAAGATATCTTTATGCTTTACTATAAGATATGCATCGATCATAAACCAAACCTCATATCTGTCAAGCGAAAAGAAAAAGAAAACAAACAGAACTGTTTACATCCAGTAAAAAAGAAGCGATATTTCAGAATAGTAAATACGCCTTTCTTCTCTTTCTTTAAGCAAAAGAAAAAATTCTACGGTGGGATAGCATCTTCCATAGCTGATTTCTATATAAATCTTTCAAAGAACGAAAAGAAAATCATCAACCTAATTATCTCAATGTCTGTTCGTTACCAATTTAATGATCTTGTTCCATCTCAAGGTTGGATAGCTAAACAAGTTGGTTGTAGTATAAGAACAGTAAACGGAGTGTTAGCCATGTTACACAGGCTTGGAATAATAAAAAAGAAAGGCAGGGGTTGGAGAGTTTGCGAAGTAGAAAAATACAACTTTAAATCTAATACCTGCAAATATTCCATGGGAAAATCACTACCCAAAGATATGGAGTTTATCAATGCTCATTTACCAAGAAATGGAAACCATATAACAAAATTACTAGAGTCAATCCCAGCTCTACTAAAGGCTTTCTCGTTTTTTTGCATACTAACTTTGAATGTTAATTATAAAAGAATAAATATAGACTCACTACGTTCGTCTATATTTAGAAAAGTGGGGTATAACGAGGGGGTAATTCTCCCAACAAGTAGAAAGTCTACTCTTTCTAAAGAATTAGAAGAAAACATACTTAATGTAGAATATATATCACAGGATAGCTGCGTCTATGCATATAGAAGATACAATGTTTCACTTCTTTTGGGTAAAGATAGGAAAGAAAGAAAAGACCGGGAAAAAGAAAGAAAAAAACGCCAACTTTTGAAAGAAAGGAATATTCAATTATATAGAAAACCTAGGCAAGTTAACAAAAACGATGTAAACATGTATAATAAAATGAGGGCGATCCAGGCGGGACCGCCCCTGACAAAATATAATAATTTAACGATAGAGGAAAAATAGGGAAAATGCAAAACTCAGTAAATATAGAAAAAAGAGTCTTGGGGATATGCTTCTTTAAACCAGAATATGTTCAAATAATATTAGATACAATTTCAATAGATTGCTTCTTAGAGGCAAGAAACAAAATCATATTCAATGCCATTAAATCACTACACGAAGAAAACAAGGAAATAGAACTTCAACTTCTTATTAGTTACTTAGTCGGAATAGAAGAACTTAGCGCAGTAGGTGGAGAAGATTATCTCCTGGAAATACAAGAGGATATTTTCGATGTTAAGGATATTAAAACATTGTATGGATATCTTTCTGAACTTAGAAATTCTGAGATATCTAAGAAATACCTGGAAATCGCCGACTTTATATCAGATAAAACAAAAACATACGAAGGATTAAAAGGACTAGGCGCTATTTTAGATAAGAAAATTATATCCATAAATCAATCTATTACATTCGATAACGAAAACGTAGCCCCAAAGAAATTAATAGACGATACCGTTAATTATATTCTTAAAAAAAAAGAACTAAATGAACAGGCCGTTAAAACATATATCTATGAACTAGACCAACTTCTAACAACAATAAATCCTCAAACTCTCACCGTTATAGGTGCTAAAACAGGCCTCGGTAAAACTAGCTTCGCCCTAAACCTTATGGTGAGAAACGCTCTGGATAATAATCCATGCTTTATGTATTCACTCGAAATGTCAAAAATAGAAATTGTCATAAAACTGTTTTCTATACTGTCTCGGTTTAAAGATGATCCAGCTAAGTTTCTTTCATTAGATGAAATTAACAACTTTAGACCAGAAGATGTAGAGACACTTAAGAAAATATCTAATTCAGCGTCAGATTTGTACAACATTCCACTGTATATTCAAGACGTGGGGACAGCCAAAACTAACCAAATAAACGATATTATTAATATGGTAAGATACTACACTCGAACATATAACCTAAAACTTGTAGTAATAGATTATATGCAACTCCTGGAACACGTAGATAGAGACCTTAGGAACAGAACTCAGGTTCTTGGTTATATTTCGCGTAGACTGAAGCTGTTGGCTATGGAGCTTAATATACCTATCGTTGTCTTAGCTCAACTCTCTAGAGAAGCCGATAAGGTCGAAAGGCCACGCAGATACCATCTTCGTGAATCAGGATCAATCGAACACGACGCCGATAACATCCTGCTCCTACATAATAAAGAAGATGAGCCAGCATTAATTGAGGACATGATGGTGATAATAGAAAAACAACGTGCAGGTAGGGTGGGTGAGGTTATGGTAACCTTCGATAAAAAATATTCACTGTTTACATAAACAGTCTAGACTGAAAAGGAGAATAATGAATAATAAACCTACACCGGAAGAAGTAGCCGCTAAAGAAAATATAAATTATCGAAGACCCGAGAATACCCCTAAAACAGACTCGGGTGACGGACGTATAAAGAATAAGCATATCACTAAACCAAAAGTCCCCACCATAACAGAGATTGATCCAAACTGGGAAATAGACATCTTTACACTTAGAGAAAAACCTATGCCTATAGCAACCGTTGAAGCACTCGCAGCAAGACTAGTCCGATGGGTGCTAGAAAACAAAGAAGACAAGATCGTTATAGGTGAATGGTTGCGAGAGACAGGTTATAATTTTAACGCAATGAGACGATTTAGAGATAGATCTCCAAAGTTCGACGCGGCCTATAAATTCGCGTTAATGTGTATAGGTGTTACTAGAGAAAAAGGGATGCTGTTAAATAAACTTAACGCATCAGGCGTCATAGCTTCCATGTCAGCCTACTCAGAACAATGGAAAGAAATTGCCGAACGGAAAGCAGCGCTACAACAAAAGGATGCTAGCTCAGCAAATGTCCAGTTTATTGTTCTACCAAAAGTTCCAGAAAGTTCAGTTGTTCCTGAGTTACCAGACAAGCCTATAAAAAAGGATGAAGATGAGTAATTTATCTAACGCTCAATTGTTTTCAGAAGAAGGAACAAAACATAAAAAAGCTAAGCCAAAGGCCCCAGATATTAAAGCAGGAGACGTTTTAGGAGAATGGAGAATAATTAGTGAGATCGGTAATGAAAGAATAGGCCATAGAAAATATAAAGCCGAATGTTCATGCGGAGCTGTAAATATGGTGACAGAAAGCTCTCTTAGATATAATAAGTACATTATGTGTTTTTACTGCTCAATGGGAGCGAGAAGAAAGAATAGAAACTTTAAAAGAATGTGGATGCAATAAATGAACGTAGAAAACCGAATACATCTAAGTAAATTTAAACCACGAGGCTATCAAGAGCCCATCTTTGATGCTATTGAAAATAAAGGATATAAGCGCGTCTTGGCTATCTGGCCAAGACGCGCTGGTTAAGGCAAAGATATTGTTTCTTGGAATATTATAATAAGACAGGCTATTCGTAGAACAGGTGTCTATTATTATATTTTCCCCACTTACTCACAAGCTAAGAAGGTGATCTGGGATTCTATAACAAATGAAGGGATACGTTTTAGAGATTACATTCCGCCAAACCTAGTAAGATCAACAAACTCGCAAGAGATGAAAGTCTTTCTTACTAACGGATCACTGATTCAGCTTATAGGTAGCGATAATATTGATAGCGTCGTTGGAACTAATCCAATAGGTTGTGTGTTTTCAGAGTATGCCATACAAGATCCCAAAGCTTATCAGTTTTTAAGACCAATTTTGGTGGCTAACGATGGGTGGGCGATATTCGAGTCTACTCCACGTGGACGACAGAACCACCTTTACGCGCTTTATCAAATCGCCGAGCAATCACCAGAATGGTTTTGTTACAAATTAACGTTAGATGATACTAACCACATACCACGGCATCGAATAGAGAAAGAGAAAGCCGAGGGGCTGATGTCTGAAGATCTAATCATGCAGGAATATTTCACATCGTTTGACCTTGGAATAGAAGGGGCATATTATTCTCGCTATCTTGATAAAATGAGACTGAATGGACAGATATCGGTTGTGCCATGGGAGCCGGCTTTTAAAGTTCACACAGCATGGGACCTTGGAATGCGCGATGCGACGTCTATTATATTCTTTCAGACGATTGGTACTACAGTCAGGATTATTGATTGTTACGAGAACACTTCTCAGGGTCTTGAGTTTTACGCTAAGCATCTTAGCACTTTGCCTTATGATTATGATAAGCATTTTGCTCCACATGATATTGCCGTTCGTGAATTGGGTACTGGAGTGTCTCGACTTGAGAAAGCCAGACAACTTGGAATAAGATTTAAGGTAGCACCTAAGTTGTCACTTGAGGACGGAATTGAGGCCTGTCGGTCAACATTCGCTAAGATTTGGATTGACGAGACAAAAGGACAGCCTCTTTTAAAGGCTCTTGAGAGTTATAGGCAGGAGTATGATTCTAAACGTCGTATTTACAAAGGAAAGCCACTTCACAATGAATCTAGTAATTTTTGTGACGCCTTTAGGTATATGAGTTTATCGTTGCCTAAAGTGAGAGATGGTTTGTCTTCTGAAGAAATAGACAAGAACTACCGTGAGGCTATGTATGGTACACAACAGTTACCTGGTTTCTTTAGTGATGATTTTCCTAAATATTGACCGTTTGTGTGAGTAGGGTTTAGACTGTGGTAATTATAAAGGGAGAAAGTAATGGCTATAACAACCACTATATATATTTATTCTTTTACTCCAAAGTATCGACCTGTTGATCCTAACTTGGTTGAAGTTGCGTTTACTCAAAGCACTGAAGAACCAACGTATGACCGGTTCGATACGTATACTGATTTTTATAAATACATAAATAGCACAGCTAACTTCCAGAATCAGGATACTGATATTGGATTAAGAGATTTATTTACTCTTGACTCTAAGGTATTATATAAAACGTATTTAAGTGAGGCGAATTTCCAGTTGGTTCTGGATGCCGCTAATACGCATTTTAGCCCATAATACACTTCTAAAAAGGAGTTTAGGATGAGTCTATTTCCAGATGTTGGACCAGAGTTGTACGAGGAGAAGGACAAGGAAATTCTTAATCGCATGTCTTCCTTTTATCGTGACGCGATTTCTGTCAATCAATCTTTTTGGGCAGAAGCTGATTTAGATACTAGGTTCGAGGCTGGCGATCAATCCGTGTATCAGGAATTATACAACAATATGCCTTCCTCTTTTAGGAAACAATTTAACTTTAATCGCATAAGAAGAATTGTAAGCATGATATCGGGGTCTCAGCGTCGCAATAGAAAATCCACAATTGTTTCACCTGTTGAAAACGGTGACCAAGAAACAGCTGATCAATTTTCAAAGATTATAGTGTGGTGCAACCAACAGGAGGGGGTTTTAGAGACGATTTCTGAAAGCTTCCACGGCGCTCTTGTAACAGGCATGAATCTTCTTCAGGTGTGGGTTGATTATAGATCAGACCCAATATCGGGTAATATCAGAGTGGATAACTGTTCGTATAATTCCTTTCTTATAGATCCATTTTTTAAGAAAGCTGATCTTTCAGATTGTAATGCAATATGGAAAAGATCTTTTCTTTCTAGAAGGGAATGTCTCTCTTTGTTGCCTGATAGAAAAGAAGAGATTGATTTATTGCAGCCCAATGTAGCCAATGACGATAAGTTTCAGTTTATGCCTGAGAATTATACCAACGGTGCCAATGTTCAGAATCTCATGACGTATGACGAATATTATTACAAAGATTATCGCCAACAAAAGATGCTTGTTGATACAGAAACTGGTGAATCCTTTGAGTGGACTACTGATCAAAAAGACGCATTGAAGCGATTTTTAAGTATGTATCCACAGATCACACTTATTGAACAGCAGATACCAACGGTTAATGTTGCAATAGTTATTCAGGGCAAGGTGATGTATGACGGTCCGAACCCAATGGGTATAGATCAGTATCCGTTTATTCCTGTTTTAGGTTATTATACCCCGCAGATGCCTTATTTTCCGATGCGAATACAGGGTGTAGTTCGTGGATTACGTGATGCACAGTACTTATACAATAGGCGCAAGGCAATTGAGTTGGATATATTTGAGTCTCAAATAAATTCTGGCTTTAAATACAAAGAGAACGCTTTAGTTAATCCCAAGGATATTTTTATGTCTGGTCAAGGAAGAGGTCTTGCGTTAAAAGAAGACGCTCTGATGACAGATGTTGAGCAAATACAGCCGCCACAGATTCCGCCATCTATGCTTCAAGTTTCAGAAACTTTAGCGAGAGAGGTTCAAGAAATCTCTGGGGTTAATGAAGAACTTTTAGGTTCCGCGCAGGATGATAAAGCTGGCGTACTGTCAATGCTTAGACAGGGAGCTGGATTAACGACGTTACAATCGCTTTTTGATCAGTTAGATCGGTCGCAAAAGTTACTTGGTAAATTAATGATTAATATTATTCAGAACAACTTTACGCCGGGCAAGATTAAGAAAATTATAGAAGAAGAACCTTCTCAGCAGTTTTATAATAAGACATTTGGCAAATATGATGCCGCTATCGAGGAGGGTCTTAATACTACAACGCAAAGACAAATGCAGTTTGCGCAGTTATTACAGCTCAAGGAAACAGGTGTACAGATTCCCGACGATGTAATTATTGAGGCTGCGACCTTGCAAAATAAGACAAAGCTTAAAGAAGCTATAGTTCAACAGCAACAGGCTGCTCAACAGGCGCAGCAGCAACAGATGCAAATTGAACAACAAGAGCTTCAAGCGAGAACAGATCTTGCTCATGCTAGAGCGCAAGCTGATATTGGTCTTGGAATAGAACGAGTTAGCAGAGTAGAGGAGAATGAGGCTCTTGCTGTAGAAAGAAGAGCGGAAGCTACAAAAGATAGGCAACAAGGGTTGTTAAATTTAGTTAAGAGTCTTAAAGAGATAGAGGATGTAGATATAGCACAGCTAGAAAAACTTATTAATCTATCGAGAATAGTTAAGGGCGCAGACTTGTCTGGTACAGATGTAAATGTTCGTGCTGAGGGGGTTAAAACGAAAGACGCCCCCCCAGTTAAAAAAATGTTAGATAGAAACACATAATCCAAGGTGAGTTATGTGTTTTGAGGAATGTTTCTCAGTTTCTATATTAGAAAGGAGCCTGTAATGGCAAAAAGATATTATTCGGGTGAAGAGTATGATGGCATAATAAATGGTAATACCAAGGAGCATGCAAATCTTCCACAACAAGTTATTATGAAAGATTACCCTAAGGAAAAGATGTTTGGGGTAGAAAACTATGGCGATTCTCTTAAGTCCATTGACAAAGAGATCAGTGAAAATAAACCCAAATAAGAAGGATAGTCAATGCCTGTAATGCCTCGCACAGAGGATAAAGCTAAAAGGATAGCGTATAAAATAATAGGAGTACCATCCAATCTTCGAAAGAAGACACGAGTGTCGGAGAAAGGAAGGAAATCCGCCTCCGCCAAAGATTAATCCTCTTTTTTGTAGGGGCGGGTTGTCCTTTTTCCCGCCCCGTTTTAAGGAGAAATTATGCCGATAAGAAAACCCAGGACTAAGAAGCAAAAAAAGCACGCTGTAAAACAAGTTATGGAAGAATTTAAGTCGGGTGAACTTAATGTTGGAAAATCAAAAAAGAAGGTTAAGAATAAGAAACAAGCAATAGCTATAGCGATGAGTACTGCTGGTATAAAGAAAAGTAAAAAGAAGAAATAATTAACAAGAAAGGAAACAGTGGTATTTTTGGATGTTTTTTTCATGTTTTTTAGGAGGTTTTTTAGGAGGTTTTTTAGGTCTGAGGATACGAAAGGGGAAAAATTTCCTGTCAAAAACAGAATGTCTATCAGGCGAATTAGGAAATCGCCAGCCATCGCTAAGGATATGGCAGACAAGAAAGAACGTCTGTGAAAAAGAAGTCTGTTGGTCAAGCGGCTTTAGAATTACAGAATAAACAAGACGATAAAATCACCCCAACAGAGCAAATGCAAGAACAGTTAGATACTTATGAGTCCAATATTTCTGACTGCATTAATTTTAATATAAAACGGCTTGGTAATGGTGTTGAGTTCTTTGTTATTGTAATTACAAAAAAAGAACCACTTATGCAAAATGTTATTAGAAATTATTTCTTTGGCAGGGAAACATGCCCAACTCCAGACTATGATCAAATAGTGTACAAATATACAAATACAGATGATTTAGAATTAATATGGGTGATTCCGTCTAAGGATACTTGCTTTTTATTTAAAAGGGATGCTTTATTTGTTAAATCTGAAGAAAAGAAGCTATTAAAATATGTTTTAGATTTTGCTGATGGTACGTTATTTAAATTAGCAATAAAATTAAACGGAGAAAAGGAATGGAAGAACCCAAAGAAAAAGAGCCCGTAGTTAACCCAACAGAAACACAAGAACTAAAAGAACAGGATGATGTTGAATCCGGGCAGCAGGAAGCCGAAAAAAGTACTGCCGAATTGCCAGTTGGAGCTGATTCTGGGCAGCCGGGCCCAGCTAATGTTGAATCTGATCGTGATAAAAATTTCAAGGCTTTAAGAGAGGCTAAAGAACGCATTGAAAAAGAACGGGACTTGGCATTATTAAAGTTACAAGAACACGACAAGAAAACGCAGCATGCTATCGTTGAAGAAAATTATGATATTAACTTGGGGGAAGATGATCTTGCTGAGGGCAAGCATCTCAAGAAGGTTTCGGCACATATTAAAAAGCTTGAGTCACAGCTTAAAAGTTACCAGCAGCAGTCTTCAGAGATTGGTGTTGAAGCTAAACTTAAATCTCAGTATCCAGATTTTGACAATGTTGTTTGTAAAGATAATATAGAACTTCTTAGAAACGCTTATCCTGAAATTGCTCAAACATTAAATTCTTCTACAGATCTTTATAATAAGGCGGTTTCTGCTTACACGATGATTAAAAAATTAGGCATTCAGAAAGAGGATAACTTCCAACAACAAAGAGAACTTGCTCAGAAAAATAGCGCAAAACCCAAACCTCTTACAAGTGTATCCCCACAACAGGGCGATTCGCCTTTGTCGCATGCTAATGCTTTTGCTAGTGGTTTAACAGAGGATTTAAAAAAGCAATTATATAGAGAGATGATTGAGTCCGCTAAAAAATCTTAATAGACACTTACCTATCGACCGCTTATAGATACGTTTTCCTAGAAGCTTTTCGTTTTTTTTAGGCGGTCGTTTCTATTTATGATAAACTAAATTTGCGTAATATGGATTCGCAATCCAACTATAGGCGTATTTAAGATTCGCCATCTTTTTGGACGTATGTAAAGAACTCGTCCGGCTTAAGGTTAATTTTATTTAAAGCTAACTTTAAGGATAAGTTATGGCAATTACAACCACAACAACTCTTCCCGCGCCGGTTAACGATTAGTTGAGCCGGAATAAAATTCAAGGTGATTACATGGAAAGTCTAAACATAAATCTTCGTTTCTGTTATACTTCATCTGGTACAACAGTGTTAAATAGAAAAGGATATTTATGCAAGATAACCAGAGGCAAACGCAGTGGCAATATATTGCCGGAGTCATGGATTCCGATGGATGTTTTATGATAACAAAACATAATAGAAAAACATTAAAAAGAGCAACAGAAAGATATAATAAACACCAGTGGTCGGCTACCTATTTTCCTTGTGTAAAAATAGGTATGGTGGAACCACAGGCTGTTAATTATGTTTTGTTATCCACCGGCTTTGGGAAAATATACATCACTGGCACTCGTCCTAGCAGGCCAAACAGTCTTCCAATGATAGAATGGTTTACGAGAAAGAAAGAAGAGATAATTCCATTTATAGAAAAAATTCTTCCTTTTTTAAAGGTGAAAAAACGTAGAGCTATTTTTCTATTGGATTATTGTAATGGCATAAGACCTTGCGCTATACCATATTATGGTCTTTCAGAGGACGAGTTAAATTACCGAGAGGACTCGTATAAAAAAATGCGAGAGCTTAATGGTAATAAAGTAGCCGCAGAGACTAAGCCCTTGAAACGTGAGAACGTAAGCGATAGTCCGACCATATAGGAAACTATGTGAGGGAGGACTAACAAGACTCCCCGCCTAGAAATAGGTCATTAAAGTAACAGTATGTCAGCAGTCATTTAGTTATAAACTTTTGTCTGTTCCAACCCCATCATTAATTCATAAAATCCCCGGAATGAAAAAACAAATGCCTCGTAATGGTGGTACAACATTGCGTATGAGAAGATATAACGCTCTCTCTACCGCTATGGTTCCTTTGGGGAATACCGGTGTAACTCCGCCAGCGCAAACACTTAGCGCTGTTGATATAGACGCTAAAATGAGTTTCTACGGTAAAGCATAGGTGCCGTAGTGTTGAGCCTGACAATGACCTATATACAGATTAACGAACAAGTTACTCTGCAGGCTCAAGATCCCGTTAAGATAACGGCGGGATTAAAACCGACCCTGATTGACTTGGAAGCCCTAACGTATAGTCGAGGGCGACAGGGGCCAAGGTTTAGTTTTTTAAAGGATGCGAATGCCAACGAGAATTAAGTTTACGACTAATTTTCAAACATTCTTCACGAATTTTAATAGCTTCTGCGTTAGGAATTGTGTGTTGACCAATTTTATTGGTAAATGTTTTTCGAAACTTAATCATGTTTTCACAATGCTTTTTTTTGATGGTCAAGTATGGAAGAATTTGTTCGCAAAGATCAAGAAGTCTGTCTCCAGTTGCGACCCATGTATAAATCGTGCGTTCATATTTTCTTTTGGAAGTCCATCTATTGCATGCGGAATTAACTCCATTAAATGTATTCATAATCCATTCAATAAGAATGGAGTCGGTATTATCAATCTTGAGACAGCCACTATGATGTTTAGTGATTTTTCCATTGTAATCTCTTCTTGTTTGCCCAATGTGAAGACATCCCTCTCCGTCAATAATTCCAGCCATGTAAGCCAAATCGGTAGGTTTGTAAATTTTAGTTATAAACTTGTCGGAGCGTTTGTAATACTTCTTTCTTTGTTTTTCCATGTAAATTCCTTTCATAGCAATGATAGCGTAAAAACTATTCATTGTAAACTAAATCGGGCTGAACGACTTAGCGGGTTGGACCCTTCTTACGGGGTATGCGAAAGTCTGAGCTCCAGAGGAAACCTGGAGAGGGAAATCCGAAGAGTTTTCCCCGCCTCAAATGAGGTCACAAAAGTAACAGAATGCTTAAACGAAGCAGCAAAGAGACTTGGCGTTTCTCTGAGAGCTACAGAGGATCAATTAACAAGAGATATGCTCGCGGCTACTGCATCGTTTATAAATTGCACAGCCGGAGTCAACGGTGACAATCCAACAGAAATTACCAGAACAGATGTTGATACTGTAGTAAGGGCGTTATTAAATAACGATGCATATACAATTTTGGATAATATTGAAGGCGATGATAAATTTGGAACCGCTCCTGTCAGAGATGCTTATTTTGCTTTGGCATCAACACAACTTTCAGGAAACTTAGATGCCGTAGTCGGGTTTGTTCACAAGAATCAATATCCAGCTCCCAAAGACGCGTTAAGGTCTGAATGGGGTTCTATTGGAAATCTTCGTTTCTTATTGTCTTCTGCTGGGTCTATGACTGCATCTGGCTCAAATCTTGGAGCAAATGTTTACAATATTTTTTGCGTTGGTATGGAGGCTTTTGCATGTATTGAGCAAGACGGTTATAGCGCGCAATTTATTTATCGACCACCAATATATGATGGTCCATTAGCACTTAATTGTTCCGTTGGCTATAAGTTTGCTGAGGTTCCACGTATTACTAACGATTTGTGGGTAATCAATCTTAGAGCGACATTGGCCTAATATTTAAAAAAATAGAAAGGAACAAATTATGGCTTATAACACATGTATCAATCAGGGATATTTTACCTCTGACGGTACCGATGAAATTATACAAGTAAGGTCGGATGTTGATTGGGTTAAGGTTGTTAACTTAACTAATATCGCGGGGACTACTCAATGGGCTGGTACAGAATGGTATTGGCAGCGTGGCATGGCTGACGGTGATGCGGTAACGAATTACCATGCAGCCGGAACACAAGCAATCTCAACATCTACCTGCGCTATTGGATATAATGGTGTTACATATAGGGGTGTCTACCTTATGGATTCATCTTCGGATCCAGTAGGTGCGATAGATGCAACCATAACAGCAGTATCTAATGCTGCTCCACCTGTAGCGACTCTTACGTCTACAGAGACCTTACAGCCAGGAGATATTGTTCGTATGATTAATATTACTGGCGCACAGCAGCTTGGTGGAATGGATTTCACAATAGGTAATGGAACATTTACAGATACAACCTTTAGTTTAGATTATATGGCTACTATTATTGCTGGAACAACTGGTTCTTGGAGAAGAATAGCTTTTGATCCACTTTATTACCCAAGAAAGCGATTTGTTTCCGCGATTACCGCGGCAGCTAGCGCGGTAGTAACATTAACTGTTACTCATGGATATACGATTGGTCAAAAGGTTAGGTTTACAATCCCAGCAGCCTATGGAATGGTGCAAATGGATGGACTTCAAGGAACAATTACGGCAATAAGTACAGCCAATAATACAGTAACTGTTGATATTAATTCAGCGGCCTTTACCGCGTTTGCATTTCCATTGACAGCCGCAGTTCCATTTACTCATGCATTAATGACGCCGGTTGGTGAGGCAACAGAAATAGTCGCTGGCAAAGTTACACTAGATGACGCTGTATATAACACCGGATATATTGGTTTTAAACTAGGAACAAGTGCTACAGCTGCTATTGCTTTAGGAAGTGCCGGTGGTTCAAATGGCGACGCTATTAAGTGGTTAGCCGGCAAATCCTTTAATGTATAAAGGAATACATAATGGCTTATAAAACATGCATTTACCAAGGTGAGTTTACGTCAGATGGACTTGATAAAATAATTCCAGTTATGGCCGGAGTTGATTGGGTTGAAGTTGTTAACCTGACTAACACAGTAGCGACAACTCAATGGGCTGGTACCGAATGGTATTGGCAGCGTGGTATGGGCGCAGGTGACGCAGTGGTTAATTATCACGCAACTGGCTCAAGTCTTGTTTCAACATCAACTTGCGTTATTGGTTTTAATGGCGTAGCTTATCGTGGCATTTATCCGCTAGATAGCTCAGAACAGTCTGTTGGGGCTTTAGATACTACTGTTACTGCTGTGTCTAACGATGCTCCACCGGTAGTCACATGTACTTCTACGGCAGGGCTTAACGCTGGAGATATTGTTCGCATGATTAATATTACTGGCGCACAGCAGCTTGGTGGAATGGATTTCACTATTGGTAACGAAACATTTAACGCGACACATTTCAGCTTAGATTATATGGATGGCATAGTTGCTGGAACAACTGGTTCTTTTAGAAAAATCGATTATGATCCATTGTTTTACCCAAGGCATAGATACATCGCGCACGTTGATGGCGGAATGAATGATGCTCCAATTACATTTACAGTTAAGCACAACTTTAAGATTGGAGAACGAGTTAGATTTATTGTTCCTCAAGCGTATGGTATGTCAGAGTTAGATGGTTTAGAAGGGACTGTAACGTATGTTTCTGATCCTGCTAATACAACGTTTAACTACATAACAACAGATATAAAGACAGCGACATTTTCATACTTTGGTTGGCCGCTTTCCGCGGTTGCTCCATTTTCTCCGGCGATGGTTATTCCTGTTGGTGAGGATCCTGTAGATAGAGAAAATAAGCAAAAAGACGCAAGTGCGACTGAAAACACCGGATATATAGGATTTAAACTAGGAACAAGTGCAACAGCAGGTATTGCTCTTGGAAGTGCCGGTGGAACAACAGGAGATGTTATTAAATGGAGAGCTGGTAAATCATTTGATATATAAAAGATAACTCTCTAATCCCAGGTTAGGAGCTCTGCTTATTTAGCAGAGCTCCATAAATAACGACACAAGTGTCAAGGAGATTTTATGCCAAGTATTAAAGAAATAGGTGAAGAAAACAAAAAAAGTAAACCCTCTCTTACGTTTCAACGAGATAGAGATCGAGAAAAAGTTAGAGGTATTTTTAAATATTATGAGGTTCCTGGCGGAACAGTAAGCTTTAGTTTTAAGGAATATAAAGGAGATGATGTTGAAAGGTATGATTTTGTAGATGGTAGCATATACAATGTTCCTTTAGGCATTGCTAAACATTTAAACAAAAGAGGCTGGTACCCTGTTCATCAATACATAAAAACTGAAGAAGGTGGTACAGCGATGAGAATAGGTGAGAAAGTAAGAAGGTTTGGATTTCAGAGCTTAGAATTTATTGACGTTGAAGGTTTGACACCAGAACCTGATATAGTAACAGTCGAGAAAGAGATTATCAAGTAAATGTAGGTCACAGACCTGTTAGGAGAATGCTATGCCAGACGCTACTTTATCAACATTGGCGCAAATTCGTATAAAAATTAGGCGTCTTACAAGAAGCCCCTCTACATCACAATTGACTGATGCGAACATAGATACTTATGTTAATGATTTTGTTCTTTACGATTTCCCAGAGCATCTTAAGACTGATTATCTAAGACAAACTTTTAGTTTTTATACAGAACCTTATATAGATACGTATGAATCTAGTGCTTCTATATTAAGTCCATTTTATAATTTTAAAAATACATATATTAGTATGCATGGTCCAATATATGTTGCTGGATATCAGGCGTTTTTTTCTCAATCTAGACAAGAGTTTTTTGATCATTGGCCTAAAGTTACAAGCTTGGTAGAAGAAGCGACTGGTGATGGTGTTACTACAACATTTACCGGAACATTGGCCGGCGCTCCAATACTCAGGAACGAGGTTCTTTTTAGTTCTATTAATATAGCTAATGCATCGTTAAGAGCAAGTGATAATGGTGCTGGGGGCATTGAAGGAACTGTTGTGGCTGGAGGTACTATTAATTATGTAACAGGAGCCTATACGTTTCAATACACTTCTGCTCCAGCTCCAGACCAGGCAATAAATTCACAAACTGTTCCATATCAAGCGGCTAGGCCAAGTTCGGTTCTTTTTTATGAAAATAAATTCACGGTTAGGCCTGTTCCCGACCAAGCGTATAAGGTTGAACTTGATGCTTATGTGAGACCAAGCATAATCTTGCTTGCTGGAGACATGCCTGATTTGGCTCAGTGGTGGCAATATATATCGTACGGTGCGGCAAAGAAAGTGTTTGAAGATAGAATGGATATGGAAAGCATTTCCGCCATTATGCCTGAATTTAAAAAACAAGAAACGCTTGTTTTAAGAAGAACAATTATGCAACTTTCCAATGAGAGAACGTCTACTATTTATACAGGTCAAACTGATCCGGTAAACAAAACAGGCTAGCCTGAACAGGCAAGCCTGAACAGGCTTGCCTGTGAAATAGGAGGGTTTTGATGTGTTTGAAAAAGTGTTTGTTATTTTAATAATGTTTATAATTTGTGCTTTTATTTTATTTTATCATGAGATCAAATTTTTTATTAAAAAAATAAGAAGAAAATATTTAAAATAAAAGGAGTAATATTGTGGCGTATCAGTCAACAAAACCATTAGCTAATGATCCATTATCTCAATCTCAGGGAGATATTGCAGGTAATTTTACAGCTATAAAAACGCTAGTTGATATAAACCATGAGACTTTTGATATAGGAAATGAGGGCAAGCATTTAAAGGTTGATTTAACAGATCAAACTGCTGCCCCACCAACATCTGCTGCAAATGAGGTAACACTTTATAGTAATGCTGGTCAATTGTGTCTTTCAAAAAATGGCGGTGCTGAGATAGATTATACAACGGTAACATTGGCAGCTACTGGAAGATGTAAATTGCCTTGTGGTTTAGAAATGAAGTGGGGTACTGGTACATTGGCGGCTGTTATTAAGTCTGTAGTAGTGACTTTTGCCGTTGCGTTTACTGCTAATTGTTACAATGTTCAATTAACAACAAGTAATCAACAAAATCAATATCCAAGAGATTGGGTTTGTTCTGCAATTACTATTTCTAACGCAGGGTTTACTGCAACTCGTTCCAACTCTTGGAAGAATAGTACTGTAACTTTTATGTGGTTTGCAATAGGAGATTAGAATGGCTTTTAATAAGTTCTTAATTGCGCCATTTCAATCTGGCCTTCAAACAGACCTAAAACCTTGGCTTTTACCTGAAGACGCTTTTGAAGAATTAACTAATGCATATGTGTTTAGAGGAAGAGTTAAGAAAAGATTTGGCTCTATGATGACTGGAGAGGCTGCTACTAGTGACATTACTAAGCAACTACATTCTAGACTAAGAATATATCTTAAAGATACTAGTGGTACTGGACTCGCTGACGGTAATGCTGCTGGTAATGTTCCTGATGCTATATTTAAAGTAGGCCAGATGTTTTCAGTAGGTGATGAGATATTTACAGTTCAAGCTCCTGGTGCTCCTGGAATTATGCTTACTACTGGAGGTTCTACAACACATACTTTTGATACTACTAATGGTGCGTATGATATACAGGGTGCGGCTGGTGCAACGGCTGTTTACTTTTATCCAGCAGAACCTGTTATGGGTTTAACAATGTATGAAGATGGGCCTATAAATAACCACACAGCTTTTGCGTTTGATACTCAATATGCATACAAGTACTCAGGAAACGCATGGATTAATGATGGTCCAACGGGTTCTCAATTTCACGGAACCAACTCAGATTTCTTTTGGGCTAGTAATTGGCGTGGGGCTAACGTTAGTACAACGTTGCTTTTTGTAACCAACTTTTTTTGTACGGTAGGTGTTCCTGTTCCGGCAACTGATGATCCTATGTGGTATTATAATGGTGTTATTTGGGCAGCGTTTAACCCAATAAATAGATTAATTGGTGGTATTTATACAGCTAATTCTACAATTGAATCTGCTAAGATCATTATTCCTTTTAAGGATAGATTGCTTTTTTTAAATACTATTGAGCAAACAACCGTAGGAGCAACAATAACAAATACAGCGTATCCTAATAGGTGTAGATTTTCACATAATGGTAGCCCTCTTGCTGCTAGTGCTTTTTATGAGCCTAATGAAGTAGGTGCGACAGGTGGTGGTTACATAGATTCTACTTCTCAGGAAGAAATAATAAGTGCTATGTCAATAAGAGATAGGCTTATTGTTTTCTTTGAGAGAAGTACAAGAGAGTTGGTTTATACGGGTAATGAAGAGCAGCCTTTTTTCTGGCAGAAACTTAATACAGAACTTGGAAGTGAGGGTTCTTTTTCTACTGTTGCTTTTGATAAAGATATATTAACAATAGGATCAACTGGAATTCATGCTTGTAATGGTGTTGATGTATATAGAATAGATGAAAAGATACCGAACAAGGTATTTGAAATTGAAAATGTAGAAACAGGTGTAAAAAGGATTCATGGGATAAGAGATTTTGATTCTGAAATGGTTTATTGGACGTTTCCTACTGGTGATTTTACATATCCTGACAGGATTCTTGTCTTCAACTATAAGAATGGTACATGGGCTTTTAACGATGACAGTTTTACATGTTTTGGGTATTTTGAGCAACAATCTGATATTACATGGGCGGAAATAACTTCTACATGGGGTAGATTATCATGGACGTGGGTTAGTGGTGTTTCCAGAGAGAAACATAGAAGGGTTATTGCAGGCAACCAACAAGGATTTGTTTTAAAGTTGGATTCAGGAGTAGCATCTAATTCAAGGTCTATGCAAATATCACAAATAGCCACAAGTGGTACTGGTTGGATGGTATTAACCATTATTGACCATACATTAGAGCAAGGTGATTACATTGAGATTTTAAATGCGCAAGGTGTTGTTATAGATGGTGATGGTCTGATATATAAAGTTACTACAACAACAGCTACTACAGTAACGGTAGATACTACATATATTGGAACATATACTGGTGCTGGTACAGCATCATTTGTTTCTCTAATAGATATTAAATCTAAACAATGGAATCCTTATATTAAGGATGGATCTGTTATTTATTTGCCAATGATAGATTTTTGTGTTGATAGAACGAGTGACGGTGAGATTACCGTAGATTATTCAACTTCAGGAACAAGTCTTTCATTGATTAATGATAGTTATAATTCGGAGTGTATCTTAGGTGACAATACACTTCAAACAAGTGCTTATGCTTTAATTACATTAGAAACCTCTCAGGATAGATTTTGGCATACAGTTTATTTTCAGGCTGAGGGTGATAATGTTCAGATAAGAATCTATATGACTGAGACTCAAATGAAAAATCCACTGATAGTCTTTTCTGCTTTTGAGCTTGAGGGTATTATATTACACACCCAAAAACTTGGAAGGCAAGTGTAATGGCCTACAAAGAAAAGGGTATGTTTCTACCCACAACGTCTGTATGGGATACGAGTACAATTAACAATCTCAAGGGTGCATCTCCTGAACTTAAAGAATTATTCATTCGTCTTTACAGAAATATTAATGATATAGCGATGCAGGTTAACAGAAAGGATTCGGCAGTATATGGGCAAGATGAGTTTGTTTGTGGTCAAACATTTTTTTCTAATCCTTCTTATAGGTCTGGTGATGCTGTTAATCCTAAGCCAAGACAAGTTTACAGGAAGGTAGTAAATTTTGGAGCTTTACCTAACGCCGGAACAACAAATGTGGCGCATGGTTTGTCTATAAATAATACATATAGTTTTACCAGAATTTATGGGACAGCTTCAGACCAGGCTGGAAGTAATTACATACCGCTCCCATTTTCATCGCCTACTTTAGTTAATAATATTTCTTTAAGTGTTGATGGAACAAATGTTATTGTAACCACAGGAATAGATAGAACGGCTTTTACGGTAACTTATGTAATTCTTGAGTATTTAAAATTGTAATAAAGGAGAGGTAAATGGCTAATTTTTTAAGACAGCTTTTTGGCGGAACACCACATAGACGTGAACAAGTACCGTTGTATGGTCAACAGCAGCAACAAGGGTTTGAGCAAATACTACAGCAAGCTCTTCAAGGTCTGCAGGGTAATCAGTTTGATTTTGGACCCATTGAACAGCAAGCTAGGTCTGGTTTTGCTCAGAAAACAATTCCATCTATCGCTGAAAGATTTACTTCTATGGGAGAAGGAGGCCAAGGGTCTTCTGCTTTCCAGGGCGCCTTAGGAAGAGCTGGTGCTGGTTTAGAAGAAAGCCTGGGGGGCATGAAGCAACAATATGGATTGCAACAGCAGGGAAATTTGATGAATATGTTAAGAATGGGATTAACTCCTCAATTTCAAAATGTAGAATATGGAAGAGAGCCGGGCATGCTTGAACTAATGGCTGGTCCGTTAGCTAAAGCTGGAATGGGTTATTTTGGTGGTGGTGGAACTTTTAGAGATTTATTTTCTGGTTTAGGAAATATATTTAGTCCACATGGTCAAAGAAGGTGAGGAGAAAATAATGCAAATACTAAAAGGTGGACATTTCGCTAGTTCTTTAGGCGGACAACTGGGTGCTGGCTTAGGTACAGGGTTAGAGGAACTAGTTAATCAAAAAATGCGACAAATAAGTCAAGAAAGAGGATTGGCTGCTTTAGGTCTTCCGGATGTGGCAGCTAGAGAAGTAAGTATGATGGATCCACAAATGCAGGGGCAAGTTTTAAAAAATTATTTAGCTGCGGCCGAGAGTCAGGGATTTACAGAGGCTTTGGGTGGTCTTGAGGGTGAGCCACAACCAGCTCCTGGCGCATTAAGGAAGCAACCATTAACCATGGAAGCGCCTTTACAGCCTGGACAAAAACCAACCAGCTTCCAAGAAATATTAAGAAGACCTAGGTTGACGCCTGAGCAACGATTTAAAGTGACACAATTACAACAACAGAAAGAGATGGCATCTAGAAAAGAAACAAAAGCTGAGCAACATGAAGCAGATAAAGAAACTCTTCCTATTTATAAAGAAGTTCTTCGTAGATTTAAAGACTCCAGAGAGAATGATCAAAGACTTGGTCGTATGGAAGAATTAGTTGGAAAGGGTAAACTCGGATCGCCTACTTTTAATAATTTACTAGAAACAATTTCTAAGGGTGTATGGGGATTTGGAATAAATCTTAAAAATTTAATGTCTGCTGACGCGCAAGAGTTTGATAAGTTAAGTACTGAGTTTTTAAAAGGAGCAAAAGAACTATTTGGTGCACGTGTTACAGACAACGAGATACGGATGTTTATGAAGATGGTTCCTAGTCTGGCTCAGTCTGACGCAGGAAAAATGCGTGTCATAAGTAATATGAAGCTTGGTAATTCAGCTAATAAGATAAAAAGAGAAGCCATGCAACAAATAATTAAAGAAAATACTGGTAAAAGGCCCAGGGATTTAGAAGACATGATTGAAGAGAGGGCTGGATCAAGATTAGATAGGTTGGCTGA
>Ga0114922_10001759_pt1 | contig 20539 bp, 35 predicted proteins | sample AartaG_FD_100975 | JGI IMG/M metagenome (GOLD analysis project Ga0114922, IMG submission 100975) | Deep subsurface microbial communities from Aarhus Bay to uncover new lineages of life (NeLLi) - Aarhus_00045 metaG | ecosystem: Environmental > Aquatic > Marine > Oceanic > Sediment | place...
GCATGGACAGATGAGGGAAACCCCACGGAGAACCATGGATCCGCGAGCGACCTCGAGTGTCGTCATGACAAGGGATCGGTAGACGACTACTACGTCTTTATCTGTTTCAACATTTCGGGTTACGAGCAAATATGGTCGGTGACTCTCCGACTCTATGCTAACGATATACGGGAGTCCACCGATGAATACTACTTAAAGGAGGCTCCCTCGGAAGCATGGGACGAGTCAACTATTATCTGGAATAATCAACCTACCCCAGGATCCACTATCGACACTTTAGTATGTGGATCAACGGGGTGGAAGACCTATGACGTTACCGACTACGTGGCGACGAGACTAGGTGAAGGGGAGTCGAACGTCACCTTCGCTTTAACCTTCGAGAATAATCCCCTATACACCTACGGGAACATCAATTTCGACAGCAAAGAGAACACGGACGATCCGGAGCTCATAATCGACGGGTACACCTCCGGTCAACCGATCGAATACAACTTGTATGGAGCGGTACATGAGGAGACGGGATCCCAGGACTCCGCGATCAACTGTACCTTAACCCGTGTCGGGGTGAGTCCGCGGACGGTGGAGGTCGACGGGTGGTACAACATAACGGAGACGGGGAGTCAAGTCGTGTGGAAATTCGACCTCGGAAACAACGTCACAAGGACGTTTTACTGTCTTCCAGACGTATCCGAGACGATTTACGTGATCCGACCGGATGAGCCTTATTACACTTATAGTTTTAGTATCATCGACTTCGTGGGAGTCGAGGACGCATATCTCGAAACCATGTTCAACATAGAGGGGACGGACTGGGTGGTGGAGCGGTGGAATGTTACAATGGAAGGCGATCTACCCTTCACGTTGACGTGGGGGAACGCTTATCAACTTCGTCTACGGTGTGACCGAGGGACGTATTATTATCCTCCGATCGTGGCGACGAGCAATCAAAACATTATCTTGGAGATAACTGGAGACATGTTTCCCGTGGAGGACACGGACATCGGGGACTTAACGAATTCCGGTACCCGGGTTAACTCCACATATATCCAGGGAGTCTACGCGGACGCTCTCCAGGAGACGACGTGGATCAACATGTCGATTTACGAAGCCGGGGACTCGACGGTGATCGCTTCGACTAACGTCTCCGACTACTCGTTAACCTGGAATTGGTACTACGCGGACGCTTCAGTGAACTATTATCTCCGGGTACTCGCTCTACATGAGAGGAGAGGTCTTCTCGAGTGGGTTTACGTATGTCCTATCGTGTACGCTCCGGATAACCCCTGGAGCGACCTCGACACGTTAGCCGGGGACTTCTTGATCGCTCCGAGTCAACTCCTGGGACTGGGGATCCTCGGAGTCTTTATCGGTGGATTCTCGTGGAAGAATAGTCCGGTGGGACTCATCGCCATAAACATTATCGCGATGGTTCTCCAGTATTACAACTGGATCGACTTCGGGTGGACGTGGCTCGGAGTCTCCTTCACGATCTCCATATTAATCTCGCTAGCACTATTACAGGAGAGAAAGCGATGAGTAAAATCGGAGCTTATGGACTCATATTCCTATTCGTGTGTCTCAACCTGGGAGCCTATCTCCTAAACGAGTTTCAAGTCCTCGGGGACTACCGGGTGGAGCCATACGAGACACCGACGACGATCCAGGAACAGATCACGGATAACCTGGTTCTACATATTGTTTCATCGGTTGGAGTGGGTGGAATTATAGGCTTCATAACGGGGAACCTGGTTTACGGTGGAACCGCGTCCCTCGTGATCTTCTCCCTATCCGCTTTATTTCCGGTCGTGCGGTGGGTGATCGGAGGGTTCCCCTTATTCCTCAGTCAACTAGGAGCTCCGACCGAGATCGTTCTCGTTATCTCCGTACTCACGGGGATCGTGTGGTTCTGGACTCTCTTCTCGGTGTTATCCGGGAGAGCTATGGAGAGAGAGTAAAATGAAAAATAAAATAAAGGAAATTGGAAGTAAAAAAATGTCCATGAAGACAGCGTTAACGATCTTTCTCGCGTTAACCGTGTTCTTCTCGACAACGATATATTACGTGTCTTCTCAGTCCGCGAGTTACGTCGTGAGTCCCTTCGGAATGGTGAAGACCGCTTCATACATCATTTATCAAGATGGATCCACGTATTACTCGATCGACGGAGTGACGGGAGTCGAGTTCACGAGCGGATCGGATAAAGCTACCGTACAAGAGGACACCCTCGACGAGATGTCGGACGGACTTCTCTTCTTGAAGGGAAACACCCTGGACAGTGGACTTTCTCTCGAGGACGATGAGACAGTGATCGAGGAATACCTGGGACAATACAGAGTTTACAGTAACCAGGGGAAGTTCCTCGTTCCCCAGTTAGCTAGCGATCCCTCGACGGGTGGGTGGGGAGCTACCGAAGAAGGTCGACTATGGTACAACACCGTTGACAACTTATTCAAGTATTGGAATGGAAGCCACGTTAACTCCTTCGAGGGATCCCAGGGAGAACAGGGAGAGCCGGGAGCTCCAGGTACCGGGGGGTTAGTCGCTTCGTCGTACATCGTGTATTTGAATGGTTCCACGGTGTACGCGGTCGACGGTATGACTGGAGAAGTCCTGGGGACGGACTCGACAGCGTATCCCCTTATTTGGGCGGTAGGTAATCTCACGGAAGCGGGAGGAGGAAGTGTCTATGTCGGTGAAGGAGAATACGATTTACCGGAAGAGGTCGTCCTGGACGGTGGAGGAGACTACGACAACCCCATAACAATAATGATACGTGGAGCCGGAATGTACGCAACCAAGTTCAACACCGCACAAAACGAGTATGGCTTCCGGGTAGTGAACGGGTGTTCCGCGTTCTTATCCGACTTCGGAGTAGTCATAAGCGCGACGAACGGTCAGTCAGCGATCTATGGTGACGACAGCGGAGCCGGAGCCACGCAATCCGGAGATAACTCGATGTTTAGAGGGGAACTCAGAAACCTCTTTATCACGGGAGCGGGGAGCTCGACAGGTGTCGCATGTGTCCACTTGAAGAACCCGTATTTTTGGTCTTGGAGTGGAACCAACCGAATAGAAGTTGACAGTACTGGTGGCATAGGAATCTTTATCGATAATACAGAAGACGACAACAAAAACTGTGATGGGCACGTAGATGGGTATTTCCATATACGAACTAGCAAGGCTGATACAATCGCTATACGAGGACAGGGAACGAGTGGTTGGGAAGTGGGCATGATTAAATGGAGTGCTTTTATCTACTATTATGCGGGTGGAACAACAACAAACACAACCGCAGTATTTCTTGATGAAGTACAATATTGGACATTCGACCATTTAGCTGTCGAAGGTTGTGTGAATGTACTTGATATCACGAATACTGAAAGCATTTCAGCAAGTCTGGAATATATACATTGTACGGGAACTGTCTTTGAGTTGAATGGGGGTTCAACGAATAAGAACTTTCGATGTTTAAAATTAGCGGAAGGCTCAGATTCGATTACAACTCTAATAAATGATAATCAAGGCTCATATCTGAATAGACCTATTCTCCAAAATATCTACATAGCTGGTTCAGCGACAATTACAGCTCATTCTGTCGCAACCTTTAACAACGTGGTCATATACAGCGACGGCGTGAGCGAGAGCGGTGGAACGGGAACGATCGCGAATACCGATACCTATGTCGACGTAACACACTACCTCTTCAAGACTCCGCAATTCATCTCCGTCGACGGGACACACGACGAAGTATCCAACTTGAAGATAACGAACGTCGGAGCGTCCACGTTCAGAGTGGAAGCGGTGGACGGAGCCACGACAGGGGATAGAACATTTTACTGGAGCGCGAGCGTAAACCAATATAATTAGCGAAACTAAAATTAGGTATAGAGGAGAGAGGGATGAAACGAGGTAAACTCGTCGGGAAGCTCCTGGTTTATGGAATATTCCTCCTATCACTGTCTTCCTGGATCCCCACGTCCACCGTGAACGCGGACTCTCATAATTGGGAGTTCACGGACTTCGCATGGAAGCTCCGAGCGTATGACACCTACATACACTTCGCGGACACGGTTTATCTTGACGAGTGGGGATGGGACGTCTACCCCGACAACACATACCTCTTTTTCTACGACGTGGAGATGGACGGAGACAACGTCGAAGAATGGTTCATCCGATCCACTAATGGAAACGTCACTATCCAGGACTTCTTCGTCGACTCATCGGATACCACGAGCTTCGTGTGGGAGGGATCCGGATCGGGATCCGTCACCCTGGGGTGTACCACCTGGGGAGAACCCACGTACATAACGATCGACGGGATCCCCTACTATGAGGGAACGAAGTGGACGTATGACGCGGTGGATAACAGTATCACGATAACGGAGTCGTTGAGCTCTCACACCGTCGTCGTGGACTGGACTCCTCCCCTCGACGATCCACCGTTCTTCCCTCCGCTGATAGGTAACAACCGGACGTATTATTACCGGAGTGACAGTCACACCGTCAACAACGTCACCGGGTACCGACTAAGTATGACTCCGAGCGCGAGTCTCATCGAGGAGTCCAGGACAGACGCGGGATCCAAAAACGTGAGTTACGGAGTCCGGGTGTGGGTGTTAAGTCAAAGTGGAACCGAGACGGAGCTCACGGACGAGTCCCCGGTCGCGGTAGTCACCCGATCAAGTGACGGAGAAGGACTCCAGGAGACGACGTGGAATTGTCCTAACTACGGATCCGTGGTCGACGCCTTCGTGGTACGACTCTACCAAAGGTTCGACTCCGAGACGTGGAGTCTCAGAAGGATATACGTCACCTACGACGAACAAATGATTAAGTTCCCCGAAGAGACGTGGACGTTCTACTATTACACGAACCGGACAACCTCGTCCACCACCGGATACTTCATGTACGGGGACACCGCACACCTCAGTCGACTAGACCTCCAGATCTACGAAGCGGATCCCTGGGACATACAACTCTTCGAGTTCATATCCGGAAACCCGTTAAAAGCCTTATTAGTCCCGTGGACGTCTACCTTGGGATCCATGTTCTACGGGTTCGCACTCTTCTTCGCGTCTATCACCATGTACCACCGATACGGATCCCTTCGAGTCGTCCTCGGGATCTTATGGTTATTCGGAGGAGCCGGATCCGTGTTAACCCTCGTCCTACCGCTCCCCGGACTCGGACTCGCATACGTCATCTTGTTACTCGCGGTAGGGATAACTCTATTCGACTTATTCTTCTAATGGAGGTGAATGTATGAGGTGTCTTAATTGCGGGAAACCCGTCAAGAGTGGGGAGTTCTATTGTCCACCGTGTAAAAAACATCTTAAAGAGATAGGGTTCAAGGACTCGAAAAAATTATGGTAGCTAACGGAGGTGACTAAATTACCCTCAAAAAAATGTATCTATTGTGGAGGAACGGTGAAGGCTCCTCGATCATACTACTTATGGTTTTATAAGAAATGTGAAGATAGAGGTAAACATCTAGCGCGCGCGCGCGGACGGTTTAACCGCTAAGATCCGGAACGGTTATATATTTCTGGACTCGTTCTTTACTAGGGGGGAAGTAACCAAAAAAGAAGTAGGTTGCTCAACTTCTCCCATAAGATAACCCCGGACGGACACGGTGGAGGAACCGAAATGAGTCCCGGAAACAGTGAAACCGTGTCCAAATAGCTACTTTGGGAGGTGAATACCTCCCTTCACACCTCATTTTAAGCGATTTGCGTACGACTCTTTTTGCGTACCCGGAGGATTTTACACATAATAGTTAACCTTAGGATCCTGGAGAACCCGATATCGTACACTTAAACATGTGTATCCACGACTTCTCGTACACAGAAAGGTGTTAACGTCGACTAGGTGACACCGTTAAAGCGTAATTATACCCTTCCTGCAGGAAGATTACACCGTTAGAATGTAATTGTTCGTTAGAAATATTGGATAAACACCCTAGATTAAAATGTGTAAAACAAGCTAGCTATAAATGTAGTCCGTGGATATTAGACTTTGTTGAGGAGTCCCGATTTTAGCGTAATACCTCATCTTAGCTAGCTAGCTAGTCGGACGTATCCCTTCGGTAGAGAGAGTACGACGCCTTCCTGGATTAGTCTATCTATTACCTCCGTGGGACGACGTAAACCCTTCTCCTTCAAGTATTTTTCAACGGTCTTCCGCTTCGCTCGGTCGCTTCCCCAAAAACCCGCGTTCTCCTGGATCTGTTTAACGACGAGCTCCTCCTCATGTTTCTTCAAGGCTTCCCGGTCTTGACGAGTCATTACTCGGTACCTGGGGATCGCGGAGTCCAGTCTTTGTATCTGTTGAGTCTCCATGAGCTCATAAAATCGTCTCTCGAGGTACGGGAGGTAATGGAACTTCAGTTTAAAGCGGTTCATAATTTGAGCCATGTCCAGGGGATACTCGCTCCCGGATAGGACTTGTAGTATTTGAGCTCGTACCTTCGCGAACTTCTCCGCTTTCTTCGTCCAGTCTGACATTAATTAGACCTCTTCTCCCACTCGAGAATCACCCACTCGAGAACTTTTCGACGATAAAACCAATCCAGGAAATACGTGAAAGAGATCCACGCGATCAACATACCCCCTACCACGAATATTTTTGTCATTAGAATTCCTCCTTAATCGCGAGTCCCAGTCGAAGGATCTTCCCCTGGAGAATGACGACACCCTCGAAATTATCTCCCTCGAAGTGAATGTGAAGGGGTGTGACACCCTCCAGTAATTTCTCTAAGTCCACTTCCTCCGTCCCACCGTGAACCGCGATCTTCACCCTCGACAAGAGATTATACGTCGTTCGTTTATCAGACATAATTCTTCCTCCAGGTTACGACGGATCCACATATACGACAGACGTGTTTATCTCCCTCCATTTTAACTCGAGAAGAAGATACTCCTCGTCCGCATTTTGGACAGTCCCAATCTCCTAAATTCATTTTATCGACCTCCTTTTTTTCATTTCTTATACAACCTCGTGAACGATACTTTCGGGAACCCCTCCTCGAAGGAAGTCATACGTCGGTAACGTCGGACGTGGTACCCACAAGTCCACACCCGGATCACCGTGTCCCGCCCCACCGCGTAATTAATTAACCTCTTTCTCTCCCGGGGACAGTACCTACAAGATAAGTGACACCCCCAGTCCTGGAAGAGAGGAGCGTCCCTGGGGACAACCTCCCTTCTCCTCGACCGTTGAACCTCCCTCGTGATATTAAGCGTTAGATCGACCTTCGGAAGAGGACTGAACTTGATCTCCTGGGTTCCCTTCATAATCGCGTACATGAAGGGTTCGAGAATGTGACACGTCGACGTATGATTATCTTTACACCACTTAACAAAGTCGTCCCATAGATCCTCGTCCGCGTAAATACTCGTCTTCTTCCTCCGTACCCGAGGTATCCTTATTTCAGTCGTCAACGTCACACCCCTTCATTTCCACTGGAGGTTCCGAAGGTGTCCCCATGTTTCATTCAACCTCGATTCTACCGAAATTATACCGTAAGTTTTTTGTTGAGCATTTTATCTCCTCGAGAATATATGTGTGCTAGCTAGCTATGTTGGGAGCTCCACGAAGGGAGGTTCATCTATTTGTCGGACGACTCCGGAGTCCAGGAAGCGTTTTACGTTGAGTTTTAGCATACGGGATCCGCACTCGAAGGAGACTCCTCTCTCTTCAGCGTAGTATCGTGCGATCGCTCGGAAGACGTCGGGGTTAAGGTTCATCGTCCAGGACATACGTCCCGAGGTCATGGAGTCACCGTCCGGAGATGAGTCACCGTCACTAGGGAGCTCGGTTTTAATGCGTTTAACACCGCGTTTCCGACATTCTGAGCTAGTCGAGATGAGTCGACGTCGGAGAGGTCTTCTTCGTAGACTAGGGTTCCGTTGTGGAAACCTCGGACTCGGACGTTCATGGTAGAGTCCCCCACGTCTTTTGTGTTCCGTCTGGAATAATGACTCCCCCGGTGTCCTCGGGTAGTGGTGGTACCGGATCCTCTCCCGCTACCCACGACTTCCCCTCTCCCGTCATGTAGTCGTCTAGTTCCCCCGGCTTCGGAGGAGGAATAATGACTCCCCCGGTGTCCTCGGTGGAGAGAGCTTCGATCGGTGGAGACAAGTTACCGATTAGTAATGCGGAGACTCCGAGAATGACCGCGACCGTCAACGTCAAGATAATATAGCTAGTTTTTACTTTCATGTCATTCACCTCCCTTCTCGAGATCTGGACGATACACTGGAGTCGTCTTGTCGCGTAGGTTCTCGTACATAGCTACGTAGCTTTCACGAGATCCCTCTCGGAGATGTGATCCGGAGATCCTCTCGACTCTCTTCTTAAAGTCCTGGACGGACTCCTCGTCGTTCCATGGACTCTTCTCGTCGAAGCTCGACATCTAGGATCCCTCCCAATATTCCGGGTTCTCTTCGTAGTCACAATACGCACAAAGAGTATCCTCGTCCGGAATAGGATCACCGCATTTACGACAACGATTAGGAAGTGTTGTGAGGGAGGAACCCCTGGCACCGGGTTCTCCCTCGCTCCGTGGATCCCCCGTCAGCAAAGAATTAGAGGATCCCACCGTCAGTAAAGCGTTAATGTATTGACATGTTTTTGTGTATAGTACAGAAAGGGTACCGTTTAGTGTGATATGTGAAGCTTTATAAAGAGAGGTCACGTACAAGATGAATTAGACCTCCCGAGTATGGTCGTGCGGGTGGTACGTTGGGATCGGTTGACCTCCCGATCCCTTCCCATTTTATCGGTCATGTTTTATCACTCTCCATGTTTCCGTTTTTAGTATTTAACTTTTCTCCGAGGATCTCCACGGGACTAAGCTTCTGATAACACTTCGCGGGACAGTAGTCCGAGTTTACGTTACACTGTCGACACCGAGCGCGGAGGAGCTCCTTCATACGATTTATCTCGAAGTCCATAGGGGTTAACGGTCGAAGTCCGCTCGATTCCGTCTCGGAGCTCATGTACTTGTTTAAGACCTGGTGGATCGTATCTAAATTATGCTTCAATTAGAAGTCTCCCTGGAGTCCCCGGGTGGGGACATCGTAACCGTATTTATCGAAGCATTTTTGACATACCGTTCCTCCCTCGACTTTGTGTGTCCCGTATTCGTCACAGTGGAGACATGTCTCCCGGTGATCCGTGATTTTATCTATTTTTAGACAACCCATTCTCTATACCTCCTTTACTCGTTTTTTATTAGCGGAGTCCAGTCTCGACACTCGTTCCGATCATGGACTTCACATAACTTCGATTGCTCGTCCCGATCCGGGGAGACACATAATCCGTGGTAGTGGTAGAGACAAAGTTCTCCGTCCATGGGACGCGGTAATTTCACCCATTTCTCTTTCATGTCTCTTCCTCCTTTAAGGCTTCCTGGATCTTCTCGAGGTTACATGCTAGTCCTGGACATTCTCGGATAAGAGTCTTTGCGAGATGTCTTCCGAATACCCGGGGAAGGCTCTCCCTCTGGAATTCCTCCAGGGAGTCCCAGGAGTGGGAGAAGATCTCTTTACCGTTCCGGGAGATCGTGAGTGTGATCTCCTTAGAGTGCGCGTTCAAGATGTGATCTCCTTCTCTAACGCGCTATTCATTTTACCTATGTGAAACTCTAAGTCCCAGTCCGCGATGTCGACCGCGATCATAAACGTCCACCGCATAATACAAAGGTAAAAACCGTAGTACCTTCCCTTTCGATCGAAGGCGTACCGATCTATCTTCACATTAATTCCTCCAGGTCGGGGAGAGCTTCCATTTCGGAGAGCTTCGGGATCACGTAGTCCTTTACGGTCTTCCCGGTTCCCTGGAGAGCGGGAGTCGTTATGTGCGGGAGGAATTCCACGGTTATACTAGACATGAGGTACGCATGTTCGAGATGAGACTTCATGTACCACCAAAGAACCCGCATGGAGGTATCCCACTTCACCGTTTCCGGTACCTTCCTCGACCTGGACTTCCTCCAGATTCGGGGACACTTCACGACGACGACCGGGTAAACCGTCACCCCGTCCACGACTTCCTCGAATTGGAAGCTAACTTGGACGTTCCCTCCCTTCGGATCCGGATCCCACTCCCACGCGACGCGCTTTACTCCCCACCTCGCGAGAGCTCCGTCTATGTCTCGTTTACTGTCGATCGGAGCGATCTCCGTCTTTTTATACGGGACGTTCCGGTCGTTAATGTAGATCCTCTTCTCTGTCAATTCGAGTCCTCCTTTAAGGAGTCGATCCACTCCGCGAAGTCTTTACGTTCCTCCGCGGTCATTCCTCGAGTGGCTTCTCTCCACATGTTTTTAGCTTTCACCAAATTCTCTAAGTCGACGGTCATGTCGAGTCCTCCTCGAGCGCGCGCGCTCGTTCGATTAAGTCGACGTCGCTTCGGACGGTGTCTAGGTCGAGAAGTTTAATTCTCCTCCGGATCTGTCGCAAATACACTTTATTCTTGACGTCTTCCAGTGAGAGCCACTTCTTAACGATCCTTCGTTCCGTCGCGGTTAACGGGTAATTAGGCATTTTTACTTCACCTCCACGAATTTAACGAATTTCTCACGAATTTTACGACGTTTCGCTACTCTTTTTTTAATCATGTTAACCCTCTTCTTGACGTCTTCTCCTCCCCCATAGATCCGTCGGAGACGATAATCGTCGTCGAGTATCCCGATCCCACATAACCCGGAGAGAATGTATCGAACGAATTGTAAGTCCCTCGGACTTATGACGTCGAATTCAAGAACATACTTAGGCATTTAAGGGATCACCCCCGTCGTAATCGCGTACCACGAAACTATAATGGAGATTATTAGCGCGACGTGGAAGCTAATAATTATCACGTCCCTCGTGGACATTTCCGAGCGAGCGCGCTCCACATAGGAGATTAAACCCTCTATCGCGCGAGTTATTCTCTTCCCCCAGTGATAGACTGATATGATTACCCAGGAGACGAGGATCAACGCGACCGTTACGTAAAAGGCTCGATCGCTAGCTAACACGTACTCGGACATTACCGTTTCACTCCTAGTTTATGGAGGTTCCACTGATACCCACACGCACAAGTGATATACAACCACTGGAGCTCCGGGTACCCCGGTACCTTCCACCCTCCGGTATGAGGGTACCTCTGGATCCCTCTTCCTCGGAGACTCGAGGGTTTACCCCTGGATTTACACCACCGACACTCCCAGTCCTCGATCGCGTCCAGGAAGGGACGTGCTTCCTCCGGTGATAGGTAGGGATCCAGTGTCCCGCTCTCGGTTACGAGGATCCCGTGGAAGGCTCCTCCACACCGACAGACACACTCGTCCGCTCGAGCGGTCGCACAAGATAGGCAACACCCTTCCGGGACACCGCGGTCGTCGACCTCGGAGTCTTCCACTCGTCCGTTGTAAAACTGGGGACTTAGAGATTTCCAGGACATTATCGTCGTCCTCCCGCGCGCGCGCTTCTCGTCAACGATCATCGTTCTTCCCTCCTGGAGAGGTGGGATCCTCCCTCGAGTAGAGTCGCGATCGCCTTCATACGTCGCATGTGTTTACCGAAGGTTTCCTTCCCGACGATCTCCCTCATCTTATCCGGTTCTCCTTTATGTGGGAAGGCTTCTCCGTCGAAGATCACATGGACGGGTGTCCACCGGACGACGACCTTTACCTCCCGTGGAGGAGTGAAGTACGCGACTTCCCCTTCTTCCTCGTCACTCACGGGTTCCCACACCGGGACGTCCTCGACCTCGAGCTCATACCCCATAAACGCTCCGTGCTCGTCGTTCCACTCCCGCGGAGTGATCTCGTAGTACCGTGAGTATGCTTCTCCTCCTGGACAATACTCGTAACGGACTTTCAGTCCGAAGATCTCGGGGACACCTATTACGTAGTCACCCATTTTTAGTCGACCTCCCGGGTACTATGACACCCGAGACAAATCAATATTTTACGATCCCGACTATACACCGCGGACGAGTGACTACATGTGTCCGGGTTGTAACCCCTCCAGTCGGTACGCGGGTGTTTTGGGTGGTTCCAGATCCTACCAAAAATATCGGTCGAAGACATTTTAGAGATCTCCCGAGTCCTCGAGCTCCGCGATCGCCTTTCGACGACTGATACCGTAGTATTTCATAAGTCCCAGGATCTTATCCTCCCGGGAGAGCTCCGTGTTCTCTCTCGCTTCCTTCCTGGAGAGAGCTTTAAGTCGGTTGAATTGTATATGTTCTTCCTGGTTCTTCAGTTTCAGTACGATAAGTTTCGCGCTTTCAAGACCGTCGATCATTCCCTTTTGATGTCCGGACGCGAAGGATCCGTCGTCCGCGGGAGTCCCCGTCTCCTGGATCTTATCCTCGATGTCTTTGAGTACGAGATCGACGCTCGCGCTTCCACCCATTTAGTTTAATCCCTCCCTTCTCGTGATTATTATGGATCCGAAGATCCCGTCGGGTTGTACCCCTCTCTCGAGGAGTAGGGTGTCCGCGTCCGTCTCCTGGATACTTAGACGCAGAACTATTTTTCCCGTCGTCGTCTGTTGGATCGACGCTCGGACGGGAAATATGTTTTTCTTCCGGTCGAATACCAAAACTTTTGACCTCGTGTACTGTACTGTCACGGTTATTTATAAGCGTTACGACACCGTAACGCATTATCGGAAGTGTTTTAAGTGGCTTCCGAATATTCCAACATGAACACGGAGAGATCGGATTATGACCGATAATCAAGCTGTCGCGACGATACGTAAAAAGAGACAGATCACTGTCCCGACGGACGTCCTTCAAGACCTCGGAGTGGACGTCGGGGATATAATTCTATTCAAGAAAAACTCCGGTCGATGGTACGTTAGTAAACTTTAAACTGAGAGTCCGTTCTCCGTGTTCATAGGCTCCTCGTAACCCCTGGGGAGCTCCCGACAAAATGGTGGACTACTATGTCGACGATCCGATCTATCTTGAAAGCAACCAGGAAACACGCGACTATTTTATCCACGGTCGCCTTAACAGTTTCACTTATAATTCTTCTAAGTCCCACCGCATACGCGGGATCCAGTACCACGATTAGCGTCACACCCTCGTTCGGAGTCTCCATAAAGAGATCCCCGATGTTCTACCTCAGAAGGACACCCATGCTCGCGTTTCCCGTCATATTCCTCGGTGAAGTCGTATTCTCACGGATCAAGAAGAAGAGGGACATCGGACAGATCATCGTTCGTGGGTGGATCCTCTTCGGTGTGACGAGCTTCCTGGTGACGACGCTCGGACTCTTCAATATATTTCCCGCTGTCCGTACCTTCGTCTACCTCGGAGCTTACTTCATAACTTGTATCTTGTCGGTTCTGTCGTTGGGGTACATAGCAACACGAAACAATAGAAAAAAAGAAGGAAATGAAAAAGAAATTGAACCCCAGAATACAACGGTATAAAAAACATCTTCTCGCTCTCTCAGTTATGGCGATCATCGTGGTCGCGGTCGGTGGATCCTACTACCTCGGAGCTTCCTCCGTGTCGTTCAGCGCGTCCTCGGAACTAGGCGTCGAAGTCCACACCTGGATACGTCAGTACCGGGACACGGACGGAGACGGTGAACGTGAGCTCATCATGGAGCAATATAACGCGGGTGTCTTGACGAACACGGGGAAGGACTTTATCGAAGGAAAACTCGGAAACGACGCCTTCGCGAACGCTACGGACTACGCGGATTACCTCGCTATGAGTTCGAGCTCCTCGTCTCCGTCCGCGACCTGGGTAGATCTTCCCTCGGAAATAACCGCGAGTGGACTAGCGCGCGCGGAAGGAACGTACGCGAGTACGGGTGTCGGAGTCTACGAGATCGAAAAAACCTTCACCGCTACCGCACAAGTCGTCGACATTCAACTCTTCGGTAACTTTTGGGACAGCGTCGCGGACGACGGATCACTCTTCTTCTCGGACACATGTACGCCATTCACCGTCGAAGATCAAGATCAAATCACGTTGACCGCGGAAGTCACCATAACTTAGTCCCTCGAGAAGCGAGAAAAATAGGGGTATCCACATGCGGAAGAAAGGCTCGGTGATCCTGGTTCTCCTGGTAGCTAGCGTCTTCCTTCCGCTTTTTTCTAGTTATTTAGTTATTCCGGCTCGCGCGCTACCCGTCGAAGGGTGGGTGAACCGATACACCTACGACGTGGACTACGGGAACCGAAGCCACACATCGACGTCACACATCGGAGTTCAAGCTTTTTGGAATAACGAGACGAGTACATGGGAGGAGCTCCTGTTTAAAGATCGGTCGGACGCTCCCATTCCCCACTATCTTCTTCGGAACGCGCATATCTCGGCTCGAGTTGGACTCTACGATGGGGAAGACGCGGTGCTTTACTACGATCCCGATATGACGAGAAAGATCTGCGCGGAGCGGTGGAACGTCCGAGCCTACGTATCCGGTGGGTGGGAGGTACTGGATAAGACCTTTTTCTCTCACGAGGTCTTCTATAATGACACCTTCATCAACGTCACAGGCATCTTCAAGACCTGGTACACGGGGATCCATGTCGGGTGGCTTCGCGTCAGCTACCTTCTCCGTCCCGCACGTCTCTTGAAACACGAGGTCGCATACAGGAACATCTACGCGGGGAGCTTTCAACATCAAGTCGTGATGACTTTGGTGGGTATCGCGGGAACCAAGGTCATTCATAGGCTCGGTGAAACAACGGTTACTTTAACGGAGAAGCAGATTGATAGTCCCTGGCTAAGGTTCGTGAACGCATCTAACCCCAAGTACCAGTTCTTAGGAGAGAAACTGGATAGTCTTGGATACTACGAATTTAATGAGACTACTGGTGAAGAAGTGTGGGTGAATGAGTATCTAAAGGCGATACGGGTTAAGCTCGTCGATTACTGGGGGAAACAACTCGTCCGATGCGACGTCGTCATCGGAAACTACACGCTTGCTGAGAATGAGATCCTATTCATTGATCCCGACTCAGACACATTTTATACAAGTGCAGGTGACGGGCATTGTTATATGTATGCAGGTGGAACATGGAACACTAATCACGATGCTTCCGCCTCATCGTATGCTTCTCATACCTTTAGTGAGGCATATTGTTATTCGTTTTATACTGGGTCTTGGGGAATAGCTCGAACGTTCTTTCCATTTGACACCTCAACGATACCCGCTGGATCAACTATAAGCCTAGCCACTCTGAAACTCTATTGTGTTTATGTTCAATCCGCTTATAATAAGGGAACACGAAGCTTCGCCATGGTCAAAACGACACAGGCGTCAACATCGAGCTTAACAACGGGTGATTACGACCAATGTGGAGCCATAAATAATCCATCTGAGGGTGCAAGCCGACAGACTATTACCGCGACAGGGTGGGTTACATGGACGTTTACTGATCCCGACAACTGGGTTACAAAAGAGGGTTGGACAAAGCTAGGTGTACGAAGTGGATGGCGTGACTGCGACGATATTGCTCCCACATCAACGGAATGTGCTTACATTAGATTTAGCACTTCAGAGTCGGCTAACGATCCCGAGCTCTACGTGGAGTGGGAGGCGAGTGGAGGAGACGAAACCGCTCCAACGTACTCCGATGTCGGCACAAACTCGACGAGTGCGGGGCAACCGTGTCTTTTCTATACGAAGTGGACGGATGAAACCGGGCTCGCTACGACGGGGGGATACGTTTTTGGCACGAATAACACGGGGAGTTGGAATAACGAGACGTGGACAGCGTTTACGTCGAACCCGGATTGGAGCAACGTGACGAAGACTCTGAACGCGACGATCCATATACGGGTCGAGTGGCAGACCTGGGCGAACGACACAAGTGACAACTGGAATACCACGGGACTACAAGGCTTCAATACGATAGGAATGTTTCCCGTTGATGTGACGCTCTCCGTCTCCACGTCGCTCTCGGGAACCCGGGAGCTCGAACTGGATCGCTCGATCACCCAGTCCGTCGGCGTCGCCACGTCGGGAGATAGATTCGGAGCCTTCAGTCGAATATTCACCCAGTCACTAGGCGTCCAGGGAGCCTCATCCACGCTTAACGACCTCCTTCGCTCCGAGTCGTTAACGCTGTCCGTGGCGACGTCCGGGACGAGGACACTCGACCTCGATAGGAGCATAGATCTATCCACGTCCATAGGTATCTTGGGTTCTCGTCTTCTCGACATGATGAGGACGACGTCGCTATCCGTTGTCGTGTCCCCGGATATGGCTCGCCTCCTGGACGCGGGGAGGGACGCCACGTTATCGGTCGGGGTATCCGGGGACGCTTCTAGGAGTCTGGATCTGGAGAGAGGTATATCCTCGTCCGTCGCGGTGTCACCCGACGTAAGTCGTCTTCTCGACTTGGGACGGAATCCCATACTATCCGTCTCCGTCGCTTCGGATATTACTAATCTCCTGGAGCTAGAAAGACGTTTAACGTCGACGATAAGTGTCAACGTGGCTTCGGATCCCGTAGTCCTATTTAACAGATTATTCGATGTCGAGGTGTCCACGAGTCCGGATATGAGTCGCCAACTCGACCTCTACCGCTCGATCTCTCAGTCGATTAACACCGCGTTAAGCATCCTCGAAGAGCACATATCCCCTCTCTTGAAGTCCATGAGTTTAAGCATCGCGGTGTCCCCGGACGTCACCCGTCTCCTCGACCTGGAGCGGTCGCTTGCTCTCAGTATCTCCACGATGGCTTCCATCGCGCGCGCTCCAGAACCCGTGGCTCCAGGTCAACCCGGCGTCGTCGGACTCCTCGGGCTCTCGGGGATCCTGGGACTCGTCGGCTTCGTGGCGTCCATGCGACGGGGACGACGCGACGACGAGTATTACGACGACGAGTATGAAACAACGTATCTATGACCAAATGACAAGAAGGTGAATGAAAGATGAGTATAAGTCTTCAGTCGGATACCCTCGTGGCGATGGAGTTCGTTAGTCTCCTCCTCGTGTCGTTGATCTTCAGTCTTCTCTACGAGATGAACCGTAAACGGGATCCCTGGACGGGTATGGTGGCGTCGATCACCTGGTTTATCCTGGGAGCCTTTTACTTCATTGTGTACTCCGCGTATGCGACGTACATCATTAGTCTCCTCTTTATGCTTCTCGGAGTCGTGTACTTCATCCGGTTCTTCATGGGTGTCGTGGGGATGGATGACGCGATAAGAGTCCTCGAGAGAGCGGAGACGATGTGACATGTCCCGAATGAATAAGTGTTCTCGATGTCAATCCTTTCACGATGAGGATACCTGTCCGAAGTGTGGACATGCTCGACTCCCTACGAGAAATGAAGTGGTATTCGTTACCATCGCAATAATCATTTTACAAATATTAGCATTTTACATAATAGTGATTGAAGGGTACGACCTGACGATATTTAGGTGAATAACATGGCGTCTCAACAAAGGGGACAACCCGCGACACGTCAATACGCTTCAACTGGGGATCCTCTCCTCGATAGCTTAGTCGCTCGAAGCGAGTTTCAGCCTGGAGCAACCGACCTCCGGGACGAGCTCGCGAACGTCCATTACCTCGTCGCGGACAAGAACGTGGAGCGCATACTGAAACGAGATCCGAGGACGGAGGCTCTTACGGTGGGGACGAGTAACCTCGTGCGGACGAGTAAGATGTCGAAGAGGGATCGACGGATCGCGAAGCGTCAGTGGACGATCTCGTGTGTAACCACTCTTCTCGCTCTCCGTAAACCCCGTCTCGTCGACCTAGCACTTTACAACAACTTGTTGATGTTCGGTCACACTGCGATCGACGACACCGGGGACGGGTGGAGGGGACTCCTCGTCACCAACAAGATGCGGACGATCCGGGTGGAACGCGGATCCTCCAGGGGACGCGGTGTCCTGGGTTTCCTGGGGGTGCGGTGACATGGAACGAGCTTTACGTGATTTCATGTTAACGTCCTTAATTATTCTAGGTTTTATTATGTGGGTGAAACGTCAAAGGAGGTCGTGACATGAGCGCGGGTTACATCATAATTGACGAGTTGTGGAACTTCCTGATTTTCCCGTATCTCGCGGTCTTCCTGGCGATCGGACTCGCGGTCTTCTTTGTGTACTATTGGAAGGTGATCCCTCCGGTCGCGAAGACGTTTACCCGCGCGAAGCGGAAGAACCGTGTCCCATGCTACGTCGTCCATGACTCGGGGTACAGTACCATCGAGCTCTTCACCGCGCGGACGGGATCCATCGCGTTAACCGAGAAGAAGCGGTTTAAGATCCTTCCCCGGTTCTCGCTGAAGAGGGATAACAACGGAGGAGCTCTCGGAGTCCACACTCCCGCGAGTCCTCCGCTGAAGCTTCCACCGCTCCCGGAGGGAGTCAACTTCGAGGATCTCCCCGAGGACATACAGAAGATCTATATGAGTCCCCAGGGTATCGCGAGCGGGTTTCCCGACGTCCCCGTAATCACGAGTAAAGAGGACTTGTACGATAAATTCTTCCTGGATTACTCGACGTGGACGAGTCGACGAAGCGAGCTCCTCGGACTCGGTCTTCCGATGTTCGTTGCGTACAGTGGATCCGCGTGTCTCCTTAACCCGGAAGCTCTCGCGCTCTGGACTTGTGCGGAGATGAGTGTCGAGATCCAGGGGAAGCTCAGTTTTAACCCCCTGGGAGTGGAGACAAATAACACCGCGACGTCGGTTCCTCAACCGATCATACCTCTGGATCCCCGAGCGATCTCCACGATCATATCGGATCAATACGACGAGTCCGCGATCGCGAAGGTACAACTTGAAGCGGAACAGATCGCGCTCGAGGGAATGGGACTTAGACGATATTTCCCGCTCTTTATCATTATGGCGATCGCGATCATCGGTGTCGTTCTCTTTATCGGTATAAGTGGTTGAATTGGGATCCAATAAGACGCGGGGACGTCCACCGACTAAGGTTCGGAAGGTAATGAATACGGGACGTCAACCGACGAGTGGGGTACCCATGGAGGTTCTCCGGAAGAGGGATCTCGTGAAAGCGTATCTCCTGGGTGACCTCTTTATCGAGTGGAACGACGAGGATCCCATGAGCTCCGAAATAAAGATCCGTCTTTTTATCAAGAAAAAGGAGGTCGAACACGACGAAGCGAATGAACGAGCTAGCGCGCGCTAGCTTTCTAAGGGAAATAGGAGCGGTCGTTATCATGTTGTCACTCTTCGTCCCCGTCTTCATTTTTACCGTTGTCGGGGTGGACATGGATCCCCTCGTCGATAAAATTGAGGAAGTAGTGGTTTATCGAGGGGTGGAAGAATGACGAAGTCGAACGTGACGATTAGTGTCGTTATACCCATTCATAACGAGTCGAGGTATCTTCCTTATTCACTTAGAAGTTTAAAGGTGATAGAAGACGACGTCGATGAGCTCGTTTTTGTAATTGATAATTGCTCGGATAATAGCGAAGACCTCATACGCAACGTCTTCCCCGGAGCTCTCATTAGTCACCTCCACGAGCATAAGAGGAAGTTTCTCGCTTCCGAGACGTTTCAACAAGGCTTCGATTTAGCTTCAAGTGACGTCGTTTTAGCGACGGGTGGGGACTTAGTCGTGAGTCCGGAACTACCCGGGATCATTCGCTCCCGCTTCTCGAACCCTTTAATGGGTTCTGTATGCTTTCGGTACCTAAATTACGACGTATTTAATTTCACGATGAGGGTGAAAGGATACTATGAGAACCTTTATCGAAATATAATTGAGAGGTTCCGGAAGGAAGCTCGTCACACGGGGTTCTATGCTTTCAGAAAAAAGACGATGGAAGACGTCGGGGAGTTAAAGGATATTCCCAGTGAGTACAACGAGTTCAGTAACCGGATTAAGGCGTCACCCTGGTTATTTGAGTACGTTCCCTCGGTATGTGCTATTCATTTAAGACCTGGTTTATCCAGATCTAAGCAAATTCTTCAAGGGAGAAGCCGTTACTATCTCTCTAACTACAACCTGGTTAAGACGGTGTTCCATAGCTTCGTACACGTTAAACCGTATTTGGTGACGGGGTATCTACAAGAGAAGGCGTCCCACTCTCTCGTCGTGAGGGGAGATCTCGGTGGACGAGATGGACGTTAAACGACGTATGTTATAATGTCCAAGGAGGCGAAGTTTTGAAGACAACGAAGATCCTCGTCGACGTCCCGGTTTACCCGAATATCAAGAACGAGTCTCGGAAGGTCGAAGAGGATAAACTTATCCGACTATTCGAGAGACACGTCTCGGAGGATCCCCTCGTCGTCGACTTTGGGTGTGGAACCTCATATTACACCGGGGACAAAGGAGTCGTCGGTCTTGACCTGGACTTAGACCTCTTAAAACGCGCGGAGGTCGAGCACAAGATAAAAGCGGACTTTCGACATAGTCCAATAAGAGGGGACGTCGTCGACGGAGTCGTTATGTGTCACAGTCTCGAGCATAGTAACCTCCCGGAAGTCACTCTCAACGAGGTTCGGAGGATCCTTAAACCTGGGGGAGTGATCGTCGCGTCCGTCCCCAATTTATACGGTTTTAAGTCTCTTTACTATCTTCTCTTTAAGCA
>Ga0114922_10001761_pt1 | contig 20536 bp, 14 predicted proteins | sample AartaG_FD_100975 | JGI IMG/M metagenome (GOLD analysis project Ga0114922, IMG submission 100975) | Deep subsurface microbial communities from Aarhus Bay to uncover new lineages of life (NeLLi) - Aarhus_00045 metaG | ecosystem: Environmental > Aquatic > Marine > Oceanic > Sediment | place...
TAGGTCAAATAAATTTTCCACATGTCTTCGGATGCATATCGGGCGGCGAACACGATTATTACTAGTTCGTCGTTTGACACGATTTTCGGAACGACGTATCGTTGACGAACGCTCTCTAAAGTAGATTCTGAATCGCCAAAGCTGGTAAATTCGTCTTTAATGGAAGCTTCAAAAGTTTGCGATACATTAATGGGGGGGTTAAGACTTTGTAAATCGAAAATAGACAGACCGTTGCCGCTCATTTCTCTCCAAGTAGGAGGCAAATTAATCTCGTTGTTCGTAGTAAAAATAGGATTGTTAGATCCATCGGTAGAAAAAAGTCCGCTGTATGCGTTCCACGAGTTGTCTATTCTCCAATCTGAATCAAACAAGTTGTTGTAAGCAATACCGGAGTAATATAAATAGGATACTATGTCGTTTCCTAACACTAAACGAGCGTCTTGGTCCCAAAACATGGGAGAAGTGGTGCCTAAAGAAGGCGAGCTAAAATCGTTAAACCCGTTCTGGAAATCAAACCCTCTATAGAACACAGGAGGGTGGAAAACTTCTAAATCGGCCCAGTCGAAGCGAATCGAAATATCGTCGTTATAGGCGGGATCGTAGGTAAAGTCTGCTAATATCTTAAATTTGAACTTTTGACCACCTTCGGTAAACTTATCGGTTAAATTAAGGGTTACGGTCTGCCAATTTTCGCCGAGCGCGTTGTAATATCCGCTGTACTCGACTTGTTCGCAAACCAATTTTCCGTCTCGATAGACTTGAGTCTTCAAATCGACCCAAACCTCGTCACTTGGAGTACCGTAATTGAAAAAGGTATACCTGTAAGAAAACGAAGCGTAATCGGAGATGGTTCCTAAGTATTGGATTAACGGACTTTCTACGTAAGTGCTTGAGGTGTCGCTCACGTCTAAGTAAATAAAATCGGGAGTTCCGCTGTGAAATTGATAACTCGGGTTTTTAGCCCATTGGAGCTCGTTTAAGTTAAACTCCGTGTGGTATTTGAGGTGGGTGGTTATTTTAAACTCGTTTAAATTGTAATAATCGAGTTCGGTACCGTTGTAAGTGTATTCGGGTCGATCTAAATCGGTAGAAGTGTGTATAAACTTATTTTGAGCTACTTCGCACGATTCTCTATGAATAGTAGTTCTATAATAAAGGCTTTGCCTTCCGTCGTATTCTATTTTGCCTTGCATGTACTCTCTATATTGCGTTCGAGTGAGGTACATGTAAGAAATCACGCCATCATTTCCAACGTTATAGTCGGTAATTTTCTTAAAGACTGGTTGGTTGTTTTCGCGTTGAGTTAAATAGAGCGAAACCGTACCGGAAACGCTTTTACCGGTCGAGTCCACCATCTTCGCTTGAAAGTAATTTTCCCAACCCAAAGTTTCCTCGTTTTCGATCGAATAAATAGAACCGCTACGAGACGACCTTAAGGGGTCGGAATAGTAGTAAGGATCAAAGTATAAACGATCTTTTTCTATGGTAACCTCGTACTCGTGAACGTTCGACATTTTAGCGATGCTTAACCCTTGTTGTTCGATGGAATACACCTCCAGTTTGTATTTTCCCGGAAGCACGGGTTTGTGAGCTTCGTTTATATCGACTTCAACGATTATTTCTCTTTCGCTAAACGGTCCTTTTATCGCCCTTGATTTAAAGTCGTGGACTTTGCTATCAAGCATGGAGTAGGATACCCAACCTTCGTTAAGCGCAAGAGGGTCTAATGGCGTTAATTTTGCGTGAAAGTAATAAATCTTATTAGTGCTAGCGGAAAGCGCGAACTTCATTACGAACATAGAATTAAACGAGATACCTTCTAAATCTTTGGGATCGTTTACGAATTCTAAGGCGTCGTAATCGAAATTAAGAACGTCTAATCTCGCTTCTTGTGGCATTCCCGCGAAGGTAGGAGTAGGACAGATAGCGGGAATTTGAGAAACCTGAGACCAACCCAAAATCGTAGGGAATATTACCAACAAAATTATTACGAGAAATGCCTTTACTCTTAGATTTTTGTTGTTGACGCATTCGTCTTTATTTTTTATAGTTCGATGCTTGGCTTTAATGTTTTCTTCTCTAGCTTTAGCTTTTAGAGAAGGATTAGTAGTAACTTTTCGAACAGCACTTCTTTTTGAATGTTTTTTAGATAAAGGCGCGAAAATCCAACCAATTAAAATTACGCAAATAAAAGTTATTAAAGCTTCGAAAATAGCGTTAAATACAAACGCTTGAAAGAAGGTAGTTAGCAACCCTAGTACTACTATAGAGCTACATATAATTCCTTTTAGTTCGTTGCGAGGTTTTTGAAACAACTTTCGAAGCTTATATCTGAAACGAATAGATTCTATCGACCTACTTTTGTTTCGCGTACCTCTAAAAGTAGGCGTGAGGAGTAATACTAACGCGCACAACGGGAAAAAGCAAGTGTACGCCATCGGGTTATCGTTTTGCAACATGTTAATCATAAGAGGGAGTAAAGTCAAAAATGCAAGTGCATACAACCCACCTTTTGTCGCTCGAGAAAAATTCCCAACGACCTGTTTAAATCGTTTGGTATAAACCCACCTTCTAATAAGCGTAGACTTCGTTTTTTCAAATATATTTTCTATTACTATCAATTTATTTCATACCTCTTAACTTTAAATTTATTGGACTTTTTCATTAATTCCTTAACCTATCTTGTTAAATTACTTTGTTAATTTCTATCTTGTATTGTTTTTTTGCCTTTTTTTCTCGTCGATCAATATCTTTTTTATCTCTTCAGCGTATCGCGAGCGATCGCGAGTAAGCTCCATCCTGCGAAATATAGATTCGAGCTGCCTCTGAGCTATAGGTCTTAAAGACTCGAACCTAAAGTTCTGATGGTTATTCCAACTATTTTCCGATCGCAAAGAAGCTGCCATTTTTTTTACAGAGAGATTTTTTGTTAGTTTTAATTACTTTTATAATTTGCAAACTTCGTTGTAATATAAAAGAAAAATTTAATTTTGAAGATAAAAAATATTTTTCATAAATCTGAAGAATAAAATTAAAAGAAACCTGATAATCGTAAAATTTTGAATCTATTAGATAAATTTTTTCCTCAATTTCTTGTCCTTCTAACTTCATCTTAAGTCCACATAATTACTATAATTTCTAAAAATAATTCTATGCAGAGGAAACCCATTCAAAATACAATATCCTAAATTTTACGATATATGAAACTTTTGCATTTGGAGTTTTTATTATTATTTTTGTAAAAAAGTCTATTTTATTATATATAAATCTTTTGGTTTGGAGTTAATATGGGTTTGGCAAAATCGTCAAACACAATAGAAAAGGTATTAAAGGCGAGAAAGTTCATTTTAAAGCGAATACCCAAATGAAGACGATAAACTGGAAAAAATTATTTAAGAGCATCCAAAGTTCTTCTTAACTGAGAAGATCAATAGTAGAACTAAAATTTCAAAATTAATAATAAGTGGTTCTTTGTACAAAATTTATTTTAATTTAACTCTTTATATACTTTGGCATTGGACAGATCCTCAAACACAACGAGTAAGGTATTTAAGGCTTGTAAAGCTGTTATATAGCAAATATCTAAATGAAGCTGATAAAATCAAAAAAAGTTTTAAAAAAATCCTCAGTTTTTATTAATTGAGAAGTTCAATAGTAGAACTAAAATTTCGACATAACTTAACATTTTAACCCATTACGTATTTTAGCGTTGACAAATCGTCTAAACGCAGAAAGTTACTAAATCGCTCTTAGACACTTAAATTTATTTTAGTTGAAACGTTGCTACAAAACATCCGAGTTTATATATTTTTATATGGAATAAGTTTATATTATTTTTAACAGGGTTAATAATTTAACATTTTTATGTTTTTAAATTTTTTTCTTTATATAAAGTAAGAAATATTTAGTGGTATGACCGTCAAAAAACTGTATTACGATAGTTTTTACAACGATAATGGAGGAGTCAATAACTTCAAATTATGCGAATTTATCGTGCTAAATTACCTACGGAAAAGGAAGTTAGTGGGCAAGCTTCCAGCTACTACAAACGAAATCGATAAAGACGAGGATTTAGTTTCGAAAGACCAAATCTATAAAATACTAAGGAAATTAGAAGAAAAGGAATTAGTTCAAAGATTAATAAAGAACGGTGAGAAAATAAACAACATTACTTCTAAAGGCGAGCAAATGCTTTTAGGCTTTACTTTGCAGTTTTATTTCCCTAATCAATACGAAATTCTCGCTAAAATGTTCGCAGACCCATCTTATACGGCAAAATAGCCGTATAAATTGTTTTACCTACTAATAGAGCAATTTAAGGAGTTAAGAATTTAAAAAAAGGTTGAAAATCTTTTTGCTTTAATTTTCAGGTAAGATTTTATTTTAATTCGTCGTTGATTTTTAGACGCAAATTTTTTAAGAACTCTATAGTTGTTTTAGAAAGAGCAAAGGTAATCTTATCTTCGCCCATTACAATCGGTAGAACACGAGTCTTTATTATAGCCCCTTGTTTAACGCGAACACCTAAAGCTCTCTGTACGTTAGCATATTTACGACCGAGGTCTTCGCTTATCTTGTTCATGAAACTGTTAGGGTGGTTTGATAAGTATAGAAATAACGTAATGTCGTCCCAAATGCTTTCTAGAATAGGTTTTTTTTTAGGTGGGTTTTTCTTTTTTCCCATGATTAATTTAAAAGTAAGAAATATCCGTGAAATCTTACTTAAGAATAAAACTTAAAATATTTAAGTTTAAGTAAAATTCGAAATCAGTGCTACATATAATATATGTAATGTAGATTTCGAAAACAATGTTATGTATAACATTTATAAACGATGGTTTCCATTTTGTTAGTTAGAGATTAATGAATTCTTAAACAAATTTTTTTTTGGAGAAAATAATATGAATTGCCTTGTAATTAACGAGCAAAAAATGTGCGAGGAGATCTTTTCCAGCTACTTGATGGTATCAGGCGACAAGCAAGCCACTTTTTTGTGGAAAGTTAAGGAAATAAGCAAGTTAATGGGTCTTTTGGAAGATAAAAACAACAGCTCAATCGTTTCGCACGCGATTACTTTTATCTTGTCCTTGAATAGAGAAGAAGAACCAAGAGGAACTAACGTTCGAAATTTGAGCAAGGTCAAACGGGAAGAGATTTTGGAATATTTAAAGTTAGAATTTCAATAGAAGAAAGCGAAAAAGAAGCGCAGGGTTTGAAACAGAAGTATGGAAAGAAAATCTAGACAAGAACGTTTTAGCAAAGAGAAGGATATAATTGGCAACCTTAATCGTAAATTAAGAGAATTAATCGATTTTATTAACGCTTGCGACTATAACGAAACTTTGTCGTATAATTTTATCGTTGAGCTAGCGCAATGCAAAAAATCTTACGAAAAAATCTTCCCTCAAACGAAAAGAGGAGGTTACATTTTTAAGCTTCAAAAATTAAACTCTCGAAAGGAATTAAGCGAAAACTCCATAAGTCCACATGGTGGTTTTATAGTAGAAAAACACGTCATAATTCCACCAAGTGGAAATATGGTAGAAAAAGAAAAGATCTTACCGAGGAGCGGTTTCGTAAATCAAAACGACCCTATTTGTTCTTTTGCAAAATTATTGATCGAAAATACTCGATTTCGCAAATCAGCTTTAATGAATAGGCTTCAAGTGGCTAATTTCATCTTGGAAGGTAAAATCGCCGGAAAAGAAGTTGAATTATATAAGATCGATAAAATTAAATTTACAGACGTTTTGAAAAAAGTTAGGGGCTTAAATACGAGAAAAAACGCTCCTGTCTTAAAATTACTTTCCAAAGCAAAAGCAAGCGATAAAAATTCTATAAACAAGTGTTTTACTTGTAAACAATGCTTAGTGGGTCCTTGCCCTCATTGTGGAAATCAAGTAATATATTGCCTATTGGAAAAAATTTTTAACTTGGCCAAGCCAGATCGAGACGCTTGTTTACAATACGAGTGGTGAGCGTTAATGCAACAACTATTCAAAATAACGGAATATTAAAAAAATATTAAAAAATTAGTTCGATTTAATTAAAATGAAATCTAATAATTACTAAGCGAGGAGTTGTCGAAATTGGGCACGGATTTTCGGAAAAAATATTTGGATCAGACGCTATACGCGATAGGAGAAATAACTACGAGCAAAAATGGCGTTGAGATCAGCGTAAAAAAGGTCCGACAAGTACTCGGGGTACAACCGTCAAACCGGAGCGCCATCAACTTCTACGCTCGGACGCTGATCTACTTAAAGGACAACGGAGTCTTAAGAACGGTCGGAAACAACGCTCGTTCTCCGCGTAAGTACGCTTTAAAAAACAAAGAGAAGTTAGCTTCGTTAGTCAAAACCGGAAATGGTAATGTAGATAGTAATAATTACTAGTAAATATATTTCTAATGTTACAATATTATTATTAAGTTCTTTATTAATGGGTGAGATATAAGGCGTAAGAGAGCTATTTACATAGGTTTAAATAGGAGCGATACTAAATTCTTACTCAATTAACCATAAGATGCAAAATATTTTTTGTTTAAATACAAGAGATTTAAAATAAAGTAAAAAAAATGGTGAAATTTACTATAAAAAACTTAAAAAAATATTTGTTACTCGCGTCAATGTTGTTTGCTGCCGTACTTGTAAGCAGTTCGTTTAATTTTAGTTTAAACCCCGATAATAGCGACTCTTTGTTTCCGTTAAATATTCCCAAGGCTTCAATTTCGTGGAACCTGTCTGAATATTATTCGTATTCAGGCCCGTTAATCGATGCTGGTTATAAATATCCGCGGATCTTTATTAACGATAGTAGCCCGAGTTACAATTGGAGCGTATGGGCTGACGCATATCCTTGGCTTACCGGAAGCGGAACGTGGAGCGATCCCTACGTTATCGAAAGGCTCCACATCGACGGGCAAGGGGAGGGAGCGGGTATTTTTATTTATAATTCAACCTCCTATTTCATTATTAGGGGGTGTTATTTCGAAAATACGGGTATAACCGAATTTGACATAGATATTTATATACGGTACTCGAGAAATGGGCAGATTTACGGCAATATTTTCCTCAATCCTCTTAAAGGCGTCTATATATCGCATTTGTCTTACAACATATCTGTACACCGCAACTACTTGAGAGGATATACTCACGAGCATCGATCCACCCGAGCATTTCAAATAGGTGTAGGAAGTCACGATAACACCTTTAGCCAAAATATAGCCCATGGATTTGGTGGATTCTCACATTTCTCTCGATCCCATAACAATACTCTCGAGGGGAATTTGATGAATAATACCGTTTGGGAAGATTATTCAGGATCTCCTATGGTTTTCTCTGAATGCAACGATACTAAAGTTATAGGAAACATTTTAGCGGGGGCGTTTGTCACCGGTAGATTTGAGCTTGACGAAGAAGGTTGCTCCGGAAACGTGTTTGAAGGAAATGTCGAGCTATCGATGGGAAATGTTGCGCTCCCGACGCCTTTATCGATTATGCCTTTTGGTTTTTCTGGTTTAGCAATAAATCAAGAAGCAGTTGCTGTATTTAAATTGACCAGTAGTCATAACAATTACATCGGCAATAACATCCTTCTCGTTGAGGGCCTCGGAATCCCCGGATACGATCTGATCTTGGTCCTCGGCGCTATTGGCGTATTATCGATCGTAGTACTGATATTGAAGCGAAAAAAATGGAAGCAAACTTAACCTTTTTTTATTAATTTTTTTTATTTTTCTTTTTATTTATTTTTTTAAAATGTCAGGAAATAAAAGGCCAACTATTCCTCTCGTTCAATAAATATTTCTTTACAATTCTACAAAGTTCGTCGACAAAGAGCTAATAAAGTTAACTTTTGGGCGACGAAGGGCGTTTTCGAGGGAATTTAGTTATTAAATTGCTTTTCTTCGCTATTTCAATTTTGATATCGTTATGTTTCTCGTAATTTTTGGCGCCTAAAGATCGTCCCGAGCGAGAAAAAAAGTAGACTCTCAACTCATTGGAGTAATCTGCGCAAGCGACGTATTTAACTATCGTTTTCGACTTTATCACAACGGGAGGATATCCGAACTCCAGTACATTTTCGTCTTTTACCCTTCGTACTTCCAAGGATTTTGGTCTCGTCTGCTTAAAACATTTTTTAGCGAAGGACACGACTTCGTTGGCTGCCTTTCGATTTTCCACGGTTAACTACCAAGATAATAATAAGATTATCCTGTAATTAAGTTATTTTTTTTTCTTAATTCTTAAGAAAAGAAAAAGATTCTTTACTGTCTTGGAGTTAAAGTAGTAAAAATTAATATTGACAAAAAAAGATAGGTAAACTTGATGAAAATAAAACATTATAACTTGGTCTGAAAGATCGTTAAACATTCTGTACAACATTGAAGTAGTAAAATTAAAAATTAATAAAAAAAAATATAAAAATATAACGCGTGTTATTTACTCGAGTATGTTCAATACCTTTCTTCGAACTTTTCGCAAACAACCGAATCGAGGCGCCTTAAGGAGGGGTTTTTGTACCTCTCGCACAAAATGATCGTTTTCTTGCAGACGGGACAAGTTAGTTGAACTCCCAGCCTGCAAATTTTACAGTGCTTAACCTCGTCTTCGACTTCTTCTATTTTTTCCTTAGCAGGTGATATTGCCGTTTTTTTTTCCTTAAGTTTTTTTATGGTCTTGAAAGTTTCTAAGTTATGTTTTTTACCGACCATCTTTTCAGGTGCGATTTTTTCGATTTTTCTTCCCTGTTCGATGGCTTTAATTTGTTCTAATAATTTTCGCTGGGAGACCTTGCGCTTGCCAAATTGGTCCACCGTCTTGTTTTCTAACTTACCGTCGAGGATAAACTCTCCTATTTTCGTCTTAGTTTTGATAGTCCGCTCCGAAGCGTCGTATAATTGCGCTTGAGATTTAGAAAACCTAAGTGATGCAATTGCACTTTGATTTTTTTTGGTCTCTGCGTAGGCGTTAGACTTGCGGTCGCCGCCTCTCCTATACTCCGGGTGGATTTTTTGGAAAGCTCTTTTTTTTAAAGCTAAAGCTTTGGCCTCTTCTGCCGGGTTTAGGTTTTTCCTCCTCAAATTCTCGTCGATCTCGATGGTTATTTTCTGGTACTCGGATAGACCAACGCGCTTGTCGCATTTTATCTTACTCCAACCGATATTTTTAGCGGAAAAATACCTTCGAGTGCCTTCTATAACGTAATAGTCTTCGTCGATAGTAAGCGGGTTTAACAGCCCAATCTCTCTCATTGAGCTCATCAGCTCGGACAAATTCCCGATGTTTTTACGAATCCTATTTTTGCGCGTTTTAAGCTTTTCTAAAGGCACTTCTTCTAACATTTTCTTTTTAACTCTCTATTTTTCGTTTTTTTTTATTTTACCTCAAATTAAATTTAGTTTTAAATAGCGCTTTCTAACTATTTTTAGCGTGGATAACAAACACGACTTGTTGTGTTCCAATATTAGGAAATAATTCTTTTTTTTGAAATGAAGCTCGATTTTTTTGGAGTCCCGAAGCAAAGGGTCGTGGTAGGAACTCTCGTCCAAGCTATATAGCGCCGGAACTAACCCTTCGAAATCTCTTTTCTGGACGTTTACGAGCCGTAAGGTTTGGAAAAGAGTTTTGTCTCCCGTTTCCTTGAGCTTGTAAGGTAGTATTCTTTTGAAAAAGCGAGCTTCGTAGTTGGAAAAAGTAAACAAGTAAAAATCGATTAGCTCGTTTAAGATTTTCCAGATAACTTCGTATAAGTCCAACAAATAATTCTCGTCCGTTACGAATATTTGATACACACGATTCGATATTACTATCCCAAAAAGTTTAGGAGCGTCCCCTTCTAAATCTATTATAGCGCACTTATACGGCGGAAACCTTTCTTTCAGCTCGAATTGGCGCGCTTTTACTTTTCTACCTTCTTTTGCGCTCGAAACGATGGACTCGACGGAAGAAACCGCTTTATCTATCGCTTTTAAATCGCCTTGGAGGCTGAAATTCATCCACAGCTTTCTTAATTCTTTCTCGTCTTTTAAATCTTTGCGATTATCGTTATTTAGCACGACCAATTGCCTCCTGTAGAAATTTAGATAATAAGTTAAACAAACAAGAAATTTGAACGAAATTTTTCTTTACCACGAGTTTTATGTCTTTATTATTCGCGAGTTTAAGTAAATCGACTTTTTCGCTTAGAAACCACGCTCTATTAGATAAATTCTCTAAAGATCGCCGAGTTTTAGGCGCAATTATAGATCCCTCTCGAGAATATTGGCCTAATAAAACTAAAGTGGCGTTGAAAAAAGACCTAAACTTTCGGAAGAACGCGTTTCGCTCCCTGAAGTTAGAAAAAAGGCGTTCGAATCTCTCAGGGGATAAAACCGTAAGCTCCGCAAACTTAAAGCTGGCGTAAAAGTCGAGGTCGTGGAACGCGTCTAAACGCGCTTTCAAGGCCCTAAAGCTAAGATTCCTAAAAAAATAGTCGTCTATCACCTCTCTTACGAACTTTTTGGTTTTGACTTTAGATTTATCGATTAGCGCGACGATTTCTTGGTAAGAGGTTCCGATCTTTCTATCCGAACGCTCGAGCGAAAGCAATTTGGCTATAAGATAGTCGTAAAAGTTGTTTAACCGATACATCTCTAACCAGAACTTCATAGACCAAGGACTTCTCTCGGTAGCCCATCGGTCGGAGAATCGCACGATAACCGATAAAGTAGGTAGCAAGGTATCGGGTCGCAATAGGTATTTAATTTGATCTCTATTAATTTCGGGGGGAAATTGATAGTAAAGCTCTTTTTTTCCGGCTTTTAAGTTTTCTATTACGGTTTCAGGTTTGCTCGCCTTTTTGAGGTTCGAATAGGTTTTTAACTCGGTTCGTATCCTTTTAGTTTCGGGATCGAGCAGAGGGATGGACACTAACCCGGTAGTAGGGTGTATGGAAAAAACTCGAAACACGGAGCTGTTGTTGCTGCTAGTGTCTAAGAGCACGCCTATTTTGTTGCGGGAAAACACCGATAACGTAAATAAATCCATAATTCTGGTAATTCCTAACCTATCTCGAATGGTTTTAGGAATTCTTTCCCGAGGGATGTTTTGAGCCGTGTACAGTAAAATTGCTTGCATTAAATTTCGCACGAAAGTAAACTTATTGTGCATTAAGGAATTTTTGTTCTTTACTAGCGATTTTTGGGAAGGTAATAGGTAAAGCTCCGAATAATTCACGTAGTTAAAGTCGGAATTAACCAAATCTTCTGCCAAGCGATAAGTTATGTGGACCCCTCTACTCCCGGAAAACACCACTAAAGGCGGGGGCAAGCGAAGAAAACCGGTCAAATTTTTGACTATTTCTTCTGTTAACGAAATTACTAAGTTCCAAATAATTGAAGGCGAAAACGAAGTTCTCAAAAACCCAGAAACATCGATGTCAATTATGGCGGTAACAATTTCTTGAGTCTTCGCAGTTCGAACGGAAGGGTAAAATCCAAGAACATCGTTGATATCTATAATTTGTAAGAATTTCTCGTGCGAGATGTATGGCGTAATGGCGTCGTGTAAGTTTTCGTACTCGCCCGAAGGAAGTAACACCTTTCTTCTTTTTTGAGCCACGATGTCTCCTTGAAGCTTGTCGTAAGTTATCTCCGTGCGCATCCGATCGTTATCTAACCCGCGTGGGAAAAAGTGAGAAAACAAAATTTCTTTCGTTTCAGGGCACCTAAAAAAATCTAAAACGCTTTCTTTGTTTTCGAGAGATGCAAACTTTTTCGACTCAACGCCAGGTAATTTTGGCAACTTCTCTTCAAAAACGGGCTCGAGGGTAGCTCCTTCGGTTCTCGCTACAGAAACGATAACCTCTACTTCGTCGCAATAACCAAATGGGTCCACGTTAAAATGATTTACCACGGCAAAAAGCATCTTAGGGGAAAATTTTTGTAAACAATGGACTTTAATCGCGATTCTGAACTCGCTAAAATTGCTTTTAACTTTGATTTTCGAACAGTTTTTAATTTTTGAAAACCTGTTTATCGAGCTTTCTAACTCGTTGTTGAGCGCCCCTTTGATGGCTTCCTTAATTTTGACGCATATTTCTCTTTTTTGAAAGGACTTTAGCTTGCCTTCGTCGCAAAATCGTTGAATAAGCGAGCTCTCGATGGTAGGAGCTTTAGCAATCAAGATTATCACTAACTCGAATGGAATTATATGAATTTCTTCAAAAATGTTTTTTATGGCTTCTTTTACCGGCTCGAAATCGTACGAATAGACGAGCATGTCGCTCATTAAGTACTGCAAGTTGGTGTCGTAAAAGTTCACGCGCTTTCTACCCCCTCTTCTTCGCTTTCTTTTTGCCGAAGTAAATCAACGTTGATATACCTGTGGATCGACCTTACCATTGCGTTCGAAGCGCTATGTTCGTTGCTAAATTCTGGTAGAGGTAGGCTGGAGAGCAAGAGGTCGATTGTACCGTAACAGAGTTGTCTAATGTCCTTATCGAGCTTCATAGTTTCTAAGTCCAACTTGCTTTCGACCTCGGATTCTACTTCCGATACGACCGCAGAAATAGGAGTAGCCTCTTCGATGACGGTCAATTCTCTAAGTTTGTCCGTATCTGGCTTTGAACTTTTTGTAGGTTTCAAACGCTTACCATTTCTGGAAGGTTTTGAACTCGTAGAAGGATCGCTAGGCTTAGAATCTTTAAGCCGTTTAAAATGTCTTTCTTCTACAACGTAAAAAGTCTTTTTTTCTAAGGCTTTGTTATCGTTTTTTACTAGGCCTTTTTCTCCAAGATCTACGGGCGCTATCGCTCTAATTTCAAGAAAAGAATAAGTCTCGTTAATTGGTATTACTTCGCTTTTATCTTCGCGAAAGTTTACCTTTAAAGTCCCGATTTCGAACTGGCTTTCTTCTGGCCGATGGAGCTGGTTAAGCTCGAACTTAAGGATTATCTCTTTTTCTTTTGCGATCAAATCCTTTTTTCCAATTAAGACGGTCTCTCGAACCTGGCGACCGAACGCTTTTACCTTGTAGACCACGTACACGCTCCTAATTCTTTCCAAGAACGCTTCGCTTTCTCGCTCGTTCTGAGAACCGTTCAAACCGATATAAATACAACTATCCCAATACTTAACGCTTGTTAAATTCATAAAAATTAACCTAATTTGAATTAATTAGTTAAAGTATGCTGTTCCAATGTTTCATAGAAAAGTTCAGAGAAAAAACCCAATCGTAAGTAAAAAACTTACGCTAATTTGTTAAAAAAAAACCTATTTAAATTACAAGTATTTTCCAAAATCAAAAGGAAGCACGGGGAAAAAGAGTCGCAAAAGCAAAAATATAGAAAAATAGGAAAATATAGGAGAATAGGAGAGCGCTCGAGTTAAAGAAGAAGTATTGGGTTTAAGAACGATTTTTTAAATTCAAGCATTCTCCACATTCTCAATTAGGCTTCTAAAAAAAGTTACTATTTATCTAAATGCAACTATTTAAACCAAGCTTTTTTTTCACTTTGATATTGCAAAATTTTTTATTGCCTGAACCAAACTGAAACGATCGAAAAGCAAGAAAAAACGGCAAAGAAAGCGGGAGAAAAGGAAAGGGAAGAGAAAAGAAAAGCTCTCGTTCCCGTTCCCAACCTCGCCACCAAAAACAAAGACCAACCAAAAACTTAAGAAGAAAATTTCGAAACGTTTATCGTTTTTTCCTCCTAAGTGACTTGCAATATTCGTGGTTTTAATTTAACTAATTACCGCGCTTTAATTTTTTGGTTTAATTACCGTGGAGCTTAATTTCTTCTATAATGTCGTCGAGATAGCAAACTTTTTCTGCGCCCGCTTCTTTAATTAACGCTTGAGAAATTGACTTTCGAAAGCTCCATATTTCTACTTCAATTTTAAGCTCTTTAAGTCTTCTTACGACTCCAGCAAATATTCCGTCTCCACTAACGATAATTGCCTTCTCGTACGCGCCCTCCTTGGCGAAGTCGAATATGTTTAAAAACATAACTTCGTCCACCCCGCTTTGCGAGCGTTCCCCCGAGGGATCGATCTTTAACGGTTTTTCCGTTATAGACCAACCGATAGATTCTAAAGCGTTGATAAATCTTTGTTTTTTCGGAAACACTACGCTTGGTTTACCCATATACATGATGGGTGCGACTAAGTAATATCCTCGGGAGAGCTTTCTTTTAACTAGCTCGTAATCGAGCCTTATGTTAAGCTCTTGAAGCACGTGGAACACATTTGCGTGGTCCCAAAAGATAAATGCCCTTCTCAAACCAATTCCCGGTTTATCGATGTAAAGTAAATGCTCATCTTTCACGAATCTTGCCACACCCTGGATTTTTGCCTCGATAATTACAAATACAACTAAACATATAACTTCCTACCGCACGTTAATGCGCTGTTAAAATCTTTTATGGCGATTTAGTACTAATAATTGTACTAGAGAAAATGCGATTAAAAATTTTTAGAGTGTTTAAGTTTTCTAGTGATAACGTCGCAAAAGAGCGTTTAATGGAGCGTAGACTCGTTTTGTCGGCGAAAACTAAGGTACAAAGTCTTCCTCGCATTCGTCATTAGATTGTTTTTTCAGAAGTATATAAAGTCTACTAATTGTTGTATCCATAGGTTTTAACGCCAAAGTGGAGGGAAAGTAAAAATAGGCAGCATGCCGAAATATTCTTTCGCCATAAAAGCCCATCTGCCACCGACTAAAGCGAGGAAATAAAGGTTTTTTTAGCTGACTTTAACCTAATTTTACTTTGCAAAATGGGAATTTGGCACACATACCTACTTTACTCGTTACTTACGAGTAAATTCCCTCTAAAATTAAGATCGAGATTGGCAAATTAATAATTTGTAAAGATTTATATACCTAAATTTTTATAAATAACATTTTCCTTTGGTTATGTAACCGACAAAAATAGAATGTTTTTTGATTGGTTTTTCGTATAAATGCGAGGCTCCTGTCAATATAAGGCGATTGCTCACTATCCTTTGGTTTATACAAACTACTTTACAAAATTTTTACTTTTGCGGTTTAGTAACACCGCAAAGTTTGGGTAAGTGAGTTGAAGTTGATTGACAGGAACCATCTTTTATAATTTAGGTGAGGAATGTTCCAACAGGTTACAAGAAAATAAGGCTCGCAGAAAGAACCGATAGAAAACTGCATTACGTTTATTCTAATCTCAACCTAAACCTTAAATAATCCGTAAAAGCAGTGAAAAGGATTCGTAAAGCTTACAACAGAAAATATAGAAAACTTTTTTCTTCTCAAGAAAAAAATATAATAATATAATCATTACAACAATAATATATAAGGCAAAGTAAATGCGGTCGTAAAAAATATATATTTTAAATATTTTTTTAAAAGCTTTAATATTTAAATCTAATGAATCAAAATTTTATATAATGACAAATATTTACGAAGGTTGGGCACGTTTTTATCAAGAACCAAAATCAATTTACAGTAGAAGACCTGGGGCTCTAATTCTATCAGAAAGCTTGCTAACTTTCAAACCCTACGGAAAGGGAACTTTTTATGAAATTCCCTTTTCCCTAATGAAAGATATTAACATCGCTAAATACTGTATAAAGATTCTTACTGAAGATAGTAACAAATATAGCCTATTTCCTCTAAAAATTATTAAAGGTCTTTTAGGGGATGACACAACTCCAGATCCAAAAAAAATTCCTTACATTTTTAACTTATTAACAGAATTGAGAAAAGGGCAACATACTGAACAACTTAGATTAGTTGAAAAACTTAAGCAAATAATGAAAGTTTCTTCAAAAATAAGCGTTAAAATGCTAGAGGGATTATTTAATTTAGATACGGGAGAAACTTACGAGATTGTTTATAACTGGGCAACCAAGTTTGGTTTTACAGTCGATGGAGATTATTTAATTGTAAGCGAACCAGCAGTTTCAGAATTTATTGAAATGTTAGATAACAGACCTGAAGCAGATGCTAAAATCGAGGGAGGGACAACAAATTGTTCTTATTGTGGAAAGTCTATCGATGTTAATCTAAAGATTTGCCCAGATTGTGGAAACGAAAACGTTAAATTCTGATTATAACTACTAATTTATGTTAATTTGTTTTATTCTCGTTTTCCTTGGCGCAGATTGTTTTTGCCGTACGATAAATTGGGATAGACGGGTTTAAATTCTTGGTCGTATAGTTTGTGGTTTAACCACTTCTGGTCTTTCGAGCTCCACTTAAGGTTAAGCAAAGGGTTGTAATCTTTTAAAAAGCCTAAATCGCCGTATACGGATTTGAGAAACTCGTCGTTTTTTACCATGTTTTCTAAAATTACGTAGTGCTCTATCTCTAATACTTGAAAGATTTGCCGAAAAAGCTGCTCGATTTGTCCTACGTTGCAATTGGGGAGGTATAATTTAACAAACAGGCCCTCGTTAAACCGTATTACGTCGTCTAAACCGTTGATAAAAGTCTCTCCTTCGATCTCGTATATAAAGCTATAGTTAAAGTAGCGAAACAAAGTTAAAAGCTTCTCGTTAGCTTCAGAATTTACTTTCGGTACTATTACGTAGAGCTTTTCGTACAGCCCTAAGTTTTTCAATTTTAGGTACGGAAACAACAACCCTTTTTCAAGCAGTTCGCGAACGCGCTCAGTTAGCCTTTTATTCGAGAAGACGGGCGAATATAGATCGATAGATTTCCTCGAGTAAATCTCGGAGAGGTGCTTAAACTCGTAAGTTTCTGGTCCTAACGCGCGCGTGGTTGGAATTTTCCACATATCAAACTTTTTTATAGGTGAGGGTTCGACCGAATAGTCGGGGTTAAATAGCACGTTTTGCGCGTATATTTCGAACTTCTTAGGATCAACGCTCCAATTATCGGATGGAAGGCTGTTATCGGCGTGCAAAACTTGGTACGCTTTTTTGACCGCGAACGCGCAATATTCTCTAATTATTTTTTCGGTTTTTGCGATCCGATTTACGTAGGCCATGTTTGGATTGCGGAAAGGAAAGAGGTATTTAATCAGAAGCGGGCGGGAAGCGTCGAACCCTAAGTTGTACTTAACGCTTTGAAACGAGTTGGTAAGTAGCGATGCGAAATCAACCCTGCTTAAATCGGTCGGGTAAACGTATAGATAATATTGGGACAAACCGAAGTAAGAAAAAACAGGTAAAAATTTTACCGCCTTTACGTAAGTTTTGTAAAACTCCTCGTTCCTCAAGGCGTTAAAATCGTCTCGTTGCAAGAGCGTTTGCTTAAGGTTAAGGTAGAGCTTAATCGCCCGTTCTAATAAGTTTTTGTCGACCGAGCTTTTAGCGTTTTTAAATCGCCTTCGCATTACCTTCGCTAGGGATTCTAAGCTCGAATCTTTGAGGTAAAAGGCTTGCGAAGTTTTAGGGCTTAAGTTGGCTTCTTTATTTTTACGATAGTAAGGAAGATCTCCAAGAATCTTTTTGGCGTACAATAGTTGGTGTTTAAAATAGTCCTTGGTGTAAAAGAAACGGTCTTCATCAAAATTATAATGGTCTCTTATCGATACAATCGGTGTCCAAGGGTAGCCACGGCAGACCTTAAAGAAGAGGAGCTCATCGCTAAATAAATCGCTCACGATCGAAGTAAAGAGCAAGCGCTCGGAAAGAGTCATAAATGGAACGTAAAAAAATATTAAAAAAAAGCTATAATTTAGTTCCGGATCGTAAAGTGTGATCTTTTCGTTACTCTCAAAATAAGGCTCTAGCGATCTAAGTTTTGCCTTAAACTTATCTGAATTTTTCGAAGTAAAAACGCCTATATATATCGTAGAAGCTTCCTTAGGAACGGTACTAAAAAGTTTTGGGGCTATAACAGGCGAGTCCTCGTTAAGTAGGTCCTCTAAGAGCTCGTCGAACTTTTTCTCCGTAAACGAATAGTTGTCGTACTTTAAGTAATATTTTTCTATTCTTTCTTTTTTTACCGCGAGAACTTTTTCGGTTAAGCTAAAATCGTTAATTAAATTTAGGATTTTACCTAAATCGAACAGTTTCAACTCGCTACAAGAGTCGAGCACGTCGTAAAAAGTCTGGTATTCGTCGAGCGTTTCTTTAAATTTTGTTTTCGACTGAAAATACGAGGGTATGAACTTACCAGATATTATTTTTTTTAGGCTTTTATTGGTAAAAATTAGATTCTCTTCGAAACGCGACGATAACTTGTTCGCTCTCAGCAAATTCTGAAGCTGTGATACAGATTTAAAATCCGGATATAAAGATTCCAAGTTTTTAACGAATTTAAGTCCGATAAGACTGGTAGATAAAAAGTCTCTAACGTAGAAAAACCCGTCTGACCGATGCTTCTCTATAAACTCAGCAAATCTTTTTTTAATATTTTCGGATTTAACGATTTCAAAAAAATTTTGTTCAAACCGTTTTAACAATCCAAGTTGGTTAGAAATCTCTTTCTTTAAGTCGTTGTTTAACACTTGTAACTGTTCAGCTCTCCGTTCGAACCCTAAACCCGTGATTGAAAACATACGTATTCGATCAATTATTAGAAAATCTACGATAGAAGGGGAAATTGTCTTTTCTGCATCCATTTGAAGATCTCCACTATAAATCTCGTGTTTAGAATTAAACCGCGAATTATTCGGGTTGATAAGCCCGTTGCGATCGTTAAAATCTATATACCGATTAAGATTTAATGTGGTCGCATAACTCAGATATTTACCTATAGAGAAACTAAGTACGTACCCTAGTTCTTTTAATTGGTAGAAATAACCGTTTAAATCGCGGTAATATTCTCGAGGCAATAAGAAACCGGTAAGCATCTCGAAGCTACTCGAAAAGTGGAACTTTCTAACCGAATAGGCGAACCCCCAGTTTTGAACGATTTTTTCTACTAAAAAAGGTTTTAACGCTGGGTTGAATTTAACTACTAGTAAAACTACATCAATACCCAGTAACCCCCAGTTAGCTCTGTAAGCTGGAGAGATTACGGTGTGTTTGATTTGTCTCATCGAGTTTTTGAACTTATTTAGGCTTAAATCGGTTTTAAGAGTTCCGTTTTTTTTAAACTCTTGAAAGTATTTTTCGTATTCTAACAAAGCTCGATATTGCTTTACAGATTTAAAAATTACATCTAAACAGCGTAAAGTCTCGACTAAGTCGATCTGGCCGTTTTTTTCGAAAAGAAGCTCGGAAGTGTTGCTCAAATAAACCTGAAACAATACGTTAGAAAGGTTTTCGGACGTTGGTTTGATCAAATTCTCGTGCTTTCGAAGATACCAGAATAGATCGCGCAAAACTTGTTGGTGGAGCGTATCGTCGATAAAATAACCTTCTAGGCGCTCGAGCTCCTGTTCTTTCTGACGGCGGGTTTCGTCTATAAACTTCCGCCACTCGCTGGTTCGGTCTTCTCGCAAGCGATGCTTTCCAAAAGTGGCGTCTTCTACGAGTACCACGTTAACGGCGTGTTGTACTGACTCGAAGCTTCTCACTTGCTTTGCGAGAAAACAATAGTAAAGCTCTCTTAGAAGGACGTAAGGCAACAATTTCCCGCTCCCTTCAAATATCGTTAATTCTAAACCATTCTCAGCGTAGTTCCTTTCGACCCAAGCCTCGAAAACGTTCTGAGCGGTAATTCCTTTCGAATCCTTTCTACTCGCCATAGATATCGAGACTTGCTTGTCAACAGGCGCTATATCGAGGTACGCTTCTAGCTTTTTGAGGTAGCCCCGGAATAGTTCGTTCGCCTTAACCTCGTCCCACTCGTCCGCTAGCTTTTCTAAGGGCCTAAAGTCGATTCTATCGTTCATTGGTTATGCTGAAAACTTAAATCTCAAATTAATTTTGTTTTGCGATATTCTTACAATTAAGAAATGTTACTCGTCCGTTTTTAAAGTTTGCGAAAAGTGGCATCGATTACACAAAAAAGTTAAGTTGCCTTAAGGTTCGTATAAGACTTAGGTAAGTTACATATATTTGTACTCTTTTTTCAATAAAGTTTTGAGTAATAAAATTAACGATTTTCTTTAACTCGAATAAAATTAGTTTTTTACTTTTAGCGACTTTCTACCGTTAAACTCGACCAAAATCAAAGGTTCGACCTCGCACAAATTGGAGCTAAAGCGAGACTTGTTCCCTTCGGAGCCTAACAAAGAAGGATTGCTGACCTTTATAAGCTTCTTAACGAAAAAATACCTGTCAAAGTAAGAACCGAGCGCCCACGCTACTATTACTCGCGACGTTCTCTTTTGGAGTCGAAAACACCAGCCATCTTTACACGCTTGGGAGCAAAAAAAATGCTTTCGAGTGAGTTGCGAAACGTTCACGTGCTCCACCGAGCCCTTGTTGCCTTTCTTAAACGAGTTGCCGCAGTATTCGCATATCATGTCTGTTCTTTATAAAATTAATTTTGAGATCGATTCCTATTTAGCTAATACTGCGATTCAATATAAAAGAAAAAGAAAAAAAAAGAAAAAAAGTTTTAAAATTGAGTTCCGCAATATTTGCAGAAACTTCCCGAGTAATCGTTCGATTTACCACAAATTATACAATACCGCAACTCGTTCGCTCCAGCGAGCA